>WNGC01017948.1_pt1 | contig 10004 bp, 8 predicted proteins | sample 5400051 | NCBI WGS metagenome assembly WNGC01 (sample SAMN13153368, study PRJNA577476) | soil metagenome | isolation source: 20 cm soil or saprolite under grassland replicate 2 | place: USA:California | collected 2016-06-15 | reverse complement strand
GTTAGATCAAGTAGCCAGGAAGCAATAACGCTGCCGCGCCGCCAGACTTCGGAAATATCGGCTATGTTGAGGTCGTACTGGTAATGCTCCGGATTCCGCAGTGGCGTCGTCTCGGCATCTACTTCGCTTTCACGCTTGCCTGCGTTAGCGCCTTTCAAAACACTGATACCTTCCGCATAGGCGGCCATGATTCTATACTCGATCCCGTTATGGATCATCTTCACGAAATGGCCGGCGCCGTTCGGCCCGCAATGGAGGTAACCTTGTTCGGCCGTCCCGCCAAGTTTGTCGCGGCCGGGGGTGCGCGCCACCTGACCACGGCCCGGCGCAAGCGCGGCAAAAATAGGATCGAGACGCTGAACTATTTCTACCTCGCCGCCGATCATCATGCAATAACCACGTTCCAAGCCCCAGATGCCGCCGCTGGTTCCGACATCGATATAGTGAATACCTAAGGAGCGTAGCCCTTTCGCGCGTTCAATATCATCCACATAGTAAGAGTTGCCGCCGTCTATGATGGTATCGCCGTTCTCGAGCAGCGGTGACAGCTCACCGATGGTCTGATCAACTACCCCAGCCGGCACCATCAGCCAGATAGCTCGCGGTCGCTCGAGCTTTGTTACGAGGTCTGCCAACGAGCTGGCTTCCTCTGCTCCCTCTTTGACCAGATCGCCGACTAGTTTGGGGGAGCGATCAAACACGACGCATTTTTGTCCTTTCGCCAGTAAGCGTCGTACCATGTTCCCACCCATTCGGCCAAGGCCAATCATCCCGAGCTGCATTGTGGTCTGTTCATTCATAATTTGTTCTCCGTCAGTTGAGCTACATTGTGGAAGTATTTTTCTTTGTTGAAGCTTCGAAGATGCCCTCGATTTGCCTTTTCATGACTGTAGTTTCATCTGCCGGTAGCGGCGGATCAGATTGTTGGTTGAGCTATCGTGTTTCAGCTCCGGCTCTGACGGAGTTTCTAACTCCGGAATGATTCGTTGAGCTAGAGCTTTGCCGAGTTCTACGCCCCATTGATCGAAGGAGTTGATGTTCCAGATCGCACCCTGAGTGAAAACGCTGTGTTCATAAAGCGCCACCAGCTTGCCGAGCACCTCAGGAGTTAGCCGGTCAGCGAGGATAACATTCGACGGCCGATTACCTTCAAAGACCCGATGCGGCACCAGCCACTTAGGCGTACCTTCCGCCCTTACTTGTTCTGCTGTCTTGCCGAAAGCGAGCGCTTCAGCCTGCGCGAAGACATTGGACAGGAGCATGTCGTGATGCCGGCCGAGCGGCGTAAGTGCGTGAGCGAAGGCGATAAAATCACACGGAATAAGGCGCGTGCCCTGGTGGATCAACTGATAGAAGGAATGCTGCCCGTTCGTCCCAGGTTCACCCCAATAGACAGGCCCGGTGTCGTAGTTGACTTGTTTCCGATCTAAAGTGACGTGCTTGCCGTTACTCTCCATCGTTAGCTGTTGGAGGTAAGCCGGAAATCGTTTCAGGTATTGCTCGTAGGGAAGGACGGCGACTGTCTGCGCATCGAAGAAGTCCGTATACCAGACGGTGAGTAACCCAAGAAGAATTGGCAGGTTTTGCTCGAAAGGCGCGGTGCGAAAGTGCTCGTCCATCTGATGGAAGCCGTCGAGCATGCTTCGGAAGTTGTCTGGTCCGATTGCCAGCATGGTTGACAAGCCGATGGCAGAATCCATCGAGTAACGTCCACCTACCCAATCCCAGAAGCCGAACATGTTGTCCGTATCAATGCCAAAGGCGGAGACCTTCTCGGCGTTTGTGGAAACAGCAACGAAATGCCTGGCTACGGCAGCATTGTCGCCGCCTAATCCTTTTAAGAGCCAGTCCCGCGCAGTTTGCGCGTTAGTCATTGTTTCCAGCGTAGTGAAGGTTTTGGACGAAACGATGAACAGGGTTTCCGCTGGATCGAGATCGCGGGTAGCTTCCACGAAGTCGGTCCCGTCGATATTGGAGACGAAGCGAAAGGTGAGGCTGCGATCGGTGTAGTGTCTTAGAGCTTCGTAGGCCATTACCGGCCCGAGGTCAGAGCCGCCGATACCTATATTAACGATGTTCCGAATTCGTTTACCCGTGTGCCCGACCCATTCACCGCTGCGGATCCGGTTACTAAACGTGGCCATCTTGTCGAGCACGTCGTGGACTGCCGGCACAACGTTTTTGCCGTCGACGAGGATGGTTGCATTCTTCGGCGCCCGCAACGCGACGTGCAGCACGGCGCGTTTTTCGGTCGTGTTTATTTTCTCGCCGCGAAACATGGCGTCGATCCTTCCGCGCACGTCGCACTCCTCGGCGAGCTGCCGGAGCAGCTTCAGGGTGGTTTCAGTGACTCGGTTCTTGGAATAATCCACAAACAGTCCTGCACCTTCGGCGACGAGCTTTTCGCCGCGTATAGAGTCGCTAGCGAATAGCTCGCGCAAGTGCAGCTTTCTGATCTCTTTGCTATGTTCGGCTAGGGCCTTCCAGGCCGGTAACCGCTTAAGTGATGTTCTCCTTTTTTGCATAATTTAGGCTGCTTGCTGAAGTGCCGCAGTTTTCGATGAGATTACATTGAGTAAATCGTTCCACGACTTAACGAATGAAGTTGCTCCCTCTTCCTGGAGCTGCGCGCCGAGCGCACTCAGGTTCACTTCCGCTTTGACGAAATCGTCGAGAGTGCGAGCGCTATCGTTCATGTCTTTTGCTGGTAGGGCATCTACCTTGCCGTGATCGGCTAGAGCTTGCAGCGTCGCCTCCGGCATCGTGTTCACGGTTAGCGGTACTGCCAGGTTTTCAACGTAAAGTGTATCGGATGCTTTCGGATCTTTAGTTCCGGTGCTAGCAAACAGCAGCCGTTGCGGAATCGCACCTTCATTGAAAGCGCGCTGCCACCTGGATGAACCGAGTAGTTTGACGTAATCCTGGTAGGTACGACGAGCTATCGCAATACCTAACCTGTTCGCAAGTTCGGGTGGAACTTTGCCGGCGACCGCGGTATCCCACCGGCTCACGAACACCGAAGCTACCGATCCCACTTTTGGATTCAGTCCAGCGTCGATGCGGCGCTCGATGCCTCGGATGTAAGCCTCGGCGGCTGCTCGATACTGCTCCGGTGAAAACAGGAGGGTCACATTGATCGGAATTCCCGCGAAAATCGTTTCCTCGATTGCCGGAAGACCTTCTTTAGTTCCCGGAATTTTGATTAGCAGGTTAGGACTATTCGCGCGCGCAAATAACTGCTTGGCTTCCGCCAGAGTGCTCGCGGTATTATGTGCCAGTAGCGGCGAAACTTCCAGGGATACCCTCGCCGCTCTTACCTTTGCTTGCATAATCTCGAATCGCGCGATCGTAGCTACTGCTGTTCTTAATTGCGTGATCGAAGATCGTTGGGTTTGACGTCAGCCCTGTAATGGCGAGCTCCGCGATGTAACGCTCGAGCGTTCCATTATTCAGCAGGTCACGAGTGATGTTATCGAGCCAGAGGCTCTGGCCCAGATTGTGGAGTTGTTGTGTCGCTTTCATAATTTATCGGTGATTCGTTAGGTCCTGAGGTCGCCAGGCGCGACCGTCGCGCGCGAGTAGCTCGTCAGCCGCGGCCGGGCCGCTGCTGCCAGCAGTATAGTTTGGAAAAAAGGACGGCTGATTATCTGCCCAAAGATCCAGGATCGGCTGAACAGCTGCCCAGCCCGCCTCGATGTTATCGGCGCGCTGGAACAAGGTCGCGTCACCGATCATGCAATCGTAGATGAGCGTCTCATAGCCGGTGTTCGGCGCGGTCTTGAAATAGTCTTCGTAGGCGAAGTCCATGGTGACGTTGCTCAGCTTCACGGTCGGGCCGGGACGCTTAGCCGCGAACTCTAGCCCGATACCCTCGCACGGCTCGATCCGCAGGATCATCCAATTGGGATGCATTCGCTCGACGCCTGTGTCCCGGAAAAGAGTAAACGGCGCCTGGTGGAAACGGATTGCTATCTCCGTTACCCGCCGCTTCAGGTATTTGCCGGTACGCAGGTAGAATGGGACACCAGCCCAACGCCAGTTATCTATCTGCAACTTGCAGGCGATGTAGGTCTCGGTATTCGAATCCGGAGCTACGTCAGGCTCCTGGCGATACGCCCGGACGGCCTTGCCCAGGACGGTGCCGGCATCGTATTGGCCGCGCACTGCGTTCTTGAGCGCTTGCGCAGGATCGAGTGGACGTATCGCCTCAATCACTTCCGCCTTTTTCGCCCGAACCGCATCGGCATCGAAGGAGATCGGCGGCTCTATCGCCGTCATTGCCAGTAGTTGAAATACGTGATTTGGGACCATGTCGCGCAATGCGCCGGTCTTCTCATAAAACTTTCCCCGCTGTTCGACCCCGACAGTCTCGGCAGCGGTAATTTGAACGTGATCAATGTGTTCTCGGTTCCATATCGGCTCGAACAGACCATTGGCGAACCGTAGTGCCATGATGTTCTGCACGGTTTCTTTGCCTAGAAAATGATCGATCCGGTAGATCTGACGCTCTTGCAGGTGCTTCAGGATTTCGGCGTTCAGCGCCTTGGCCGAATTCAAGTCATGGCCAAAAGGCTTCTCGATCACGACTCGACGCCATTGTCCGTCTCTTTCCGTGACCAGACCCGCGGCTCCGAGACCCGCAACCGCCACACCGAAGAAGCGGTCCGCAATCGCGAGATAGAAGAGGCGGTTGCCCGCGGTTCCTGCTGTCTTGTCGAGTCCGGCGAGATGCGCGTCAAGCCGGCGGTACATTTCGGCATTTGTTAGGTCGCCTTGCAAATAGCTCATGCGATCGGTCAGCCATTGCCAGACGTTCTGGTCAATATGGTCGACTGCAAATTCGGCGTCGCTGCCGACGAATCCCTGCATTGTCTCGGTTAAACCGGTGTGCCATTGCTCTGTTGTCTTCGAGGCGAGGTCCACGCCGACAATCCGGAATTCGTCAGGTAGCCGCCGTGCGCCCACGAGATTGTAGAGCGCGGGGACGACCAGACGCTTCGTTAGATCACCGGCCGCGCCGAAAATGACCATGACACATGGCGGCGCAAGCGGTGCGTCATCCGCAGCATCTGCTACTGGTTTTTTAGCCATAGGTCATGAACTCCTGACGTTGGTTGCTAAACCGGTTTGTTCTTCTGATCCTCGCTTTGTTTGAGCTCGAATGCGAGCCAGCCGATCGCTCAGCGCCTGGACATCGTGCAACGTTATCATCTGTACGATCTCTCGGCCGAACAAAAGGTCCAGCGTCCAATCCATCATGACACGGAGCTTCTTGGCCAGGCGCGGTAGCTTCATTAAATAAATGCTTCGCCACATCGCCCAGGCGATAAGACCCGAAAACTTGAACCCAAAGATCATCGCGACGCCCGTGCGACGGCCGATAGTCGCCAGCTGTCCGAGAGTGGTAAAGACGAATGGCTTCAGCGGACGCCCCACGATCGCGGCTTCGATGTTCTTTGCCGCTGTTATCGCCTCCCGCAAACCGTGCTGAGCGGTTGGCGGCCAAAACTGACCTACTTCACCGCTGGGAACCGCGGCGCAATCGCCCGCGGCCCATAACCCGCTGACCCCCGGAACGCTGAGATATTCGTTCACCAGAAGACGTCCTCGCTCTTTCTTGCAGCCTAGCGATTCAATGGCCGCGCTTGGTTTAACACCAGCCGTCCAAATGAGAGTCGTCGCGCGAATGGATGTGCCGTCAGTCAGCTTAACCACCGAACCATCATACCCCGCGACACGCACACCTTTGATTATTTCTACGTTGCGTTCAGACAATTTTTGTTCGGCGTAGCGTCCCAGCTCCTCGCCTAGTTCAGGCAAAAGAAACTTGCCCGGATGAACCACCACCACTCGAATCGTCTCTTCGCGCAATGATGGATAGAACTTCACCGTTTCGCGCACGAAGTCATTAATCGCGCCGGTGGTTTCAATGCCGGCGAAACCGCCGCCAGCGGTAACGAACGCGAGTAGCTCTCTGCGCGTCGCCTCGTCCTTTTCCAGGGAAGCTTCTTCTAACAGTTCCACCATTCGATTGCGCAGCAGTGCGGCGTCGGAAAGGCTTTTCATAGTTACGGCCCAATCCCGCACGCCTTGCAAGTCAAAGAAGTTCGTTTCCGAACCAATCGTCAGAAGGAGATGATCGAACTCGAATTCAAGCTCCATATTCCGTACGCCGGCCAGACAGCGGATTTTTTTTGTCGTTAGGTCTATCGCCTGAATATCAGCTTGGACGACATTTACGTGACGAAGAATGCGTCGGAGTGGATTGACGATGTCGGTCGGTGAAAGATCACCGGCGGCGACCTCATGCAGCATCGGCGTGAAGAGAATAAAATTTTCGCGACTGATCAGCGTCACTTCGATGTCCGGCCTGCGCGCCAACCTCTTATCCAGATACTTGGCGGCATAGAGACCGGCAAACCCGCCGCCAGCGATAATTATTTTCGTCTTTTTCATTGTATGTATTGCGTCGTGGTGGCGCAGGAAGGATATTGGAATTTGTATTGAGATTGGTGAGTATTGCATTGCTTCGGTCGGCGAGGCCTCGTTGGCAACGTTTGGATGAGCAGCTCCGCGAATCGCGCGTCATAAGAGTCGCACGTAGGACAATCGCCATTTGGTAGAATCCAGTCCGGGTGCTGCGCCCGCAGAGCATCGCCGGACCGCCTCCGGCGGCGGCCTGTTCGATCACAGCGAGGCGCCACGGCGGAACAGACCGTATGAACAAGCTGGGCGATCCAGCCAGTTCTAGGGAACTGGCTGCCTTCTGGGCGCGCTTTGCGCGGATCATGCATCTTGCGCTGAAGCTGCGCGTAAGCGGGAACTTCAACGGCGAGACTTGAAGAATGTGTCGTGTTCATGATTGCCCCCTTCAACGCTCGACGATGAAAACGCCCAGCACGCCTAACAGAACTCCGATGATCGGACTGAACAATGCGAATCACAGCGCCCAGTCCACGTTCGTGATGGCATGACCTTTCGCATGCATGATGATTCATCTCCTTTCGTTAGGCCGTTCGCGATTGAAGGCAAACAGCCCGATTACCAACGCCCAGAAAATCGACATCGTGATCACGGCTTAGTCCTCCTTCACCCGCAGAACGATCTTTCCACGCGCGTGGCCGTTTTGACTCAGCTCATGCGCACGACGCGCTTCCGAAAGCGGAAGGATCCGGTTGAGCACAACCTTGACATTGCCCGAGTCGATCAGCGCGGCGATTTCGGCTAGTTCCTTGCCGATTTACGCCTACCGCACAGGGTCAGGGGTCAGACGAAAGAAACGAGAAATGCCATTTCCTGAAAACAGCACGGTGGTTGTTGCCCATGGCGCTTGGGCGGATGACGTGATCGTAGAGGCAGCGCGAGAAAGCCTCTTCCTAGTGCCCTTGCAGATATCTCGAGGGGAAATAGTATGAGTGTCAAATTCATTGTCATCGTTACTGGAGCGAGAGGTTATCCCGTGTCCCTGCGGCGAAATGGATGACAGGGGCTTCTATGCGTATGGACGGTAGCGAGATCAAGGTCATTTAAGGCGAGGAGATACGAAAATGAAAAAGTGGACAAAACTTGCGATTCCAGTTGCGGCGGTTGCGGCTTTGGTTGCCTGGTACGTATTTCGGCCGGAGCGGCTTGTGGTCAATCGCCGTGTTGACGAAGGATTACCAACCACACAAGGCGGCCCGTCGGCGCAGCCTCTCGAATCCGGACGGTTCTACAGCATTTTGCACCCGACGGAAGGTACCGCAACCATCTTCCAGATGGGAGATGGCACTCGTGTTCTCCGCCTAACGAGTTTCAGCACATCAAACGGTCCCGATGTACGCGTCTACATGGTCGCAGCCGACGATGCAAAGGACGTTGCGACGGTGCAACAGGCTGGATTCATTGATCTGGGAGTGCTCAAGGGCAACATCGGCGACCAAAACTACAGCCTTAGTAGCGACTTGGACCTGGCGAAATACCGCGCAGTGTCCATTTGGTGCAAACGATTCAGTGTGAACTTCGGAGCCGCGGCGCTAAGACCGACCGAGGCGTCGCAAAATCGCTAGGATCACGTCTCGTCGTCAAAGCTTAATGTGGTCTAGCTGCGCGAGGCACCTGCCTCAACCTTTTCACAATTCGGTGCATTTTGAGAAAGAAAAGGCCTGAGCACCAGAGCAAACTTCGAAGAATATGAGTGATTCCAGCCAGACACCATCTCGCCATCTCGTTGTGAAGACCCGCGAACATTTGGTTTGACCCCTCATCTGGCGTCACCTAGAGATTGAAACAGCAGAATTCTGCCATGACTTCGTTTGGTGCTTTGCTCTCAAAATGGCCGCTCGTGCGCCAAATTCGTGAAGGCAAAGACGGAACCGGGCTCGAATCGATGTCCGATAAAACGCGCGCGATGCACGCGCGGATCGACGGTGCAGAAGTGGCACGCTCGGTTTGCCCGTACTGCGGAGTTGGCTGCGGCCAACTTGTTTTTCACAAGGATGGCAAACTGATTTCGATCGAAGGCGATCCCGAGAGTCCAATCAGCCAGGGGAACCTTTGTCCGAAAGGCGCCGCTTCTTTTCAATTACTCACCCACAATCGCCGAGAGACGAAAATGAAATATCGCGCGCCGCGCGCGAAAGAATGGACGCACATTTCAATGGATCGCGCGCTCGACATGCTGGCCGATCGTGTTTGGGAATCGCGCAAGCGCACATTCGTGCACAAGAAGGACGGGATGACGATCAATCACACGACCGCGATCTGTCATCTTGGCGGCGCCACGCTCGATATCGAAGAGAACTATCTTATCCGAAAACTTTTCACTCTCGGCCTGGGAATGGTCTGCATATCCAACCAGGCACGGATATGACATAGCAGCACGGTGCCCGGTCTGGGCACCTCCTTCGGCCGGGGCGGAGCTACGACTGCGCAACAAGATCTCGCTAACGCCGATTGCATTCTGATCGAGGGCTCGTCTATGGCCGAAGCACACCCGGTAGGTTTCCGCTGGGTCATGAAAGCAAAAGAGCGCGGCGCGACCATTATTCATGTTGATCCAAGATTTTCGCGCACCAGTGCGTTGGCCGACATCTGGGTGCCAATCCGCGCCGGCGGCGACATTGCTTTTCTGGGCGGGCTCATCAGGCACATTATTGAGAACAATCTCTTCTTCCGCGATTACGTGGTGCACTACACGAATGCCTCCTGCATTTTGCGGGAAGATTTTCGCGATGCGGAAGAAGGTGCCACCGGCTTTTTCTCGGGCTGGAACGAGCAGCGGCGCGCCTACGACAATAAGAGCTGGGGTTACCAAGGCGATAGCGGCCTAAGTTTTCCCGAGCGCGATCTGACCTTGCAACATCCGCGCTGTGCCTTCCAATCCCTGCGCCGTCACTTCGGGCGCTACACACCGGAAATGGTCGAAAAGATTTGCGGGATTCCGCCGGCGCTGTTTCAAAAAGTTGCGGATGCGCTGGTCACCGCCTCGGGTCCGGACAAGACCGCGGCGATTTGCTACGCGCTCGGTTGGACACAGCATTCTAAGGGCGCTCAGATCATTCGCACCGCATCGATCCTGCAACTGCTGCTCGGAAATATCGGTCGTCCGGGTGGCGGCATTCTTGCGTTGCGTGGTCACGCTTCCATTCAGGGTTCGACTGATATTCCAACGCTCTATGACATTCTACCTGGTTACCTACCGATGCCGCGCGGCGATGGGAGCGAAGAAACCTTGCGAGATTACCTCGCGCATCAAACAAAGCCGACCGGCCTCTGGCACAACACACCGGCTTATTTCATCAGCCTGCTGAAGGCTTACTACGGAAAGAACGCGACGGCGGAAAACGACTTCGGCTACCATTGGGTTCCGAAGATCACGGGGAACCATTCGTTCTTCGAATATGTTTCCAACATGGCTGACGGAAAAATGGAAGGCATGTTTGTGATGGGCCAGAATCCGGCGGTGGCAGGGGCAAACTCCCGTTTACAGCGAAAGGCACTGTCAAAGTTAAAATGGCTGGTCG
>WNGC01003209.1_pt1 | contig 10004 bp, 10 predicted proteins | sample 5400051 | NCBI WGS metagenome assembly WNGC01 (sample SAMN13153368, study PRJNA577476) | soil metagenome | isolation source: 20 cm soil or saprolite under grassland replicate 2 | place: USA:California | collected 2016-06-15 | reverse complement strand
GCTCAGCGACCCAGCATCGCTGCCGCGCTTCTTTTGACCGAATAACCTCTGAAGGAATGAGTTTGCCATTGTCCGTCCTACGAAGGCGAACAGCGAATTGCGCTTAGCCAGCGGTTCCAACCGCTGCTTGTTTTCGAGTAATGGCTTAAGAAAGGGGAGTGGCATAGTCTGGCCTGCCCTTGCGAAATGAATTCATTATAGTCTCCTTTATTGGAAGATAAAGGAATCCGGTGGCACCCGTGGCCGTGGCACCCACGTTTGAGACCGCGCGCATTACGTTGCGGCCCCTCGCGTGTCATGCGTGTGCTCCGGGAACTCCTTCGATTTGCGATACTGCTCCTTATAGACTCATTGTTGGTCTGCCCGGATCTGTTTGTCCGAAAGTGGGTAGTCGCCGCTCAGAATGCGTTTCGTAGCCTCGGGGCCCACCCAGAAAAAAAGCGGAGTCTTCAGTTCCGCGAAGAAAATCATCGTAAGAAAAGGTGCTGACCCCAACTCCTGCCAAATTGTTTCCCTTTTGCCTTACTGGCCCAGACCTAAGATTTGTACAGGTTAGTGTTCGGTCTTTGGTGTGATGAAGTGCCCGTTATAGACCCGCGATATCGTTCAACTACATTCATGGGTCCTCACGGTCCGCTTTAAGAGCCTTCAGCTAGAAGTGTGGGCAACCCGAAGGATGTGGATGATTTGTTTCCGACTAGTGCGGCACAGTCTCCGCCTAAATCTCGAGAGCTTGCGATGAACCCGTTTTAGGGCAGTGTAACCATTGTTGTCTCTAAGCGTTACGTCAGCCCCAGCGTGGACGAGTAAGCGGACAGACTCCGTCTGGCAGTGATCAGCGGCGTACATCAGCGCCGTAAGCCCCTTGGCGTCCTGGGCATTCAGATCAGCCTCTTCTGTTAACAGGGTGCGGAGGATCTCAGGCGCTCCCTCTTCGGCGGCATACATTAAAGGCGTGGCTCCGTCGACGTCCACGGCATTGGGATCGGCTCCGGCGGCAAGCAAAATGGCTACGACCGCGGGTTTGGGCGCGGGCGGGAGCAAATTTGGCCAGAAATTCGCAGTGGCACAGTGGCAATCGGCGCCGGTATCAATAAGATCCCAACTAGAAGATGCCAGACCGGCCGCGAAATGGAGCGCCGTTTCTCCAGATGAGTCTTCTTCATTTACATCCGCACGCGAATGAAGTCGCGCATCCACGATTTCGGAGAATTGGCTCGACGCGGCATACATCAAAGCTGTTCGACCCTGGTTGTCTCTTGTCCGGACGTCCGCTCCAGAACGGATTAACTCTTGAACAGCCGTTAGGTTTGAACTCTCACAAGCCCACATCAAAACAGTTCTGCCTCCATCGTCTGCCGTGTTGAGGTTTTCAGTGTCCGCGAGCACCGCTGGAAGCGTATCTGCCGTGTTCTGCAGCCAGGGCTGGGCATGAGAAATTTCCAGGATACTGTCCAGGAGCGCGCGAAAAGCCTTGGATTCTCCCCAGCGGTCTGTCACGGACCTGCTGTGCCCGTCCACCGACAGGGCGATTGTAAAACTCGGCGCGTCCATGACGAGCAGATTTGACTCATCGTGAAGAGAATAGAAATCGGCGGCCCGAAAGGCGTCGACAAGCCGCAGGATTTCGGCCTCCGAAAGGCGTGAGCGATGCAAACCGGGAACAAATGAGCCGGAATGCCCGTAATTACTCGACTCTCCCGTCTCCATGGATGCTCAACGAATAATGGTAAAGACGGAAGGCGTATTCGGACGCATCGATCGTGATCGTTACACTTTTCAGAGCTTTGATCTCAGGGAAATCGTAGGCACGGGCCACTTGGGCAGACGTTTCACTCCCGTTCTGGAATACCGAGAATCCAGACCAGATCGCCAATGCCAAGAAACCGCGAGTTAAGACTGCCCAGTATGATGGCGCCAAACTAAACACGGGGGCACTCCCTACTACTCTCACTGACGAAGAAGCCCAGGGCAAGCGACAAGGTGCGACATCTAGTCTCAAGGCACGAGATGCTACAAAGCAGAGCGGCTCGGAGCTTGTCGAAACCGTTGATTGGCGTTTGCAACCTGGGAAAGCGTACCTCTATAAACCCCTCTTAAGATTATCCCGACGGCTGGTGTGTCTTCGGCAAATAGCTTCAAACACAGTCCGCCAAGGTCTTGCTAGAAATCTACGTGGCCGATGTATCTGATAGGCGTACAGCTCGGTTTGCGAGAGCACCTGCTATACGAGAGCAGGTGGTCAATCTCACAAAAATCTATTAGAATCATATAGTTGTAGGGGCGTGTAGCTCAGCTGCGAGAGCATCTGCTTTGCAAGCACGCCTTCATCTCACCTAAGTCGTTGAATCGGCGTCTTTTGACAGTGCAAATCCCTCTGCTAGTTGGGCTACTCATTGGGCTAAAGATAATTAATAATAAGGATACGTTGTCCAAGTTTGGACAAACACTCCGAAAAATGGACTCGATTCGAGTCCAGCGAGTACTGCCGGAAGAAGGACCTCGGCTTGCTTTTCTACAATCGGCGAAGCGACTCGGGCGTAATTCAAATCCATGAAAATACGACGGCCCGGAAATTCGAGAGAGTTTCCGGGCCGTATTGCTTTCTCTCTCTTAGAATAATATCGATTTGTTTTCGGCGATGGGTTCGACTCTCCCCGCCTCCAACATTCTTTCTTTTTGATTTGGAAGGGATTACTTGGACGGGATCTTCCGTGTACTTCCCGTGTACGTATTGGGTGATCCGGCCAAGTCCTCCGAACATCCGAACATCCGCTTCTAATTGCCCTTGTCGTGCCCTCACCAGCGGCACTGTTTGCATGCCTCGATGCACCCGCGTGACGATGTTTTGGCACTGTCCCTACCGAAAACTTGGTCTGGCCCATCACAGCTCTCTGTGGAGCTCTGTAACGTACGACCTCTCTGTATGTTGTTCATTTCAAGTGCGTTCTTAATTCTGGCGAGGCACAGCATCGCCGTATCGAATTCCCTCTGCACTTGTCTGCCAGTCGACCACGTCTGCTCCGCCGCTCCTTTGATCGGCATTCTCGAAAAACGTCACCCCTTGATTTGCATCACCCCTCCACAACATGACCCATCCTTGTATCGCCGCCGCCCGCGTTAGTAACCGCTGCCGGTTGCTGCTCCTCGGCGCCCGAGCCGCAGACCCCTCTGCTGCAACCGCGTCTTCTCCCGCCTTGCTCAAGTTTCCAAGAAGGCATTCCACTGCGGCCAGGTTCGTCCTGGAAGTCGCAGCTTCGATCCACCATTCCTCCGTTTCGACCTTTCTTGACACGCGTTTCAGATAGTTCGAAGCTTCCTGTAAGTCCCCAAGCGCCGCGTGGCAAATACCCACCTCATTGATCAACCAAATTGCTTGCTCCTTATTTGGAACCAAAGGATCTACTCCAAAATCGGACTCGGGGAAGAATTCCCGCACGGTTTCAAGGTTGGAGCTGCCAAGGCTCAGTTACCTCAGAGGGGAAATTCGCGCAACATGCCTCCCTGAACCGCCGCTTCAACCTTCAACTGCCAACCGGACACCCTCGGAATTAGAGCGTACTCTCGAGTCCTGCACGGCAAGCCGATGCAAGCCGATCCCGAATCTTCCGATTGAGTCATGCGATGGGATATACTGGTGTGAATTTTATGCCCACGGGGTCACAACAGAAACAGGTTCGCATCACTCCCCCGCGCACGCGAATTGTGCCGTCCTTCTCTGGTTCCAACGAGTTGGCTGGAGAATTGCCACTCGTAGTGGCCGTACTAGCTTCGTTAGCAGACGTGCCGGAGGAACCGCTGTGTGATATTCGCCATCGCCGCTTTGTAGAAATTGACGCCGACAATTTTGATAGCGTCATGCAAGATATGAAGCCGCGGTTGACGTTCGCTGTAGAGAATAAAATTTCCGATGACAATGATCCGCCGCAGCTCAAGATTGAACTCAACTTCAGAAGTCTGGATGACCTAAGAACACTTCCCTTTATATTCTCGCGAACCGTCGATAGTTTAATTCATCATCCTCCTCCACAAGATTGCGTACGACTACGTGACCCTATTCGATGTCTACGAATCAGCGATTTCCCCGGACGTTTTGGAGAAAAAGATTCATGATGCAGAACGACGGCTCGAGAAACGGTACTTCTTGCTTGTTTCTGCGACCGACTGCAAAGCCAATATAGCCGACCTGGAGATGTTCGGGTTCGATTATGACGAACCCGTAGGGATGCACAAAGCCAAACTCACTCCCGCAGCAAGACGTCGGTTACTGACCGAAGGTTCGGTAAAGGCCCTGATCGGAGAAGTGGAGTTTTCCACCAAAGCCCCAGAACACGCGACCGGCGGCGATCTGGAGTTGAGAAGAAGCCTTACGCGCGGATACAATCGAAATCCGGAATTCACAAGGCTTATGTCGACGCATCTTTTCCCTCTGCTCCCTGCTCCTAGAATCTGCGCAACTGGAGTCATCTTCGGTGGTTGGTAACATGCTGGTTTCACTGCTGTACCCACGCGGCACATTCTGTGCCGCGGTTGGAGTCATCATCATTGTGGCTTATTACGTGCGCGCTTGGCGCGACCTGCAGCGTTGGACTGAGTCATCTCTCACTGCCCACACCTCGGTCTCAGATCGTAGTCAATCTTGGCCAGAGCTTCGTTACTTGCAATGGGGGATGCTGGCCTCCGTTCTCTTCTTCACGTTGGCTGGGGCAGCGGACACCGCAAACGACTGGCTGGATCGGCTGGTCGGCTGTCTGATGGGGTTTTGTGCTGCGCTTTTCGCGGGAATATTCGGTGTGGGATTTGTGTCCTTGGCGAATCTCTGGAAGGAACTGGTTCTGCAACTTAAGGAAGCCAAGATCGGCTCTCTGCTTTTCTCCATTCCGTTGGCGGTCCTCTGGCTAGGGTTGGGGCTGGGAGTATTTCTTTCGTTTGGAATGCTCGTCGAGAAGCTTCCTGAGTCTCCGAAATCCTTGTTCCAGGTGCTACTCTGGAGCTTGATATCCGTGACGGTCGCAGCGTCGTTCTGGCATTTGATTGCCGCCGTCTTCAATGGCCTCTGGAAAAGTAGGAGTCATGCCGCTCTGATGTTGCGTCTGATTCTAATGGTCACTTTTTCCGCAATCGTCGTTTCTGCAGTAACGTTTGGTCTTTGGTGGATAGCTTCCCAAACCGCAGTGCTGCTGGTCATTTTCCTGTCCGCCATTGGATTTATCGATGTAATCTTCTACTCTCAATGGGTGCGTCTCGCAGCGCTGAAGGATAATCTGCAATGAGCGCATAGCCTTTTGCCAAGTCTGTCGGTCTGGCAACCTATCGGGGACATGGCTATCCCCGACCAATTGCACAGTGCATTCCATCCGATAAACGTACCGGTTACACCCCGTGGGCGGGTGGCTCCCCTTGGCGAGAGCACCTGTCCAGCCAGAAGGTGGTCTCTTCTTGTACGAATGAGAGTGTGGCGCGCTCGAAAGTGGCTTAGAATAAAACGGTTACAAGGATGGGCGTGTAGCTCAGCAGGGAGAGCACCTGCTTTGCAAGTAAGCAGGCTAAATCACATAAGTGTCGCATCTGGTGTCGCTTACACGGAAACGCGCGGTGCAACCACCCTCTCGAATTGGACTGACGTTGGACCGAAAGCCATGGGGTGAACGTCTTTGGGGACAACGCCGTCGTGCGCGCCATGTGGCTTCTCATCGTCGGAATGTCCAGGCAGCACTCGAACCTGAGCCCTTCGGTTAACAGCCCTGCTCTTTTAGAATTAGCTGCACCAATCTTGCACCCAAAATCTGGACAACGATTGCGAGAGATTGCACACAACCTTGCTGAAGAGGACGGCAGAAGGGACCGAAGATCATGGTAACAAGACTAAACTCTTTGGCTTGTGGAGACAGGCGTGCGAATCTCGATCTACTGGGGATAGCGATGTCTCTCTTCACTTCTTTTTCTTCACCTTCCTAGCTGCGAATTCCAACGGGAGTTCATCACCCTCGACAGGAGGATTTCCCTTGCCCACGCGCGCTAGAATCCGGCTGACCCTAGCCGGATCGGCGCGTCGCGCGCGTTCCTCAAAGTATTCTTCCGTGCGCATAGCGGAAACCTTTTCTGCAAGTGCGAGGGTGATCAGCTGGTTGAGAGCTACTCCTTCCGATTCGGCGGCCTTGCGCGCTTCCGCCAATAGGGTAGGCGGTACCCGCAAAGCAAAATTGCTTCGTCTCATGAATTCACTCCTTCTCTTGCCATCACTCGGTTTCCTCTGCTAATCCCCGAAGCACTTCCCCCGGCCGCACCACCGAACAGCGAAAACGCGCCGCCACAGGCCTAAAGTCCCGATCGTTGAAAGTCACGATCGCATCGGCGCGACCATTGATGGCTGTTTCCAACACCATCTCGTCATTCGGGTCTGGTAGCGTCGGCCGCGTGCGAATCATTAACTCGACTCTCTTCCCGACGGAAGCCAGTTCATCCAGCACTGCAGATACATCTTCTCTGCTCGCTCCGGATGCCGCAAGATGTTCAGGACGGGTCAGAACTGATTCGTATTCCAGCATCAAGGGTACGGACAAGAGCAAGTCGAACCGGCGAGCTCGCGCCGCCTCCAGCACCTGGCGAGATGCCCCAATGTTGCTACGGAAGGCTGCCACGAGTACATCCGTGTCCAAGACGTATGCCTTCATTCCACAACAGGATATTGCATGCGATATTGCGTGTCAAGTCCCGACCGTTGCAAGGTCTTTGGGGCAAAGCTGTCGTGCTGACCGCCGATCCCGGTGGCCTTTACCGAAGGGCAATACGATAGATATTGCACTGGGCATGGAAACGTAAGAATGCGTAGGTGGATGCATTAGGTCCAGGTGCAACATCGTCGCCTTGAATCAGATAACTTCCAGCGATTCGTGCCAATTCCGGATTATTGATGAACTCGCCCGAAAACCAGGGAAAAGCCTCACCGGGTCTTAATGGAATCGCAAGAGTTTTTCCTACTAAACTTTTATCAACAGGCCCTGTGTGGCTTCGGAACGAAACATATACGAACTTCTGATCCGACGACCACGCAATAATTGGAGGATGAACATCAACACCCCACGTTAGACACCGTTTGCATAGCAATTTCGCCGGACCTCCTTCTGCTGGAAAGGCCACGACGGAGCCCGGCATCTTTAGATCGCCAGCATCAATCGAAGCTATGATCCAACGCGCGTCGGGAGAAACAGTGATTAGGTGATCGGCGCCGTCTGCAGCCACTCTCTGCGGAACTGTTTCATTAGCCTTGACCCGAAAAACATGAACCCTCTGACCATTCCAACGCTCGAAGAAGACGTCCGCTGCCCTAGAAAACAAAGGATGACGGGCATCTGAAGCGACAAGGCGCGGGGCTGAGCTGCGATCCAATGACCACAGCCAAATGCCAAACTGACTGGGCGCGTCTGTGCGCTGGAATGCTATCTGTTTGCCGTCGGGTGAGACAGCAAAGTCGTTAATGACGACGCCGGGAAGCAAGCGCTCCTTTTGCCCCGTGTCTAGTTCGACTGACCACAGCTCGCCGGCACTACTGGTACTGACAAAACCGAATGCCGTGCCAATTCGCGCCAGATAATATAGCTTCTTTCCATCCGGGGAGAAGGATGGCAGGTACGCGAAAGTTTCCGCGGAAACTTGCTTTTCGCCGCTTTGCTGGCGCAACCAGACCGTACTTCCCTGCGAACCAACGGATGTAGCTACTGACTTCCCGTCCTGGGACACAGCGACTCCTTGCTCCTCAGTGCCGCTGAATGTGATTTGCTCGGCGGCGCCGTCGGGGAATGCCTGTCGCCAGAGGTGAAAGCCATCACCCCTGTCGGCCGAAAAATACATCCATTGGCTGTCAGGCGACCATGCAGAATCGATGCATTTAGAAGGAATGGGGCCAACCTGTTTGCCCTGGGCCCCGCCCCCGAAAGGAACAACACGGCAAGGTAACCAACCGTGTTCGTCCATCTCTGCGATTAATACCCATTTCGAATCGGCCGACACATGTGAAGAGTGCGCCATGCCGCCGTTCGGAGGGCGGTAAATGTCGCGTTCCTCACTCCGGCTTTCAGTGGTCGTCACAATCTTCATAACTTGATCATTCATCGTCGAAAACATCACTTGGTGTGGCGCGATCCAAGTCAAAGCAGAAGCATTTGGCAGCAGCTCAGATGGCTCACCGCCGAGTACTGGAATGGTCCATGTCTGCCAGTCCCAACCCTCTGCCATCGTGAAGGCGATTCGCGAGCCATCGGGAGAAAATCTTGGAAACGACTTGGGGCGGCCATTATGTGTAAGCTGCACCGGCTCTCCGTTCGGGAGCAACTCGACGTACAACTCTCCGGTTCCCAGAAGCTGCGTACTCTCGCTTCGGATAAAGGCCAGCATGCGCCCGTCGGGGGAGAGTGCCGGAGAAAAGGCTGAATCAGCAAAGTTCGTGAGTTGTGTGTACTCCGCATGCGTTGGTGCAATCGTTTGTCTACCACGCTTGCCCAACCACACAAGAAGAGCGGCAACTGACACAAACGCCAAGATTATGATGGGGATCACCGCCCGCAGGTCTAGAAGATCCTTCTTCTGTAACGAAAACCGGTTGTCTTCAGCCGAAATAGATTTACCGCTCTGCTCCATCGCCGCGGAGACATCCTGAGCTTTCGCAAATCGATTTGCAGGCTCACGCTCAAGGCACTGCAAGATCGCCGACTCGCACAGAGAGCTCAGGTTGGGTGCGAACTTGCGTGGCGGTGGCGGAGCTTCCACCAGGCGTTTTACGGCCGTTGAGATCGGCGTGTCACCCTGAAACGGGCGCACGCCGGTCACCATCTCGTAGATGACCAGCCCAAAAGCGTAGATGTCTGAAGCTATCGTTGCGGGGTGCCCTTCGATCTGCTCGGGTGCCATGTAAGCGGGGGTGCCGTACACCTGGCGATCCTCGCCGGGCGCGGGCGAATGCCATGACGGTCCGCTCAATGTATGCTGGCTGCTATTCGTGGTTTCTTGAAACGCTAAACCAAAGTCAGTAACCACCGCCCGTATGCCCGCAGGCTCCGGGACCAGGATCACATTGCTAGGCTTGAAGTCTCGGTGCGCAATGCCGGCTTCGTGCGCGGCGCCCAGCGCATAAGCCATCTGGCGAATCAGCGGTAAAGCCTCCTCGATGCTCATGCGGCCCTGTCGTTTGATCCGCTCAGCCAGTGTTTCTCCGCGCAAAAACTCCATGCTGAGGATCACGACCTCTTCCCGTTCCTCGGATTTATGCCGGTAGAGATCGAAGATGCGGCAAACGCTGGGATGGGTGACCTTTCTCGCGAGGTGGACTTCACGTTTGAATCGCGCCAGAGCGTCGATGTTAAGTAGAGTCTCTGGTCGAAGGGTCTTGATCGCTACGAACTCATGCAATTCAAGATCCTCCGCCTCGTACACTTCTCCCATTCCGCCCTCGGCAACGAAACGCAGGATTCTGAATCTTTCGCCGAGAATCTCTCCTTCGCTGAATCGGTTAGGTTTGCGTTTCGGTTGGAGAGGGATGGCAGCAAGAGCTGGGCTGGAGAGAAAGGATCCGGCTTCCTCGTACTCCGCGAGGAGTCTTTGGGCTTCGGCGCGCACCGAGTCATCCGCGGATTTCGCGCACAGAAACGCTTCGCGCTCGGGCGTCTTAAGCTCCAAAGCAGCGTCAAAGAGAGCCTTAACTGCTTCCCATTGCTCGGGAGAAATGCGCATAGAGTTACTTTAGGAAACCATGGAGCCAGGCTTTGGCCACGGCCCAATCCCTCTTTACCGTCTTCGCCGAGACCTCCAACAGCTCCGCAGTTTCCTCGACCGTCAGCCCGCCGAAGAATCGCAGCTCGACGATCTTGGCTTGGCGCGGATCGCGTTTTGCCAACTCGTGCAAGGCATCGTCCACCCTTATTAGTTCCTTTGATTTCTGGGGTGAGAACACCAGGGCTTCGTCCAACCGTACAACCTCCTGTTTGCCCCCACGCTTTCTTCGGAGATGG
>WNGC01003207.1_pt1 | contig 10006 bp, 12 predicted proteins | sample 5400051 | NCBI WGS metagenome assembly WNGC01 (sample SAMN13153368, study PRJNA577476) | soil metagenome | isolation source: 20 cm soil or saprolite under grassland replicate 2 | place: USA:California | collected 2016-06-15 | reverse complement strand
CGCCGACCACCAGTGAGACGCCTGCGATTGCGCCGAGCAAAAGTGTCAGCACCCGTGAAGTTTCGGTGGCTGCCTGGGCGATTTCCTGTTGGTTGCGCACGGTGAAATCGTCATCACGACCGGGCCGGATATTGTGCCGCTGCCGAAGCAGCGAGACTATTTGTTGCTGGGCCGGTTCGAGCTGCTGCGCATCGCCGATTTGCACGTTGATGTTGCGCAAATTTGTACCGCCGATCACGCGCTTCATAGCGCTCGTGTACGGCATGATCACGATGTCGTCCTGATCCACGCCCTGTGTGCTCAATCCCTTGGGCGTCAGGACACCAGTGATCGTAAATGGGACCTCTTTGATTCGTAAAATCTGGCCGATCGGATTTTCGTTTCCGTAAATCTGCGTCGCGGTGGTGCGGCCGATCACGCAAACTTTGTTTGCGCTGCGCACGTCTTGTGGCGTAAACGGCGCGCCATCTGCCAGTGGCCATTGCCGAATATCAAAATAATCTGCTGATTCCCCGTAAATGCGTGTAAACCAATTTTGGTTTCCGGCAGCTACCTGCGTGGTCGAAACGACTTCCTCACTAACTCCGATAACGCCCGGTACTTCGCGCCGGATCGCTTCCGCGTCTTCAATTTTCAACGTCCCGGCGCCGCCCCAGCCGGTACGAATGCCGCTGGAAGTAGTGCTCCCGGAGAAAATGAGAATCACATTTTGTCCGAGGCTGGCGATCTGCGCTTCCACTTGCGCTTTTGCGCCGTTGCCGATCCCAACCATGGCAATGACGGCGCCAACGCCGATGATGATGCCGAGCGCGGTCAGCACCGAACGCAGTTTGTTTCGCCGCAAAGCGCGGAGCGCGACGCTGAATGTTGGTGCAATTCTCATTCCGTTGGTTGAAATGTTGAAGGGTTGAAGCGTGTCATTGAAGCTGTGACACTGCATCCGAGCGTTGCAAAACCAGATGATCATCCAGGATCACGCCGTCGCGCATCATTACGTTGCGCTTCGCGTAACCAGCAATGTCCTGCTCGTGCGTGACCATGACAATCGTAATACCGCGCTCGTTGAGTTGTTGAAAAATTCCCATGATCTCCACGCTGGTCCGGCTGTCCAGATTGCCGGTCGGCTCGTCCGCAAGCAGCACTTCGGGATCGTTAATCAACGCGCGCGCGATCGCTACTCGCTGTTGCTGGCCGCCGGAAAGTTGGCTCGGATGATGATCTTCGCGCCCTCCGAGTCCGACAGATGCAAGGACGCGATCGGCCTTTTTGCGAAGCTGCGCATTCGTCAGATGTTGCGCGCTGTAAACTAAAGGCAACTCGACATTCTCGCGTGCGGATGTGCGTGGCAGCAGATTAAAATTCTGAAAGACGAACCCGATTTTGCGGTTCCGAATGTCAGCGAGCCGATCTCGATCCAGGCCGGAAACGTCGGCGTCGTCCAAAAGATAATGGCCTGAAGTCGGCCGGTCGAGACAGCCTAGAATATTCATGAGCGTGGATTTTCCGGAGCCGCTCGCACCCATGAGCGCGACAAATTCGCCGCCTTTGATTTCGAGCGAGACACCGCGCACAGCGAACACTTCCATCTCGCCGGTTCGATAGGTTTTGTGCACATCGACGAGCCTAACGAGTGCGCCGTTATTCATATGTAGCTTGGCTTATTCTTGCTCCCGCTCTCGCCTTAGAACAGGATCGTGAGATTTCTCGACTTCGCTCGAAGTGACAAAGCACTATGGAAACCTTCGCGGGCCGCCGCCGAAGGGATTTGCGGAAGGCTGCGGCGCATTAGTTGTTGAAGCGAGCTCGGCTGTCACCACGCGGTCGCCTTCTCTCAAGCCTTCGACCACTTCGGTCATAATCCCATCACTGATCCCGGTTTTGATCTTCACCGGCTGCGGATGGCTGCCGCCAGAGGGCAAGGCGTAAACTGTGCGCTCGGCGCCCCCGTGCGCCGCACCGCCGCGGCCTCCCCCAGGCCGCCCCGCACGACTCGGCTCCGTTCGTTTTGTCTCAACCGGAGTCGCATCCGGCGGCCGATAGCGCAGCGCCGCGTTCTTGATTTGCAGTGCGTCATCATTGTGCGCGATGATGATTGATACGTTCGCTGTCATTCCCGGTTTCAATTTCAAATCCTGATTGCTTACCCCGATAACCGTGTCGTAGGTCACGACGTTTTGCACAGTGATAGGTGCGTTCCGCACCTGAACAACTTTTCCATGAAACGTCTGCATGGGAAAAGCGTCTACTGTGAAATCGACATTCTGATCGATCTTAACGACACCCACGTCCGCTTCGGCGACATTTGCGTCGATCTGCATCTTGGTTAGATCGTTCGCAATCGCAAAGATCACCGGCGCCTGCAAACTGGCTGCGACAGTCTGGCCAACGTCGACACTGCGCGAAATCACCACCCCGTCGATGGGCGAAGTGATTGTGCAATGCTCGAGATCGGCCTTCGCTTTATCGAGCGCGCCCTGTTTGATCTTCACGCTGGCTTCGGCTTGATGAAGAGTCGCCACCGACTGATCGACGTCAGCCTGCGACGAAGTCTTCTTCGCAAATAATTCCTGAGTGCGTTTGGCGTTTATTCTCGCGAGCTCAAGCGCAGCCTGCGCGTTGGCGAGGTCGCCCTCCGCCTGAGTGACGGTGGCCTGAAAAAGCGCCGGATCGATCTGGGCGACCACCTGGCCGGCTTTCACCTGGGAATTAAAATCCGCGAACAACTTCGCGATATTGCCTGAAACTTGACTCCCGACCTGCACATTGACCACTGGATTGAGCGTGCCGGTCGCGGTAACAGCCTGAGTAATGGGGCCGCGCGTGATGGTTGCAGTCTGATAATTCGCAATGCTTCCGTTGCGGCATTGGCGCACAACAAAGGCAATAATGAGCAGCCCGACGATCAGAGCGATCCAAGGGAAAAAACGTTTCATGCAGATCGCGATTAATTTGACTGCCCACGCGTGTCATCTCGAACCGCGAATGCGGTGAGGAACCTCGCAGAATGCCGCTCATCACGTGAGATAGGTTGCGTGACCTCGGGACGCCTGAGGGGTCCCTCACTTCGTTCGGGATGACAATGCGAGTCATTCATCGTGTTTGATCGATTGCGCGTAACTATATGTTAAGACAGACAAACGCGATGCGACGTTACATCGAAATCTACTCCATAATGCTGCGCAACTCGCTCATTCGCGAGCTGAGTTTCAAAGCAAATTTCCTGCTATGGATGATTGTCGAGATCCTTTGGTTTTGCGGGCAAATTGTTTTCTTCAGTATCATCTTTGGGCAGGTCGATCGCATCGGTGATTGGACAAAATGGGAGGTGGTGCTGCTGGTCGGCACGCATCAGATGATCGCCCAACTGTTTCAGGCGTTCTTTTTTATGAACGTGGCAAATATTCCCGAACTCGTTCGCACGGGAAAATTGGATTCCCTGCTGGTTCTGCCGATTGACAGCCAGTTCGCCGTTTCCACGAAACAGTTCGGCCTCGACAGCATCGTCAACGCTGCGCTCGGTGGCGTAGTCGTTTGCGTCTCGCTTTCGCGCCTTAACGTTGTGCCAAATCCGATGTCGATCTTGCTTTACTTGGTTGCGCTCGGATTCGGCATCGCCGTGCATTACTCCATTATGCTCGGCTTGGCGGCGGTAAGCTTCTGGATCGTGCGCGCGCAAGGACTGGTTTACGGCTATTTTAATTTTCTGAACATCGCGCGTTATCCCGACGCGATCTTTCCACCATTCTTCCGGTTGATTTTCGGCTGGATCGTCCCGGTAGTCATTATCGCAAACATTCCCGCACGCCTGTTGATCAAGTCGCTCGGACAACCCTGGTACTTAATGCTGCATCTTGTCATTGCATCGAGCATTATTTTTTTCCTGTCCCGCGCCTTCTGGAAATTTGCCCTGCGTCATTACTCGAGCGCCAGCTCGTAATCTCCGAACTTTTTAACGGAATCCGCTTGCGCGGTCTGGGAAATGTTCTTAATTAAGCCTCCGTTTTTCCGTCACCAGGGGTTAAGGCGCCTTTCACGCTATGGCAAAACCAATGAAAAAGAAGAGTTCTGCGAAAAAGTCCGCTGCGCGTAAAGCGCGACCAGCGCGCAAAGTCTCGAGGTCTGTGCACAAGGAGCCGGCGTCGAAAAAGGCCGAGCAGCCCACCAAAACCACAAAACATTCGGCCACAGCTTCCAAATCGAAACGAGCAACAATTGAGTCTCCGGCCGTTCTGCTGGGCCTGAATAATCGTGGAAAAAAACTCGATCCTTTTACGCGCAAGCAGAAGGAAAAACTTCTTCAGCTTCGGGATGCAATGGTCGATTCCATGGCTGGCGTAGCTCAGGATACTCTTCGCTCGCGCGCAGAAGGCAGCGAAGCTTCCGCTTTTGGAATGCATCAGGCGGATGCCGGATCAGACGCTTACGATCGGGATTTCGCGTTGAGTTTGCTTTCCCAGGAACAGGACGCGCTGTACGAAATCGACCAAGCGCTCAAGCGCATCGAGCTTGGGACGTACGGAAAATGCGAGATGTCCGGCAAGCCAATCCCCCGGGCCCGGCTTGAAGCCATCCCGTTCGCGCGGTTCACTGTTGAATGCCAATCGCAGTTGGAAAAGCAAAATAAAGCATCGCGGGTCCGTCAATCGGTCACCTCTCTGTTCGGCTTGACCGAAGAAGAAGGTGGCGAGGCCGAAGAGGAGGAAGTGGCACCGACAGAAGCAAAGGAGTGACACATCATGGCGCAGGAAATCGTCACGCTGGAATGCACCGAGGCGAAAGCTTTGGGCAAACCCGTCTCCCGTTACATGACTACGCGGAACAAAAAAAGCCCACGCACGCCCAATCGGCTTGAGAAAAAGAAATACAATCCGTTCTTGAGGCGGCACACTTTGCACCGCGAAACCAAATAATTCTTAATGGGTCCTAAAACTGCCAAACGCCGTTCCGCCTTTCGCCGCGCGAATCGCGCCATGCCGCGCCGCCGGATCGATATCGCCATTGAGGCCATCGATTACAAGAATCCCGATCTGCTGAAAAAATTCGTCACCGAAAGTGGCAAAATTCTTCCCCGTCGCGTTACTGGCATGCCGGCGCACCTGCACCGCAGGATTACGCGCGAGATCAAGCGCAGCCGCTCCGTGTTGTTGATGAAGTAGTCCCTCTTGGGATCATGCATTGCGGCAGTGCCTTGCCGCATTTGTCTCATCTGCCGCATTGGCCCATGTGACCAATGTGAGAAGAATGAGACCTATACATCACGCCTTCCGCGTTTTTTCCCCTTGCTCGATCAGGTTCCAAAATTCGCGCGTTTCGCCCAGTTGCGCGTCTTCCGATACCGGAAGTTTGCTCCGGAAAAGAAAATCGCGAAACGTGTTCTTGTGCAAAACGCGATGGACCTTGATGCCCTCGTCCGTCTTCGCAAAATAAATCCGGTAATCTTTTGCGCGATAACGATACAATTTTTTCCCCTCGCGCTGGATGACGCCGAACCGTTCCGAATCGAGATGATCCAGGTCCTCCGGCATAATTTGGAACTCGGCGAGTAGCTCGAGCTGCAATTTCTTCGGGAGCGCAGAGATCTCGGCTGCGCTCAGTTCGTTAAAGATGATCTGGAACATGGAAAAGCGTGATTCGTTAAATTGTTACATCGTCAAATCGATTCACGATTCAAAGATAAATCCGCCGGACGCGGCTGCCAATCCGCGTAATGATTTCCCATGGAATGGTGCGGGCCCTTTCGGCCAGTTCCGCACAGGAAATTCCCTCGTTTCCGTCGCAACCCATTAGAACAACTTCATCGCCCACTTGCACATTATCGATCTTGCTCACATCGATCATCATCAAGTCCATTGTCACCCGGCCAAGGAGTGCGCAACGTTGCCCGCGAACTAAAACGGCGGCGTCACGATTGGAAAGATGCCACGGGTAACCATCGGCGTAACCAGCTGACAATGTTGCAATTCGCATTTTCCGCGGAGTGATAAACGTGCGGCCATAACTGATAGAACTCCCTTTTGGCATGTCGCGCACGAGAGAAATTCGCGTTTTCCATGTCATTACCGGCCGGAGAAGTTTCTGAAATTCCGGGAGTGGCGAAATCCCGTAGAGCATGATACCAGCGCGCACGATATCGAAAATCTTTTCGTTAAATGCGAGGGTGCCCGCGCTTTGCAACACGTGCGCTTTGAAATCACCCGGAACTTCAGCGCGAAGCTGCCCGGCGATTTTGCCAAAACGCTCAAGTTGTTCGCGCGTGTATTCCGCGGCCTCATTAGAAACCGGCAGATGCGTCGAGATGCTGTGAACCTGGATGTTTGGGAGTGCCGAGACTTCTTTGAAAACGTGCAAGGCTTCCCTTTCCGGAACGCCCATCCGCCCCATTCCCGTGTCAACCTTGAAATTGATTGGGATCGCTCCGTTGCTTGCGAGGCGACTGAATTCCTGTGCTTCCTCGAAGGTCGAGATGGTCGGAATAAATCCGGCCTCTACGATTGTCGATCTTTCTTCGGAAAGGGCCGGGCCAAGAATAATGATCGGATGAGACAGCTCCTTTCGCAGCACAATCGCCTCCTCCAGATTCGCGACGCCGAATAATTGTGCATCGTTCGCCAGCGTCCGCGCTACGCCAATCAGCCCATGTCCGTACGCATCCGCTTTGACAACGGCGAGAAGCTCGGCCGATCCAATGCGCTCACGCACAATGGCCGCGTTGTGTCGCAAAGCGCTTCGATCAATTTCAGCCCAGCATCGATAAATCGCTGTAGTCATGAAGTGATTTCTTGAGTTTTCGGCAATGTAATGTGCGGTTCGCGCAAATAGATCGGTTCGAGCGGCGGCAATGTAAAATTTCGATCTGGATCTAAAGCAAGGTGCGCCAGCACAACTGCCGAAGGATAGCGGATCACGGCGTCTGGAAATTGCGGCAGCGATTCGTAACAAAAGATAGGGATGTCATTCCCACATGTGGCGAGTTTGCTCGTTAGCGCTTCTTCACTGAACAAGTCGGGGCCTTCGACCAATTCGTTCGCGCGGATCTGTGCAAAGAAAAATGACTTCCGACGGGCGTCGCCAACTACGCAGTGTTCCGGCGTATCGGTCTCCATCGCGCAGATCGATGGATACCCGATCAGGCGTGCACCTGATGACACTTGCAGGCCCGATGCGGCTGAAATCGCGATGCGCGTGCCAGCATAAGAACCCGGCCCAAGCCCCACCACAACAATCTGCGGAGCGCCGAATTTTTTTACGATATTGTCCAGGTTCTCAAAAAACGCAGCGGAATTTTGCCGGTCGTTTGGCCAGTCACACGCGAGCTCGAGTTCGCCGTTCAGCCATGCGAGGCTGCCGCGCGCAGTGGAAAGTTCGAGCGCGAGGATTTTCATTGTAAGGTAATTGCCCGTGTGTTTTCCGATTTTATCTCAAACAGAACCCACCGCGCTTGCTCGGGAATGAATTCGGCAAACCGATCTGCCCATTCGATCACGGAAACTCCGTCGCCGAAAAAGTAATCGTCGAGTCCAAGCCGCGCGAGTGATTGGCGATTCTCTACACGAAAAAAATCGAAATGATAAACAGGTAATCGCCCGTCTCGATATTCGTGCACAATTGTAAAGGTAGGGCTGGAGACGGCAGCGTTGCTTCCCAGACCGGCGACGAAACCCTTGGTGAATAGAGTCTTGCCACTTCCCAGTTCACCTTCGAGTGCCAAAATCGATCCCCCATCCATATCCTCTGCAAGGCGCCGCCCCATTGCCTCGGTTTCAGTTGCGCTGTTGGAAATGAACGTAGCCACCGCGAAGAAGTTGAGAGTTGTTAGTTGAGAGTTGAGAAAAGCAACCAATTCGCGTGAGTTTCAGTTTCGGGAATTTTGTTAGCCACTCTTTTTGCAGTCGTTTGCTTTGGTGCGGTGAGATAGCAAAAAGCAATTCGTAATCTTCGCCTTCCGAGATGGCGTTATCGGCCTTTGCGCCACGGGTAAGCGGCAGATTCTCGATGTCGATTTTGAATCCGACTTTGCTCGCGCGGGCCAATCGCGGAAGATCGGCCCCGAGCCCATCACTTAGATCCATCATCGCATGGATCGAGAAATTCTTAGTAAGCCAGCGCGACTCCACAATCCGCGGAATGAATCGCAAATGCTTCCGATTCACAGCGCCACCGAGCTGTCCAGTCACAAAAAGTTCATCGCCAACTTTGCCGCCACGGCGCGATACCCAGCGGTCTCGTTCCACAAATCCAACGACACTCGCGGAAACGGAAATCGGCCCGGGCGTGCTGCTCGTTTCGCCGCCTACTATGCTGATTTCAAACCGCTGGGCAGCCCGGCGCAGGCCGCGATAAAGATTTTTCACCCAGTCGACTTTCGTTTGTTCCGGCGCGATCAGGGTGATCAGCGCAAACTGAGGGACGGCTGAGGTCGCGGCAAAATCGCTGAGCGGGCGCATCATTGCTTTCCAGCCAACATCGAGCGCATTCTCCCCCGGAGAAAAATGCACGCCTTCAACAACGCAATCAGTCTTGAGCACAAGAAAGCTGCGGCTGGCCTGGGTTTCCACCAGGGCGCAGTCATCACCCGGACCAACGGCAACTGCTTTTCCGCGGAATAGATGACGCAAAAGCTGGTCAAGCAGGTGATCCTCCCCCAGTTCGCCCAGGCGAACCGGTCCTCTGGCGGACCCGCGAAGTTTCATTGCGAAAAGATCTCTGGAAATGCAAGGGCAGTAAGAGTAAGCGAATTGAAGAGCGAATGCATCGTCATCGCGACAAGAATGGAACCGCTCCATTCATACGCAATCGCGAAACAACTCCCCAGAACGAACAATGGCGCAAACGAAGGGAAATGTGCGTGCGCTGCCGCGAACAGCAGCGCGCTGAGTGTGACGCCGAGGAGACGGCCGAAATAGCGTTTGAATACACCGTAAAGAAAAAATCGAAAAATAAATTCCTCAACTGCTGGCGCGATTGCCACCGCGAAAATAATAATCAAAATTCGCTGCTCGATCGTGCGCGATCCGCTGAAAAACTCGACGATGTTCTGCTTGCTCGAGCCGCCTCCGAAAAGCCGCTGCGTAATCACGTCGCACAACAAGATCAATGGATAAGCGAAAAACAGCAGGATCGCTCCAGTGCTCAGCGTCCGGATAAAACCGACCCGGAAAAACCCGCCTAACGAGCCAACGTCAAATCCGCGAAGCTGAAGGAAAGTCACTATGAAGAGCACCACGAAAATCGTGAGAAGGAAATTTCCCAAAAGATTGCGCGCGCTTAATTGGATCGAAGGATGCGAAACCGAGGCGCTGATGTTCAGCAAAAGAAAAAGAACCAATACCGCAGCCAGAATTGCTTCGGGAAGCCCAAAGAGTCGCGCCGCCGTGTCAGCACCGAAAGCTTTCGAGGATGCTCTCGCCTTGATCTGGTGAATGAGCGAAATATACACATAAACGCTGGCAATAACGTAAAGAAGGGAAAGGACGCCTAAAAGAAAGCCCGGGGCGGCTCCGAATGCCGCGAAGAGGCTGCCGGATCGCATGCGTCCTGTCGTCTACGGAGCGTAATAGCTCGGCAGGAAATACGCGCGTCCAGTCTCCAGTTGTGGAATGAGCTGCTTCGGAAGCTGGAGTTCGATTTTTGAATCAGCCTCTCCAAATATTCGGAGGAACCGGCTTAGGCTGAATGGTGGACCGTACTTTACCACTTTCGCGTCCGGCGTGTTCCCCAATTCTTTCGCTTTACCGAACGCGTCGTCCAACTCACCAAGGCCATCGATTAGCTTGTTTTCGAATGCGTCCTTACCCGACAAAATTCGGCCGTCGGCAATCGTATTGCGCAAAAGATCCGCCGGCAGATTTCTTTCCTTCGACACGATGCCGAGAAACTTATCGTAAGTTTTCATTATGAAACTCTGCACAAGCTCGCGTTCCTCCGGCGTGATGGGCCGCGCGCCGTTCAGCATGTCTTTGAACTTGCCGCTTTTGAAAACGACGGACGCGAGTCCGACTTTGTTAAA
>WNGC01003871.1_pt1 | contig 10011 bp, 7 predicted proteins | sample 5400051 | NCBI WGS metagenome assembly WNGC01 (sample SAMN13153368, study PRJNA577476) | soil metagenome | isolation source: 20 cm soil or saprolite under grassland replicate 2 | place: USA:California | collected 2016-06-15 | reverse complement strand
CGTGCCTCTCAACAAATGATCCATGAAGGAACGAGTATAGTTGCTAGTCTGAGCCGAGGCAGTTTCTATAGGGTTGCCGTCTTTGCCGCGAACGACCTCTTTTTCTCCCTTGGAATAGCCAGGCACAGGATTGGTCTCAACCGGAAGAAGGGCGGTGAAATCGTAGGAAAGTTGACCGTCGAAGAAAAAGGTCTGGTGAACCCAGTGCTGGTGAAGGTTTGGCGTAAATTCGTGGAATCCGTCGGTGTAGCGCACGATGGTAAAGAGATCGAAGCCCTTCCATGTCCACTCGAGGCTGGAAGTACCTTTCCATTTATACCAACCCTCATTCGAGAGACCTGGGTCCGTGGTTCTGCCGGCCAGATTGCCTGGTGTTGGTCCGAACTCCGCGAAGATGAACTGAGGAAAGAGGAATTCATCCAGATAGGTTACTTGAGTCTGTGAGGTGAAGGTACCCCAGGCCGTTGGCCTCTGGTAGTAAAGGCCGAAGTCAAACCCGCGAGCCTCTTGAGAACCGAAGTTTTGATCTGCGATCAAAATACGGGTGATGAATCCGCCAGCATCGCGCTCCACAATGCCTGGAGCGATGCCATCGAGCACTTGCTGAGCCAACGGAGCGGTCACAACTCCGGTGCGTTCGATATCCCAGAAGTCAACCGAGAGGTTCAAACCGGGCGCATATTTCGGCGAGTAAACAAAGCCGCCACTGAACGAGCGCGAATCTTCGGGTTGAAGATTCGGGTTGCTGCTTATAAGCGTGTTCGTTTCAGATTCGAGCAGTCCACCTTTGAGCGGATCGTGAGTAACCTCCAACGTTGAGACCGGAGACCCAAATAATTCCTCAAGTGATGGCTCACGAAAACCTTCGCCCCAAGTCGCACGCAGAGTCAGCTGCTCGTCGAAAGGTTGCCAGCGCATGCCTACCTTCGGCACGAGGACGTTGGTGTCGTTGTTTAAGAACTCCTCAAACCGGCCCGCAGCCGTAAACTCCAGGGAATGAAAGCCGGGAATTGCATTAGCCGGGCTGAAAATAGGAATGAGCGTCTCCGCGTAGAAAGCATAGGACTTTCTTCCACCCACAGCGGTCGGAACTGGCGAATTACCGATAATATCACCCTCGACGTTCAGCATATCCGGATTCTCCTTAAGCGATTCGCGGCGGAACTGACCACCGAAGGCAAAGCCAACACCGCCGGCCGGTAAGTTGAAGAGCGCCGTCGTATACATCGAGGCATCTAAGGTGGCCAACTTTGAGGTGTCTTCGTCTTTAGGATGCACTCTGGCAAACTCAACCGTGGCCGCATTAGACGGGATCGGAACGCGATAATCACCGAAAGGATTAAAGGGGACGGTCGTCCCGATGAATTGCGGAGAGGTGGGATCAAAGATCGGATCGGCCTGATTCAAGATCCGGTTGAATCGCGAGGCGGACACTTGCTGCCCGATCTGAGTATTCTTAAGCTGACTGTAGCGGAACCCGGCGTCGTACCCCCAGGTCCCGTCAAACAGTTTGTCCCCCTTAATGCCGATGGTGCTCAGCCACGCGTCGGTTTCGTTGTCGAATAAACGGTTACCGAAGTCAGCGAGCCGCGCCCGCGTGCCGCCCGAGATAATTTGCTCGAAGGGATTAAAGGGATTGAACGCGTCACTCGGAAGACCGGTCTCCGCGTGAGTGGGTGTGTTGGGTGGCTCCGCGCCGGGCGCAATCGGCGAATGCGGCGGAATAGCCAATATGGTCTGACCCTTCGTTTCGAACGAACCGGTGGCTGGAGGCGCCGCTTCGTTGTGCGTTTTCACGTTCTGATAAAACCCGTCCGCATAAACGACCATCTGATCGCCGAAGATCTTGTGGTCGGCATTGAGATAAACGCCGTAACGCTCGCTTTCCGGTAAGGAGGATGCGAACAGATTGAAGTTGAAGCCAGGGCGTAAACCGCCGGCCGCCCTGACACGGGTAGTGGCATCGTAGAGATATCTGCTTGCCGGGGCCAACCCGTTCGTAAAATCTGGTGCAGATGAGAATTCAGTCCCGCCTGGATTTAAATTCTTTCCACCAGCCGCTGCCGCGACATCGCTGCTCAACTGAAGATTATAAGGGCTGTTGTTCGAGCTAAGAAATGGCGGAACCGCCGAGAAACCACGGTCGCGTTGGAAGATGGAATTGCGATGATAGTAATTCAAGACGCCGGTAATGTTGGTATCTCCTTTGCCAACACCGAAGATGGCCGACGTGTCGAATTCACCCGAGTCTTTATCGAGGGTATTGCCGTATTGGACCCTCGCTTCCGCGCCATCGTAATTGTGACGCATCTTGAGGTTCACGACACCCGCTACTGCATCCGCGCCATACGTGGTGGAAGCGCCGTCTTTTAGAATTTCGATGCTCTCAATGGCGGCTTGGGGAATCGAATTCAGATCGACGAACATCACATTGACCAGGCCGGGGTTGTTGCCGGTAGGATAAACAGCTACCCGGCGCCCATCCAGGAGGATGAGAGTCGCTCTCGCATCGAAACCGCGTAGCGCAATCGTCGCAGCACCCACAGCAGTATTGGAGCCGTTTTCATTATTCGAAATCGGAATTATGTTCGCGTTGGCGATTGGTAAGCTTAGGAGAAATTGCTCTGTGGTGAGCTCACCTGATTTGTTGATGTCGGCGCGACTGTAGTCCAAAACCGGGTTCGGTCCGACTGCTTCTGCCGTCGGAATGTTCGAACCCGTTACGATGACGCGCTCGGCTTCCGCAGCGGGCGGCGGTGGGGGGGCAGCGCCCGGCGGCGGAGGCGGCGGGGTATTCTGTGCAAATGCGTTCGACGCGATAATGAGAAGGATTCCGGCGCTGGCTGCGAGAGTCATGCGCAGGAATCCGAACTTAGCTAGTCCGGGTCTGATCATATTTCTCCTTTGGTTAAGTTAGCCTTACGGCACCGGATTAGGAAAAATTCCGCAGGCTGGCAAGACTATTTTTCACTTTTTCGAAAATATTTTTGAGCAGTCGGCCTCATTGCCGCTGACTAGCACGTGCGCTTAGCTAGAATCCGTTTTCACTGAGGGGTTGAAGTGTTGATGTGGATGGTAGCATCGTCGGGAACCAGACCTGCACGTTATTGGTATGGTCGTTACCGCGCGCATTCGCACCGAAGGTCGTGTTGTTCGAGTCGTCGGTGTTATTAAAGCGCACACCCCGCCGACGGGCGTGTTATTCGAAAAAGTGGGTGCGCGGACTAATGAGTTGGAAACAAAAATGTAGTTCGGGTGCTGCACGCGTCGCGCGGTGCACCCTTTCGGCGAAGTCAGTCTTTGCCGGAACTTATTTTATTTGGTCGTCGCGTGCCCGTAGATATTCATCGGGCTGGCGGTGGTCGGAATCGCGCTGACCCTCTCGCAAGGCATAGGAATGCCGGATGTTGTAGTGAGCTTGTAGCACATTTTCTTTGCGGTCTTCATGACCCGCTGTGGCTGTGCTGGAAGCACTACTTTCTTGCTCGGATCAGCAGCAAATCCCGATGCGCAAAATACGACTGTGAGCACGACACTTGCGTATCGAACCGACGAACCGCACAGGCGACTAAACCTGTTTCCCATTCTCATGCCGCGATCGTGATTCGGTTTCGAATTTCGCGCAAGCTTATTTAGAGGCTATTCAAGACAAAGAAACGACACTTTCAGCGTTGCGGATCCATCCGTCCAAAAAATGTTCCGGGCGCGTCGAATCTACCAGGCTCCCGAAGCGGCGAATCGACGAGAAGATCGCGGCGCGGGTGTTAACCTTGGCCTGCCCATGGGCCTCCGTCTGCTACACCGACGCCGCCTGCACTTTTAATGTCTTTTTGCTTGCTGATAAGTCTTGGCATCGTGATAATTTTCGCACGGCACCGCGGGGGTATAGCTCAGTTGGTAGAGCGTCTCGTTCGCAATGAGAAGGCCAGGGGTTCGAATCCCCTTACCTCCAGTCTTCGCTCGCGCCGTAGGAGAGAGCGGGGACTGTCGCGCCGTAGCCTTGGCGAAGGCGGACACGTTTACCTTGCACCGCGTGCGCGGCGAGCTACGACTCGGCAAGCCAATGCCATTGCGAAATTCTTCTACGTTTACATTCTTCAAAGCGAAATTGACCACGAGCGTTTTTATACTGGCTTGACGGACGACCTGCTCAAACGAGTGAGAAACCATAACTCTGGCCGAGTTCTCCACACTGCGAAATGGCGCCCGTGGCGTTTGAAAGCTTACATTGCATTTTCTGATCGATCTCGCGCGGTGCAATTTGAGCGGTATCTAAAATCAGCATTGGGCCGCGCATTTACTAAAAAGCATTTATAATCCGATTCCTTGAGGGAGCATGACTCCTTGGCTCCATCCTTCGTTTGAACCGTTAGCCAGTTTTGATCGGGTGCCGGTCTCGATAATACGAGCGAAGCGAAAGAACGATTGCAGCGGACGCTTTCGGGTTTAAGGTGCGCTCTCCAATTCTTCGCATGCTCCAGACGATTCTTGCTCAAGCTCAAAGCTCCAGCGATCCCACAGCTCCTTAGTAGTTTTCGTTTCATCCATATTGCCTGTCCGCACGGGAACGACAATTCAATCACATGTTGCATTGCCGATGCTGTGCAGCGCTTCGGAAACGGAGCACGTTTGACACAACTTCACGAAGAAAGCGCGCAGTCCGGAGATGAAATACTCGCGGCGCTGGCTGCATGGCTGAACAAGGTTGGCCGCCCAGCGAAGGCATTGGAAGTGTTGCCTTAGGCGCGCGTTACAACGGCAGGACGTTTTTCTCCAATACATCAACGCGCTCGCGGCCCTCCGCGCTGGAATGAGATCAAAGACACGTTGATCAGCCAACGTTTTCCGATCCAGCCAGTCCTGCAACACATGTGCCTTGCCGTCGTCCAGACGCACCTCGGCTCAGCAACGGCCGCAAGGAACGAGTGGCAGCGTGCTTTGCAACCTGCAAATGCAACGGAGAAATTGTTGACCGTCGCTGGTTATGCCGAGCGAAACGCTGCCAATGATATCGCCGATGCCGCGTATTCCGGAGCTTTCAAGATCGCCCCGAAAAACCGCGCAGCCTATGCTGGCCGGCTGCGCCTTGCTTTGGCAGCCCGGGCATACAGCCCAAGCCCAAACTATCGCAGCGGAAATCGCTCAGCTCTGGCGCGATGACGCAACAGCCCGTAATGAGGATGTTTATTTGCGATTGCTGCTCGGCATCAGATGGCGCAGCGGAAGCAGCCGAGCGCGAAGCTAATATCCTTTTGCAAAAAGAGCCGCGGAACTGGTTGGCCCGGGCACTCCTTGGCTTGGCGCGTCTTCGTCTCGGACGGAATAAGGATGCGCTCTCCGCGATCCGCGATTTACCGGTGACGGGCGTCGAGCCGCCGGGACGATGGCAGCTCGCGCAGCAATTCTGGCCTTTAATGGTTACAACGAGGGAACCTTGCACGACGCGCGCATCCTTAGCCAAACCGCTCTTGCATGAAGAACGCGCTCTCGTCTCTCCGCTGTTGGAATAGGATTACAAGGCGCTTCAAATGATTGTCAATTCTGAGCGAAGCGAAGAATCTCTGATTATATGTCGAACGGATCTCCTGTCGATTAGGTTGACATGTTTCGCTTTGCTCAACATGACAACCCCGGCCATCGTACATCATTTCTTCTCCTGATTGCTTTTCTGCAGCCCTTCTACGTATATCAGATTGTTTCGCGCGTCGATATTGTTGGGATTGATCCGCACTGCAGCTTTGAGTTCTTCCATCGCCTCGGAAATTCGACCCATCTGTGCCAGGGCAGCTCCCAGATTGCTGTGCGCGTCGGCAGAATTCGGATTTATGCGCAGGGTCTGCTTGTAATGCTCTATTGCCTCTGAAGCTCGACCTGTTTGGGCCAAGGCGTTGCCCAGGTTATTGTGCGCATGAGCATAAGTAGGATCGATCCGCAAAGCCTCCCTACATTGCTCTATCGCCGCTGAGGTTCGGCCTGTTACCAACAACGCATAGCCTAGGTTATTGTGTGCCTCCGCGTAATCAGGATTGATCCGCAACGCCTCCGTGAACTGATCTATTGCCTCCGAAGTTCGGCCTTTTCGGAGCAGGGCATTGCCCAAACTATAGTGGGCTACCGCAGGCTTGATTCGCAACTCGTCTTTAAACAGATTCATTGCCTCCGGAATTCGGTTCGCCTGGTACAGGATGTCAATAAGATGATCGTACGCCAACCAACAAGCAGGATTATGAGCAATAGTCGTCCGATAAAGCGTCTCCGCGTTGTTATACATCCGGCTTTGCTGCCAGGTCAGGAGAAACAGTACTCCACCGATCACTAGGGTGACTCCGGGTTCGAGCCAAGCGTACCCAGATTTCAATCGCGTCGCCAGTAGGACAATCCCACTGGCGCAAGGCGTGATGATTCCCAGGCAGGCCAGGTATTGCCAGTGATCGGCTACAAAGGAATACAGAAAAAAATAAATGTTGGCGAAGCCCAGCGAAGGCAACAACAGGACCATATAAACGAGCACTCCCGCCAATGGAGTTCGGGACCACCGGCGCAGACTCCATAAAATCCCAAGCAATACTAGGACAGCGAGCGGAAAAATATATTGCCACGGCACGGCAGCGCTAATCTCCCATCGCGGATAAACGAACATCAGGTTCGACGGCCAGAGCAGTTTCCACAGGTAAAACCAAAAGGCCCGCCCGGCTATCAAGCAGCGGTCAAGCAGGGAAAGATCCAGCATTCTCGCTCTGTAACCGATGTTGCCGTATTCCACCCAGCGGGTCATCAACCCCGCTGCCGCCGAGAAGAAAAAGAACGGGATCAATGGGACAACATCGTGCCGCCAGGAAATCGCGCCTCGTTTCCACCAGAAAATCACCAGCAAGGCCAAAGGCAGCGTTACAATGGCGGTTTTACTCAGCAATCCCAGAAGAAAGAGGCCGAGGGCCAACGCGTAACTCCGTCTGCTTCGAGTCTCGTCAAACCTGAGATACCAAAGTGTCGCCGCGAGCGCAAAGACTCCGGAGAGCGTGTTTTTACGCTCCGCAATCCAGGCCACCGTTTCCACATTCACCGGATGCAACGCGAAAATGGTTGCTGCCAGTTCTGCTCCCGGGATTCGCAAGAACCGAACGATTCTTAACACCAGCACGACACAACCAATGTGCAGAAGCAGATTGACGATGTGATAGCCAGTGATCGAATCGCCACAAAGCTTTTGCTGGAGCCAATAGGAAGTATGAAGAAGCGGATAGTATTGCTGGGTGGTTCTTGGCACGAACCAGATGCGCCTCAAGCCATCTGGCGTTCGCAATTCAGAACCGCCAATGTGCGCGTCGTCGTCCCATAAAAGTCCCCCGTGCCACGCAGGTTGGTAGGCGAGTATCGTGACCACCGCCAGGATCAGACAGAAAAACCAGTCGCGTTTCGACCAGGTCATGAGCGCGAGGCTAACGAAAATTCCACCACATGTTGCAGTCTATTTCGGCCAATCGTGATATTAACACGGCTGGCACGAAAGAACGATTGCAGCGCGCGCGTTCGCGTTTAAGGTGCGCTCTCCAATTCTTAGCATGCTCCAGACGTTTGTAGCTCAGGCTCAAACCGCGGCTCCTCAAGCGGTGCCAGGCGGCGGCATAGGCTCATTTTTTGTGCCGTTGATTTTCATTTTTGTCATCATGTATTTTGTGATGATCCGGCCGCAGAAAAAGCGCCAGCAACAACAACAGCAACTGATCTCGAGCTTAAAAACCGGCGACCGGGTAGTGACCAACGCGGGCATTCACGGGCTTATTTCGAATGTAAAAGAGAGCACCGTGCTCGTGAAAGTAGCCGACAACGTAAAGATCGAGATGGACAAATCGGCTATTACCAATGTGCTGAAAGAGAGTTGAATCGTTGAATCGTTAAATCGAAATGACTCCCGCGCTTACATTTTTCATCGGCTTGAGCATGCTGATTCTGTTCGGGTGGTATTTCGCCACGGAGCAGGGGCTGCGGAAACGCCTGCTGGCTACCACGCTGGTGCTGTTGCTTGTCATTTTCAGTATCGTCACGATTTGGCCCCCGCAGAAAAAGATCGCGCTTGGCCTCGACATTCAAGGCGGCACTTCCTTTCTCATCCGGCTCGTGCCTGGCGACAAGCCGATCACCAAGGGAATGCTTGACCAGGCAGTCGAGGTGATTCGCAAGCGTATTGACGTTTTTGGAGTGAGCGAACCAATCATCAGCCCGGTCGCTGGCGATCGGATTTTGGTCCAGATTCCTGGACTTGACACTGCAAAGATTCAGGAAGCGCGCGATCAACTCTCGCGGGTGGCGAGACTCGAGTTCCGTCTGGTGTATCCCGATAACGGCGAGCGATTGCGCGAAATCGACGCAGGAAAACAGGTAATTCCGCCAGAGTATCGGATCGAAACTTATAAGTTACACCCGGCTGAGGGAGAAAAACCGATCGAAGAACGGTTGCTGGTGAAAAAGAAAGCCGACTTATCCGGCGATCGCGTTTCGAGTGCGGGCGCTTCTTATGAAAAGGACGGCTGGGTAGTTCATTTGCGGTTCGACAGCGAAGGCGCCAAGCAATTTGGCAACATCACGGCTGCGAACGTTCATCATCGCTTCGCGATTGTGCTTGATGGAGTCATCCAATCTGCGCCTGTGATTCAAGATGCAATCTATGGCGGCGACGCACAAATCACGGGAAGATTTACTGAGGAAGAGGCGCGTGGGTTGGCGAGCGTGCTCGAGAATCCGCTGCAAACACCGGTGAGCATTGAGGAAGAGCGCTCCGTCTCGCCTACTCTCGGGCTGGATTCTGGACGCAAACGTGCTCATTTACGAGCGATTGCGCGAAGAAATGGCGCTCGGAAAATCGCTCAAGGTCGCGCTAAAAACGGCTTACGAGAAAGCTTTCAGCTCCATTTTCGACGCTAACGTAACGACGCTGATCACCGCGGCGATTTTGTTTTGGAAGGCGAGCGGCCCGGTGAAAGGGTTCGCCATATCACTTACGCTCGGCATTTTGGCCTCGCTGTTTACGGCTCTCATCGTTGGCCGAAACTGTCTTGGCTGGTTTGTCGATACCGGGCGGCTGAGGCGTATCTCGATGTTGCATTTGATTTCAGCGCAGAACATTAATTTCCTCGGCAAAGGCTTTATCGCGTGCATGTGCTCGCTTGCGCTTCTCCTCGCAGGCGCATTCGCCTTTTACGAGCGCGGCGACCGTAACTTTGGTGTCGATTTTCGCGGTGGCGACCTGATCACGTTAAGCGCGCCGGGCAAGATCGATATCGGACAGGTGCGCGATGCGCTCAAGCCAATCGGATTTGCCGATGCATCAATTCAGGAATCCACGCAGGTCGGCAAGAGTTACATCACCGTCCGCACTCCGTTGAACACCAGCGACAAAGTGGAAAAGCAAATCATGCAGACACTCCCAAGCGTTGGTTTTAAGGTGGAGGGCTCTGAACGCGTCGGTGCGCTCGTTGGCGGTGAGCTGGCAAAAAGTTCGCTAATCGCGCTCGCCCTCGGCATTCTAGGCATCTTGATTTTCGTAACGTTCCGCTTTGAACTTTCTTTTGCGGTAGGCGCGATTGTCGCTCTCTTGCACGACGTGCTTATGACTGTAGGTGTGTTCGCGCTCCTTGGCCGCGAGCTCACGCTGACAATGGTCGGCGCAGTACTGACCATCGCTGGCTATTCCATTAACGACACGATTGTCGTTTACGATCGGATCCGCGAAGGCCTGGCTAGCGGGCGGCGCGGGACGATCGAGGAGATCATGAACTCGAGCATCAACCAGACGCTGAGCCGCACTATTCTTACGAGCACGGTCACGCTTATCCCGATTCTTTGTCTGTTTTTCTTTGGCGGCGCGGTGCTGCGCGACTTTTCTCTCGCGATTATCATCGGCGTGGTTGTAGGCACCTACTCATCGATCTTTATCGCATCACCGATCGTCCTCTGGTGGACCCGTGCCCGCGGCGGCAGCACTAGCGCCTTGCGACGCGAGGTCACCGAAAA
>WNGC01006292.1_pt1 | contig 10012 bp, 10 predicted proteins | sample 5400051 | NCBI WGS metagenome assembly WNGC01 (sample SAMN13153368, study PRJNA577476) | soil metagenome | isolation source: 20 cm soil or saprolite under grassland replicate 2 | place: USA:California | collected 2016-06-15 | reverse complement strand
CACGACGACCCAGGCATATAGCCATCTCGCCTTCGATCCGATACCCGCCTTCATGACTCCGCCTCATCCCGATTCCGGCCAAGACACGAACGGGAATGGTCTCTTCGACGTCCTGAACGTCGACGTCCAGGTCCAGGTGAATCTACCCGGCAATTACACCGTGAACGGATTCTTGTACGCGGCGAACTTCTCGCTCACCCTGCTCGCTTCCGGGTCGGCGTTTCTCCCGGTCGGGCCGGGATCCATTCGGGTCTCCTTCCCCGGATGGCTGATCAACCAATCTGGAATCGATGGGCCGGCCTCATCCCGATTCCGGCCAAGACACGAACGAGAATGGTCTCTTCGACGTCCTGAACGTCGACGTCCAGGTCCAGGTGAATCTCCCTGACAATTACACCGTGAACGGATTCTTGTACAAGGGGAACTCCACGATCACCTCCGCCCTCGGATCGTCGTTTCTCCCGATGGGACCGGGCTCGATTCAGGTCTCATTCCCCGGCGGGCCGATCAACCAATCGGGACTCGATGGGCCGTATTCCGTCTTCCTGCTGCTCCTAGAGGCCGGGTCGTCCTCTGTCCTCGGGACGAACATCACGACGACCCAGGCATACAGCCATCTCGCCTTCGACGCGCCCGCTCCCGTCACCCCGATTCAATCGTCCTTCGCCACAGCAACCCCCACGATTGACGGCGTGATCTCCTCCGGCGAATGGAATGACTCGACCGTCGTCAACCTGACGGCGATTTCGGGCAACACACTTCCCGCCTATCTCTTCGTGAAGAATAATGACACGATGTTATACATGGCCTACGACGCCATTGGCGACACCACCCAAGACCCGTTCGACGTCGCCGCGCTCGCCTTCGACACTGGGAACGACGCCGTGGCGTCGAATGGGCACGAAGACCAATTCGTCCAGGGCGCGACCGGCTTTAATCCCGCGGGGCAGTCCCACTGGGTGTACCGTACTTCCTCCAACAACTGGACTCTCCTTGACGCTCCGTACAACCAGAGTCTACCGAACGAGGCAGGTTTGGAGAGCGCATGGGGTTTCGCTGCGAGTCCCGGTCTCGCGGCAAACCATCGGAGCTATGAGTTCGCCATTCCCCTGGCCCTGCTCGCGAGTGGTCCCGGTCCAACGCTGGGGTTCTTCGGCGGGAGCCAGATTGCCCCTGGGGTAGGAGACGCCGCCGGGTCGGGCCGATACAGCCTTTGGCCGGTGTTTGCGGGCGGACCGATCCCATTGGGCTCGTACGGCGACCTCATTCTCGCCAGCGCCGGCGGCGGCGACACGACGCCGCCAACGATCGCGATCAATTCCCCGGCTTCCGGCGCGATCATCCCCGTGAATTCGATCACCCTGAATTGGAGCGCGTCCGACTCGGGGACCGGTTTGGACCATTTCGAACTCAGCCTGGACGGCGGCGCGCCGATCCCGCTCGACGCGAACGTGACCGGATACACGGTGTCAGCCCTGGCCGATGGCAGTCACACCGTTCAAGTCACGGCGTTTGACGGGGCGAACAATTCCGCCGCGGCCTCCGTGAGCGTGACCGTGGACACGATTCCGCCCGTCCTTTCGATCACGTACCCCGTCGCCGGCGCGGTGCTTGCGACCGGGACCGTTACGGTGGCATGGGCCGCGTCGGATGCGACCTCGGGCCTGGACCATTTCGAATTGAGCCTCGACGGCGGGGCCGTCACGGTCCTGGGCCCCACGGAGGTAAACCACACGTTCGCAGGCCTCTCGGAGGGCTCTCACACCGCGACCCTCGTGGCCTTCGATCTCGCCGGTCACACAACTGCCGTGGCGCGCTCTTTCATGGTCGACACGACCGCACCCAGCATCACCCTCAGCGCGCCGGCCGCGGGCTATCTGTCAACGGGCAACGTGGTCGTCACCTGGGCGGCGTCCGACAACAACGGGCTGGCTCGCATCGAAGTCAGCTTGGACGGAGGAGCACCGATTACGCTGGGCGCGAATGCCACCAGCACGACGCTGACGGGCGTTTCGGACGGGCCGCACACGATCAGGGTCCAGGCGTTCGATCTGGCCGGGTCGTCCGCGTCCGATTCGGTCGTTGTGACCGTCGACACGACAGCCCCGACCGCGTCTCTCAGCGGCCCCACTCCTGGTCAGGTGCTCGGGACGAGCTCCGTCCAACTCACGTGGGCCGCGTCGGACGCGACCTCGGGCATCGATCATTTCGAGGTGCGCCTCGACGGCGGTACGCCGATCAACGTGCCCGGCGGCACCGCGACGTACACGTTCACCAGCCTCTCCGACGGCCCCCACACACTGGCCTTGAGGGCCTTCGACCGGGCCGGAAACACGATCCTCGTGTCCGCGACGGTGACCGTCGACACAGCGGCTCCGATCGCGTCTCTGACGGCCCCCACCTCCGGTCAACTCTTCGGAACGGGTTCCGTCCAAGTGACGTGGACGGCATCGGACGCGACCTCGGGCATCGATCATTTCGAAGTGCGCCTGGACGGCGGTACCCCGGTGACCGTGGCCGCCGGGACGACAACATACACGTTCACCGGCGTCTCCGATGGCAATCATACCCTCGCTTTGAGGGCCTTCGACCAGGCCGGAAATACGGTCCTCGTGTCCGTGGCGGTGTCCGTGGACGCGACTGCCCCGACCGTTTCGATCGTCGGTCCTGCGAGTGGTGCCGTGATCCCAAGCTCGACGTCGACCGTCACGTGGACGGCGGGTGACGCCACATCCGGAATCGATCATGTCGAGGTTCGTTTGGATGACAGCAGCGCGCAGACTCTCTCTTCGGGCGCGACGTCCTACACGTTGAGCGGCCTCTCGGACGGGACGCACACCGTCGCGTCATCCGCCGGCGTCCATTTGCGAGGAAAACGCGGTTCCGACTCCTAGGCATAACGTGACTCCGGAGGTCGAGACCGCCGAAGGACGGGAGTAAGAACTTCCCTCTGCGCGCGAATGGCGCCGCCATGAAGAGCCGCTTCTACTACGCAGGCATTCGCGTTCGTGACCTGAAACGATCGATCAACTTCTACACGAGAGCGTTCGGCATGAAGATCGTCGCACGGGGCACGATGCCCCATGGCGGGAAGTATGTCCATCTGGTGACTCCGGGCACCCGGATGCGGCTCGAGTTGAATTGGTATCCGAAGGGAAGCCGCTTTTACGTGCCGTATCGGAAGGGCGAGGAGCTCGACCACCTGGCCTTCGTCGTGGATGATGTGAAGGAGGCATTCAAGGCCGTCACCCGAGCCGGGGCAAAGGTCGCCGTGGACCCGGATCATTCGGAAGGGACCGAGGTCTACGTGAAGGATCCAGACGGCGTCTGGATCGAACTGCTTGCGTAGCCTTCAACCAGGCCTCGTAAAATTCGATGACGACGTGCGGCCCAGTCCGCCTCACCTCAAGGCGAACTCGGCCTGGTGTGTCTCTTCGTCCGCACCGCGGCTGATTTTCCAGAGGTCCAAGTCCTCTTCCACCAAGGTCTTCTGTGTCTCTCTCATGGATGGGACTAGTCGCCGTTTGGTACATGAGCCTCCGCGCCGGCAACTCCGGTGACCTCGGGAGACTATGGAGTCGGCTTGGCGCTCCCGGCGTCCCGGCGTTTCGCGCGATCGGCGGCGCGGACCCGCGGCAGCCAATCGCCCGTCACCATGTAGACCACCCGAAGCCCGATGTTCACGGCGTGGTCCGCGATCCGCTCGAAGTAGCGGTTGACCAGAAGGTAGCGAGCGCCGGTTTCGGCATTCAATTTGCCCTCCGTCATCCGCCGGACGATGTCCTTGAAGTTCTCGTCGTGCAATAGGTCTACGGCATCGTCGACCTCGATGATGTTCCGGACGGATTCCGCGTTGCGATGCACGAACGCCTCGATGGCGGTGTCGACCATCGCGATGGTGCGGTCCGCCATCTCCTGGATCCGTGCGACGTCCGCCCGCTCGACGATGTGCCGGTCCCGGAACTGGAGCGTGAGTTCGCTCAGGTCCTTCCCGTACCGGCCGATTCGGTCCAGGTCCGTCGTGATCTTGAGCGACGTGGTGATCGTTCGGAGGTCCCTCGCGACGGGTGCGTGGAGGGCGAGCAGATCGATGCACGTCCGTTCGATTTCGAGCTGGAGACCGTAGACCTCCTGATCCAAGGTGAAGACCTCTTGAGCGACCTCGGGATCGAGGCGCGTCAGGCCATCCACGGCCTTCCGAATGGACAACTCGGCCAATTCCGCCAAGGTGACCATGTTCTCGTTCAGCTTGTGCAGACCCTTCTCGAGGGCCTTCCGTTCTGCGGCTTGCGGCATCTACCCGAACCTCCCGGTGATGTACGATTCCGTCAAGGCCTCTCGCGGTCGCTCGAACAGCTCCCGCGTATTGTTGACCTCGATGAGTTTCCCTAGATACATAAAGGCGGTCGTCTCGGACACGCGGGCCGCCTGTTGCATGTTGTGCGTCACGACGACCAACGTGAAGTCCTTCTTCAGGTCGAAAATCAGGTCCTCGATTTTCGCGGTCGCGATGGGATCGAGGGCGGAGCACGGCTCGTCCATCAGGAGGACCTCCGGTTTGACCGCGAGCGCCCTTGCGATGCAGAGCCGCTGCTGCTGGCCTCCGGACAAGCTCGCGCCGCTTTTGTCCAGAGAGTCCTTCACTTCGTCCCACAAAGCGGCTTGCTTCAGACTTTCGAGGACCGCCTTGTCGAGCTCGTCCCGATTGCGGACGCCATTGAGGCGCAATCCGGCCGCCACGTTGTCGTAGATGGACATCGTCGGGAAGGGGTTGGCCTTCTGGAACACCATGCCGATCCGGCGGCGAACAGAGACGGGAGAGGAGGCATAGATGTCCTCCCCCTGGAGGAGCACCTTCCCCTCGACCCTCGTTTTCGGGATCGTCTCGTGCATCCGATTGAGGCATCGGATCAGGGTCGACTTCCCGCAACCGGAAGGACCGATGACCGCGGTCACCATGCGGTCCTCGATGCCCATCGTGATGTCCTGGATCGCGAGCTTCTCGCCGTACCAGGCTGAGAGCGATTCCACGCTGAGCTTGATCGCCATCGCACACTCATCTCGAAACGGATCGGAGCCGGATGACGACGCGCGAGACGATGCTGAGCCCGAGCATCATGACGACGAGGACCAGGGATACGCCCCAAGCGGCCTGGTTCTGCGCCACGTACGGACCGGTGGCCCAGACATAAATGGTGTGCGGCAGCGACTCGATCGGCTGGTCGAGTCCCCGGAACCAGTCGTTGCTTCCAAACGCGGTGACGAGGAGGGGGGCGGTTTCTCCCGCGACCCGGGCAATCCCGAGGAGTCCGCCCGTGACCAATGCGCTGCTCGCGGACGGAACGACGACCCGAAGGATGGTCCGGTACCGCGGGATGCCCAAGGCGAGGGACGATTCCCTTACGGCGATGGGCACCAGGCGCAAGGCCTCTTCCGAGGTGCGCGCCACGAACGGCACCATGATGGTCGACAGCGCGAGGACGCCCGAAATCGTGCTGAACACGAGCCGCGGGCTGCCGAGCCCGATGAGTCCCAACTCGAGGACGAGGGAGTAGACGAAAATCCCGACGACCATGGAAGGGACTTGGGTCATGACCTCGACGAAAAACCGGACAGCCGCACCGAGGCGATTCTTCCCGAATTCGGCCAGATAGATTCCCGTCAGGATGCCCACCGGCAGCGAAACAAGCGCCGAGAGGAGGATCAGGATCAGCGTCCCTTGGATCGCGTTGCCGATGCCCCCTCCGCCGGTCGTTGAAGTGAAGAGGGCGGGAGAGAGGGATCGAAGTCCTCGGATGGAGGCCTCGAGGAGGATGCTCCCCAGCGGAATGATCGCGATGACCACACAGACGAACGCGGCGACGCCCATGGCGACATCGATCCAGTGCCTCCTCGTGTCCCGATCGACGGGCAGCTTCACGCGGCTCCCTCCCCGCGGCGAAGCACCCGGGCGACCATGAGCCTCGCGAAGATGTTGATGATCAACGACATGAGCATGAGGACGAGGCCGAGCTCGATGAATGCGCTCAACTCGAGCGGTGTCTCCGCCTCCGTGAAGTTGTTGGCGATCCAGCTCGCGATCGTCTGTCCCTGGTCGAAGAGAGACACGGAGATCACGTTCTTGTTGCCGATCGTCATGGTGACCGCCATCGTCTCGCCGACCGCGCGGCCCAGGCCGAGGATGACGGCGCCGAAGATGCCGGCCCGGGCGTACCGCAGGACCGCCAACCGCGTCGTCTCCCAACGCGTGGCGCCGAGGCTCAGCGCGGCCTCGCGCTGACTGTCCGGGACGGCGAGGAACGCTTCCCGTGACACGGACGAAATGGTCGGTATGATCATGATCGCCAAGATCACGCCGGCGCTGAGCTTGTCCAACCCGATCGGCGTCCCTTGGAAGATCGGGAGGAAGCCCAGGGTCCCCTGGATGAACGGTTCAATCGCAGTGCGCATCACGGGAGCCAGGACGAAGATGCCCCACAGACCGTAGACGACCGAGGGCACCGCGGCGAGGAGCTCGACCACGTAGGTGAGGGGAATTCGAATCCAAGGCGGTGCGAGCTCCGACAGGAAGATGGCGATGCCCAGACTGATCGGGACTCCGAACAAGAGCGCGAGTGCGGAGGTGACCAGCGTCCCGTACACGAACGGAAAGGCCCCAAAGAGCAACGGTGGCTGAGGGTTCCAGACGGTCCCGCCCAGAAAGGACCAGCCAAAGGCTCGGATCGATGCCTCGGCTTCGAAGAAGAGGACGATCGCGATGAGGATGAGGACGCCAACGACGCCGAGTGCGATTAGGGTCGAAAACCATTGAAAAAGAGGGTCGCCCAGGGTGTCGGTCGAGGTGGCTCGACCTTTGCCCCGGGTCCATCGAAAGAGGTGCATGCGTCGTACAACAGGCGAACCGTTCCTCAGCTATGTAGAGCTACGCCATTGTAGGTGATGCTCCGGATCGCTCCCTCGTCCAGCGTCACCAAGGCCGCCGGCAACGTCGGGTAGGCCAGGTCGGCCGAATAGCTCTGCCCATCGTGGATACACCACCACAGGAAGTCGACCAGCGCCTTCGCCTTCACCTGCGTCATCGACGTTCCGATCGTGTTCAGCTCCTTGTAGACGAGGAGGTACGTGAGAGTCGAAATCGGGTAGCTCGTGTCCCCCGCGGCATTCAGGATCGTGACGTTGAACCAGTCACCGCTGGGAGACGGGAGCGTCGGTGCCGAAGCCGCGGCGGCAGCGGTCGACGCGAGGGTTGGGAGAATCCATTTCCCTGCGGCGTTCTGGATTTTCGCGACCTTCATCGAGTTCTGCACCGTGTAGGCGAGCTCCACGTAGCCGATCGAATCGGGTGTTTGGAGGACCACACCCGCGACTCCGGTGTTGCCTTTCCCGGCGAGGCCGACGGGCCAGCTGATGGACTTCCCGACCAAGTTCGAGTTCCATGCGGAGCTCGAGAGGTGGAGGTAGCTCGTCCAGACGAACGTGGTCCCACTGCTGTCCGATCGGTGCACGACCTGGATCGTTCGGCCCGGGAGGGCCACAGTCGGGTTCAGGGCACTGATGTTCGCGTGGTTCCAGGTGGTAATCTTCCCGAGATAGATGTCGGCGAGCACGGCACCCGTCAGGTTGAGGCCCGATGGGATCGCCTGGCCGTTCGTATCGAGGACGTTGTACGCGGTCGTGACCGAGCCGATGGTCTCAGGAACATGTAAGAGTCCGGGAGCCGCCGCGCGTTCGCTCGCTTTGAGCGGCGCATCGCTCGCGGCGAAATCGACGGTCTTCGCGGTGATCTGCGTGATCCCGCCCCCGCTCCCGATCCCCTGGTAGTTCACTCGTACATTTGCGTCGGTCGAGTTGTACACGTTCGCCCACTTTGCGATCAACGGATATGGAAAGGTCGCTCCCGCGCCCAGGATTGTCGTGGGCTGTTGCGCGAACCATCCCGCCAACACGCCGACCGCGATCAGGACGACGGCGACGGCGATGACCGCCACGACGATCAGGATGCGACTCCGTCCGCCCGATCGTCGCTTGAGCAGCTCCAGGTCCTCCGAAGGTGTTGCCATGTTCGTCTCCTCCTCCTTCACATTTCAAATCTAGTTTTCCTTGACGTCGATGGAAACCCCGTCCGTCTATGACGGTTGCCGACGGAGTAATCCCTGTCAAACGGTGTCTTTGGAACAACTATATAGTCTACGTTGATAATCCTTTAGACTATATAGGTTCTTCAATTCGAACGGAGAAGGAGTGAGGGAATGGAAGGTCGGAAACTTCAGCTGACCGGCGGGTCGACGTACGTGGTCTCGCTGCCAAAACGTTGGGTCACGGACGCGGGGCTCAAGGCCGGCGATACCGTGTTCTTGGAACCCCAGGTCGATGGTACGGTCTCGATTCGCGCACATCCGGCTGAAAAGCCGCTCGCGCGCCGCCGAGTCTTCGAGGAGAAGGGGGAGGAACGCCGAGACCACCTCCTTCGGAAGCTGATCGGCGCCTACATCGCGGGGTTCGGATACATCGAGATCCGGTTCAAACCAGAGGCGGGTCCCTTCGTCCGTCGGGTCGCTCGGGACTTCAGCCGAATGGTGATCGGTCCGGAAGTTATTGAGGAATCCAGGAATTCCGTCGTGATTCAGGATCTCTCGGACACGGCGGAGCTGAGCGCTGAAAAGTGCCTCCGTCGGATGCACCTCACCGTCCGAGCGATGCACGAGGATGCCCTCCAGGCCCTGCGGACTCAGGACGACGCCCTCGCTCGGGATGTGTCCCAGCGGGATCAGGACGTGGATCGTCTCTATTGGATGGTGGCGAAGCAGTACAACCTCGCCCACACGCCGGGTGGAGCCGCTCCCGATTCCAAAGGGAAGGAGGAGCTCCACAACTATCGGTTGATCGCCAAGCTGTTCGAGCGGATCGGCGACCACGCGGAGCGCATCGCCCGCACCTACCCCGTCTTCGGCGATCGAGGCCTCGACCCGAAACTCCTGAAGGAGTTCGAAGGAGCCCGGGAGTCCGCGATTGCGATCTTGGACAAGGCGTTCTTCGCCCTACTGACAGCGGATGTGGATTCCGCGAACGAGGCGGTGGACGACCTGGACCGGCATCAGAAGCTGATTGACGGCCTGTCGCACCATGTCGCCTCGAAGAAGGGGGAGGAGCTGCTGGCCCTGGCGGCCATTGTGGACAGCCTAGCAAGGACGGCCGGGTACGCCACCGACATCGCCGAGATCGCGATCGATGTGGCTGTCGCCCGAGTAAAGGAAACTCCATAGACCTACGGAAACTCCGTGGGGAGGGTATGTGGATGACGAGTGTGTCGACAGGAACGATGAGCGAATCAGATACGAAGGTGTCATCGAAGGAAGCCGCGGCCCTCGTGAGAGCGTTCTACGAATCGCTCGCGCGCGGCCGGATGGTGGATGCGTTGGATTTGGTCGCGACGGACGCGGTCCTGCGCGACGAAGCGGGAAACGAATCGCGTGGGATCGGAGCGATTGCGAGGTCCTTGCTCCCGTACCGCGAGCCGGACGCGATTGCGCTGGAGCAGATCGAATCCGCGGGTTCGGATGTGCATGTCCAGTTCCGAACGAAGAAAAGGGCACGGCGGTACCGAGGCTCGATTTCAGTGGACCGGGGTCGCATTCGGTCCGTCCGCCTTGAACGGACAGCGTGAAGGTGCCGTCCGCCGAACGATAGGCGTCGCGGTGCCACAGCTTTCGATGTTTGTGCGAGCGCGCCGGCTAGTCTGATGAGATGAGTCAAGCGGAGCCCCGGAAAAGTAGATGGAGCACGTGTCCTTCGGGAGGACTCCTTGGACGCTCCTTCGGGCACCCTGGCGGAACGACGGCTCGGACTTGCGGTCGGTAGTCTCTTCGCGCTGCCGATTGGCGTCCTTTCCGGCTTCACGGGCGTCGGCGGAGGCGAGTACCGAGCTCCCGTCCTCTTGGCCCTCCTCGGTCGTGTGCGGTGGGCGATCGCCGCGAATCTCCTTATTGGCCTCTGCGTGGCGGTTTTCAATGTC
>WNGC01003205.1_pt1 | contig 10012 bp, 11 predicted proteins | sample 5400051 | NCBI WGS metagenome assembly WNGC01 (sample SAMN13153368, study PRJNA577476) | soil metagenome | isolation source: 20 cm soil or saprolite under grassland replicate 2 | place: USA:California | collected 2016-06-15 | reverse complement strand
CCGAAATGTCGGGATAGGTGGTTCCGGGGCACACTGACAGGACCCTTCATTCAAGTTTTTCCCACATTGCGCGCAGAGCCCCAAACAGTCGCCGCCGCAGAGCGGCTGCATCGGCGCGGACAAGATCACGTGTTCACGCAACATCGGAGCCAGCTCCAACTGGTTGCCCTGATATTGATACTGATCGTCCGGCTCCTCTTCTGGTTCGGCCTCCACGACCTTCGCACGCGCATTTCGAGGATCGACTCGCTTCGAATGACGAGGCACCGACTTAGGCTCAGGGATAAAGGCCGCCCGCACAGAAAAAGCCAGCGGATCCTCATATTCCTTCAAGCACCGTACGCATTCGCGGACGATCGTGCCTTCCAACACACCGGTAACGGCGACCAGCCCTTCGACATTAGTCAAATCCAGACTCACAGCCAGCGGACCCAGGACCACGGCATCATCCTCGGTGAGGCCGAGTTCTTCAGCCGTGACCTCGCCGACCAGCGAGAGCCCATCGGCAGTTATGTCAGCCAGCAGCGGCCTGAGTAGTTCCATCGCGACACCTACCTGCATCCCCATCCCCAACGTATCCGGTTATCGTTCTTCCGCAAAGCTGATGAGAGCGATGTGACGAGCCCGATTGACGGCGGCCGTCAATTCGCGCTGGTGCCTCATGCAATTGCCGGAGATGCGCCGCGGGACGATCCGACCCCGCTCAGTTAAAAAGTTTCTCAGCAGCCCGACATCTTTGAAATCGATCGAGCCTTTGTCGATACAAAATCGGCAAGGTCGGCGGCGTTGAAAAAATCGGCCGCCGTCTCGGTCTCCGCCTTGTTCACGCTCCATAACCCTCTCCCCCTCTGTTAGCAGGATGCTGAAAAAGTCGCTCTTCTCACCCACCCGACCCCGGCACCTACTTCACCCTCCGCCCTGAATCTGCCAAGATAGCCTTTTTACCCAGGAACGACACTTGTTCACATGTGTCGATCTCGCCGCACTCTAGAACCGTGAAAGGTGAAACGTAGGACTGCCGAGTGCTTTTCTTCCTAAACCTTTCACGTTTGACGATTCACGTCTGAAGGATCGCGGGAGGGCCTTTCGAACATCCTGTGGTGATGTTTTCCTGTTGTGCCGCTCGACTGAGCTCGTCGCTGGCACATGTGCGGACCATTGAAGTTCTTGCCTGTCACAATAGTTTTTCCGCATCCTGCTTAGACGTGCTCGTCGGCTTCATACCCGGCATCATCTTGCGCCGGCGCCTCAGCCCCACCACCACTGCTATCCTGACGTTTCGGCATGAATGTCACTGTTTGGGCCACCACCTCGTGCTTGCTGCGCTTCTGGCCGTCTTCCGTTTCCCACCGGCGCTGCTGGAGCCGCCCATCGACGATGATCCCACTCCCCTTGCTAAGATACTGCCCGCAATGTTCCGCCTGCTTGCCGAAGACGACAATGTCGACAAAACAGACCTCTTCTTTCAATTCATCGCCCTGTTTATACCGCCGGCTGACCGCGAGACCCAAACTGGCCACCGGCGTCCCGTTCGGTGTGTACCGCAACTCAGGATTCCGCGTAAGATTCCCGATGAGAATGACTTTGTTAAACCCGGCCACCGGCAAATTCCTCCGATGACGCCTCGTGTGGTCGTGCCGGCACCAGTTCTTTTTTGAGGTGGATGGTCAAAAATTTGATGATGGAATCTTCCAACCGATAGGATCGCTCTAGTTCACCAACCGTAATGTTGGGCGCCCTAAAGTAGAAGTAGACGTACGTGCCCTTGCGCTCCCGCTTCACCTCGTAGGCGAGTTTCTTCTTACCCCAATTTTCCGACTTCATGAACTGCGCGCCGGTCTTCTCTGCCACCGCCTTCATCTTCTCGATCAAGGCAGCGGTCTCCTGGTCGGAGACAGACGCACGAATAATGAACAGAGACTCGTAGAGCTCCATGCAGCAATCCTCCTGGACAAAGGCCCCGGGACCAGCCCGGAGCAAGGTGTGGGCGCCTCTATATGAGGCTTAAAGAACAGCGGACGGTATCACAGCCCTTCAGAGCCTGTCAACGAACAAGCCCTCACACTACTTGGCGTTTGAAAAACTGGCGAGAGGCGAAAGCCGGGCGGGACCCCGTCGCTCCGGTGAAGTCCGCTCAGAGCCACAGGCCACCAGCTCGGGAGAGATCGACGCGGTTTTTAGGAAGGGAGAAAGTTGGTAGATGGGAGGGGGAGGTTGGATCTGCGCGGGGCACGTCACTTCCGCGTTTTTCAGAGTATTGGTACGGTGAGGCCCGCCTTGCTCAACGCTGCAGCTCGACCGCACTACGCCTCGGCGTAGCATGTGAAACAACGATCCCCACACTGATCTATTCGCGTAACCACTTCCGCAATGTTTTACCAGAAATCGGCTCAGCCGAATGGTTGAGAACAGCACCATGTTCGTCTAGTAAGCGAACTCGGAACCTTGCTCTTGAATGGCCAAGCACACGAGCCACTTGCTTCGACGTGTGATAGCCGGAGACAAACTCTTGGTCAAAACAGGACACAACATATAGGACCTTGTCGTCTTCACTAATAGTGCCCGGAGCATCCAGCATAGACATCTCATGCGTGTAACGGGGATCCTTTAATGAGGGCGTCTCAATAAGAAGAACCTTCGCTCCCTCACGCTCATCAGGATTCCATCCTTGATCAGCCAGACCCTCAGCCAATTTCGATGTCTGATATAGGCGGCCGGTCGCATCAAAAAATACGAAGTCTAACTTCTCTTTGGCTATTGATTCTGTCGACGTCAGCACAGTCACCGGTAGGATTACTGCTCTCATCCGTACCCCAAATGATAGAATCGAGCGCACAGGATCGCATTGCATCTAGGTCAACCCCGGTGAGCGAGTCAAACGAGCATCTGCTCCCACGTATTCCTACCGGAAGCTCAAAAAGGCCATACCAACGAGACCGCAGTCATTTTTACAGGAGGTGGCTGGGATAATCCCAACTGCGCGCGTCCACCGATCACTTTCTGAAGTGAGGGGTGCGCGAGCAAGGGATCGTCCCAGCCACCCCCATCTTTTTTTCAGCAGCCTGCTACACGTTGAAGCGGAAATAGACAACATCCGCTTCCTTGATGACATAATCCTTCCCTTCGAGGCGGAACAGCCCCTTCTCCTTCACCTTCGCTTCTGACCCGCAGGCCAGCAGGTCATCGTAGTGATAGACCTCGGCGCGGATGAAACCGCGCTCCATGTCGGAGTGAATCTTTCCTGCCGCTTGCGGCGCCTTCATGCCTTTGGGAATCGGCCAGGCACGGGATTCAATCTCGCCTGCGGTGAAGAAGGTAATGATATTGAGAAGGATGTAGGCCTCGCGCGTGAGGCGTACAAGTCCCGATTCGGTCAGGCCCATTTCTTTCAGGAAGTCGGCTCGCTCAGCTTCAGGCAAAGAAGAAAGTTCGGCTTCGAGCTGGCCGCAGATCGTGACGACGCGCGCACCGCGCTCGTCGGCAAGCTCGCGAACCGCCTTCACCATCGCCTCGTCGGCGCTGACGTGCTCCGATACATTCGCGACAAAAAGCACGGGCTTGGACGAAAGCAACTGACATTCAGTGAGGAGCGCGCGCTCCTCTACTGTGTATGTCAGATTCCCGAGCCATTCGCCCTTGTCGAGCAATCCGATCAAACGCGTGAGAAACTCGACCTCGACGGCAGCCTTCTTATCACCAGCCCGAACCTTCTTTTCGGTCTTCTGTTTGCGGCGATCCAGTGCGTCCAAATCGGCCAGCATCAATTCCGTCTCGATGACGCCGATGTCGCGAATGGGATCGACGCCGCCGCTGACATGCACCACGTCTGTCCCCTGAAAACAGCGAACGACATGAAGGAGCGCATCGACTTCGCGGATGTGCCCAAGAAACTGATTGCCGAGCCCTTCACCCTTGCTTGCCCCTTCGACTAGGCCGGCAATGTCGCGGACCTCCAGCGTGCTATAGGTCGTCTTCTTCGACTTAAAGAGATCGGTGAGGACTCCGAGTCGCGGATCCGGCACCAGTGCGATGCCGGTATTGGGATCGACAGTCGCGAAGGGATAGTTGGCTGCCAACGCGCCGCTACCGGTGAGCGCATTGAAAACTGTGGTCTTCCCCACGTTCGGGAGTCCAATCATGCCGCAACAAAGCCCCATGCTTTAACCCAATATTGAATTAGAAATTAGAAATGATGAACGTTGAGAACGCCGACCAACCAACTCCAAATTCCACATTTCTCATTCCTCATTCGTGCTATTTTGTTCCCGCACATTAAACTGATTCATCGCCACGGACAGGCCCCGATGGATCAAACATTCTAACGCATCGACGGCGAGGTCGAGACAGGGATTCAGTATCTCAATCTCTTCTCTCGTGAACGCCTGCAACACATAGTCCGCCGAATCCTGATGTGGTGCCGGTCGGCCGATCCCGATCTTGACCCGCACAAACTGGGCCGTCCCGATTGTGTCAATAACAGACTTGATCCCATTATGTCCCCCATGCCCACCGGCTTGTTTAATCCGGAGACGCCCCAGATCAAGATCAAGATCGTCGTGGACGAGAATCAGGTCGTCGGCGGTCAGCGAAAATTCACGCAGGAGGCCTTTGAGCGGAGGACCAGTGATGTTCATCCAGTCGAGGGTACCGGCGAGTTCGAAGAGTTCTGACCCAAGCCGTCCCGACCCACGATGAGCCATGCCGAACTTGGCGAGACGGATAGACCAACGAGCCGCGGCCCGCGCGATGACCCACATGCCGACGTTGTGACGGGTTTGGGCATAGGCAGCGCCCGGGTTGCCCAGCCCAACGATGAGGCGCAACGTTACTTCTTCTTTTCGGGTTCTTTCTTCTCGGCTTTTGGCGCTACCGCGCCTTTCTTCTCGCCGCCTTTCGCATCAGCAGCAACAACAGGTGCCGCACCGGCTTTCGCCGCTTCACCACCCTCAGTGGCTTCACCCGCGACTTTGCCCTTCACAGCCACCTCAGGCTCTTTCGCACCCTCCGGTGTGGCTGCACCACTCGCGAGGAGGGATTCGAGCTTGGCTTCCGTCATCGGCGCCGCCACACTCACGACCATCTGCTCAGGATCGTCGAGATAGCGGACCCCTTCGCGCGCAGCCAAGTCCTTCAGATGGAGACCTTGCGCTATGGCGAGCCCTGAGGCATCGACTTCGATGAAGTCCGGCAAAACAGCTGGCAAACACTCAATATGCACCTCACGCATATTGTGGTGGAGGATGCCACCTTCTTTGACGCCGGCAGGCATCCCACCGGTCAAGTGGAGCGGCGCCTTCACACGAATCGGCTTGTTCATCGAGATTTCAAATAAATCCTCATGCAGGATATTCCCTTCTACCGGATCGACCTGGAAATCGCGCAACAGTGCGGTCCGGTTCGGTTTCGTCTTCGCACCGGTGAGGGTGAGCGACACGAGCGCGGCCCCCCCTGCCTGTGCCTTCAAAATCTTGACCAGGCTGTCGGGTTCAATCGTCAGGAGCAGGCATTCGCCCTGCCCATACAACACGCCTGGGACCTTGCCCTCCCGCCGAAGTTGGCGCGCCGCACCCTTTCCCGTTTTCTCTCTCACTGTGACTGCTAGATCGAACTTCATGATAGACCTCCGTCCCCTTCTCGCTAGTCTCTAGCTGCCTCGGTCTCGAGTTATGCAAACAATGAACTCACCGACTCGTCTTCATGGATTCGCCGAATCGCCTCACCTAACAGTGGGGCAACCGATAATTGATGTAACTTCGGGCAGATCTGCTCTTTGCCCCGTAACGGAATCGAATTGGTCACGATCACTTGCTTCAGGCAGGATTGCTGGATACGGTCCAATGCCGGCCCGGTAAGCACCGCGTGCGTACAAGCCGTCCATACTTCCCGAGCCCCACGATCCATACAGGCCTGCGCCCCCTTCACAATCGTGCCGGCCGTGTCGATCATGTCGTCCAGCAAGAGCGCGCTCTTGCCTGCGACATCACCGATGATGTTCATGATCTGCGTCTGATTCGGTCCTTCACGTCGCTTGTCGATAATCGCCAAATTCGCTTCAAGCCGCTTCGCAAAGGCGCGCGCCCGTTCCACTCCACCGGCGTCTGGGGAAACGACCACCAGATCACTCACCTTCACAGTCTGCTTCGTAATGTAATCCAACAATACAGGTAGTGCGTAGAGATGGTCCACCGGCACATTGAAGAACCCCTGGATCTGCCCCGCATGGAGATCCATCGTCAGCACCCGATCAGTGCCGGCGGTGCTGATGAGATCGGCCACGAGCTTCGCTGAAATCGGCACACGTGGCTGATCCTTGCGATCCTGACGGGCGTAGCCGAAATACGGGATGACCGCGGTGATGCGATTGGCGGAGGATCGTTTGAGCGCATCAATAATAATCAACAACTCCATCAGCGAGTCGTTGACTGGCTGGCAACTCGACTGCACGACGAACACGTCGCCGCCACGAACGTTTTCCTCAATCTTGACACGAATTTCGCCGTCACTGAATGAAGAGACTGTGGCTTCCCCTAGCTTGGTCCCAAGATAGGCACAAATTTCATGGGCCAGGGCCGGATTCGCGTTGCCAGAGAATATCTGTAGCTCTCCGCTCATCGATTCCTCAGAGGGTTCCTGGATGCGGCTGCGTCACGTTCTGAATTTCGTATAGGGTTCGTCTCGACGACGGGCGTCGGTGGGCGTACTCGTGCCCCGCCTACCTAATATTCGCTGCGCACTGTTGAGGAAGCCAGCTAAGGGGGCAGACATTAACGGAATGTACGGTGATTTGTCAACTGAGCCACGGCTATCGTGGTAGTTCGTACCGCCAGCCTAGGGGGCCTGAGCAGGTGGGAGCGACAAAAACGTTCATCAAATTCTCACTCGCGAACTGAGCCTGGGCCAGCCGCGCACGCGCCTCATCCCCGAACACCCCGAACACCGTCGCGCCGCTTCCCGACAGCAGTGCGATCTCGGCTCCGTGGGCCTGCAAGCTCCGTTTAATCTCCCGAAGCTTCCCATATGCAGCAAAGACTGGCGCCTCGAAATCATTCTCTGCCGCGGCAATCAATTGGGTCCAGGTCACCCGCGATTGCCGGTCGAGTTCTCGCTGGACCAGCGCCAGCGGCGTCACAGCGGTCCTGGTGGCAGCCAACTCTTGATAGGCCCACTTGGTATTGACCCCAAACCCCGGGTTGACGAGCACGACCCATCGCATCCCTTCAACGACAACCGGTCGCACTGTTTCTCCCCGACCTGCCACAAACGCTGAGGGAGCAAAGAGAAAAAATGGCACATCGCTACCTATCAATTGCCCGGCATCAGCCATCTGGGTCGGAGACCACTCCAATCGTAATAAATGGTTCAACCCCATGATGGTGGCTGCGGCATCGCTGCTTCCGCCACCAAGGCCGGCTCCCATCGGAATGCGCTTACGCAGCTCAATATCGAGCCCGATCGATTGCTGGGCTCGCGCCAAGACCTCGGCGGCTGCACGATAGACGAGGTTACTCTGGTCTACAGCCAGCTGCGTCGCATCACATCTCAGCTGAATATCCTGTCGACCAGCACGCAACCTGATCTGCACCTCGTCTTGGAGGGCAACAGTCTGCATGATCGACCAGAGATTGTGGAACCCGTCCGGGCGACGGTCGAGGATACGCAGGATCATGTTGATTTTGGCAGGAGCGAAGACGGTGATCTCGGATGGACTCGGCTGCGGATTAATCACGGCCTCCCTTGATGGCATACTTCTCTAGTCGATAGCGAAAGGACCGCGTGTTGAGTTTCAAAAGCCGTGCAGCCTTTTTCTTCACCCACATGGCCCGTTCGAGCGCCTTCAAGAGCAGGTCTTTTTCAATACCGTTGATCAAGCCTTCCAAGTCCAACCCGTCCTCAGGTAAATCGGTGGGCACCCCCTGCTGCTGAGGGAGCCCGACTCGATGAAGCCAGCCACGAATATCTTCGTCCGAGACAGGCGCACCGACGGAAAAGGTGACAACTCGCTCAATCAAGTTTTCAAGCTCGCGCACGTTGCCGCGCCACTCATGACCCAACAACACGTGCATCGCCTCCGATGTCAATACAGGAACCGACTTGCCGCTTTCCTGCGAGAACTTATCGAGAAAGTGTTTTACGAGAAGCGGTATATCTCCTGTTCGAAGCCGCAACGGTGGGAGCCGAATAGGAATCACGTCTAAGCGGTAGTACAAATCTTCGCGAAATGAGCCGTCGGCCACTGCTTTTTCGAGGTCCTTATTGGTCGCGGCCACAATGCGCACATCGACCTTCACATCCTGGTTGCCGCCCACTCGCCGGAACTCTCGTTCCTGAATGACGCGCAGCAACTTGACTTGAATTGTTGGGGTTGTATCGCCGATTTCATCCAAAAAGATCGTGCCGCCGTTGGCGACTTCGAACAACCCTGCCTTATTGGCCATCGCGCCGGTAAAGGAACCCTTCATGTGCCCGAAGAGTTCGCTTTCGAGCAAGGTCTCCGGTACTGCACTGCAATTCACTGCCACAAACGGCATCGGACTTCGGGCGCTATTATAGTGAATCGCGCGCGCCACCAACTCTTTTCCTGTTCCGCTCTCCCCACAAATCAGCACATTGCTCTTGGCGTCCGCGACTTTGCGCACCACGTCGAACACCTTTTGCATGCTCTCGCTTTGGCCGACGATCTGGGCAAACGACGACTGGCTCGCCATCTCGCGCTTTAATAGAATATTTTCCGTCGAGAGACGCCGTTTCTCCAGGGCGTTGCGGATGATCAATTGCACTTCATCGACTTGGAACGGCTTGGTCAGATAGTCGTATGCGCCCTGTTTCATCGCATCGACCGCCGAGTCCGCGGTCGCAAACGCCGTAACGACGAGGACTACAGTTTCAGGAGAGGAAGACTTCACCGCCTTCAGGACCGCCATGCCATCGGCTTTCGGCATGCGGAGGTCGGTGATGACGAGATCGAAGATTTCCTTGCTTATATGACTGATGGCTTCTTCGCCATCCGACGCTTCGGTCACGACGTAACCCGCGCGTTTGAGCATGATGCTCAGAACTTCGCGCAGCCCCCTCTCGTCATCAACAACTAGGATCTTTTCCACGGTGTCCGTCCCTCATGCCACAACCGCACACCGGCATCCCCTGAACGCGGTATACATACGACAAACCGTGAGCCTTGACGCTCCTGACTTTCGACCTTAATCCACCCACCGTGCAGATCGACGATGCGATGCACAGCTGCGAGTCCCAGCCCCGACCCTTCTTTCTTCGTCGTGAAAAAAGGAAGAAATATCTTGTCGAGGTTCTGTTTTGGAATACCTTCCCCAGTGTCTTGAAATGCAATTTCGATGACGTCGCCCTTGCGGCCTCCAGCATCGACCTGGCGGCAGTTCGTCGAGATCGTCAGCTGTCCTCCCTCCGGCATTGCTTCAAACGCATTCGTCGCCATATTCCAGAAGACCTGCCGGAGCTGATCTTGATCGACCAGGGCCACGAGTGCCCCGGTTGCCAGAGACGTGACGATTTTCATCTTGCAACGTGTTCGCGCTTCATGTTGAACGAGATCGAGCGTCTCAGCAAGGACTTTGTTGAGATCATGCTCTGCGAGAGTGAGCGCCGGTGGACGTGCATACTGGAGGAATTCGGTAATGATGTTGTCGAGTCGGGTGGCCTCCCGAATCGCAATGTCCATTAACCGACAATTGGTTTCGTCTTCCACGGCATCTTTTCGAAGCATTTGCATCGCCCCGGCCAAGGCGCTAAGCGGGTTCCGAATCTCATGGGCCATCCCGGCAGACATCTCACCCAAACTCGCCAGCCAATCCTTGCGCCGCATCTCCTCTTCGAGATCTCGAATCTGTGTCAGATCTTTGAATACACCAACCAGGCCTGTCTGTTTCCCCTGCTCATGCAATGGGGAAAGGGTCATACCGAGGATCAGGCGATTTCCGTCAGCCCGCTTACATTCCACTTCGAATCGCGTTGTCGTCGATACGGCACCAAGGGGTTGCTC
>WNGC01003583.1_pt1 | contig 10016 bp, 5 predicted proteins | sample 5400051 | NCBI WGS metagenome assembly WNGC01 (sample SAMN13153368, study PRJNA577476) | soil metagenome | isolation source: 20 cm soil or saprolite under grassland replicate 2 | place: USA:California | collected 2016-06-15 | reverse complement strand
CTGCTCGGGCAGCGCACGGGCGAATTGCATCTCGCGCTTGCTTCAAACAGCGATGATCGCGCCTTCGCGCCTGAGCCTTTCAATGCGATGGCGCAACGGTCGGTTTACCAATCGATGCGGGCATCGCTGCGGCGAGCGTTTACTCTTCTCGAAAAGAAACTGTCAGACTTGCCGGATGCATTTCGAAACGAAGCAAAACAAGTTCTCGCTGCCGAGCAGGAAATTCTCGCGCGCGAAAAACGGCTTCTCGACCGTCGCTCCAATGCTTCAAAAATCCGGATTCACGGCGATTATCATCTCGGCCAGGTGCTTTATACTGGAAAGGATTTCATCCTTCTCGATTTCGAAGGCGAACCAGCGCGGGCACTTGGCGAGCGGAAGCTGAAGCGCTCGGCCCTGCGCGATGTGACAGGCATGATGCGCTCGTTTCAATATGCCGCTTACAGCGCGCTCTGGCAGCCAGCCATGCGCACCGAAGATGTCCCCTTCCTCGAACGCTGGGCCGATCTTTGGTATCGCCAAATGAGCAGCGTTTTCCTGCAAAGTTATTTGAAAACGGCCGCCGGCGCGATCTTCGTCCCGCAAAACCCTGACGATCTACAAATCATGCTTGAAGCTTATTTGCTCGATAAAGCCGTCTACGAAATCGGCTACGAACTGAATCATCGGCCCGACTGGGTCGTGATCCCCGTCCGTGGCATCAAACATATCTTAAAATCAGCTTAAGCGATTCAAGAACGACAGAATTCTGGGCGCCTGTATTGCTTTCACAACGCTATATCTGTTAATTGGAAGTTGAACTCGGAGTGGAAAAGGAAATTTTTATGAATCAACATCTCGACAAGATCGACAATGACATTGCGGAGAAACATCTGTTGAAGCATCCGTTTTATCTCGCGTGGACGCGCGGTGAGCTGAGCAAAGAGGCGCTCCTGGATTACGCGAGACAATATTATCACCATGTTGCTGCATTCCCGACGTACCTGTCGGCCGTGCACGCGAAATGCGATGATCAAGCAACGCGAAAACAACTGCTCGACAATTTGATCGATGAAGAGAAAGGCTCGCCGAATCATCCCGATCTTTGGCTCAAATTCGCCAAAAGTCTCGGCGTCTCGGATGTCAATGAACCGAGCGCAGAAAAATGGCCGGAGACCAAAAATCTGATCAACGCGTTCCGATCAGTTTGCGGTAACGGATCGACAGGCGAGGGTCTGGCCGCGCTTTACGCATACGAGAGTCAGATTCCCGCGATCTGCGAATCGAAGATCGACGGGCTGAAGAAACATTACGGCTTCACCGATCCTGAACATTATCGCTATTTCACCGTCCATATCGACGCCGATCGCGAACATTCTGCCGCTGAGCGCAACATGCTTGCCGCGTACATCGACAATCACAATTTCGAATCTGTTAAGGCTTCGGTGACTCGCGTTCTCGACGCCCTCTGGGACCTGCTCTCCGGCGTGTGCCGGCGTCACGCCATCGCGTGTTGATCAATCAGCGCGGAGTAATTCCTTCGGCTAAATCGACGTGAAACGTTTGTTTCACTTTCAGAGTGCCGAACGTTAACTCCGCATTGTAATCGCCGGCCGGAAGGAGACGCTTTGGATCGTCGCCTCCGTATTCGATGCTCACATCTTTGGTCGGGCGCAGGTCCCAATTCAATCTTGTGAGACCCGGGGCGCCCGGCGCTTTCAGGTTCGCGACCGGTTGCCCGGTTGATTTCGTGACCGCGATTTTAATTTCGTCTCCGGTGAATTCTTTCACCCAGACGGTGAAGAGCGCGCCCTCTACTGGATTTGCTCCGCGGTAGACTCCTTTGCCATTCGAATCGGCGAATCCGGGTTGGAGATAGGCGCCAGCAACCGAACGCACGCTAAACAAGTGCGTCGGTTTCGCGGCGATCTCGGGCGTGAGTTCACGGAGAGGCGCGCTGTCATCGAGAATGGCGATACTGCGGCCGTGGGTTGCGATTACGAGATCGTTTGTGCGCGGATGAATTTGAACATCATCCACGCGTACAGCGGGCACGTCACTGATCCGGATCCAGTGCGTGCCTTGATCGAACGATGCGAATAAACCGAAGTGCGTGCCAGCGTAGAGTAATTTCGGATTCACTGGATCTTCACGCACCATTTCGACTGGATCGTTTGCAGGCAGGTCCCCCACGACTGGTTGCCATGTTTTGCCAAGATCGACCGTACGCAAAATCATCGGGCGGTCGTCCCCAGCCCGATACGCGTTTGTCGCAACATAAGCGACATTTGGATCGGCATTGCTTGGCTCGATCCGTACGATCCATTGCCCGCGGGCTGGCTCTGGCAGGTTGTTTGTTAACTCGGTCCACTTTCCGCCATCGTTCTCGGTGATCCATAAACGCCCGTCGTCAGTTCCGGCCCACAATAAGCCCGCGCGCTTCGGCGACTCGGCTAACGAATAGACGACGCCATAAGTTTCAGCGCCGCTTCCCGTAGCAGTCGTGCGCGCCGAATCGTTGTGCGTGAGATCCGGACTGATGACCGAATATTTTTCCGCGCGATCGGTCAATTTGAAAACGCAATTGCCGCCTAAGTAAATCACGCCCGGTTTATGCCGGCTTCCAATCAGCGGCGAGTTCCAATGAAACCGATATCGCGGCGCGCCTTCTGTCGGCTCCGGCCGCAAGCGGCGGAGCTCGCCATTGCGCAAATTGATCCGGTGGACTTCACCTTGCTGGCTTTCCGCATAAAAGGTGTCGCGATCGTTCGGATCGAAAACAACATAAAAGCCGTCGCCGCCGGCGAGCGCAGTCCAATCGGAATTACGAATTCCTTCCTTGGTCGGCACGGCGCTCGGTCCGACCCAGTTCTCGTTGTCTTGAAGTCCGCCGGCGATTCGGAAGTAAGGCTTCGTGTCGTCAAGAGTGATCCGATAAAATTCTCCAGCTGGTATGGAATTGAGATGATTCCAGCCTTTGCCAGCCGCAAAGCTTTGGTAAACGCCGCCGTCAGTTCCGAGCAATACGCGCTGGCAAACCAGCGGTTTCGGCGGTTTGTTCTTGTCTTCCGGTTTTGGCGGTTTCGGCGGCGGCACGGTGCCTGGTTGAATGGCAAATGCGTGACAATCGGGATGCACTTTCTCGGAAAGATCTTCCCGGAAATTTTTCCCGCCATCATCGGAAACGAGCAACCCGAACCCGAGCAGATAAACTCTCTGATCGTTGGCTGGGTCGATTCGGATTTGGCTGAAATAAAACGGGCGCGGATCGATCGCGCTGGTGCGTGTCCATTTCTCTCCGCCATCTTCAGAGCGAAACACGCCGCCGCTTTTACTTCGTAGATCGGTCAACTGACCAGAACCGCCTTCATAACTTTGCACCACGGCCATAACGATCTTCGGATTGCTCGCGCTGATCGCGAGTCCGATGCGACCGGTTTGTGATGGCAATCCTCCAGCGAGTTTCTTCCAAGTCGCGCCGCCATTCGTGCTTTTGAAAATGCCGCCAATATCCTCGCCGTTCGTTGCGTCAGGCCCAGAGAAAAAGCTCCACGGCGTGCGCTGCCGCGCATAAAGCGCCGCGTAAACAATTTCTGAATTGCTTGGATCGAGAATCACGTCGCAGCAGCCTGTGCGCGCATTGTGTGGCGATGGCGCTTGCAAAATAAGTTTCCAGGTTTTGCCGGCGTCAGTTGTCTTAAACAATCCGCGTTCGCCGCCGTCGGCCCAAAGGTGACCGCTTGCCGCCACGTATGCCACGTCTGGTTTTCTTGGATCGACAACGATCCGTCCGATCGCACGGCTGTCTTTCAATCCGACGTTCTGCCAATTTTCTCCGCCATCGGTGGAGCGATAGACACCGTTGCCCCAACCGGAAGAGTTGCGATCGTTTGCTTCACCTGTTCCCACCCAAATCACATCCGAATCGGATGGAGCGATGGCAATGGCGCCGATGGAGAGCGCGGGTTGCTTGTCGAAGATCGGATCGAACGACACGCCGTTGTCACCCGTTTTGAAAACGCCGCCGTGCGCGAGGCCAACATAAAAAACAAATGGATTGCGAGGATCGATCGCAATGTCCGATATACGACCGCCCATCACCGCCGGGCCGATGGCGCGCGCTTTCAAGTTTTTGAATAGTACGTCCGTGAATTGCGGTGCCGTGGCAGAAGGCGACGGAGTTGTCGCCGACGTGACAGGCGGAGCGGCGGCCGCTGGCGAAGGTTTCGCCTCGGGATGAAGAGGATCCTCCTGGCCCGACAGCAACTTCACCATTACGAACGAGACGCAGAAAAAAAGAGATCGAGCAGTCATCGGGAAACTACTCTAACGAAGGTGCGCTGGTTTGCGATACCGTGAAAATGCATCGTGCCGAGGTGTGACTCGACAAGTTCTAGCAGGAAAACTGGCATTTACCGGCGCCATGTTATCGCTTGAAGTCGAATCCCGTTACCGTGGCCGCAAGACGAGAAACGAACGCATCCGGTGCCGGCAAACCGATAAGACTTGCGGTTGACTCGGATCAAGCGAAGTAACCATTTTATTGTAGTCTGAAATTGACGGGACTGGTTGCTGATTAATTTCCTCGATGACGTCGCCTTTTTGCAATTCGGCCGCGCCACTATCAGGGTCAACACTCGTAACCACCACACCCTTCACATTACTCGGCAGATCGAGCTGTCGCGCCATTTCCGGAGTCAGGTCCCCAACATGAATCGACACGAGGGGGAGGCTTGTTTCTCCTTGATCATTCGGCTCCACCGGGTTCTGCGGCTGGGCTCGTTGAGGAAGAACGCCTCCTGTTTGATAATCAACCGGCTGCTCTTTGATCTGCGTCGCCACGTTCAGCGACTTTCCCTCGCGCATGATTTCCAGCTCAACTTTTTTATTCAGCTCTGCCTGCGCAACCAAACTTCTTAACATGGGAAAATTCTTGACCTCGTGGCCGTTGAACTTGCGGATGACATCGTCCTTTTGCAGTTGCGCCTCGGCCGCAGGCGATCCGGGCACTACGTCATCGACCACAACGCCTTCAGTGTCCGCACCGTTCTGGCCGGGCTGGAGCGCGCGCGATTGGATGCCAAGGTAACCGCGAATGATCCGCCCCTGCTTCAGCAGGCTCTCGAGGGCGGTCCGAACCGTGTTCGACGGAATGGCAAAGCCAATTCCCTGCGAACCGCCGCTGCGGGAAATAATCGCCGTATTGATGCCAATGACTTCCCCCCACAGATTAATCAACGGGCCGCCGCTGTTGCCGGGATTGATCGCCGCATTGGTTTGCAGAAGATCGCCGAAGGCGTCCGTGCGATTTGGCCGCCCCTTCGAACTAATGATGCCGTCAGTCACGGTTTCCTCGAATCCGAATGGATTACCGATGGCCAGGACAAAGTCCCCGGCTTGTACTGCGTCCGAATCCGCCAGCTTGAGCGGCTTGACGCCGGGATCGTCAATCTTGAGCACAGCCAGATCGACCTGAGAATCCGCGCCGACCAAACGCGCTTTCTTGGTTCGGCCATCGCTTAATTGCACCTCAATCTCGTCCACTTGATCGACAACGTGATTATTCGTGATGATATGTCCCTCATTCGTCACAATCACGCCTGAGCCAAGCGCATTTTGCACCAGAGCCTCGTCGTTTGGACTGCGGAATTGCTTTTGCTGGTTACGAAAGAAAAACTCGAACGGATCGAGGCCATATTGCCGCCGGACGTCGATCTTCTTGGACGTTTTCACCGCGACGACGGACGGAATCACGCCACTGACGAGCGTGCGGCGCTCCCGATTCAACGCCTCAAGCGATGCGACTTGTTTTGGATCCACATTCGGCGTCGAAGCCAGCGTGTACTTTTCCGGCGTTCGCGCTGAAGGCAGATTCAGCGTCCCATGTTTAAGACGATAATCATACAAAAGGGAAATTCCTGCGCTGATAAGCAGGACAAAAAGCAAAAATTTCGCGAGATTCTTCATCAGCTGACGTTCGAAAAAGTGCGTCCCTGTTGTTCGACAATCAAACGCCGAAAACGTTGATTTTCGGGGGATTCCAGACGCGGATCGGCATCGAAGATTGACATCGCGGCAGCGCGGGCCCGTCGCATCAAGGCTGCGTCGGTCTTCAAATTGCCAATCTTAAGCGCCGGCAAGCCGCTCTGCGCCGTCCCAAGCAAATCGCCCGGACCGCGCAAGTCCCAATCCGCCTCGGCCACTTCAAACCCGTTGTTTGTTCTTTCCAAAACAGCGAGCTTTGCCGCCGTCTCTTTTGATTTATCCGACGTTAGCAAAATGCAATATGACTTGTGCTCGCCGCGTCCGATGCGTCCGCGGAGCTGATGAAGCTGCGACAGCCCAAACCGTTCCGCGTTTTCAATCAGCATTACGGCGGCATTTGGAACGTCGACACCTACTTCAATTACAGTTGTGCTGATCAAGGCTTTAGTCATCCCGCGACGAAATCGCTCCATAATCTCCTGTTTCTCAGGCGCGGGAATGCGACCGTGAAGTAATTCGCACGGATACGGATCCAATCGCTCTCGCCACAATTCGTACTCTACCGACGCCGCTTTCACGTCCAATTTGTCGCTCTCATCAATCAGCGGATATATCACGTAGAGCTGCCGTCCCGCTTCCAATTGTGTTCGTAAAAAGCTGAGAACCTCGCCGAGCTTTGAGTTGTCGCGGACGGCGGTAACTATTTTTCCCCGGTTAAGCGGCATCTCGTCGATGATTGAAACATCGAGATCGCCGTAAACAGTCATCGTGAGCGTACGCGGGATCGGCGTGGCAGTCATAACCAGTGCGTCGGGCGCTGGCTCACGGGTCGTTAGTCGAGCGCGTTGGGCAACTCCGAACTTGTGCTGCTCGTCAATTATTACTAGTCCGAGATTGGAGAAGGATACGGTGTCGTAAAGCAGCGCATGGGTGCCGATCATCACATCCGCATTCTCATCGCCAGCAATCAACGGGAGAAAACTCTCCTCCTGCCGCGCCGCGGTTCGCAGTGCAATGCGAATGCCAAGCGGTTCGAGCCAGCGCCGCAACACGGTATAATGTTGCTCAGCCAAGATTTGTGTCGGCGCCATAAATGCGGCTTGGAAACCAGATTCGACCGCGAGCAGGATCGCCGCAATGGCGACCACCGTTTTGCCCGAACCCACATCGCCTTGCAACAAACGGTTCATGGGACGACCGGCCGCGAGATCGCGCCTGATTTCCTCGATCACTTTTAACTGGGCGCCAGTCAACTCGAATGGTAACGCATTCAAAAATTTGTCGAGCAGCGTGCCAGGTCCGCAATGCGATTCCCCGACACGAATGGACGACTCCGAGCGTCGCGATGCGATCAGCATTTGCATCGCGAAGAATTCGGAGAGAACCAAATGCTCGCGGGCGACGTCACGCGCTTTCCAGCTTTCCGGAAAATGAATCGCGCGAATCGCATCACGCTTTTCTCCATGAACAAGCTCGCCCGGCACTAGTGTTTCCAATGGCTCGTCGGAAATTTCATTCAACAGCCGGTAAATGATGCTGCGCAAGACCCGCTGTGAAATACCTTCTGTGGCAGGATAAATTGGGGTGATGCGCCGAAAGTGGATCGAGATCTCCTCGTCGTTCTCGATCACCTCGAATTCCGGATGATCCATGCAAATCCGTTTGCCGCGCAAACGCGGTTTGCCAAAGACGACGAGGCGCTGCCCCGTCGCGATCATCTTTTGCACGTAATGCAAGTTGAACCAGCGGCACACCAGAGGCTCGCTTAGAGCATTTGGCTTCGACTCTTGCAACGTTGCCTCGAAAATCTTCTTCCAACCGCCAAAACGGCGCAGTGAAGTTTTGGTCACTTCGCCGCAGAGACAAATCGGAAAATCGCTCTCTTCGCGTGGAAATTCCGGAAATTGATGCCGATCTTCGTGACGCCGCGGAAAATGGGTCAGCAAATCTTCCACGGTCTCGATCCTGAGACGACGCAACGCAAGTGAACGCGGTCGCGGGATCCAATCCAGTTCAACGAGCGGTTGTGAGATTTCCATTAGTCGATTGGCGCAGCTGTTCGCAGCGCCTGAATCTGCATGTCCAGTCGCGTTTCGCCCTCGTATTCATCTGCTCGAATGCGAAAAGCGATGTCCCATGGCGGCGGCGGTAAAGGCGCAGCATTAAAATAAACCGCCCGCTGGTGATAATTGCCCTGCCGCAGACGCAGAACGAGATGTTTGTCGTTGACGATGCGCGGCGTCGCAACCGACTCGATTTCGCGCGCGAAGAAAAGCGGGCGCGGATTTCCGTTGCCAAATGGTTGCAGCATCTCGTGCCAGCGGAGAAGATCGAAGTTGAGATCGGAGAAGGCCACCTCGTGATCGAGGCGCAAACATGGCTGCAAACATTCATCCGAGAGCAGCTCGCGCGCAACCCGACGAAACTCGGCGGCGAATACACCAATTTTCTCTTCGCGAATCGTTAGGCCGGCCGCCATTTCGTGCCCGCCGAACTTTTCCAACAATTCCGCGCAGCGATTCAACGCCTCAACCAAATTAAACCCTTCGATACTGCGGCCGCTCGCTTTTCCAATTCCGTTCGCCTCAATCCCGATCACGATCGATGGCCGATGATATTTGCGCGAAATTCGCGAGGCGGCAATTCCAAGCACGCCCGGATGCCAGCCGCGGGCACCAACGACGATTGCTGCATCTCGCGTTGAATCATACTCACGAGCGATTTGCTCTTCTGCCGCAAGGAAGACTTCCTTTTCCACACTCTGGCGCTCGCGGTTTTGTTTATCGAGAAAATCAGCAAGTGCAGCGGCTTCACTTTGATTTTTTGCGAGAAGAAGTTGCATTGATTTTTCCGCAGTGCTTAGTCGCCCCGCCGCGTTGAGTCGCGGCCCGAGCCGAAATCCAATATCCTCAGTCAAAATCGGCGGCCGGACTCTGCTAACCTCGATCAGTTTTCTCAAACCCGGCCTTGTCGATCTTGCAATTTCAATTGCTCCGTGTTGCACGAAAATCCTGTTTTCGCCTCGGAGAGGGACGATGTCGGCCACCGTGCCGAGCGCAACTAGGTCAAGTCGGGCTTTAAGATCAAATCCATCCAGCGGCCGAGTCTTCAGAAGTGCGTGACATACTTTGAAGACGATTCCAACGCTGCAAAGATAATCGGACGGCGAGTCGGGATTGATTTTTGGATTTACGACTGCGACGCAATCGGGCAGCGCCGATTTCGGTTCGTGATGATCCAGCACGATCACGTCCACGCCCCGTTGGCTGATCTCCGCAATCTCGGTAACCGAACCTTCTTCCATCCGCAGTGGCAAAAATAAATCTGGGGCAGCACCATAGGCGCGCAATATTTCCGCCAACAACACGAGTGAAGTCACCCCATCGACATCGTAATCTCCGAAAAGGACGACGCGCTCATGTCGATCGAGTGCGCCGAGAATCCGCTGCACGGCCGATAGCATGTTTGGAAGCAAGAACGGATCGCTCAACGCTTTCAGCCGCGGCCGCAGAAAAGTCTCAACCTCTTCCGCACTCGCGAAACCTTTGCGCATCAGCAGGCGCGCGATGCACTCCGACCCGCAGATTTCATTCCACGAAATCGGCCCGCCCTTAAGCTCCTCGGCCGGCGGTATGATCCATTGGCTTTCCACCGATCAGCTTAGTTGCGGAGAAGTTTCCTGACAAGACGCGGAGGCTCGGTCGCATTCGGTGCGCCCACGCTTTTTTTGCCCTCGACAGACGACCGCACCGACGAAAAAAGAGCCATGATGAAGATGAGATTTGTCTTTTCGATTGGCGCCGTCGCAGCAATCACCGCTAGCTGCCTCCAGGAAGCGTCCGGATTTCTTCAGTACTGGAAAAGATTGGGCCGGTGCCGTCCCATTAAATATTGCGAGGGCGAATCAGGCGTAATTTTATAAAAAAGAATTACGCGCGGTTATTCGGCTGTAAATTCCATCATGTCACCTCGAAGCTCGAAAACGAGACGCGTAAGCTGGGCCGCCCTTATTTGTGTCGTTGTCCTGCTGGTTTACGGAACTTCACCCTATT
>WNGC01003202.1_pt1 | contig 10019 bp, 8 predicted proteins | sample 5400051 | NCBI WGS metagenome assembly WNGC01 (sample SAMN13153368, study PRJNA577476) | soil metagenome | isolation source: 20 cm soil or saprolite under grassland replicate 2 | place: USA:California | collected 2016-06-15 | reverse complement strand
CTCGGCCGGGAGCCGCGGCGTGACGGTGGCCTGGCGCGAGCTATACAACATGGTCTATCGGGCCAACCTCGTCCTCGCGAACGCCGACCGTGTCCAGCAATGGACCAACCCGGCGCTGAAGCCCACGTATCTCTCCGAGGCCAAGTTCCTGCGCGGGTACGCCTACCTCTGGCTGACCAAGCTGTACGACGACGTCCCGCTGCTGGTCACCCTGGCGGATCACGCCAACCTCGACATCCCGCGGACGCCGGTCGAGCAGGTGCACCGGCAGATCATCGAGGATCTCACGGAGGCCGAGGCAGTGCTGCCCGCCCACTGGGGGTCGAGCGATCGGGGTCGGGCCACGAGAGGGGCCGCGCAGATGGCGCTGGCCGACCTGTACCTTTGGCGGGCCAGCTTCATGCAGAAGTCGGCCGAGTGGCAGAACGCGTCCGACTGGGCGAAGCGGGTCATCGACTCCGGGGACTGGGGGCTCTCGGCCGACTACATCAGCACCTTCCTACCCAGCAACAAGGGCAATCGCGAGATGATCTTCTACGTCGCCGGCTCCGGTGTCGACTCGCGCAGCAGCACGGGGTGGCTCGTCAATTTTTACTACCCACGGGACTTCGGCCTGTCCACCGGCGGTGGCTGGGGTGCCGGGCATCCGACGGACTGGCACTACAATCAGTACCAACCCGGGGACTACCGGCGCGACGCCGGATACCGCACCGGCGGCTGTCGCTGGGACGGGATGTGCGTCACCGCGTTCAAGGACGGTCCGCTGCCGTGGAAGTACCGGCCGACGAACAACGGATCGGACGGCGGCAGGTGTGACGTGGACATTCCCCTGTATCGCTTCGCCGAGGCGCTCTTGATCTACGCGGAGGCGCAGAACGAGCTGGGGCACCCGGACGTGGCGGTGCAGTACCTCAACATGATCCGCGCCCGGGCCCGCAACGGGAGCGGCGCGGAGAATCGTTCCAGCCCGGCCAACTATGCGGGTCCCATCGACCAACTCGCGGTGCGGGACGCGATCTTCGTCGAGCGCGATCTGGAGCTGGCGCACGAGGCCAAGCGCTGGTTCGACCTGGTACGACGCGACGCGGAGCAGGGACAACAGGGCTCCTGGGCCACGAGCCTGCACGACCACGACCCGAATGCGTGGGTGATGCAGCCCATCGCCGAGTACAAAAAGCGTTGGCCCGTGCCACAAGCCGAGAGGGACTTGAGCCCGTCGCTGACGCAGAATCCCGGCTACTGATTTTCCCAGAGGGAGACCCGCACCTCGCCGGAGCTGGTGAGGTGCGGTTTTTTTCTTTGTGGGCTATATTGTGGCGTCCACGCATCACCCCCGAACGGAACCCGACCGCCCGGCCGAGTGTTCAAGGGAGCCTGACTCAAGCCAGGAGGGCCCATGAGGCGAGCGATCTGCTTTGGGCTTGCCGCTGCGCTGGCCGCCGGTTGCGGACCCACGTCGCGACGATTGGAGACGCCGGCACCCCAGGACGAAGTGTCGGTCGGTTATGGAACGCGGAATCGGCAGGAGATCACCGGGGCGGTCACGTCCGTCTCGCCCACCGAGGCGGAGCGGCGGGTCCCGCGGCTCGAGCAGCTGCTCCAGGCCCGCGTCCCGGGTCTCGAGGTGCTGCCGCTCGCGGACGGTACGTACACGCTCCGCATCCGGGGCGCGCGCAGTCTCCGCGGGACCATCGCGGACGACGAGCCCCTCCTGGTCATCGACGACGTCCCGGTCCTCGCGGGTAGCCTCGGCCAGATACTCGCGGGCCTCTCGCCGAGTGACATCCAGCGGATCGACGTGCTGAAGGACGCCTCCGCCACGGCCATTTACGGTTTGCGCGGCGGGAACGGCGTCGTCATCATCACGACCAGACGGGCCAGGTAGGCGTCAGAGCCGGGCCGGAGGCGTCAGGGGCGGTGCGGCGACCGGCGCTTCCGGCTCGGGCGTGAAGTCCTCGCCGGGGTTCACGAACAGGTCCTGCTCGAAGCGGTACTGCTTGTCGTAGAGCTGGCGGTAGCGGCCGTGTTTCGCCAGCAAAGCGGCGTGCGTGCCGCGCTCGACGATCTCGCCTCCCTCCATCACGAGGATCTGGTCCGCGCTGCGAATGGTCGAGAGGCGATGCGCGATCACGAACGTGGTGCGCCCGCGCCGCAGCGTGCGCAGCCCGTCCTGGATGGCCGCCTCACTCTCCGAGTCGAGGCTCGACGTCGCCTCGTCCAGGATCAGGATGCGCGGATCGGCGAGAATCGCCCGCGCGATCGACACCCGCTGGCGCTCGCCGCCTGACAGCTTGACGCCCCGCTCTCCCACCACGGTGTCGTAGCCTTTTTCGAAGCGGCGCACGAACTCGTCGCAATGGGCGATGCGCGCCGCCTCCTCGATATCCTCACGGGTCGCGTGCGGCCGGGCGAACGCGATGTTGTCCGCGATCGTGCCGTCGAACAGGAAGTTGTCCTGGAGGACGACGCCCAGTTGGCGGCGATAGTCGGCGAGCCGGAGAGTGGCGAGATCGCGACCGTCCACGGAGATGCGCCCGGATTTCGGGCGATTGAAGGTGAGCACGAGATTGATCAGCGTGCTCTTGCCCGCCCCCGACGAGCCGACCAGGGCCGTGGTGGAGCCCGCCGCCGCGTGGAACGAGACGTGCTTCAACACCTCCGCCCCGGGCACGTATTCGAAGCTCACGTTCTCGAACGCGACGTCGCCGGCCACGTCGGCGAGCGGCGCGCGCGCCCCGTCCTCCGCGTCCTCGGTGACGAGCCGGCGGATCTCCCGGATCCGATCCAGTCCCGCGAACGCCTCAGTGATTTGCGTGCCGATGGAGGCGATGTTGATCAGGGGCAGGGCCACGAGACCGATGAAGACGCCGTACATGAAGAAATCCCCCAGCGTCATCGCCCCGGAGAGGATGGCGTGCCCCCCCTCGAGGATCATCAGGATCCCGATCGCGCCGATGATGATGGTGGCAAAGGCGCCGACGGCCGAAATGCCCGTCATGGTGGTGGCGATGTTGCGGAACAGCGTATTCGCCCCACGGGTGAAGACCAGCCGCTCGCTCCGCTCCGCGCGGTACGCCTTGACGATCCGGATGCCGCCCAGTGTCTCCCCCAGCCGGCCGGTGACATCGGCGTTGAGCTTGCCGCGGTCGCGAAACAGCGGCCGCAGCTTGGTGAACGCGTACGCCATCCCCCCGCCGAAGCAGGCGAGAATGAGGATGGCGATCAGCGTGAGCCGCCAATTGAGGTAGAACAGCACGCCCAGCGCGATCGCCGCCGTCACCAGACCGCCCACCAGCTGCACCAGGCCGGTGCCGACCAGGTTCCGGATGCCCTCGGCGTCGTTCATGATCCGCGAGATCAGGATCCCGCTCTTGGTCGAGTCGAAGTAGCTGATCGGCAGCCGCAGGACGTACGCCTGGACGGTGCGCCGCATGTCGGTGATCGCGCGCTGGGCGGCGACGCCGAGGATCTGCGACAGGCCAAAGCCGGTGATGGCCTGAACCAGGGTGGCGCCCCCGGCCGCGAGCGCGAGCGGCAGCAGGAGCTCGGGGTGGTGCTGGTTGATCACCCGGTCGATCACCCACTTGGAGGAGGAGGGCAGCACGAGCCCGGCGACCCGGTTCACGAGCAGCAGCGCGAGCCCCAGCCCGAGGCGGCCGCGATGGGCGTACACGAGGGCCCGCGCCTCCTGCCAGGCGCCGGGCGTGATGGTCTTCTTGGGGGGTCGGGTCGGGGCGTCGGCCATGGGAGTCAGCGCAATCTAAACGGGTCGGGGAAAGAAGGAAGTACTTGACAGAGTCAAGTATCTGCCGGACATTGGCTGCATGGCGCCGCGCGACCTGGAGCAGCGGGTGGAGGCGGCCCGCCGCTTCAACCGGTTTTACACCCGGAAGATCGGCGTGCTGCACGAAGGGGCGTACCGGAGCCCCTTCTCGCTGACGGAGGTGCGCGTCCTGTACGAGCTCGCCCAGCGCGACAAGCCGACGGCGACGGCGCTGGGCCGCGAGCTGGGGCTCGACGCCGGCTACCTCAGTCGCATCCTGCGCGGGTTCGAGCGGCGCGGGCTCGTCCTCAGGACCCGCTCCGCGGCAGACGGGCGACAGAGCCACCTCTCCCTCACGGCGCAGGGTCGGAAGGTCTTCGCGCCCCTCAATGCCCGCTCGCACGACGAAGTGGCTGCGATGCTCGGCGGCCTGTCCTCGGCCGGGCAGGCGCGCGTGGCCGACGCGATGCAGACCATCGAACGGCTGCTCGGAGGCCGCGCGGACGCACCGGCCGCATGTGTGCTCCGGCCGCCGCAGCCCGGCGACCTGGGCTGGGTCGTGCACCGGCACGGCGCCGTGTACGCCCAGGAATACGGCTACGACGCGCAGTTCGAGGCGCTCGTCGCCGAGATCGTGGCGCGCTGCGTCCGGCGCCACGACGCGAAACGAGAGCGCTGCTGGATCGCGGATCAGGACGGCGACGTGGTGGGCTCGGTGTTCCTCGTCGAGCGGTCAAAGACCCTGGCCCAGTTGCGCCTGCTGCTGGTGGAGCCCGCGGCACGGGGCGCGGGCCTCGGGACCCGCCTCGTGGATGAGTGCGTGCGCTTCGCCCGTCAGGCGGACTATCGTACGCTCACGCTCTGGACCCAGAGCGAGCTGCGCGCGGCGCGGCGGCTGTATCGGGCGGCGGGGTTCCGGATCGTGCGCAAGGAGAAGAACCACAGCTTCGGCAAGGACCTCGTGTCGGAGACCTGGGAGCTGCGTCTGTGACGCCGTCACGGCGCTTTAAAGATCACTTCTCCGAAGTGGCGGACGCTTACGCGGCGCATCGCCCAGCCTACCCCGTCGCGCTGGGCGACTTCCTGGCACGGCTCGCACCCGCGACGCGGCTGGTGTGGGACGCGGGTTGCGGCTCAGGGCAGCTGTCGGTGCTCCTGGCCGGCGTCTTTGAGCAGGTAGTGGCCACCGACGCGAGTCCCGAGCAGATCGCCCGGGCCGCGTCGCACCCCAAGGTCGAGTACCGCTGCGCCCCCGCCGAGGCAAGCGGCCTGCCGGAGCGCGTGGCGGACCTCGCGACGGCGGCGCAAGCCGCCCACTGGTTCGACCTCCCGGCCTATTTCGCCGAGGTGCGGCGTGTGACCCGGCCCGGCGGGGTCGTCGCCCTGATCAGCTACGGCGTCGTCACGGCCGACGCCGATCTGGACGCGGTCATCCGCCCGTTCTACCGGGACGTCCTGGCCCCGTACTGGCCGCCCGAGCGCCGCCACGTGGACGAAGCGTACCGCGCGCTGCCGTTTCCGTTCCGGGAGCTCGCCGCGCCTGCGTTCGAGATCCGGCTCGATTGGCGGCTCGAGGATCTCGTCGGCTACGTGGGGACCTGGTCCGCCGTGTGGGCGCTCGAGCAGGCGGAAGGGCAGGGCCCGTTCGCGACGTTCCGCCGCGCCCTGGCGGGCGCGTGGGGGCCGACGACGGCCGTCCGTACGGTCCGCTGGCCCCTGGCGCTCCGCGTCGGTCGTGTGTGATCCCAGAAAGCCGATCCTTCGTGCCTGCGGCGCTCAGGATGACAGGCTCGCGCCCTCTTTCCTTCTCTTTCCTTTCTTTCCTTTACCGTAGCCGACTGGCGTGTCATCCTGAGCGAGCGCGCGGAACGCGCGCGACGCGAAGGATCTGCTGGACCGGAGTCCGTGCACCGCGCGGCACGGCACGGAACGCGCGCCGCGAAGGATCCGCTGGACCTGCGACGCGAAGGATCTCTAGAGACTTTTCAAGAATTGCAGCAGCGCGAAGCGCTCGCCCGGGGACAGGCCTACGAATCGGTCACGCGCTTGGGTCGCTTCGCCTCCGTGGAGACGAATCGCCTCCGGGATGGTCGCCGCCCGCCCGTCGTGCAGGAACGCCGTCGCTAAATGCAGCCCCATCAGCGGCTCGGTCCGGAACTCGGCCGGCTGCGCGTCGCCGAGACAGATGTCGGCGAGCGCCGGGCCCATGTCGTGGAGCAGCAGATCCGTGTAGGGGTGGAAGAACTTGAAGCTCAACGCGCCCACGCGGCTGGGTCCCGTCACGAGAGTGGGCACGTGGCAGGACGCGCACCCGATCGCTCGGAAAGTGACACTCCCTGCCAGCCCGGCGGGACCGAGGGGCAGCCGCGGCGGAGGCGCCAGGAAGTGGACGAAGCCGTCCGCCGCGTCGAACTGGTCCTGCGTGATCTCCGGCTCGGTGGGGACGAGATCGACGCCGTCGGGGAGCGCCGTGCCGTGAATCGTTTGCTCCGTCAGATGAGCGGGATTCGTGACTCCCATCTCCATCACGAAGGCCCCCGAGTTGAATTCCGTCAACGTCGCCTCTTGCGCCTTGCGGCCGAACCGGCCGAGTCGCCCATCCGGCAGCCGATGCGGCCGCCCGCTGATGCCGTCGTGGTTGCGATCGCCGGGGTCGGCCAAGGCCAGAATCTCCTGGTCGGGCACGGCATCCAGCAGCCCGAGCCCGAACACGTTCGGCGTCGTCCGCAGTGCGGTCGGCAAAGTAGCTTCAGGGGGGATAGGCTCCGGCCCGATACCGAGCGCCGTGAGTTGCGGCGTCACCTGTCTCTGAATCACCTGGCCGCCGACTGCTGCGAGGTTGTCGCATTTCGCGCCCGGGTGAAACGCGGTCGCGTGGACCTCGGTGTCCTCCTCGTTCTCGGCCGGGTCGTTGGCTCCACCGCCGCCCACGACGGGCTCCTCGTGGCAATTGGCGCACCCGACGGCGTTGAACAGCGGGCCGAGCCCGGTCTCGGGCGTGAACACGCGCTGAAACTCAGCGCTACCCCGCGCGAACAGAGTCAGCTGATCGGGAGTGAGGCCGGCCAGCGGGCCGCCCAGTGCATCTGCGGCAAGGAGGCTGGTGGTGAGGCCTTGGGCCGGGGTTAGGGAGTCGACCGGCGCGGCGGCCGTCGGCCCCTGCTGGTCGCAGCCCGACACGGCGGCGACCAGCGCCGTATACGCGAACAACCGGACGCGGCTGCGGTGGGACATGAAAGCCCCCTCGAGTGGCAGCCGTGCGCCACGATATCGCAGTCTCGATTCGGCGTGAAACGGACTCTAGGGCGGCGAGCGTGACCCACGCTTGGTGTACGTCTACAATCGCCGGGCACTTCGTGAGGGCGCGTCCTACGGATGTACCGCTACGACAAGATGCTTTGAGGAGGAAAAGCCTACTGTGACCGGGCCCACGACGGCGTCGGTCGGGTGTGGCGGGGCACCGGGCAACACCTGACCAACGCCGCGGGTCGCGACCGCTACGGCGTCGGCTCCTTCGTCACCGCGGCCTTGAACAACGGGAGATACCGGCCGTACCCCTCCGCCTCGAGGCGGTCGACCGGAATGAATCGCAGCGCCGCCGAGTTCATACAGTAACGCAATCCCGAAGGCGGAGGTCCGTCGTCGAACACGTGGCCCAGATGAGAGTCGGCGTGGGCCGAGCGAATTTCGGTGCGTACCGCGAAGAGTGACCGATCCACCCGCTCACGGACATTGCCCGCCTCGAGCGGTTTGGTGAAGCTCGGCCACCCCGTGCGCGAGTCGAACTTGTCGAGCGAGCTGAAGAGCGGCTCGCCGGACACGATGTCCACGTAGATCCCCGCTTGATGGTTGTCCCAGTACTCGTTGTGAAACGGCGGCTCGGTCGCTGCGTGCTGGGTCACCTCGTATTGCTGCGGCGCGAGCGTGCGACGCAGCGCGGCGTCGCTCGGCTTCTGGAAGGTCATCGCGTTCCATCCTTTCGAGCTACTCTGGGCGCTCGCGCCTTGGCCGGCGGTGCCCAGGGCGAGTGCGAGAGCGAGTCCCAGCCTGCGGCCCACGCGCGGCACTACTTCACCGTGAACCGTACCGTGTCGACCACGAGCGGCTTCAGCGGGACGTGTTTCCAGTTCGCCACGACGGCGATCACCCGGTGCGACCCGGGCTTGAGGGAGTCCAGCACGAACTCGGTCTGCCCCCGGCCGAGGTGGAGGATCCCGGTCACACCTCGCGGAATCGTGTCGTCCACCGGCGTGAGGTCGTGATCGACGAACAGGTGATGGTGTCCCGTTCCGGGCCGCTCCACGGTCGCGGGGACGATCTCCACGCCGGTCGCCTGGAGGACGACCCTCACCGGCGCGCTCACCGTGGCACCGTTCGCCGGCGCTACGATTTTCACTGTGGCGTGGCTCGCCTGCGCCGACGCGGCGGCCGGGAGGAACACGGCAACCCCGAGCGCGAGGCGGGGAATCAACGTTCTCACGTGGTCTGCCTCCTGTAATGCGCCGATCGGCGCTCCGGTAATTAGACGCCGGGGCGAGGCTGACACAAGGTAGGGAGGTCGTGATCGCGGGTCCTGCGTGCGGGAGTGCGCCCGCGATGGCATGTTTTGGCGTGTCCACCGGTGCCCTTTTCCTCGCTGCCGGATGTTGGCTACTCTGCGCCCGTCCCTGCGCTGGTCAGACGCCGGCCGGTCACCTCGAACCGCGGGTGACGAGCGCCACCGACACCTCGCAAGCGTTCGCGCTCTACTTCCCGCCGGGCTACACGACCGAGCGCCGCTGGCCGGTGCTGTTCGTGCTGGACCCGCGGGGGCGGGCCCTGCTCGCGCTCAAACGCTTTCAGGATGGCGCCGCCCGCCTCGGCTGGGTCATCCTGAGCTCGTACAACACGCTGAGCGACGGTCCGCCCGAGCCCAATGTCGACGCCGTGAACGCCATGCTGGCGTGGGCGCAGGCGCACCCGTCACTCGACCCGATTCGCTTATACCTGGCGGGGTTCTCCGGCACGGCGCGGGCGGCGTTGGGGTTCGCCGTCGCGCTGCGCGGCCACGTAGCGGGAGTGATCGCCGTCGGCGGTGCGCTGGGGTTCGCCATGGGAGGTCCGGAGACCGCGTTCGCGGGTGATTCGACGTTCGCCTATTTCGGCTCCGCCGGAACCCAAGACTTCAACTACGAGGAAGTACTCGCTATGGCCGACCGGTTCCGGACCACCCGGGTCCCGTTCCGCGTCGTGGCGTTCGAGGGGCCGCACGGATGGCCCCCGGCGGAGCTGTGCGCCGAGGCGCTCGATTGGCTGGAGCTGCGCGCCATGGTCGGAGGACTTCGGGCGATGGATTCGGGCTGGGCTCGCGCGCGGCTCGCGGGCGAGATAGCGCGCGCGGTGGAGCTCGAGCGAATGGGCCGCTGGGCGGACGCGTTGCGGCTCGATGAGGCGATCGCGCGGGACTATGCGCGCTGGCCCGAGGCGACGGAGGCCGCGGGCCGGGCGGCGACACTGCGGCGCAGCCCGGTCGTGGTCCGCTACGAGGTAGCAGCGCACCGGCTCGCCGAGCGCGACCTGCAACAGGGCGTGGAGCTCCCGAAGATCTTCGCCTGGGCGCGCTCACAGCGCGAGCTGCCGGCGCTCGAGACTCTGGCGGGGAAGCTGCGGATCGCGAAGTTGCAGCGGACGGCCGAGCGCGGGGACAGCCTCGAGGCAGCGAGCGCGCGGCGCCAGCTCGCCCGCGTGTACGTCAACTTGGCGTTCTACGAGCCGCGAGCCTATCTCGCCAACGGCGCAGCCAGTCGAGCGTTGCGGATGCTCGAAACGGCCGCGAGCATCGGTCCGATTCAGGGCGATGGCTGCGGGTTGCTCCGCGACGCGCTCAGTGGGGCAAGCGCAGAGCAGCGCGAGCGGCTGGCGGGACAGTGCGTGCCCTCACCCTGAAGCACGGTCCGACCGCTCTGGGCCGAGTGTTATCATTGCTCGATGACCTCGCCATCTCCGTGGTCGCGGCCCGACGACGCGGTGCGCCAGGCTCAGCTCGACGCCATGAAGCGCCGGGCGACCGGGTTGCTGGCGTTGGCCGCCGCGGTATTCGCAGGCGCGAGCGCGTTCGAAGGCCAGTATCCCTGGCTCGGCTATGTTCGCGCCACGGCCGAGGCGTCGCTTGTGGGCGGGCTGGCCGACTGGTTCGCGGTCACGGCACTGTTCCGGCATCCGCTCGGGCTGCCGATCCCACACACCGCCATCGTCGCCACCCGTAAAGAGCGGATCG
>WNGC01003889.1_pt1 | contig 10023 bp, 10 predicted proteins | sample 5400051 | NCBI WGS metagenome assembly WNGC01 (sample SAMN13153368, study PRJNA577476) | soil metagenome | isolation source: 20 cm soil or saprolite under grassland replicate 2 | place: USA:California | collected 2016-06-15 | reverse complement strand
GTCGGTTGCATTAGAGTGACAGGTGAGGAGGTTTCTCATGCCCTACGTTAAAGCCAAAGACGGTGTCGATATTTATTACGAGGTTTTCGGCGAGGGGACGCCGTTTTTATTTCTCAGCGAAACCGCCTGTGACGGCGCCGTGTGGAAAATCTATCAGGTTTCGGAGTTTGCGCGCGATCACCGGATGATCATCTTCGATTATCGCGGTACGGGCTTGGCCGGCAAACCTTCCGCTAAATACAGCACGGACATGTTCGCTGCTGACGCGGTAGCCGTCCTCGATCATCTCGGGCTCGAGGGCGCTGTGGTGTGCGGTCATTCCATGGGCGGAAGGGTGGCCCAGCTCCTCGCGCTGGATTATCCGCGCAAAGTAAGCAAGTTGATTCTTGCTTCCAGCGGCGCGGCCCATCCCGGGGAGAGAGGAATTCCGCTTCGAATCGCCAAAGAGATGGTGGAGATGGGCTACGAAAAATATGTCCGAGATCACACCATCGTTGTGGGCTGGACGGAGTCTTACGCCCGGCAGCATATGGACCTCATCGAGAACTATTTAAAGGTCCGCATGGCCAATCTGTGCCCGGTGGAATTTTACTTCCGCCACGTCCTCGCGCGACAGGAGCATGACACCAGCGGTCGATTGAAAGAGATCAAGGTTCCAACCCTTATCTTGGTCGGCGACAATGATCATTTCGTGGTGAGCGACATGTCGCATCGCGCCGGCGCCGACATCCTGGCGAAGGGGGTTCCGAATTCCAAGCTAGTCGTTCTCCCGGGCGAGCGACATAGTTACTTTTTTTCGGAGCCGGAAAGGGTTCACGGTATCATCAGAGAATTTCTGAAAGGGAACTAAAACGTCAGACCGTGGGTCTCTTGATGATGCGGCTGAAGCAAGGGTATGCAAAGCGCGGATCAACCGATGGCATTCATCAATAGTCGCCCATTTGAAGTAAGCAACAAACAAGAACGCAGATTCTTCGCTCTGCTCAGAATGACACTTGCGAAGCTTGTCATCCTAAACCTTTCAGTGTCATCCTGGGCGGTAGCGAAGGATCCAATCCCCATCAGGGTAAACTCCGTGAAGCATCTGAGCGGAATTTAGCCACGACCTGAGAATCCTGTCTTATTTACGAAGGAGGTAAGCATGGCATATACGGCTAAAGGCAGGCAAAAGAGGTTTCCCGTTTTTGATTGCGACAGCCACATCTACGAGCCGCCCGAGATCTGGGACCAGTACATTCCGCAGGACCAACAGCATTTTGCCAAGACTCATTTTTATCGGGACGCCGACCGTCTGATCTTGGTGCGCAATTCAAAGATCAGTTTCAGAGACCCGGACAAATGGAAGTATCCGGGCGAGACCTGGCATCCGGGCCTGACAAAAAAAATTATCGGCGCCACACAACCGGGAACGAAGGAGTGGGATGAAAAGATCGGGCGAAACGCCAGTGCCCGAGACCCGCATGCGCGGCTGAAGGACATGGACGCGGCCGGCATCGACCAGGTGATGATTTTTCCGTCGACTTTTGTCTATCTCCCTCTCGTGGATAACGCCGAGGCCGCGCAAATTTGCGCGCGAGCCTACAACGACTGGGTCTATGACTATTGCAAGGCGGATTCGAAGCGACTCTATCCGGCGGCGGTTCTGCCGATACAAAACATTGACTATGCCATCGAAGAACTACGGCGGGTCGCCGAGCGCGGTTTCAAGTCGGCGTTGGTTCGTCCGATCATTGCCCATAACAAGTATCCGACTTTCCCGGAGTTCGATCCGCTGTGGCGCGAGTTTGAAGCGCTGCGCATGGTGCTTGGAATGCATACGTTTCCCTCGCGGGGCGAGGCCATGTCTCCCGGCCTGGGAGAACGCATGGGATCTGACAGGAAACGGTTGTTTGCCGATGAAGACGTGTTGGTCTATTCACCGGGGCAGTTCGTTGCCAACATCATGCAGATCATGGGATCGAAACAAGCTGGCGACGCGGCCTACGGCTTCATCGCCGAGGCCATGACTTGGACCGGAGTGGTTTTGATGACCGGATGGCTGGAAAAATTCCCGCGCCTCAAAGTAGCGATCCTGGAGTCCAACTCAAGCTGGCTGCCGTTGGTGCTCGAGAAAGCCGAGACCTATCTGGAGCTGTATCGACATACAGGAGAGAAGATCGGCGATCCGCACGAGGTTTTCTACAAGAGCTGTTACATCGCTTTTGAGAGCGATGAGGAAATGACGTTTCGACTTTGGGATCTCTACGAAGATATCGGCCTGTGGTCTTCGGACATGCCCCACCTCGACGCTTCCGACGTATGGGAGGCGATCGATCACATGAACAAGTGGAAAGTTCCCCAGGAGGTTCAAGAAAAAATGCTCGGTGGCAACGCGCGACGATTGTACGGCATCGAGCCGCAGCTGGTCGTGACCCAGGCGCCCGATGAGTATCAGCCGACCACCATGTCGCGCTACGCTTAAGGTAGTCCAATACTCCACCACTCCAGTACTGCAATTTTTCACTCGGTAGGTGTTGCGCGCCTATCTCGTGTAAAGCTGCTTGATAAAACCCGAGGCTTCGACTTCCCGTACGAGGCTCCCATCGACAAATGCCTTCGGATCTGCCGCGGCGGCCTTGGGATCGCGCGCAGCTAAATCGTCAAGGAGGGTTTTGACTCCCTCCGGCGTCGGCAACAGATTGTCGGGATACGCAGCGGTGTAGGCTTGGTAGGCCCGTTCTAGGCCCGCGGGGTCTGAGATGCGTAGGTTCCTTCCCCAGATTGCCTTTGCCTCTTCCTTGTTGGTTTTGTTGAAGTGAATCGCCTCGATCATGGCGCGAGCGAACTTCAATAATACCGGGCGCTTTGCTTTGACAATCGCCTCGCGTGACAGGACGCCGTTCCACCAGAAGGGTATTTTCAAGGAGCCGATATCGAAAAGATCCTTGAAGCCCAATCTCAATGCCTCGCGCACGAAAGGTTCCGGGATGATGGTGAATTGAATCACACCTTTTGACAGCGCGGCGAATCTTTCGGGATTGCCTCCGGCGGTAATGATCCTCGTGTCGCGCTCCGGATCTAGTCCTAGCCGCCTCAGGGCGAAGCGTAGACCTATATCGGAAGTGCTGCCGATGCGATTCACTCCGCCTACTTTTCCCTTGAGCTGTTCCACACTCGTAATGCCCTGTGCCGCGATGATGTGATCGACGAAGGTCCGGACGATGCCCAGAATCATGACTGTGTCGGCGCCGGCGAGCCGAGAGCTAACCAGTGTGGCCACCGAGGTGGCGGAGACATCGATTTCTCCGGCGAGCAAGGCCTGAAGGACGGTGGGACTAGCGCTTATACTTATGATTTCGGGCGCGACGCCCTGCTTCTGAAGTAATTTTTTTTCTTGAATAATCCAGATGGCGCTGTTGGCGGGACTCGCGCCCGCCCAGGCGATGCGGATCCTTTCTTGAGCGAGGGCAGAACCGCCAAGGCAAAATAACGCCGCCGATGCAAAAAGCAGTGCTAGGAGTCTTCTAAGCATTGGCGAAGCTAACGAACCTCGGCGCCCCAGAGCTCTTTGAGAAAGCCACTCTTCTGCAACTGCTCGGCGAAGCTGTTATCAAAAAGCTCTGCCGGCTTTTTCCGCACATTCGTGCCATTCTCACGCGCCACATCGACGGCTTCTGCGACCGCGTTAGCGGGAACCATCATCGATCGGTTGATCAAAGATACGGCGTAGGCCTCGTACGCCGACTGGAGAATTTCCGGCTCGGAGATTTTAAGTACTTTGCTGAGCGAGGCTTTCGCCTTGTCCGGATTCTTTTCCACGAAATAGACGGACTCCGCCATTGCCGCAACAAACCGTTGCACAAGTGGCGGCCTCTCTTTGAGCAATTTGGAGCTAGCGTGCACGGAGCTGTATATGAAAGGCAGGTTTAAATCCTTGAGGTTGTAAATATTATTGAGGCCGTCCTTCTTTCCCAGGGCATTCAACGGCGGTGTAACGGGTGCCGCTTGAATAATGCCTCCCATCATCGCGCTGTATCGTTCCGATTGGCTACCCCCGATGGGCCGGATCTGGACGTCCGCGGTGAGATTGTATTTCTTGAGGAGAGTCTTCATCAGCCGGTCATCCAGATCTCCGGCCTTAGACACACCGATGCTTTTTCCCTTAAGATCCTCGAGTCGCTTGATATCCTTCTGGGCCAAAAGCACGTATGGCAAACCGATGAGCGGTGAGGCCACCAGTTTGCCGTCGACGCCACTGGCCAATCCGGGAATCGTGCCGTCTGCGGCACAGTAAACAAATTGGATCTCATCAGCCGACAAAGCCGCGAGGTTCATCGCGCTCCCGCTAATAAATCTTTGATCGACCTTGAGACCGTACTTGTCAAAAAGACCGCTGTCGATAACCGTGTAGAGATGGATGAAGCCACCGGAATTGGCGCAAGTGGAAACGTGCGCGGTCACCGATGACTCACCGGGTTTAGCCAGGTATGGATTCGCGCTCGCCGTTAGAGGCGCCATCAAGCCACAGATCGCTATCAGGTTTGCCAGTTGGGTACATAACGGCCATGCAATGTAAGAACGATCTCTTTTCATAGTTCCTCCTAAGTTTCGTCTTAACGGCAAACAACTGTAGAGCGAACCGTTCAATGATCGCCGGTATAGCGGCTTTGACTACAGACTGTCAACGTAAGCAAAGCCATGGCGCGCAAGTTTCGTCATTTCGCGCGCGGACGATATTATCCGAGATGATCTGTTTATTTTCCGCAGAGCTGTCCGATGTCGTGAGTCGACCACTCTTTTTCGGCCTTGACTTAGGGCTTTACGGCCTATACTTATTATTTTGCTTTGGGTTCGAAAGGAGACTTCCGTGAGGCGAGTGATGAATTGCTGGATTCGGGTTTGGGAAATCGTTGCCATCATAGCTTACCTGGCGTCCAGTAGCGCATTTGCGCAGCAGGCGAATGTCGAAGCGGGCAAAAAGGAAGGCAAAGTCGTGGTGTATGGTTCCGTCGTGCCGCAGGCGATGGAAGGGCTGCATCAGGCCTTCAAAAAGAAATATGGAATTGATGTCGAATACTGGCGTGGCTCTTCGACGCAAGTTTCCGAGCGGGCGCTATCGGAGTGGCGCGCCGGACGGCCGGGCTTTGATGTGGTCGAAGGTAACCGCGGCGTGCAACTAATCATGAAAGAGGAAGGGCTTTTCGCCAAGTACGTGCCGCCGGCCGCCGAAAAATTTCCGGCTCAGTTTAAAGAAAAAGACGCCCTGATTACCCCGTGGCGCGTGTTACCCATCAGTATTCTTTACAATACGGAGCTTGTGAAGCCGAATGAAGTGCCGAAGACCCTGGATGACTTACTCAACCCTAAATGGACGGGAAAACTTTCAATCCCCGATCCGACCCGTCACACGACGACCGCGCAGTTTCTCCGAAATCTAGAAAAGTTCAAGGGCGATAAATGGCTGGATTACGTCAAAGCCCTGGCGAAGCAAAAGCCGATCTTGGTGGAGTCGCTGGCGCCGGTGACAACGACGATCATTAAGGGGGAAGCTTCGGTCGGCATTACCTATATAAAATACATCAAGCAGTATAAAGGACCGGTCAGTTATGTTCCTATGGATAAGTATTTGACCGATCCAAACTATATGAGCCTGAGCGGCAAGGCGACTCACATGAACGCGGCCAAGCTTTATATCGAGTTCGCGTGCACGCCCGAGGGGCAAAAACACATAGCCGAAGACGGGGAGTTTGTCTTGGCGCCGGGAGTCTATCCACCGATCAAAGACGCCGACAAGGTGGCTCCGCGGATGGTCTTCATGGACAACCCGTCTGAAGAAGAGTTTAAAAAGCTGATGACTGGTACGTTCCGGGATATTTTCTTCGGCAAATAACATTCCGGTCTTTTGCGCGCTATGAACCATGAAAAAGGGGACTGGCCGATAATTGGCCGGCCCCTTTCGTTTTTTCGCGACCGTGTTGCATCTGGCGAAAGAATCAAGGGCGCGTTGTCAAGCCGGTCCTTGGAGTCTTTTCGCCGCGACCCGCAGCTCGCGGTGGTTGTCTTCGTCGGGATCATTATTGCCTACTTGAGCCTCTCCCCGACGTTGATGCTTTTCTACGGCAGTTTTCTCAGTAAGCCACTGGGGGTTCCGGGTAAGTTTACCTTGGCCCATTATGAAAGCGCGTATGCTGACCCGCTCACCTATCAGCTGTTGTGGAATTCGTTTATTTTCGCCGCCGGCTCTTCGATTCTGTCGACCGTGTTGGCGGCGACGCTCGCATGGATCGCGATTCGCACCAATGCTCCCTTCAGAAAAGCTTTCGAGCTGACCGCGATTATTCCTAATATCTTTCCCCCGGTGATGCTCGCCGTCGCTTGGACCGTATTGCTGAGTCCGCGAACCGGTTTGATCAACCGATTTTTGATGCAGCTTCTCGATCTCGAAAACGCGCCGCTAAATATTTATTCACTGTGGGGCATGATATTTGTCGAGGCGCTCATCACGACGCCGCTGGCGTTCTTGATCGTTTCCGCGTCGCTTTACTCGATGGACCCATCCCTCGAAGAATCGGCCAGAGTGGCCGGTTCGAGCAATCTGCAGATCGCGCGGCGCATTACCTTTCCAATCGTGCGACCCGCTTTGCTGGCAGCCGGGATGTTGAATTTTGTCCGCGCCATTGAAAGCTTCGAAACGCCGGCCATCATAGCCCTTCCCGCGCGAATCGAGGTTTTTACGACCAAGATTTACCGGGAGGCGGTCGGAGCATTTCCACCGAACCAAAACTTGGCTGCCACCTATGGGGTTTCGCTGCTGCTGATCACGATGTTATTCGTTTTCTTTTACCGGCGGTTGACCCAAAGGTCCGAGCGATACGTGACGGTTACCGGCCGCGGCTATCGGCCCACGATCATCGATCTCGGCAAGTGGCGCTATCTAGCGGCGGGAATCGCCGGGCTGATTCTTCTGCTGATCGTCATCTTGCCTTTCCTCGTATTGATCTACGTTTCCGTAATCACTTACGTTCATGTCCCAGGTCCCAAGACTTGGGAGCTGCTGACTCTGGATAATTACAAGTCGAATCTGACCGATTCGCGCACCTATCGGGCGTTGCAGAATAGCCTGATGCTGGCGGTTTCCGGAGCCACATTGTGCATGCTGCTAGCCACCGTCACCGCGTGGGTAACGACCAAGACGAAAACGGCCGGACGCGGAGTGATCGAAGGGTTGACTTTTATCCCGTGGGCTTTTCCGGGAACCGCACTCGCCATCGGTCTACTTTGGACCTACGTGTACGTGCCGCTACCGATTTACGGGACTTTGTGGATTCTGCTCATAGGCTACATCACGCGCTTCTTGCCTTACGGCCTGAGGGCGATGACGAGCACGATCGTACAACTTCACGATGACTTGCCACAGGCTTCCATGGTTTGCGGCGCCGGATTTTTTACCACCTTCCGGCGTATTTTACTGCCGCTTCTTCGACCCGGCTTCATTGCAGGTTGGATCATCCTGTCGACGATCTACCTGCGTGAGTTTAGCACGTCCATCTTTTTATATTCGCCGAGCTCAGAACCGTTGGGCCCTTTGCTCTATCACTTTTACGTGGACGGCAATCTCGGGCCCATGTGCTCGCTGGCGATCATCGTCAGTGGGATCTGTATTGTCATGATTATCGCCGCCCGTCGTCTCGGCCACGTCGGGGAACAATTCGAAGCACACTGAGTGTTATGGACGCGCAAACGGCAAAGAAAATTATCGAAAAGAATCTTCAATACGATGACGTCAAGCGGCTGCTGGTGCGGCTGGTTCAACATGCCAGTCCCCAGACGGAGCTGCTCGAGGCTGAGCCGAGAGTCTTGGCTTTGATCAGCGATGTGATCAAACCGGAACTTGAACGGGCGGGCCTCCATCCTTCGATCGATCAAAAAGGCAACCTGGTCCTGCGGCTCAACGGCCGAGGACGGGGGGATCGTTTAATGCTCGTTGGCTACGCCATGAGCGCCGCCCCCAGCAGCATGCAGAATCCTTATTCGGGCGAAATCGTCGATGGCGCCCCGTACGAGCTGGAAGGCGAATGCGTCTGGGGCCGCGGGGCTTGTGAGCAAAAGGGTAGCCTGGCGGCGATGCTGGCGGCGGCGCGATTCCTCGGAATGATTAAAGTCGAGCTTCCAAGCGATCTCTATTTCGTGGTGAGCACCGCGGGAGAGACCGGACGGCACGATTCGCTCGCCCATGTGCTGGATCATGACAACGTTGAGGCCGACTGGTGCATCATCGATGGTCCACCGGGAATTCAACTAGGCAACAAGGGCCGGGTCGATATCCTGGTTACCGTCAAAGGCAAGCAGGCCCACAGCAGCCGACCCTGGGAGGGAGTGAACGCGATCGAAGGCGCGATGAAGATTTTGGAGAAGTTAAGGCCGTTGATACCATATCCAGAAGACAAGGCCCACCCCGAACTTGGAAAGGTCAGTTTGACAGCCAACGCTATCGAGAGTTTTCCCAAGGCAACCCACACGATTCAAAGCGAATGCCGGATCATGTTCGACCGTCGGCTCCTTCCGGGAGACGATCCGAGAAAGGCGATCCGGCAAATGGAGGAGACCATCGGCAAGATCGCGCCCTTCGAGATCGAAGTTCAGCCGCGGGATTTCATGTATCCGAGCGAGGTGGAAAAGGACGCTGAAGTCGTGCAGGCCTTGGAAACCGCAATCCGAACCGTGTCGGGTCAACAACCGACGTACAGTTTTTCCACCGCGGCAAACGATACCGGGCTTTTCAATTTCAGGGGAATTCAGGCGATCAATTACGGCGCGCGCGATATCCGCTTTCAGCATACCGATCATGATCTGGTTTCGCTCAACAAAGTGTTCGACGCTGCGAAGGTCTTCGCCTTCCTGGCGATTCACCGGTAAGCAATGATTTCAATGGCTTAGGGGTTATTTGTCAGGTAAAGGTTTGCCCCGTGAGTCAAGTTGAGATCCAGAGGCGGTGGTTGCGTGAATTTCGTCTGGAGCAGCGCGGAATAGGGCGACGGTCCGTACATGTTCATCCAGTTCACCAGCGGACTCTGTGGATCGACAGGAGAGAGAAATTCCAACAAATGGGGCTCTAAGCCGCTCGTCATTGATTATCTCGCCCTCGATTCCTACGGCCTTGTACCAGGGCTCCGGAGTCGAAGCGTCACCGGTGGCCATAACTAACTTCTGGATTCCAGTGACGCCATTCCTGTGCTCACACTGTCGGGGAATCCGCTCTTCTCTGGGCGTGACATCCTGGATGAGAAAGGGCGCAGCGCCGCGGTGGTTGCCCGTTGCCAGCGATAAAAGCCATTTCAGCTCATAGCCATCGGGTCTGGTTCGCGACCAGGGGACGGGGTCGTTGATCGCCACCCCAGCGTCACGAAACTTTTGGGTATCCCCTCTCAGATCGTCCGTCTGCATGCAATAGTCAACCAATCGTTCGCCTTTCTGCAACGGAGCCCACCAGCGATGATCCGGAGCTTCACGGTAAAAAGCGATAATCTCGAGGTAAGAGCCATCGCGAAAAGCGATGAGCGCATTATGGCTGCCGACGGGATGACGACCACCCGGCACCACAGTAAAACCCAGTTGCTCGTAGTCTTTGGCCGCCTGTGGCAAATCTTTGACGACGATCACCAGGTGATCAATACCTTTAAGCATCGTGTCAATCCCACTAAAACAATTATAGAAATGCGGGCACGACTTCTTTGAGAAAACGGTTGAGTTGTCCCGTCTGGTCCCAAGAGGTCATGCGCAGGGTGATGTGATCCAGCCCGGCAGCAAAGTAAGCCCTAAGCTCCTCAATACATAGCTTCGGAGTTCCCGCCGTGGTGAAGCCTTCAACGAACTTCATGCTGAAATTGGCGGTGTAGTACTTGTCCAAAAACGCTTTGCTTTCGTCGAGCGCGGCTTTTCGATCTTCTTTAATGTTGATGTTGTGATACAACGAGCTGCCCATCTTTGCCGGATCGCGGCCTTCTTCGCGCGCCATCGCTTGAATGCGCTTCCATTGCGACCTGA
>WNGC01010415.1_pt1 | contig 10024 bp, 8 predicted proteins | sample 5400051 | NCBI WGS metagenome assembly WNGC01 (sample SAMN13153368, study PRJNA577476) | soil metagenome | isolation source: 20 cm soil or saprolite under grassland replicate 2 | place: USA:California | collected 2016-06-15 | reverse complement strand
ATCGGCCGTTGGTGCCGGTTTCTCGAGTCGCACTGATTCCGGTGTTGACGTTGGTGAGCGTCACCTTAGCGCCAACGATCACAGCCTGACTCGGATCGGTCACGTCGCCCTGTATCTTCGCTCGGTAGTCCTGCCCTCGCATGACTCCTAGGAATGGCATCGAGATCAGAAAGGAGGCCAATAAAAGGGCTGGCTTGCAGTGCATAAACATCCTCCTTTACAGTTGTGCTGCGGTCCGATAACCAGTACCGCAGTTCCGCCGCCAAGGCACGAGTGTCTCGGTCTCGGGAGGTCGAGAACAGCCTCCCTGTACGCGTGCCGCGAAGAGCACACGGATTTTGGGTCTCGCCTCAGTAATGTCAATCAGGGGAACACCTGATTACACATACCGTGTAACCCTTGTAGCTTTGAAGATCCTCAACAGTATCGGATTGTGCATATTCGCGCCGAGACGATGTAAGTACTCTCGTTTGGATTGGAACTCAGCCTTCGTCTTGCGGAAGCGCAGTTAATGGGCATTGGTTTCCGCCCGTTCCACTTGCTCCAAGTTGCTCCATGATTCCAGAAGAACAGGCATAACACCGAAACGAAGCGCGGCACGTTGGACCTCCCCTTCAGGGCGCAATGCGGAGAAGACGCGCGATGAGCGGCGTAGGCGCGCAAGATCAATCAGCTGAATTTCGTCCAGACTGCTGTCGGAAGCCAATCCGATGCGTTCAGGCTCTTTCAATCGTTGAACAATTGGGGCTTAGTTAGCTGTGGCTGGCGAAATAGCAATTCGCCAGAGACAGGATCGCTTGCTTTCTCGCCTCGCGGGTTTGGCCGGAACGTCGTCTAATCTTCACGCCGGGGACAGCATCGGTGATAATCACATTCCCGTTTCCGGGAGGACGGCCAGTCTATGAAGAAGTCCATTGTCCGGATGACCTTGGCCAGTGCGTTGCTTTGTGCGTGTGCCATTGCCACAGTGCGAGGGCAACAAGGGGCACCGCTTACGACTGAACAGAAAGAGCAGCGATGGCAGACCGAGAAGGAGCTCGAAACGGCGGCCATCATTGAACGTAAGGTGATGGTGCCGATGCGGGACGGAGTTCGATTGGCGACGGATATTTATAGGCCGAAGAATGCCAGCGGCAAAGTGCCAATCATTTGGGTACGCACACCATACAATTTCAATTTTTGGGATGTGCGCAACGGAGTGCCGGCCGACATGAAGGCGGCGCTAACCGCGGTGAAGCGCGGCTACGCTTACGTGGTGCAGAACGAGCGCGGCCATTTCTTTTCTGAAGGCAACTACGACATTCTTGGCGCGCCTCGGACCGATGGTTATGACGCGCTGGCGTGGCTCTCCTCTCAATCGTGGGCAAACGGCAAAGTCGGGACGACGGGCTGCTCTTCGACTGCCGAATATCAGATGGGAATTGCGGCGATGGGTCTTCCCGCCTACGCCGCGATGAATGTTCAGGGATTTGGCGCAGGCGTGGGACGTGTCGCGCCGTACTATGAGCAAGGCAACTGGTATCGCGGGGGCGCCGTTCAGATGCTGTTCATCGCGTGGCTCTATGGCGAGCAGAACCAGGTCAGGCCGATGTTCCCACCCAACACGTCACAGCAAGATTTGATCCGCGCGTCGAGGGCATTCGATCTTGCGCAGCAACTCCCCGCGGTCGATTGGTCAAAAGCCCTGTGGCATTTGCCGGAGCAAGACATTCTGAAAGCGGTGGATGCACCGCACGGTATTTTTGCGGACGCCATGCCGGTAGATACCGGTGGGCGGATGATTCAGCGGACACCGAATGATCCAGCCTGGTATAAGGGCGGGCTGTACCACGACGACATGCCGCTGAATCTTCCGGGACTCTGGTTCATGTCGTGGTATGACGTGTCGGTCGGGCCGAATCTCGCTCTTTACAACCATGTGCGCAAGACGGCCAGGCCCCAGATCGCCGATGAGCAATGGGCGATCATTGCGCCGGTTACGCACTGCGGATACACACGCGCGACAGAGGATACCGTCGTCGGCGAACGAAGCATGGGTGATGCGCGGTTCGATTATCAGGAGATTGTGTACAGCTTTTTCGACCGCTTTCTAAAAGGTGATAAGAGCCCGCAGCTCGATGCGATGCCGAAGGTTACTTACTTTATGATGGGCGCGAACAAATGGCAGACGTCGGAGACTTGGCCGCCTGCCGGCGCGCAAACGATGACGCTGTTCTTAACCAGTGCAGGTCATGCCAACTCCCTGGCTGGAGATGGCGTGCTCGGCACGGCGCCTCCCGCAGCGGATAAACCAGACACGTTCACCTACGATCCCATGAATCCCGTCCCTTCCTATGGCGGAAACGTTTGCTGCACAGGCACTGCTGTTCAAGCTGGCGCATTCGACCAGCGCAAAATGGAAGCGCGCAACGACATCCTCGTCTACACATCCGAGCCCTTCAAGAAGGGCACAGAGGTGAGTGGACCTATCGAGCCCACGCTGTATGTCTCGTCGGACGCGAAGGACACTGACTTTACCGTTAAAGTGCTTGATGTTTATCCGGATGGGCGGGCCTACAACCTCGACGAATCGATTCAACGCCTGCGCTATCGCGAAGGGTACGATAAGCCGCTGGTCTGGATGGAGCCGGGGAAGGTGTACAAGGTCGCGCTGCAACCCCTCAACACCAGCAACTACTTTGATGTTGGTCACCAGTTGCGCATCGAGATCTCAAGCAGCAATTTCCCACGCTTCGACCGCAACCTGAATACGGGTGGTAATAATTACGACGAAGAAAAAGGCGTCATCGCGCATAATTCCGTTCATCACTCGAAGCAGTATCCTTCTCACATGACCGTGACGGTCGTCAACCATGCAGAATCAGCCAGGGACCGTAGCGGCGCCCCCTCGCGTGCCCGGATGACGCCGTCACTCGGCAGCTATTCCGGGCCAAAAGTCCCGATCGCGAAAATGGCGCAGACGGAAACGAACTTCAGTTGCGGCACAACCAAAGGCCTGGTTTTCCCGACATCCATATTGAACGCGGGCAAGGCTAGCGCGAAGCGGGAAGGAATTCACTAGGCAGGGGGTTATGGGCGGTTTCTTCCTGCCAGAATATCGTGAGGATCCACCAGCGATTCCCGTCGAAGAAGAGTTGAAAGCTGTTGATACCACGGGCAAAGGGAAGCACATCTTTCGCGTCGTGGCGCGACTCGTAGGTGCTGAAAGCTTGTAGGATGTTCCCCCAGCGTTCCGTGTGCCGCGCAATTTCTCGTTCAAAAAAGCCGTTCTTCTCGAAATACAAGCTGGCGCGATCGACATAGCCCTGTGGAGTAAATGTAGTTGCGCTGAAGCCGCCTTCCTTCTGGGGAGCTGTGCGTATTAGGCGCGCATCGGGATAAAAAAGTGAATTGAATCGATCCCAATCACGTTTTTGCGTGGCTGGGCCCGAGATCACGTCGTAGACTGCTGCCAGAATCGCCTCGGGCGAGGCAACGTCAGAAGGCTTCGCGGCGGGTGTTTGGGACACCGTTACGCCCGGTGGAGAAGACTGCTGCTTGGATGGGTTTTGCGCACAACGTAGCGTTGTGCTTGCAGCCACAAAAAAGAAAAGAATAGCAACGAAATTGGATCTTGACATTCAATTGCTCCTACAGTCGTCCCCAGTTCAATCAACACATTCGCGCTTGGCTGCCAACATCCTAAGCTATCAACGTTAGCGCTCAAATTCCTGGAGCTTGCCAAAGCAATCTCTAAAGGTCTCCTCGGTCGGCGCTCTCCAAACCCTCACCAACGCACGACGTGTAAATATGAATTCTACTACGCCGTCCCGTTCGAGGAAGAGAGGCGACGGATAGAATCGCTTACCTTCTCATCTCCGCGAACGCCGTCTCTGGATCGCTTGCAAGTTGCCAATACGACCGGAACGTGGAAAGCGGGAGATGCGCACTTCTTCGTGTCATGACGTCGGATCAGAACAGCAAGGCCCTCGGCCTGCGAGGCCCAGCCAAGACCCCGTGCCGATTCGTTGCAATTATGGTGTACTAGCTGTTATAACACACAAGTGATTCCATTCCGTGTGCGATTCGAGCCAGGTATTTCGCTTTACGAGCAAGTCGTGTATGCCGCTAAGAGGGCTGTGGTCTCAGGCCAGTTGCGCGCAGGCGACCCGTTTCCCTCCGTGCGAGAACTCAGCAAAACCTTCAAGATCAATCCCAATACAGCCCATAAGGTGGTTACGCACCTGGTAGAAGAAGGTGTAGTCGAGGTTTACCCCGGCATTGGCACAGTGGTGGCCAAGCGCGCGTGCTCGACGGCTGCCGACCGCAGCAACCTGCTCCATAAGGAACTGGAGCAGCTGATCGTCGAAGCCAAGAGGTTGGGTCTGACCTTCGAAGACGTGACATCGGCGGCCGCTCAGCATTGGAAGTGTCTAGATGGGAGCAAAAAATGACTGACATTTTGCGAACCATTGATCTCTCGAAGCGATTCCGCAAGACGGGGGTCCTCGACCACCTGAACATGATCGTGCCCGAGCATGGCGTATATGGGCTGGTTGGCACCATCAAGATTCTTATGAACGCTCGCCAGCCAACCGAGGGGATGGCAGAGGTATTTGGTCGCGACTCGCGAAGACTCTCCCCAGAAGACTTCACTCAAATCGGTTACGTGTCGGAGAACCAGCAGATGCCGGAGTGGATGACCGTCGAGTACTTCATGAACTACCTAAGACCATTCTATCCAAGTTGGGACGCTGGGCGTGCTCAGGAGCTGCTACGCCAGTTCGAACTTCCGCCTGATCGCAAGATCAGGAATTTGTCGCACGGGATGCGGATGAAGGCGGCTCTAGCCTCTTCGCTTGCCTACAGACCACGGTTAATTGTTCTCGACGAACCGTTTACCGGCCTCGATGCGCTCGTACGCGATGAGTTGATTGAGGGCGTGTTGGAATGCTCAGACGGGGCGACAATTCTGATCTCATCCCATGATCTTTCCGAAGTCGAGAGCTTTGCCAGTCATATAGGGTACCTGGACCGTGGGCGTCTGCAGTTCTCCGAAGAGATGACCTCATTGATGGACCGTTTTCGCGAAATCGAGATCACGCTCGCGAATTCCTCACCGTCACCAATATCGTGGCCGGCGGCGTGGCTGAACACAGAACAATCCGCGGCGGTCGTCCGTTTCGTTGACACGCAGTTTGATCAGGAACGAACGATGGCGGAAGTTCAGCGCTTGTTCGGGAAGACCCATCACATTTCTGTGAATCCCATGCCTCTCCGGGCGATTTTCGTAACCCTGGCCAAGGCCGGCCGAAAGGCAGCGTAGGTAAAAATGCGACAAGCACTGCATATTTTCAAAAAAGACGTTCGTCACCTTTGGTTCGAGATCGCCGTGGCGATTACCGTGGTTGCGGCGTTTACCTTCACGGGAGCACGTCGTGCGCTATGGCTAGCGGACCCCGTAACCAACAGAATCGCCGCTTGGACATTGGTAATGATCCTGTTGCCCCTGGCATGGTGGACACTCATCGCGCGGGTGATTCATGACGAGGCCCTGCCAGGGGATAACCAGTTCTGGATCACGCGGCCGTACTCATGGAAAAGCCTGCTCGGAGCGAAGGCGCTCTTCATCCTGGCCTTCATAAGTATTCCCATGTTGTTGGCTGACGGAGTCATAGTTCGCGCCCACGGATTACACCCGCTCGGAGCCGAATTGCCAGGTCTTCTGTGGAGTCAAGTGTTGCTTGCGATAGTTTTCGTCCTACCGATCGCTGCGTTATCCTCCCTGACCACCGGATTCGTCCAGTTGATTTTTGCAATCCTGACGCCTTGCGTAATCGCATTGGGTGTTGCCATCGTCGCGCCAGAGGTGGTTCTCACTGGCTTCTTGGGTGCGTCGGATTGGATCAAGAGTTATTATATGTTTCTGGTTATAAGTGTTGCCGCGTCAGCAATTCTTTTCTGGCAATACTCAGTGCGGAGAACTGCCGCCGCTCGCTCTTTGGCAGTCGCGGCGGGAATTCTAGCGGTTCTGGGAATGACGCTGATTCCATGGTCCGCAGCCTTCAGGATTCAATCCTGGCTTTCCAAGCAACGCGTGGACCAACCCATGGCTCATGTGGATTTCGACTCAGGCAATAAATGGTTGACTCGGGCGGTAATTGAAAGGGGCGACCGCGTTCGCGTCGAGGTCCCGCTTAACATTACGGGACTTCCTCCCGGTATGCTTGCAAAACCAGAAGGATTCTCCGTACAACTCCAGGCGCCAGATGGGAGGATGTCGTACGCGGATCAACTTCCACCAAGGTATGCAAGCAACATGGGCCAAGAGTTTTCGCTGCAGGTTACGGTAGATGGTGCGTTCTACAGGAAGGTCAAGAATGAGCCCATGATAGTTCGCGGGTCGTTGTATATGACGCTATTCGGCAACCGGCAAACGGTGCGTGTTCCCTTCGGAGACCGCTCTGTTCCCGTTTCACGCGTCGGTGTGTGTTCAGCAAGCGGAGGAGGCAACCTGCAAAGCTATTTCCTGATTTGCAGCTCGGCGTTTCGATTTCCGCCTGTGCTGGTCTCCTATCGCTTCATACAACCCGCGAAGGAAGGGGTCCAAGACGTGAGGTCTTCTACACAGCCTCGACCGATCTCTTATTCCCCGTTCCCGGCTGAGCTCGGCATCAGCCCGGTAAGCCAAGACTTTACCTTCTCAACTGTCCGTGTGCCCCTGTCAGAAGTCTGGGTTGATACAGTGGAACCGCTCGCTCACATTCGGCGGAATTTTGAGATCGACAACCTGCGGCTCGGTGATTTTGAAGTGCGCCCTGCGGCTGTCTTGCCTTAATATCGAGGGAAAGGTTCACCTCGCAGGACGCACTCGGAGGTCTATTCAGTTGGGCGCGCTTGCCTTGCACTTGGCTGCCAAATCCGCGGCGGGCCCGAAGTCCCGTTGTGTGAAATCTCAAATCGAGGCCACTTCAGCGACAGTGAGCGATTCATAGGTATATGTAAGGACTTACAAGAGCACGGACGGCATCGCAAGTCATTGCAAGGAAGTCTTAGACATCGCTATCGTGTACCGCGCTGTGTACCACGCTTTTAGCGGAGTTAGGGCATAAACGGCCATTACCTCGTCTTTCGATGAATTGCTGCTATTGGGGTTCCCCAGATAAGTTAGCGCGCTGAAGCGCGTCTTCAATGAGCCGTCGGTTTCTCTCTCTCAATTCGTTTAGAATGTACCGCTGAACCAGCGAGACAATTCATACTCTGCTTTTACGCGTTACCGCCTGGGAGACTAAGCCGTGACAACACAAACGTCCTTCTCCTCAGAGGCCAGCCATCTTTGGTGCAATTCTCTCAGAGGTCGAACGCGCATGATCGATCTTCAACATTGCCCGCTGCTCCGCATGATTATCATGATCTCTTTGGCCTTGGGGTTGCTGGTTCGTTCTGCAATTGCTGCTCAGGAGACTGCGGGCGTTACCGAGGTTACGCCCGAGCTGCTCGTGTTTGCTACTACGACGGGTAATGTCGTTGCCTCGGTTGGTCCGGACGGCGCTTTCCTTGCCGGAACGCCGGCGACTGCAAGCACACCGTACATCAACAGCGTCCTTGACCGTCGGACTAAATCGGCCGTTCGCTACGTGCTTATTGGACCGCAGGACTCACCTCATTCCGAGGGTGATGCCGGATGGGGACGACGCGGGGCGTTCGTTGCCATGCATGAGAATGCGCTTCAACGTATAGGCGGCAATGCAATGGGCGCGCCGTCACCATTGTCGCAACGGTTCACCGAGCTCGAAGTCGACCGCCCGCGTATAGCATTCTCTGAGGTCTTGGCCTTCGACATCAACGGGGAGTCCATCCACGTTGTCCATCAAAAGCCAGGCTACAGCAACGCGGACGCGATCGTGCATTTTCATGTCGCCAAGTTGATCTACCTCGGCGAAGTGTTTCCGGGCGATGGGTATCCTGTGATCGATCCTGCACAAGGCGGCACACTCAACGGCCTCGTGAATACCCTCGACGGATGGACGGACAGTGCGTTTCGCATTGTGCCAGCGCGAGGGAAGGTAACGGACGGCGCAAGCGTTAAAAACTTCCGCGATATGATCGCGACGGTTCGCGATCGTGTGAAACATATGATTGACGAGGGACGAACCGAGACCCAAGTCCTGGCCGACCATCCGACAGCAGACTTCGACGCGCTCTGGGGGCATGGGCGCGTGAGGCCCGACCAATTTGTGCACGAGATCTATAGCGCGCTTAAGAACGGTAGCTAGAAGGGAGCACGGAAGCTAGCAAGTTTGGCAAAATCCGCCACAGAAACTCGGAAATTCAATCTCACATACGCAGCTGCCCTCACGCTCCCGAAGCGTTCCAAGGGTGCCCACACTTCGGCATAGCGGCAGACGCAAGTTCCCACCATGCTGGCCAGCGCCAAAAACGCCGCTGTCCACGTCCACACCGACCTGCGATTCTGCCACTCCCGTATGAGTTCCGGCCCCATTGTCGCTTCACGACCTACCTCCGGTTGGTACTTCCGCGAATCGTTCCTGCGCTCTCTCCCGAATCGCTCTCCATCGGCCCGCTCGATCAGCTGGTCCAGTTCCTCGGTTGTGAGCAACCACTCGCCCAGGGTCAAACCGTCAAGCTCGGCTACAGCCTGGGGACACAGTTTGAAGAATGAAGAAAACCATTCGCTCAAACCTGAGCGAACAAAATGAAGAACGCAGAGCGCAGGAAATTGACCGGGCGCACCGGCATTTCGCTAACTCGCGGCACATGAGCACGTTAACCAACAGCGCCGCGCGACGCTCTGCAGCACCCAACATGGGGTGGCGCGTCCGTCCAACTCCCGGTGCCGTAGGCACCGATCTTCTCTGGTCGGCCAAAAACCGACTAGGCGGCACTCGGCACGGTAGCATCCTGCTTGGATGACCAGGCTGAAGAGCATCACAGCTCACTGCGCCGCACAGCTAAACTGTCCAAAACCATGCGGGTTTCGGAAAGCTCCCAAGCCCGGCAAGTCAACGGTTGGACTGACTTTCACTCCTTCTCGGAAAGTCCAAAGGAGATGTCATTCTGGCGTGCGCGGAACCAGTAATTCTATTATCCGGGCGACCCTTCACTCTCCCCAACATCCGAGACTTGTGCACCAAGTTCCATGAGGGTTGCACACTTCACAGAACATCGTTTCTCGCCAGTGATGGACGGTTACGCGATACGTCCAGTGGTTTCGAGCAATCCCGACGCCCCTTCCGAGAAGCACGCTTGAACGCGCATCCGATAAACCACTAACGTTTCTCGGGCGCAATCGGAATGCGGCTCCCAAGTCGATAGGTAAACACAAAGCTTCTCGAGAACCCGCTAGGACTTCAGTTTCATCCTCTCCTACTTTCGTTCCATTGCTGGCTACGGAAGGGCTCTGCATCCTTCTCCCGAAGCCTTTCCAGCGGGAACGGACGTGCCTGATGAAGCTCGAAATCTTCATCTTATTGCTCGTCAATAAGCTTCCCGGTGGGGTTCGTATGTCAGAGGCGTCAAGAAATAGGCACCCCGTTCGATGGCGGAATTTGAACTCGCGCCGGTCCATGCGTTTTTCGGAGTCACAGCTATGAAGGCACCCTATATAAAAACGCTAATCATGGCAGTTTTGGCTTTGACGATTTCAAGCGTAGCCAAGGCTCAGAAAACTTCGGACATCATAAACAGCGGCGACGACTTTTTGGCAGTCTGCCAATATGATAACAATCGTCCGCCTAACGTTTGCCTCGCCTACGTTGCCGGCGTGGCCGGAACACTTGCGCTCAATTGGTCCGACACCGGTCAGCGCATTTGTATCCCCGATCGCGCGACACTCAGGACTACTCTTGACTTAGTTCTCCAATACATCAAGGACAACCCGGAAAAGCGCAACCAAAAAACAATCTTTTTGGTTGCGCAAGTAACGATCAAAAACTATGTGTGTGAGGGGTCGAAACCGCAAGCCGCGTCGGCTCCTGCGCCGCACTCGAAGGTGCGCCAGTGAGCATGCAAATCCTCGTCAAAC
>WNGC01004665.1_pt1 | contig 10025 bp, 9 predicted proteins | sample 5400051 | NCBI WGS metagenome assembly WNGC01 (sample SAMN13153368, study PRJNA577476) | soil metagenome | isolation source: 20 cm soil or saprolite under grassland replicate 2 | place: USA:California | collected 2016-06-15 | reverse complement strand
ATTCCACCTGGCGGAGAGAAAACGGTGAGCTACAAAGTCCACTATAGTTGGTGAACGGCGCTCAGGAAACGGCGTTGGGGGATGTTGGCAGGACAGCACACGGGCGTCACTGGGACGCGCACGCCGTAAGGAGACGAAGGAAGTGACGGCAAGAACTCCTCGTCGCCGAGGCAGCGTAGCGAATTCGGTATAACTTCGGTACAACTGGGGGCGAGATTTCGGGAAAGAGAGCCCGTAAGCGACGCTCAGCAAAGCATTTAGAATTCTTGCCTTCCTTGTTAGAAGGCAGACGCTCTATCCAACTGAGCTACGGGCGCACGGTGCAATCTATTTTACCATCAAGCACTTACAGCTACTTCTTGGAAAACTTCAGTTGAGTCTTCGATCAGGGATTTTGTGGTGCCGGAATAGAGGCGCATGCATTATCAGTTCTTAGGCGATGCCACGCCCGCTATCTGAACTTCCGAAACAATTGCTCGACAGTCCCCATAGGCAGGAAGAGTCGTTTCTCAATTTTGGGCAATTCAACGAATCCGTATCTCCTGTAGAATCCAGCCGCGAACTCATCCTTTGCGTCTACGATAACACCCGCCGACGCGATCTGCTTGCTCGAATCAAGGCTGCGGTGGAGGGCATCCATGAGCAAGATCTCACCGAGGCCGCGCCCGCGAAATTCGGTACTCACTGCCAGACGGCCAAGAAGGGTCGCAGATACCATCGGATATTTCGGCAGCCTTTTCGCAACCTCTTCGGGAATTGCGTCTAGCCCTACGGCGAATTGGGAAAGCGTATAGTAGCCCGCAATGGTCTGGCCGTCGGTGGTCGCGACGAACGGTACCGCCGCGCGCTTTCTCGCGTCTTGACCGGCTTGCTTGTGCAGGTAGGAATCAAGTGCTTCCACGCCACATGAAAAAGCCGCCCGGTTGTGTTTTTCTCCAAGCGGCTCAATGGCGAAGCGAGGTTCTTTTTGCTTCTCAGCCAATTAGAGCCCCATGTGCTTCTTGTAACGTTCTGCAGCTGCACGAGCAGCATCGTTCGGTGCGGGTGGATTCAAGACGGCATTTACAAAGACGTCGCGGGCTTCATCCCTCAGATGCAAAACTTCGAAGTCCCTGATCGTATTCGTCGCCGCTTCTTGAGCGCTTCTAACTACGAACTCGGTTACGGTTGTGCCACGTAATGTAGCGGCGCGCTCGATAAGACGTTTCTGCTCAGGAGTGACTCTGGCTTCCAAGCGCTGCTCCTTTCGCGAGTGTTGCCGGCGTTGTTGTATACGTGCCATGATTGTCCCCCAATCTTCCTTAAGTGTACGGCGGTTAGGCGGACAAATCAATAGAGATGTACGGCCATAGGCCGTACATCTGTCTTTGCACTTGGGACCAAAATCCACGTCTAAATGGCCTCATTTTCGTTCGTAGCAGCGCAAGGGCAACCGAATCAACGAGGTTTATGGAGCGGGCGATGGGAATGGAGCCCACGTCCGAAGCTTGGAAGGCTTGCGCTAATAATCCATAGACGCTTGAACCGGCGGCACTTGACGGATCTTGCCCAGCTCCGGACAGGCGCCGCGGTAGCGGTGCTTCTCGGAAGATGCGGTTGTATGGGCGTTCCAGCATCCTTATCCGCGCTAAGTTCATTCGGTTACTGGCGGGGAAATCGCTTTGTTGGCCGTCTTTGGAGTCGGTAAACGGTCATCGGCCATTTTCGTGGTGTTGACCAGCGACAGAGCCCACTTGCTGATGTCGTCGGATGGCGCGCATTTCGCTGCATTCTTCCCGGCACTACTCGCGGCGTCGGCTAGCCCGTATCCCTCATCGATCTTGCTGGCCAGGACCCAGGGTATCGCTTTCCGTGCTCCCTCATAATCCCTGTCCAGCGCCTTTATCAGCGACCTCTGAGCATCATCCGCTGCGCCAACAAAAACTTGTAGCATCCCGAAGGTGTACAAATATTCCGCCGACGCAAGCTCAGGTATTTCGGACCACTTCTCGAATTTCGTCAGCAAGTCCTTGTCGGCCTTTCCGCTCAGGAGCGCGTTCCATGCCTCAAACTGCACGTCCTCAGGCCCGGCATACGGCGAGTCTGTCAACCTCTTCAAGTATCGCGCAGCCCCGTCGCGATCCCCGCTCTGAATCTTACTAGTTGCCATGGCCCGCAGTGCATCACGGTCTCCTGTAGCGCTTTTCAGTTTCCGCTCGGCTTCCACTTGCAATTCTCTCCAGTTCCCCGACGTGCCCGCGGCTTTCGTCATAAATCGGAGCCCTTCGCTCTCGAATGGGCGCGTTGATACCAGACGCTTCGCCACGGTCATTAGCTCATCCCACCTCTCGGCGCGCGCAAGGCTCCCACACAATGCGAGATCAATCTGCCCTCGTTCAATTGAACTAGAGGCTTGCCCGCGGCCGTCCGTTAACATTTGGATTGCTTTATTCGAGCCATTATAAGGACCTATCAAACTCGCCGCCGCATTTGTTATCGCTGTGGGTCTGGCCATCTCCCTGTCAATATTTTGATACGCAAAACCCCCCAGGAAAGGGGGTTTTGTTACACGAAATATACAGTCTTTTGGCTCGCGGGTGACGATACCATTTTGCAGGCCGTGAGCCTCTGCCGAAAGGACAGACGCTCTATCTAACTGAGCTACGGGCGCTCTCTCCCTAATTCCTCATATTGCAATCACATACGCTACCGCCTGCTCTGCTTGTTCGACCGTCATTTTCGGTACATTCGGTACAACTGAAGCCGAAATCGAGTTCGGCAGTTCGAACCCGACGCCTATCTTGTCCGCATTTGCTTGCGGAACTCTACGTTCTTTTTGAGCATGGAGTAATCGTCGCCAACCGTGCGGTTCGCATGACCGAACCAAAACCGCTCGATGTCCGGAGTAACATCGTTCTCGCGTAGCTATTTCGAGTCTCTCATCGCTGCCAAGCGATTTTGCGCCAGTCGGTAGGACGAGCCGGGCAGTTGCGCCGGTTTTCTGGGCTTCTTCACTTGATTGTAATCTGAGGTGGCAACTTCACTTTCGCCATATTGTTCGGCAATCCGCCCGAACCCGTACCAATAGTTGGATTCCGGCTCATCCAGGTTCAATAGATCCATGGCCTGAATCAGAATTTCACGCGCTTCTTTTGTCTTGCCAATTTCGGCATACACGTATCCCAGCGTGTGTAGAGCAGGTGCATTATTATTCTGTGCGACTTGGGCGCTCTTGGTCGCGGCTTCTAGGTCATCCTGACTCACCTTGCCCGTGAAGAGGGAGTTCCAAGCAACGCTGTTCATGTCGGAACTCTCTGCTTTCCCAGCATCGATCAGTTGCCGGCCCAGTTCATGCGCCTTGGCATAGTCCTCTCGCGCCGCCGCCGTATAAATGAAAGCCCGCCTCACATCGGTATCATCGGGCAACCGTTTGGTCATCTCCTGGGCCAGTGCATCCGCTTCCGCAAACCGCCCAAGTCCACGCAGCGCGATCTCATCGTCAAAGAACAACCGTTTCGACTCTCGATATTGCTTTGCGAGTTCCGTCGCGAGAGCATGCAGCTTCTCGTATTCCTCGAGATTGTTATAGGCGCTCAATAGCCCGATCCCCAGATTCAGTTTGTCCGAATCGTTTTTCGCCGCGCTCCTCCCGGTTTCCAGGATATTCACCGCATCGCGCGCCGTCTCTTTCGTTTGTGCGAGGATGGCCGCCGCCGCGTATTTCATTTGTTCCCCGTCAGCCTCTTTTCCCTTCGTCCACATGCGCGGAAACGCAAACCCCGCAAGCGGATCGTCCCCTCCGGCCAGGTGCTCTTCATCGCGAACCCAGTCCAGCAGAACCCGTGCTCCGGCGGTATTTCCAGGCTGCAAACGATCCAGAATTTCCAGCCCGATTGAATTCGGTTTTTCTGCTCCATCAAGGATCTTGTATTTGCCGTCCTCCTTGATTACCCACATGGTGATCTTGTTTGCGCCTGCCGGCCGGAGCGTGACCCTGTACCCCGTAGCGTCATCGCCTTCCGTTTGCACTTGCATCGCCGGCATGACCACATCCAGCATGACGTCCGCCGGAAATCCTGTTTTCGAGAGGGCACTGCGGATCAGGCCTCCGGCCTTCAGCGTCCTTTCGATGTCCTCGGGGCTTGAATTCCGAATAACTCTCTGCGCGTTCCGGCTGTAGATTGCACTCATCTTCTCGAGCGTAATTTGGGGATCCAGTGTGATCAAAAACATCCTCGTGACCACGCCTGCCGGACTATCCTCAATTTTGATCTCCTCGTGTGGCAGTGCTTTGCGCAACATGGAGGCGAGTGCCATCGTCTTTGAAGCGTTGTCTCCGGAAGCTCCGGCGGCCATGAGTTCGGCCGCTGCCGGGTACTTCTGTCCCCGCATCAGCATTTCTCCTGCGTTCTTCAATACCGACTTCAGATCATTTTCATTTCCGGTTCGTTTTCGTGCTTCGGTCATGCCTGCTTCTGTCCCGTTCAGGGCAGTATCGCAGGCCACAATCACCCCGTTCAGCTGCGGGTTCAGGCTTTCCGCGTCTTTCTTCGCGGCTACAAAATCCCCCGCGTAAAAAAGCGCAAACGCCAGATTGTTCTTCAATCCGATTTTGGCCAGCTGCTCTTCCGTCAGGCTTTGATATTCCGCAACCGCCTCCTTCATCTTGGCTCCCGGGCCGTAGCGTTCGCCCTCATGGTTGTATTCCAATAGGATTGCGAGATTCCCCACGATCTCTTTATCCTCGGGATCGAGTTTCTTTGCCGCACGAAATGCCGCCTGCGCTCCGGCAAAGTCGCTCCCGCGCCGGTACTGTCGTCCAACCTGATCGTATTCAAGAATCTCCGCCAGCGTCTTTTGGGCTAGCGCGGACAAGGGCTCCAGCTTAACAGCCGTGCGGGCCTCTTCCCGCGCCGCCTCCCCCATTCCAGCCGAAAGAAGTATTTTCGCCCTTTGCAGGTGATGGACGGCCTCTTGGGGGTGCCGCGCGATGAAATCACGGCTGGCCTGAAACGCCTCCCGCATTTTTCCCTGGTTCATCAGCGCCTGGGTCGTCGGTTCGAAATAAACGAGAATGGCCGGGCCCTCGCGCAAAGAAACGACCTTTTCTCGTAGCTCTTTGGCTTCCTCGGCCGTGAGCCGCCGCTTCACTGTGTCAAACTGCAGGACTGCCTTAACCGACCCATCCCGCTCCATTGAAAATTCTTCTGTCAAAATGGCGGGGCCTAATGCCATCTTTAGGCGTGGGGGCAACGGTTTTGCTTGGAAGCCCAGAGGCGGGAAGAATCTGTACTGCCATTCGTTTACAAAGGCCTCTGGCAATTGGTAGTCGGCAGTGCGAGGTTTTTTAGGCTCGTCCGTTGTGGCATCCGCGCCCTTTTCAGCTTCCTTCTCGCGCTGCTCCAATTCATTGGGAAGCCTGTAAAAAAGGCTTTCCAGACGGATGGCCGCGCTGGCGCTGTCTAAACCCGTGTACCCTCGCTTGGCCTCGCTGGCCTCGATGACGAGTTGCAATTGTTTCGACAAATCAGCCGGATCCGACCGATTGATTCGCCCCAGTTTCTCCGAGAGGTACTCATTGCCAATATAGTCTTTGAGATCCTTCCTGCTGTCCTTATCGTCGGCATCCGCGTAGGCGGATCGGAATCCGGATTCGAAGACGCCGTGTGGCTCGGTTGTTTCGACCACCCGAGCCGGACCATTCTCAGCCAAGTAAAATTCCCTCTTTTCCACCACTCGATTGTCTTGCGAGGAAGCTTCGGGTATTGCCACCAGATCTGTGCTCTCAGCTCGCGCGATCAGTGCGAGTCGCCCCTGATCGGATCGGGGCAGCTGCCCAAGCCGCGCATATTCATCGGTCGGATCGATCCATAGAGCCTGATTGCCCGGTACATACACAATGGCATGATCGAAGAGACCCATCCCGGGAAGCTCGGCCTCGACGTCGTGCCTCTGCCCTGCATTCAGAAGGGCGACAAACGAGGGAATTCCAGCAGCACGCAGCATTGCCACCACCAACGTGGCCTTGTCCTTGCAGTCGCCGTATTTGTGCTTCAGCGTTTCTGCCAGCGCGTGTGGAATGATTGCAGCATCTCCAAATTCCACTCCTGTGTAGCGCACTTCCCGGCTCAAATACTGCAGAATGGCCGCGGCCTTGTCCTCACGGTTTGTTTTCCCTACAACCAGGCTGTTCACGAGCGATTGAACATCCTTCTGCGATGCCTTCTCGTCGATGATCTTCCCGTAACCCTCGGCAATCGCTTGCCAGGAAGCTCCGGTCGAAAACGCCACTTGCGGTTGCCCGGGTATCTCCTTTGGCAGATAGTCCTCGACTTCGTCCAGCGTATCCATCGGGCCCTGCTCAAAGACGATCCGCACGCGGCCATTTGCCTCCGTTTTTTGCGGCTTCATGTCGGGAAGCAGTTGCATGGCGTAGTGCAAGGGCAAGGAGCTAGGTGCTTCAAGAACGAGCTTTGAACTCTGCACTGGAACCATGCGCCCAAAATAGTTTCGAACGACAATACCGGCCCCAAAAAACGGCGCCATCTCTTTCGAAACCTCTTCTTCTTCAACGACCGCCCCTGGCGCGATTGCGGGCAAGGGCGCGCGCAGAGTTCTCCCGTCGCCATAAGTTTTGTCATTGTCATCGCGCGCCGGCGAATCGGTAATGGTCTTCGGATCGAGCGCGTGGATCACGTTATCCGGAGTGATAACTCGCGCTCGGACCTTGGGGCGCTCTTCGTGCCACGGTTCCCATCCGAGTGAGATGTCATCCCAACCCTGGGAGCCTTTTTGCGTCAGAACTTTGTAGACGAGATAGTGCGTCCGAATGGCTTTTCCGTCTGCGTCAAAAACGTAGTTCTCCTCCTCATCTAGAACGACCACGTCAGTGCCCGCCTTGGGGGTAACACTCGAGGCGGCTTTGTACAATGTCATGCCCTCCGCACTAAACCGCGGAATGTCCCAGCCGCGCGCGTTGTCCGAACCGATTGATCCAGAAGGAAGAACAAAAAGCCAGACGCTCAGAACGACGAAGGCACGACATGCCAGCATTAGGCAAACCCCTTTGATGAAGTCTATAGAAAGTATAGCGCTTTCACGGAGACGGCAAGAGACTGAAGCGCAGTAAGACGATCGAGACGGCGTCTTCCGCGGCCTTGTGTTGCCAGGATGTAGAGACGCAGCTTCGATGCACCATTCAACGGAGCGGGTGGTGGGAATCGAACCTCGTCCAAAGCTTGGGAAGCTTGTAGCAAGAATCCGTAGACGCTTTGAACTGGCGGTACTTAATAGGTTTGACGGGTCCCACAGTTGGAAAATGAATGGAAAATGTGGCATCGGGAGATTATTGCCAGTCGGATTCGACGAGATCCTGGAAGCGGACGTTGAACAGATCGAGTTGGACGCGAAGTTGGCGCTTGAGTTCGGGGCGGGCGAGTCTGATTTCGGAACCGGGGCAAAGAATCAAAGATTTGCTTCTTTGCTGCGGTTTGGCTTCCAGATCAGTGAGAAGAGAAACTGGCCTGAACCAGATTGAATAGTCCGCGATGGGAGTGTAATTGGCGTCCGGAAAGCTATAGTGATTTGAAAATTCCCTGGCGTGGGAAACGGCATCTTCCTGAATGGTGTAGGAGTCTCTATGACCAGGGCACGGGAATTCTTGGGGATCGAAGGTGGCCATCAACCCTGGAGCATGGAACGGTTTTGATGCACTGTATCGAGGAGGATTGCAGTGGATCTATGCGGCAAATCCCGAGCATTTCATCGACAAATCTGCCTGCAGGAACGAGCAGGATACGCACATCGCCCTCCTGATACTCGGACAAGGCCAATTCGATGTGCAAATTCAGGGTGTTCCTGGCGAATTGATACGGTGGCAAAGTTTCAACGCAACGGCCTGACTCCCGAAGTCTCAGTTTCCTGTTCTTGAATGTCGTTGATTTCAAAGGCGTTCGCGCCGTATAAGGTTTTCGGTAGGGACAGGAGGCCACCAGTTGCGCGGCATAGTCGCTGAAGTCGCAGCCAGCAATACCCATCGGACCGATCGTATTACCTAGGCAGGTGTTGACCAACTGCTGTGTGGGAAAGGAGCGCCGATCATAGCGCCTAGGTTTGACGAGAATCAGGCCCGAGATCTTACTGCCATCCAGAAAATATTGCTTGACCTCTCCGTTATACAACGATTCGTCGGTACAAAGAATGTCCGCGCTAACAGTCGCTTCCTTTTTGGGAAACACGAACGGCGTTAGGAGAAGGTGCCACTCGGAGATGTTGGGGAGCAAGAGACCCTCTGCCAGAATGTTGTGGAGTCCGTAGTGCTGATATTTTCCGTAATTCGCGCTCAGAAATCCGAATAACAGACCTTCGCCGCAAACTGCTACGTAGAACCAAACAAGCAGTCGAGCTTGTCTGCGCGAACAGCGCGTAAACGCAGGCCAGAACTGGCCGCTAGAATCATACTTATTAAATTGCGCATCACTGTAGAGCGCAGCCGTGACGATCTTATAGTCGGCTCGACGTTGCTGGCTAGCTCCGTCGACGGGGAAGGGCCAGCACGTGAACAGAGGTGCATACCAGACGAGCACCATCGTTATCACGAAGGGTATGCTTGCCAAAACGACAGCGCGATAGATTGTTTCTGGTTTAGCTGGTACCAATGTGCGTAGAGGTACAAACCATTTGAAAACGAACCTGAAAATAGCGTCGGGAACGATAAGGTAAAGTACGACTAGAAAAGAGAGGACGAGCGCGAGCACATGCTTTAAGCAGCCGCTGCTGCTTCGGCTGCGCGTTGGATAATAACTGCCTCGCCGTGAGGACCAGTTAGTGTGTACGGCTGGTTTTGCTCCAGTGCGCTGAGTATCTCTGCCCTCTTAGCGGTAACTGTTTCCCTCAGCCACGCAGGGACTGAACCGTCCTGGATAAGAGCCGCCAATTTGCTGAGTGAAGTAACCATTTTCAGCCTCTGCCCATGTGATGCGCGAAACCTGCTGCAGGATGTGAACATCGCGACCGGACAGGTGCCAAGTCCCGAAATTCCACTTCTCATTATACCCAGTTTAAGTTCACAGGCATATCGCTAATTGGTACTAGAACCGTTGTCGGTAATAAGCATGGAATGAGCCCTTACTTTGAGAGAACCCATTTCAATGCGAGTGTATTGAGACTGAAGAGACACTGTACCTATCATTTCGTCTCAGGAAGAGGTTCAACCCAATTGTTCCCGAACTCTCGGTCCAACTTCAGTCCAATTCAAGGGGTTGTTTGCACCGCGCGTTTGTGTGTAAGCGACACCAGATGCGCCACTTATGTGATTTACGTTGCCTCAGAAGGCAGACGCTCTATCCAACTGAGCTACGGGCGCTCTCGTTCTATTGATTCTAAACCATTTACTCTCCGTGCGGATGCTGTTTTCACTCGTTGACCCTCTACGCAAAGGGCAGACGCTCCATCGTTACGAGCCATTTGGGAATTCCGAGGCATGGCGGCCGGGATTCCGGGACGATGCCGGCCGGCATTCCGAAATGAATCCGGCCGCGATTCCGAAATGAAGGCGGCCACCTATTCCGATTTCAAGGCGCCCACTTTTTCAGGGTTTTTTTCGGTGCCCAGGGTCAGGTGGGCAGTGAGAGTCAACCCAGGGAGTTCCTTGTCGCATATGACCTATGGATTGGTGATGCGGATTAGCACCAAGCGAGTCCGCAGGCAAAAGACCGACCGCGAGGATGCCCAAGTCTTGCTGAAGCTGCTGCACGAAAATAACTTTCCGCGCGTGGGGCATCCAGTCGGAAAATCGTGAGCTGCGGCAACTGCTCTGGCATCGCTATCGGCTGGTGCAGATGCGCACGCGGATAATGAATCAGCTGCAGCGCTGGCGATGAACGAAGCGGAAGCACCGGGCTCGAAGTAAATGTACCGCATTGCAAGAAAAAAGCTTCCTCGCCGGTTGTTTAATTTCCTTTCGACTGTTCCGGCTCCGCGCTGGCAGCGGCAACGACCAGAGCGACATTGTTATCACCAAGGACGCGGTTGAAAGCCGGAAGATC
>WNGC01004334.1_pt1 | contig 10028 bp, 10 predicted proteins | sample 5400051 | NCBI WGS metagenome assembly WNGC01 (sample SAMN13153368, study PRJNA577476) | soil metagenome | isolation source: 20 cm soil or saprolite under grassland replicate 2 | place: USA:California | collected 2016-06-15 | reverse complement strand
GCCTGCGCCGGCTGCCACAAGGACCCGAGCATGCGCGGCGTGGCCGCGACCTATCCGAAGATCGACAAGGCGAGCGGAAAGCTCGTCAACCTCGAAGGCCGCATCAATCTCTGCCGCACCGGGCGCATGGGGGCGGAGCCGCTGCGCTACGAGTCCGATGAGCTGCTCGCGCTCACCGCCTACCTCGCGCGCCAGTCGCTCGGCTTGCCGATCGCGGCGGGCATAGCCGGCGCGGCGCGCGCGCATTTCGAGGCGGGTCGGGCTTCTTACAATCTGCGGCGCGGCCAGATGAACCTCGCCTGCGCCCAGTGCCACGACGCGAACTGGGGCAAGCGCTTGCTCTCGGAAACGATCAGCCAGGGCCATCCCAACGCCTACCCGGCGTATCGCATGGAGTGGCAGACGATGGGCTCGCTCCAGCGTCGGATTCGCGCCTGCCTTTCGGGCATTCGCGCGGAGATGCTCCCGTACGGCTCGCAGGAATATCTCGACCTCGAGCTCTTCCTCGCCTGGCGCGCGCAGGGTCTGCCGATCGAGACGCCGGGCGTGCGGCGCTGAGCTGGAATTTCAGGCGTCTGACAAAGGGGAGAAGCGGAAATGTCCGAAGCCCACGTCCACGTCGATCCGTCCAACAAGAAGGTCGCTCTCTTTATCGCGGTCCTCGCCCTCGTTCTCGCTTTCGCCGAGACTCTCGGCAAGGGCTCGCAAACGAGCGCGCTCGCCAGCCACATCGAGGCTTCGAACCTGTGGGCCTTCTTCCAGGCGAAGACCATCCGCCAGACGACCGTGCGCACCGCCGCCGAGGAGATGGAAGCGCAGTTCGGTCAGAAGGCGCCGGAAGGCGTGAAGAAGCAGGTCGAGAGCTGGAAGAAGACGGCCGAGCGCTACCAATCCGAGCCCGAAACCAACGAAGGGCGCAAGGAGCTGATGGCGCGCGCCAAAGAAATGGAGAAAAGGCGCGACCGCGCGATGGCGGCCTACCACAACTACGAGATCGCCTCGGCCGCGGTGCAGATCGCGATCGTTCTCGCCTCGGCCCAGATCATCACCGGCGTCGCGGCGCTCCTCTGGATCGCCTATGCCCTAGGCGCGATCGGCGTCGCGTTCAGCCTGATCGGCCTTTTCTGGCCGACCGCGGTGCATCTCTTCTGAAACGACGGGTTAGGGAAAAACCGTAAAGAGATCGCTCAGATCGGTCTCGATGGCGGCATCGCGCAGAAACGGGCTGACGCCGAAGATTTCCTGGAAGGTGCGCAGGGTCGATCCGTGCGTGTAGCGGACGAAGTTGCGGTAGCCGTTGCCCTTGGCGAACGGCGAAGCCACGATCATTCCGATCGGCCCGTCCGAAACCTCCGCTTCGTCCCAGGTGACGAACACCGCGCCGCCGCTCCGGTAGGCCGCTGAGCCGAGGATCACGGGTAGGTTCTGCGACAGCCAGGTATCGCCCTGCCGGATGGGGTCGTTGAGCGGCGCGCAGCTGTCGTGCATGTCGTTGCACTCGTTCGGGGTGATGAAGTTGTACTGCGCAATCGTATTGTTGGCTAGATCCGTCGCCAGTTCGCTGAACGGCCGCACGTGGCTGATGCAATTCGCCGAATTGGGATTGCCGTTGTCGGTCACATCGTCGAAGTAGACGAAGGGATTGTGCTTCACGGCGTAGAGCCCGTTGCTCACCAGCGGACAGTCGGCGCCGCCGATATCCTCCTGATACGTCTTCCAGGAAATGCCGCTCTTCTGCAGCAAGGTCACCAGGTGCTGGGTCGTGCTCTGGTGATTCGCGCTGGGCGGGTCGTCATTGAAGACGCCGAAGTTGATGCCGGCTTCGAGCCACAGATAGTTGGGCAGGCTGGGATGAACCAGCGGCGGATTGAAGTACAGCTCTGCGTGGGACGCCATGGGCAGCAGGGTATTGTTGATGTAGGGCGCGCTGCTGCTGCCGAGTATCTGCACCCAGTTTTTGTTCTCCATGAGTATGATGAAGACCGTTTTGATGTGCGCCTGCGACGCGGGGGGGGGTGTCTGGCAAGAGCCGAAGGTGGTGAGACCGGCCAGCAGCGGAGCCAATCCCAACGTCGCCATAACGCGCTTTGAGAATTTCATGACGTCCTCCTTAGAACTGCCCGTCCGACATTATAGGGTCGTCGTCTGTTGCGGGCGGATCCGTAGGTTTGGTTCTTTCGGCCGGTTTCGGCGTCGCGTTCGGCCTGCTCCGGTTCTTCTTGCCGAGCGCAGTCCTCCTCGGATATTCTGGGTGAGGTCACCCGGGCCATCGACGTGAGCCTCGCACACCGACCACAGCAACTGCCTGCCGAGCGTGGGAAGTCCGCCCGCGATCAGGCGTCGACCGTGAGCGTCGCAGTGCTGCGCGAGCTCCAGGCGCTGCAGGGAACCGGCGATGAAATCCTCGACGCGCTCGTGTTGCGAGGCCGGCTGCTGCAGCTTGAGGGAGGCCAGCAATTGCTGCAGCGGGGCGAGCAGAATCTGCGAGTCTACATCGTCATCTCGGGCCGCTTGCGCGTTGAATTGGACGGCGGAGGTCCGCCACTCGCATACATCAACCAGGGTGAGACCGTCGGCGAATTGTCGCTGCTCGCAGTCAGCGCGGCGACGGCCACAGTCGTCGCAGAGGAGCCGGCGCAACTCCTCGTGCTGAACGAAGAGACCTTCTGGTGGCTTGCAGAGTCCTCGCACGAGTTCTCGGTCGGCCTCTTGGTCCGCCTCGCAAAGCGATTGCGCTCGAACAACGAGGCGGTGCAGGAGAATATCGCCCTACGCCTGCAATTCGAGCAGGCGGCCTTGAGCGACCCCCTCACCGGATTCCGCAATCGGCGCTGGCTCGACCAGACGCTGTCCCGAATCGTCCAGCGCCACCTCCACGCGTCCGAGCCGATGTGCCTCGCCATCATGGACATCGACCACTTCAAGCGCGTCAACGACAGCTTCGGGCATGCCGCCGGGGACGCCGTGCTGGTGCAGGTCGGGCGGATCGTCCGCGGCAACTTGAGGCCCAGCGACTTCGCCGCCCGCATCGGCGGCGAGGAGTTCGCGCTGGTCTTCCCCGAGACTTCCATGCCCGGCGCTATCACCGCCGCCGAACGTTTGCGCGAGGCGATCGCTGGCGCAGCGCTCAAGCACCATGGACGCAAGCTGCCCCAGGTGACCGTTTCGCTCGGGCTGGCCGAGCTGGAACGGGGCGCGACTCCCGGGCAGCTGCTTGCCCGGGCCGACGTGGCGCTCTACGCAGCCAAGGAATCCGGCCGCAATCGGACCGAGTGGCCCGGGCGGCACGCGCGCCAGGAGAAGCCTAGGCAAAAGCCTCCGCGACGAGCCGGTATGAAGTCCGCCGGCTCTCGTAATCCCCGGTGATGGTGATGACCATCATCTCGTCGGCGGCGAACTTCTCCTTCAGCTCCATCAGTTTTTCCCGCACCTCGCCCGGGCCGCCATGCACCAGGCGCGAGCGCTGCTGCTCGACGTAGGCGCGCTCCTGCAGAGAGTAGCGGTAGGCGCGGGCTTCCTCGCGCGTCGGCACGGGCGCGTCGAGGCCTTTCGCCATGTGCAGGCGGCGAAGATCGATGCTCGCCGCGAGGTGCTCGGTTTCCTCGCGGGTCTTCGCGCAGATCACGAAGACGCAGACGAGCGACCGGGGTCGAGGCTCGCGGGGCGAGGGCTGGTACTGATCGCGGTAAGCGCGCGCCACGGCTTCGCCCCCGTGCGCGCTGATGAAATGCGCGAACGCGAAGCGCAGGCCGAGCCGCGCGGCGAGCGCGCCGCTGTAATCCGAGGAGCCGAGCAGCCATATTTCGGGCGAAGTATCTCCGGCGGGCTGGGCCTTGACCTTGGCGTAGGGATGATCCGCGGGCAGCGTCCGGTCGAGAAACCCGATCAGGTCCTGGACCTGCTGCGGCATGTGCTCCGCGCCCGGGTATTCGCCGTCCGCCAAGGCGAGCGCCGTTCGCGGGTCTGCGCCCGGCGCCCGGCCGATGCCGAGATCGATGCGCCCGGGAAACAGGGCCTCGAGCATGCGGAACTGCTCGGCGATCTTCAGCGGGCTGTAGTAGGGGAGGAGCACTCCGCCCGTTCCGACGCGGATGCGCGAGGTGGCGCTGGCGACGCGCGAGACGAGAATCTCGGGACTGGGATCGGCGAGCGCCGCGATGGCGTGGTGTTCGGCGAGCCAGTATCGGTGGTAGCCCAGCTCTTCGGCAAGGCGGGCAAGCGCGACGGTTTCGGCGATCGCTCTGGCGGGACTGTGTCCGCTGATGACGGGGGACTGATCGAGCACCCCCAGAAGCACCCTCATCCGTCTAGTCGCCCGACAGCCACATGAGTGCGGCTACCAGGAGGCTGAAGAAGATCGTGAGCCAGAAGATGCCGACGACGCGTTGCCGGTCGGTCGCAGTAAAGCCTTCCTTCTTCCTTTGCGCGAAGCGATACTCGATCACCATCAGGGCGATTCCCGCGGCGATGACGATTCCCATCCATTTGTATATGGCGTTCACGGCCGGCTCCAGGAGGCGAAGAGCCCAGTCTACCGGAGCGACCAGCGGTGGACCACAGGAACGGCGAGCGAAAACAGCAAAGCAAAGGCGCCCAGGGCGTAGAAAGCGGCTTGAATTCCGTACAGGTCCCCCAGAGCGCCCATGACGAGAGGAGTCGAAATGTGCGAGAGGCTCCACCCCATCCCGGCGAGCGCCATCGCCGATCCGCGGGTTTCGCCCGAGGAAATCGTGCTCACGAGGATCTGGAAATAAATCGTCATCACGCCCGAGCCGAGTCCCACTCCGAAGAGGAAGAACGCGATGATCGCCGGGTTCGTGAAAAAGGCGACCAGGCCCACTGAGGCCGCGATGGCCAGGGCCGAGGCGAGCGGCACCGAGGAGTCGTCCGCGTGCTTCACGAAACGCGCGAGCACGACGCCCGCCGCAATCGCGCCCAGCGCACGCATTCCGACGAGCCACCCCGCCGCTTCCGAGCCGAACCCCTGCTCGATCAGCAGGATCGGATAAAAGGAGACGCTCAAGGAGAACGGCAGCGCCGAGATGTAGGCGCACATGATGCCGTAATAGATCGAGCGCCGGCCGAGCAGCATTCGGTAGATCGCAAGCATGGCGAGCGGGACCTTCTCCCGGGCCGGGGGCGCGTAGCGGAACACGAGGCCCGAGGCGAAAGAGAGAACGCCCATCGCCGCAACGGTCCAAAAGCCCGCGCCGAAGCCCCAGCCTGCGATGATCATCCCGGCGCCGACGGTGCCGGCGATCTGGCCGAAGCTCGTGATTGCGTTCAGCGTGCCCATCAAGCTGCCGCGTTCGCCGGGAAGCTGGCTCACGAGCGTCCAGCTCGCCGGCCAATAGACCGCGCGTGCCACGATCATCATGATCTGGGCGGCGAACAGGCCCGCGAAGCTCGACGATACGGCGAACATGATTCCGGCCGCGGCGGTGGCCGCGAAGGCGACCAGGGAAATGTTCATTCCGCCGAGGCGGTCGGTCCACGCTCCGCCGATGAGGTTGAAGATCATCTGCACGATGATGGGGAGCGCGATCAGGCTGCCGATCGCGACACCGGAGTAACCCAGCTCGCGCGCGTAGAGCGGGATCAGCAGTTGCGTCATCCCGAGCGCGAAGTTCCAGGTGAAGGCGCTCGAGTAGAAGGGCGCGAAGATGCGGGTTACGGAAGAATCCATGAGCGGCGCGGCGATTATGAAGGCCGTCAGCCGGTGCCGCAAATGGTCCTGCGCCGCGGTTGCGTGTACGATGCGCCGTTGTAAGGAAAGAGCCCTTCCCGCCGACTGAACGCAAACATGATTTCGAAGCACGCCCTCGCAACGATCGCAGTCATGCTCGCCTCCGCGGCGCACGCCGCCGATCCGGCGTGCGCGACCTACAGCGGGCCGCACACCACGGCGCTGGTCGAGCTGTATACATCGGAGGGCTGCGACAGCTGCCCCGCGGCGGACCACTGGCTGTCCTCGCTCTTCGGCCAGGGCTTCAGGCCCGATCAGGTGGTGCCGCTCGCGCTCCACGTCGACTATTGGGATTACATCGGCTGGAAGGATCCGTTTGCGAAGGGGGAATTTTCCGTGCGGCAGCGCAAGCTCGCGCAGATGAAGCGCCCGGTGATCGTCTACACGCCGCAGGTGCTGCTGCAGGGGCAGGACTTCCGCCGCTGGTCGAGCGGCGAGTTTGCCGAGCAGGTAACGCGCATCAATTCCCGTCCGGCGCGCGCACGCATCGCGCTCGCGATCCGCGCGGTCGCGCCCGATGCCATCCACGCGGAGGTCTCCGCGATGCTCGTCGATCCGGCCGAGCGAAAAAACGCCGCAGTGTATCTGGCCGCCTACGAGAACAAGCTCGCGAGCGACGTGAGGGCCGGAGAAAACCGCGGCAAGCGGCTCGAGCACGATTTCGTGGTGCGCGAATGGATCGGCCCGATCGCCTTCGAAGGCGCGAAGCTCGAAGAGAAGCGCGCGCTGCCGCTCCTGCCCGGCGCGAACCCCAAGCACCTGGGGGTGGCGGCGTTCGTGCAGAACCGCGCGACGAGCGAGGTTCTGCAGGCGCTGATGTTACCCGCCTGCTCGGACTGAATGCGTCCAGTCAAGCGTCTTTGAGCGCGCTCGGCGTATCAATGCACGTACGGAGGTCGGGTCGTTCAGCCGCTGGCAACCGCCGTGGCGTCGAAGAGCCTATACTTTCGCACTGGGAGGACGCAGTAACAAGAACTTTAACAAAGAGTGTATGGCGACGATTCGCGTCTTTAGGGAGAGCGATATCCCCGCGGCCACCGCACTGCTGGCGCGCGTCTCGCCGGAGCATGGCTGGAGCACGTTGGCCGAGTGCGAGTCCTATTTCCGGGAGATCCTGTTCGACAATCCGTGGCGTGACCTCGAATTGCCGTCCTGGGTGGCCGAGCAGGACGGCCGCATGGCCGGCTTCTATGCCGTCATGCCGCGACCGATGCTCGTCCGCGGGCGACTGATCCGCGTCGCGGTGGCCTGCCAGATCACCGTCGCTCCCGAGTACCGCCACAGTCTCACGGCCTTGCAACTCGCGCAGGCGTGCCTGCGGGGACCACAGGATCTGACCGTCGCCGATGCGGCGCACAACGGAACCCGTCGCATGTGGCTCGGCATTGGCGGAGCGGCGCCGGCGTTGTATGGCCTCGACTGGATCCGCCCCCTCCGGCCGGCTCGTTGCGTGTTGTCGCTGCTCGAGCAGCGGGGCGGCGTTCCACGCGGCCTCACGCTTGCGGCGCGTCCCCTGAGCGGGCTCGTGGACCTGTTCGCGGCGAGGTCGCGCTGGAACCGGTTCTACCGGGAAGCGAGCGACGTCGTAGACGAGGACCTCGATCCGGCGACGATGCTGACGCATCTCGCCGAGGTGCTCGATGGCACCGCGCTGCGACCGGTTTACGATGCGCGCTCGCTCGCCTGGCTGCTGCATCAGGCCGGCCGCAAGACCTGCCACGGCCGACTGCGAGCCCGAGGTGTTCGCGATGGCGACGGGCAGATGATCGGCTGGTATCTCTACTTTGTGCGGCCCGGCGGCATCAGTGAAGTCGTGCAGATTGCAGCCCGCAACGGCGTTTACGACCGCGTGCTGCAGCGGTTGCTCGCCGATGCTTGGCGGCAGGGAGCGGCGGCGCTACGAGGGCGTCTCGACCCGCGATATGTGCAGGCGCTTTCCGCCCACCAGTGCTGGTTCCGGCAGGGCCGATGCACGCTGGTTCATTCCCGTCATGCAGACGTCATGGACGCGATCTGGCATGGCGATGCATTTCTGAGTCGGCTGGACGGTGAGTGGTGGGTGAGATTGGTCAATTTCGATGGCTGAGTGCGTCGCGATCGTCAACGATAAGCGTACTTCCGCCGAGACCTTATTGATCGAGAGCCGGCGTCTCCAATCGACTTCGCGATTTCGGCTTACGAGGTCGAGCCGTCACCGACCCGCATGACCGGTGCACCGCGATCCGAGGCCGACAGGTGCAGGTAGGGTGGCAAGCTGGCGATCAGAAGCTGCAGCGGTCCGAGCCGCAGATGCACCGCCCGGCCGAGGCGGCGGCCGCCGAGACGCTGCTCCGCTCCGATGGCACCGCGATTGGATGCGAGGATGTAGCTTGCGACTTCGGTGCGGCCGTGGGCGCGCAGCAGCGCCCAGGTAGCATCGGTGAGCCGGGCGAAAGCTAGCCCGCCGCGGTGCGCCGAATCGACGTGCATGTCGAAGCTCCACGCGCTGCGACCTTCGGGCATCGGCACGTAGCGCGCTCGGACCAGCTCATCCTGGTGCGACCCGAGATTGACCCATTGGAAGGCGATCAGCCGGCCTTCACGATAGGCGGCCAGGCAATGCATCCCGTTGCCGCGGCGGGCGACGGCATGCTCGGCCGGGCACGGCAGGCCGGCGTCCAAGGCTTGCTGGCCGGAATAGCTGCGCACCTCGATGCTGGCGCCGCGGCCGGCGGGTAGCTGCGGGGTGGCGCGGACCGGCTGCGCGAACAGCACGAGATCATGCAGCGCAGCCTGGTGGCCGAGGCAGGATAGGGTCCGGCCGGCGACGTGAAGCAGCGCCGTGAAGAAGCCCAACGCCAAGTTTACTCCGGTTCGAATCAGCGCGGCGCAGGCGTCAATGGAGCAGCAGTCGAGCGCGAAGGAGAGGCGAAGCCGGTGCTCGTCGCAAAGTGGATTACGCGGCGGCACGAATAGGCCGGGCGCCGGAGTGACAGAAGTTGTAGGATGGACGCCCAGAACAAGAATCTCCGCAATGTCCTTGGACCTTTCCCTTGCCTGGCTGATCGCGGGCTTCATCCTTATCATCGCCGAGCTGGTGACGGGGACGTTTTACCTGCTCGTACTCGGCATCGCGGCCCTGGTCGGCGCGGGCGTCGGCTACGCGAGCGGCGCGCTCGTCTGGCAGGCGATCGGCGCCGCGATCGTCGCGGTCGCCGGCGTCATCTGCGTGCATCGGTACAAGCAGACGCTCAACCCGAAGCGCATGCAGGGGCTGGATTTCGGCCAGCCGGCCGCTTTCGACTCCTGGGTCAACAAGGGCGCCGGCCACGCGCGCGTGAAATACCGTGACGCGCTCTGGGACGCGCAGATCGCGGGCGACGCCTCGGGCGAGCCCGGCGAAATCCTCTATATCACATCGGTCGATGGCAGCACCCTCAAAGTTTCCAAGACGCGGCCCGCCTGACCTCGCGCAGGCTGCGGACGAAATCTCACGCTCCCTGGGAGGCAGCATGCTTTTCAAGATAATCGCCGTCGTCATCGCTACGGTCCTCATCTACGGTTACGAGCCGCTCCGCCCGCTTTGGATCCCTTTCGCGATCATCGGGCTGGTGGTGGTGTTCGTAATCGAGGGCGTGCGCGTGGTGCCGCAGCAAAGCGCCTGGGTCGTCGAGCGGCTCGGAAAATTCCACCAGATTCTCGAGCCGGGGTTGAACGTCATCATCCCGTTCATCGACCGCGTCGCCTACCGGCACTCGTTGAAAGAAGTGCCGCTCGACGTCGCCGAGCAGGTTTGCATCACCAAGGACAACACGCAGCTCGTGGTGGACGGCCTCATCTACTTCCAGGTCACCGACCCGCGCCTGGCTTCCTATGGGACTTCCGACTACGTCACCGCGATCGTGCAGCTCGCGCAGACCACCTTGCGCTCCGAGGTCGGCAAGATGGAGCTCGACCAGTCGCTGCAGAGCCGCGACGTGATCAACCGCTCGATCGTCGCGGTGCTCGATGAGGCCGGCCGCTCCTGGGGCGTGAAGGTGCTGCGCTACGAGGTGAAGAACTTGACGCCGCCCGAGGTGATCCTGCGCGCGATGCAGGCGCAAATCACAGCTGAGAGAGAAAAGCGCGCGCTGATCGCCAAATCCGAGGGGGAGAAGCAGCAGGAGATCAACCTCGCCGAAGGCGAGAAGCAGGCGGCGATCCTCACCTCCGAGGGCCAGAAGCAGTCGGCGATCAACAAGGCGCAGGGCGAGGCGACCGCGCTGCGCGTGGTGGCGGACGCGACCGCCGCGGCGGTGAACGT
>WNGC01003197.1_pt1 | contig 10028 bp, 6 predicted proteins | sample 5400051 | NCBI WGS metagenome assembly WNGC01 (sample SAMN13153368, study PRJNA577476) | soil metagenome | isolation source: 20 cm soil or saprolite under grassland replicate 2 | place: USA:California | collected 2016-06-15 | reverse complement strand
AGCGTTTTGAAGAAGCGGTATCTCACCTTTCTGCCGCTCATAACCGAAATACTACCGATACGGAGATTTCCTATTATCTTGGAATCGCGTACGAGGGCGTGGAACGAGAGAATGACGCGGTCGACGCATACGAGGAAGCGATGCGCATACCCTCCTATCGTGCGGCCGCTGCATTGCGCCTTGGCGAACTGTGGGCTCGGCGGGGTGCCGTGAAGGAGGCAAAAGATTTTCTGAGGAAAAGCCTCGAATCCGCGCCGGAAGACCTGCGGGCGGAGGAGGAGCTGACAGCTGTATCGCGCGTGCTCGGAGGGCCTGCAGACGGGCAAAAGATAGCAAGGGAACGGCTGGCGCGCTTTCCGCCGAGCGGTTTTCTCCAGGAAGAACTTGGAAAAACGGACATCTTGCATCTTGCCGCGGATCCCTATCGAGTCCTAAATGTTGCATCAGAATACGCGCGGTTGGGACTATACCGTCGAGCAGTGGAGGTTCTGTCGCGCGACTATCCGTCCCCTGAGGCGGACCAGAGCGAACCTGGCGCGGTTATCCCACAGAAGAATCCGATGGTGGTCTACTTTCGGGGGTACTGTCGCGAGAAACTCGGGGAGTCAGGGGCACAGGACTATTTGCAAGCCTCCCGACTCTCGACGCTAAGCATATTTCCGAACTCCGTCGAAGACCTGCAGGCGCTCAAAGCGGCCCTTCGCACGAACCAGAAAGACGCAACCGCTCATTACCTGCTGGGGACATGGTATTTTGCACGCCAAAAGACGGAAGAGGCCATCGGCGAATGGCAAAAAGCGCGAGAGCTCAATCCCCGAATACCAGTGTTGGAAGCCAGTCTCGGATTAGCGTTGCTACACGTGAAGAGAGATTTCGCGGGTGCCCTCAATGTATTCGCGGAAGGAATAAGAAGTGATCCGTCGAACGTGGTGAACTATTCCGGTTCGGTTTCGGCGATGGCTGTAATGGGCAAACCCGCAGCGGAGCGGGCGAAAACACTGGAGCGCTATCCCGACCTAGACCGTATGCCGGCTAGTTTGGTTTATGAACTGGCCTTGAACCGCGCCGAGGAAGGGGATTATAACGGCGCGAATGATTTGTTCAGGAATCGGTTCTTCGGCAGCGAAGAAGGCGGAACGAGCGTTCGCCAGGTGTGGGTTGAAGTGAAGTTGCAACAAGCCATTGGGTTGGCTCGGACCGGCCACTGCGAAGTAGCGCTGGCCACAGCGAAAACACTTGGTTCGCCCGTTCCAGGCCTTGCATTTACGCAGGACGGGTTGAAACCATTACTGGATTCCGCCAGGACAAACTACCTAGTCGGTGAAACGCTTTTTACTTGCGGCCAAAAAGAAGAGGCAGATCGCAGGTACCGACTCTCGGCGCAAGCGACCGACACTTCGGGCGCCGTGTGGGCTTGGGCGTCGGCAAAGAAGCTGGGAAGCTATGATCCAGCTCTATGGCGGGAACGTCTTTCCTCAGCATTGTCACAAGCGGCGTCCAACGCACGAACCAGCGCCAATCAAGGTTGGTGGGCCTACTTGGTGGGGGTCTTGCAGATGGCGCTTGGAAACGAAGTTCAGGGCAAGGCTTCTCTTCGCGAATCCTTGCTGCTTCCCGAAAACCGAATGTCTTATCACTTGAGTCGCTTGGCAATGGACGGCGCTACACCTCGATAACGTCGATACCCTTTTTGCGAAGTTCTTCCGTGAATTCCCGGGTAGCACGATTATCGGTGATCAGGCGCCTGATTCTGTCGAATGGCCCAATTTTTGAAACGCTTCTCCGACCCAGTTTGCTGAAATCGGTGACAACATTAACCTCTTTCGCGGAGCGCATCATCACATTGTTAAGCTGCGCTTCGAGCAAATCCGGTGTCGAAGGGCCGTTCTCGAGATCGAAACCGTCGACCGCGAGGAAAAGGCGGTCAGCGTGGAACTCGTTCATCATGGCTTCTGCCTGTGGTCCGACGAAGGAGCAGGCAATCGGACGCAACAGCCCACCAATCATAATTAAGGAAATACCGGGAGCATCGGCTAGTTCTACCGCTATATTCAAGGCATTCGTAATGACCGTAATCGATTGAATTTTCAACCTTTTCAAATGCCGTGCGACCTCTGCAGTGGTCGTTCCTGAATCGAGAATGATGGTTTCACCCGGCTGTACCAGTTCGGCTGCGGCTTTTCCGATTCTGATTTTTTCCTCTCGGTGCAGACTTTCTTTGGTGCGGAGCGGGTAATCCTGGGTGGCCTCCAGCCGCCGCACGGCGCCGCCGTGCGATCGAACCACTGCGCCGATCGACGCGAGAGCATCAAGGTCATTGCGGACCGTGACGGTAGAAATAGAGAACTGTCTCGCCATATCCGCGACGGTTACTTGGCCCTCCTGGTCAACGAGGTCCAGCACACTCCGGCGTCGCTGTTCTGTTAGCAGACGAGCTTTGGGAGTCATCGACCGTTCCGTAAACCAAGTATAGTGTCTATTTCCCTTGGGTCAATTTCGAAAGCATAGCTCACATAAATACTTTCTTATCCTTTCTCTTTGTGTCGTTCCTACTTATTTTGTATTGTGTTTGCTTTTCTATTGTGATACATCGTTCGTCCTAGAATACTTTGCGGGGAGGTTTCCTTGAAGCTCACAGGAGCATCTAGCGCCATTATTTTCTTGGTCCATCTCTTCTTGACTACCGCAGTCGTATTCGGCCAGGGAACGGACCTCGGCACCATTCGCGGCACGGTCACTGATTCGACTGGAGCCATCATCTCCGGTGCGACGGTGACGGTTACCGATGCGCTTACCAACACGGCGCGGGAAACCAGAACGAATTCCCAGGGCAATTACGAAATGTTCGGGCTAAAACCCGGCATGTACAAAGTGGTCATCACCGCGGTTGGAATGAGCAAGAAAGAAATCACCGACATCGTCTTGAGCGGCAGCGACACCGTGAGCGCCGACGCGGTCCTCAAGGTTTCTGCGGCACAAGAGAGCGTGGTGGTCACCATGGAGGCGCCGGCTATCAATACCGAGGACCAGACGATAAGCCAGACGCTGAACAACACCGAGGTTGTCGAGCTTCCCCGCGACAGTCGCAACGTGTACACCTTCCTTTATTTGAATCCGAACGTCACGCAGGGCGCCGCCGACGGCTCTTTTAAATTCATCGGAGCGCAGAGCTATGGCGCCAGCTTTTCTCTCGATGGGCAGCGATCGAACGGTGGCATTTTTGGCGAGCCCACTTCCAGCCAGCCTTCGCTTGAAGCGGTTGGCGAGATTAATCTTTTGACTTCGGACTTCAGCGCGGAATACGCGGGCATCGCTAACGTTCGAGTCAGCACAAAGCGTGGTGGCGCAGACTACCACGGATCGGCGTTCTACAACAACAAGAACTCGGCTTTGGCGGCATGGACGCTTGATGACAAGAACGGCGCCGCTAATTTTTCGCCTACTACTTTTCAGTCCAAGTACCCGAACCCGTATTTTAACTTCAATGACATTGGAGGCTCGCTAGGTGGTCCCCTCCACCTACTCAAGAAGACTTGGTTTTTTGCCGCGTATGAACGAAACTATGCCGTTTCTCCCACCAAGATTTCGTCAACTACTATTCCACATCCTTCGTTGTATACCGGTGACTTTTCGGCGCTGAACGACTCCGCGAAGCCGCTCGTGCCTGCAGGTGTCACTCTTACATCACAAGAAATCGCGACCAACACGATACCGGACACCAATCCGAATGATCCCCCGGGATCACTCCGATTCGTCACCATACCGTCGCGACTCCTAAATCCCGACGTCCAGAAACTTGTCGACACGTATTTTCCAAAGATCGGGCTTAGCGCTCCCATCAATCCGGCCAACGGAAGAATTCCTGGAGGCTACCAGACGATCCTGTCGGGGAATTCTACTCAGGACATCGGCACTTTGCGGCTGGACCATGACTTTTCCGAGCGGAATCACCTTTACGGGGTGTACAACGCTTCGGCGCAAAGCAACGCCACAAATGCGGTGGTTTCGCCCTATACCGGGCTTGGTTTGACTAAGAACGATCGTAGGAATAACACCGTGTCCTTATCCTATACGCGGGCCTTCCGCGATACCGTCGTCAACGAAGTGCGGGGTGGCTTTAACCGTCAGAGTCTCCTACGGCATAGCAATACGACGTTGGGCGGATTTCTCTCCAGCATTGGCTTCGACCAGAGTGATATTGATGCCTATGGTTCAGTGGTAGGTCCATTCGCGCTTTCCACCTTCGGCCACCCAGCAATCAGCTTTAGCAATACTTTTGCGACTTTCACAAACGGCGGGCGCAACACCTTCCGCCCATTGGACCAGAATCTAGTTACGTTTGGAGATACGCTAACCTGGATTGTGGGCAAGCACGACTTCCGCATGGGCGGAGACGTGGTGCGGAACGCCGCCGTAGATGGCTTCGCGCTGAATCGCGGAAACCCACGCGGCTCCATGACCTACAGTGGAACAGGAACAAATCCCTTCACACGTTTTCTTCTGGGCCTTCCTCCAACCAGCGTAAGTTACGTTTTGCAGCCTCGCCCGGCCATGGATGTGCACAATTGGGAGCACGGCTACTTCTTCCAGGATACTTGGAAGGTCACTTCAAGAGTCACCATGAATCTTGGGTTGCGCTATGAGCTGATCACTCCATTCATTGACCAAAACGATTTGATCGCGAACTTTGATCCGAACTACGTGAATCCTACGACTGGCCAGCTAGGGCGATTTGTCATCCCTTCAACAAAGACGCTTAAGTATTTAGACACGCGCATCACTACTTTCGGCTACGTACTAGCTCAGGACTCCGGCCTGGGAGTCGGAAGAGGCGTGGTTCGGATGGACAAGACAGACTTCTCCCCGCGCATCGGTGTTGCCTATCGGCTGGGAGCCAAGTCCGTCATCCGTGGTGGGTATGGAATCTACTATCCCACTTCGGCGGCTCAGGGTATTCGCGACCCGATCGCCACAAACCCATTCAACCAGTCCATTGGCAAGAGGGGGACCACCGCTCCGTTGGACCCGTGGCCCGATGCCACCACTCACGGCATCAGCCCAATTACCGGTGGCACGATTACCTCGGGGCCAGGCGGCACGCCCGCAGTCAACGTGGTGCCTTTTGGCCTGCACCAACCTCGGATTCATCAATACAACGCGACCTTCGAGCGTGAGATCGGCTGGGGAAGCGCGGTCCGCTTCTCGTATTTAGGCGCCACGATGCACGGCTTAATCGCCGGCAAGGATCTGAACGAGCTTCAGCCTAGCGATCTGCCCTTTGGTACGAACGTGGTGGATGACAATGGCAACCCCACAGGCATTTGCGATCCGTTCAACAACGGAGATTGCGGTATCTCAAACGCAGACGCGCAGCGTTATCGTTTTCCGGCGCTGGGAGACTTCGTCCTGAGTTATGGAAATTACGGCCACGCGCAGTCCAATGCAATCCAGACACAAATCGAACATCGTTTTTCGCGCGGCTTGATGTTTAACTTCTCCTACACTTTTTTGGATCAGAAATCGACGGCGTTGGACACCGGCAACTCCAGTCTCGGCGGAATCACCTACAATCAATTTCAGCCCGACAGCGACTATGGAGTCGACGGCTATGTCTCCCGCCATCGTGTCGTTGCCTATGGCATCTACGATTTGCCCGTTGGCAGAGGCCGTCCGTACGGCTCCTCAATGTCCAGATGGGCTGATGCTATTGTGGGCGGTTGGCAGACTACCTTTAACATGTTCGCGAAATCAGGAACGGGCTTTACTCCCTTCTGGACTTGCGATGATTGCGGTTCCGTGGAGCCCGGAAACATTGGCATAACCTCACTGGACGCCGTCGGCGATTTCAACGCCGAGCCATCCTTCCGTCCCGTCATTCTTAGCAATAACTTCAATCAGAAAACCGGCGATCAAATCTGGAATCCGGCGGCCTTCGGGCTGCCATCAGTAGGTCCAGACGTTTTCACCCAGGCGGGGGTCGCCAAGCGGAATATGCTGTGGGGTCCGGGAACCTGGGGTGTGAATCTTGGGCTGCACAAGGACTTCCACTTCACCGACCGCGTCAACGCCCAGTTAGGCGCGGACGTGGACAACATATTTAATCATCCTCTTTTGTCGCCCAATTCCGACGCCGGCGGCGGTGGCGGTGTATTTGCTTGGCTCGGCAGCTTCAATGTCAGAGTGGATCAAACTACGGGAAAGTTACTGCCTCTCGATCCTGCGGATGTCACGCCCAATACCGATTTCGGCCGCTTGATCAGCAGCTTTACCCAGGAGGGCATCGACAATCGACGCACCGTGCGGTTGAGGCTGAGGATTACATTCTAATCTGCAGAAGGGCATACCATTGGGCTGAGAAAAAAGGGGCGGCCGCAGGCGTCGCCCTTTTTTTCATAGGCAACGGCGTTTTACTTGGACTGGCTGGCACCTGAGGACACCGAAGTGATGAAATAATGCATTAGAAGCTAACGCCACTTGGGCTAGCATCTTCAGTTCGATTGTCATCGCCTCTTGGAACGGGGGATTGGATTGCAGCTGTCGTCAGGCAAGCGAAAGAGGCTGGAATCCGTCTCGGATCCTCGCGGTGTAATTGGCGCTCTTGCGATCGACCAGCGTGAGGCGTTGCGCAGCCTGTTCTCAGCCGAATTGAAAATTGAAAAGAGTTTGGTTCCACGCGAGCAGCTTGAGGAGTTCAAATCCATCGTCGTTCGCGTGCTTTCGCCACATGCGAGCGCCGTGCTACTTGAGCCCGAGTACGGCTTGCACGCTGCCAGTCAACGTGCTCCATCCTCAGGGTTGCTGATGGCCTACGAAGTTAGTGGCTATGATCCAGCAGCTCCTTGTCGGCTTCCTCGGCTTCTTGAGAACTGGTCCGTGCGCAGATTAGTCGACGTCGGCGCTCAGTGCGTAAAGGTTCTGCTGTATTATGCCTTGTCCGACGCAGCCGAAGTACTGGACCGCAAACGCGCGTGGGTCGAACGAGTCGGCTCGGAATGCGCCGACTGTGACGTGCCTTTCTTCTTGGAAATTGTTCCGTACCAGGAGGGCTTGGATGAAAAAAGCCCTCAATTCGCGCGCTGCAAGCCCGCCATTCTCGCTAGTGCCATGCAGGAATTCTCAAAACCTCGCTATTGCGTGGATGTCTTGAAAGTTGGGGTGCCCGTAACCATGGCCTATGTCGAAGGCTCCTCGGGTTCATCAGGTGCATTCGTACACACGCGCGCGGAAGCTCTAGAACTTTGTCGCAATGCCGCTGCGGTAACCGCCAAACCGTTTCTGTTTCTTTCTGCCGGGGTTAGCAATCGCTCGTTCAATGAGGCTCTTGAGTTGGCCTCGGAAGCGGGCGTACATTTTTGCGGTGTCCTCTGCGGGCGGGCAACCTGGAAGGATGGCGTAGGTGTGTTTGTCCGTGGTGGAGCGGATGCACTTCAGGAATGGCTTGAAATCCAGGGTGTGCAAAACCTGCGCAGCATCAATGAAAGGCTCAAGGCTGCCACCCCGTGGTGGGAAAACTATCCCGCAGATGAATAGACCAGTTGCACCCTCTTGCAACCCCGCAACCGCGTTCTTTTGCGTGAGCTCGAATCCCGCGATCGATACACGACTTATTCTGGATCGATTTCTTCCGGGCCGCGTCAATCGCGTTGCACAAGTTTATCGAACACCCGGAGGCAAGGCCGCGCATGTGGCCATGGCGCTCAAAGGATTAGGCGCGGATCCCATGTGGATCGGCTTTTCCGGCGGCGCTTCGGGCAGCGAGTTGCTTGCCGGACTTGGCCTCTTGGGAATCGAAACGATGGCCATACCTATCGGTCAACCCTCGCGGGTCAATCTGGAAATCGTGGACGCCCGGGGAGAAGTTACCGAGATACTTGAACCCGGGGGAATGATTACTCACTCCGAATGGTCCGAATTTCAGCAAGTCTGTGTTCGCGCGTTTCAAGTTGCGGCCAACAAAAAAGTCGTGCTGATCTCTGGCAGCCTGCCTCCTGGCATTCCCGACGAAGCCTATGCCGCGCTCGTCAGCTCAGCCCAATCTGCGAATTGTCTCGCATTCGTCGATTCCCACGGCGCAGCAATGTCCAAGGCGCTGGCGGCCGGACCGGACCTGGTCAAGATCAATCGGGAAGAAGCAGAGGTTGTCACCGAGGTGGTCATACGTGATCCCGTTTCGGCAGTGCAAGCGGCTCGCAAGTTGCTGGACATGGGCGCGAACTCCGCCGTCGTCAGCCTCGGCGCTCGCGGCCTCGTCGGTGTTCGAAAGCACGATCAGCTGGCAATTCACGCCTGGAGTACTCCTCTGCACCCAAAATCTAGTGTCGGCTGCGGTGATTCGGCGCTTGCAGGATTAGCTTACGCTGCCGCAACGGAACTTACACTTGAGCAAAGTCTAGCGCTCGCAGTGGCCTGCGGGGCTGCGAATTGCCTGGCGGCGCTCCCTGGTCGCATTGTGGGAGAAAATGTTTCGCACATTGAGCAAGGCGTTCACATAGAACGGTTGTAGGTGGAAGGAGACTACTCGGTGAAACGTTTTGACATCAGCGTTCTGGGGGAACTGAATTCCGATTTGATTTTGTACGGTCTTCCTCCAGTCCTTGAACCCGAGAAAGAACACCTGGCCTGTGGTTTCGCGATGACCCTAGGCAGTTCTTCCGCAATCTTTGCCCACAATATCTCCCTTTTGGGCAGTCGTGTAGGCTTCACTTCTTGCATCGGCGGCGATCCGCTCGGCAAGTTTTGTGTGGAGCGTTTGTCGGAGAGCGGTGTCGATGTTTCGGGTGTGAAATACCTTTTAGACAAGAATACCGGCGTGACGGTGATCCTCCCACTTGGCGAGAAGCGCCACATTCTGACCTATCCGGGCACCACGTTCGACTTGCAATACGCGCACGTCGACTTGGACTATCTCCGCAGCGCGACGCACTTTCACCTTTCATCCTTTTTTCTTCTTCGCGCTATACGTCCCGCCTTACCTGAACTCTTTTTTCAAATGAAACAGGCTGGCCTTACCACCTCCTTGGACACCAACGACGACCCGGAAAGCGTCTGGGCAGATGACGTTAAGACCGTGCTCAAAAGCGTTGACGTCTTTCTGCCAAACGAGCGCGAAGCTTCGAAACTCGCGGGCACCGACGACCTCGATAGCGCCCTCGATGTTCTGTCCCAACTAGTTCCCGTCGTTGTGATCAAGTGCGGTGCGCAAGGCGCACACGCCAGACGTGGCAAAAACCGCTTGCACTCTGCTTCTCTCTCCGTTCAGCCCGTCGATACCGTCGGGGCAGGTGATAGTTTCAATGCTGGCTTCCTGCATAAGTTCATTCGTGGAGCCGAGCTTCAGGACTGCCTTGATTATGGCAATGTTAGCGCTGGTCTATCCACGAGCCGCGCTGGCGGCACCGAGGCGTTTCGCGACCGCCAGCACCGTGAGGCCTTCTTGCAGCGCTACGGGAAAGCGTAGAGACCGAAGCAAAGCGTTTGGCCCTCACCGCAATCGCCAATCTTCATCTGCAGCTCAAGAGCAATCGGAGGCATACGAAACGTGATGTCTTTTTCGAGACCGTTACCCTGCAGCTGACCGCCACCATTTTTTCCCACTACTCCATGATCTCCGCGGTGCGCATGGCAGACAGTCATATTCGCCGAACCAGCCCCTCATCGGTTGCGCGCGTATTACGCACCAGTAGCAACACCAAAATCATAGCGATGAATGGAATAACCCCGGCGACGATCACGATGGGGTCGAAAGAATGAGTTCCGGACGCCTGGCGCGCATCGGAAAGGTGGCCGATTAATTCGAATGCGATGATGGTCCCGATCCCCGCTCCAGTACCGCTCAGGCCGCTCACCGAAGCAACGGAATCGCTCCTGTAGAGATCGGTCGGCAGCACGTTGGCAATCGTCGAAAAGGAGGCGTAGGAGAACGTAGCGAGCCCGAAGAGCAGCGCGATCAGGTACAGATTCACGGTGAAAATTGTCGGGATGAGAAGCAATACGCCGACGCCGCCAAACACAACCAACGCTTTTCGGGC
>WNGC01003195.1_pt1 | contig 10028 bp, 8 predicted proteins | sample 5400051 | NCBI WGS metagenome assembly WNGC01 (sample SAMN13153368, study PRJNA577476) | soil metagenome | isolation source: 20 cm soil or saprolite under grassland replicate 2 | place: USA:California | collected 2016-06-15 | reverse complement strand
ATCGGCCGCAGTTCTACTTCCGGACGACGGACGTGACGGGCTCGGTCGAATTGCCCGCCGGCGTCGAGATGGTGATGCCGGGCGACAACACGAAGATGACGATCGAGCTGATCACGCCGATCGCGATGGAAGAGCAGCTCCGGTTTGCCATCCGAGAGGGTGGGCGAACTGTAGGAGCGGGTGTCGTTACGAAGATTTTGAAATAACGAGGCACGAATGGACGTGAAAGCCTGAATGCCTAGAGAGAACATCATAATGGAATGCACCGTCTGTAAGAGTCGGAACTATTTCACGACCAAGAACAGGCGGAAGCATCCCGAGCGGGCGGAGTGGAAGAAGTTCTGCCCGCGGTGCAACAAGCAGCAGGCGCATAAGGAATCGAAGTAATGGCAACGGAAGTGATGACGGGCGGCCCGGCGCTACAGCCGGGGCGCGGCCGCATCGGTCGGTTTGTTCAGTTCCTGCGCGACGTGCGCAACGAGCTGCGCAAAGTCACGTGGCCGACGTTCGACGAGCTCAAGAAGGCGACGACCGTGATCATCATTTTCGTCACGGTCCTGGGGCTCGCGATTGGGTTGATGGACTCGTTCTTTCAATGGCTGTTCGTCTCGCTCGTCGCGAGAATGTTCTGATGTCGGATCTGCGCTGGTACGCGATTCAGACGACGGCCGGGCATGAGAACAAGGTGCGCAACTTGATCGCGCGCCGCATCGGCGAGGATACCCGGCCCGAGACGGAGAAGCCGATCCGTCAGGCCTTGGTCCCCACGGAGGCACAGGTGGAGATCAAGAACGGCAAGAAGGTGAACGTCGAGCGCAAGAAATACCCGGGATACGTGCTCGTGGAGATGGACCTGAATCAGGAGACCATCCACACGATCAACGGCATCCAGGGCGTGATCAAGTTCGTCGGCACCAGCCGGCTGCCGATGGCGCTGCGGCCCGAAGAAGTCAATCGGCTGCTGGGCGTCGAAGAGGCGATCAAGGAACAAGAGCCCGCCGAGGCGATTCCGTTCCTCGTGGGCCAGGTCGTGGAGATCACCGAGGGGCCGTTCTCGGACTTTAGCGGAACCGTGCAAGAAGTGCTGTCCGACAAAGGCAAAGTGCGCGTATCCGTAGCGCTGTTCGGGCGGCCGACATCCGTGGAACTGGACTACTTGCAGCTGAAGGCTCACTAATGGCGAAACCAGTCACCGCAATCGTCAAGCTGCAGGTGCCGGCCGGGCAGGCGACGCCGGCGCCGCCGGTGGGGACCGCGCTCGGCCCGCACGGCGTGAACATCATGGACTTCGTGAAGCAGTTCAACGCGAAGACCGGGTCCCAGGCCGGCATGGTCACGCCGGTCGTGGTCACGATCTACAAGGATCGCACGTTCACGTTCGTGACCAAGACGCCGCCTGCCTCGGTCTTGCTCAAGAAGGAAGCGGGCATCGAGAAGGGCTCGGCGACCTCCAACCGTGAGAAGGTGGGGAAGGTCACCCGTGCCCAGCTCCAGAAGATCGCCGAGATCAAGATGCAGGACCTGAACGCGACCGATCTCGAAGGCGCGATCAACATGATCGCCGGCACGGCGCGCTCCATGGGCCTGACGGTGGAGGGCTGATGCGCACCCGCGGCAAGAAGTACCGGGTTGCGGTGGGCACCATCGAGCCGCGCAAGCTGTACGCGCCGCCGGCTGCCGTCGAACAGGTGAAGAACACCGCCTTTGCGAAGTTCGACGAGTCGGTCGACGTGGCGGTGCGCCTGGGCGTCGATCCGAAGCACGCCGACCAGATCGTGCGCGGCACCGTCTCGCTGCCGCACGGCACGGGGAAGACGATCCGCGTGCTCGTCATCGCTCAGGGTGAGAAGATCAAAGAGGCGGAAGCGGCTGGCGCCGACTTCGTGGGGATCGAGTACATCGCGAAGATCAAGGAAGGCTGGCTGGACACCGACGTCATCGTGGCTACGCCCGACGTGATGGGGCAGCTGGGCGCGCTCGGAAAGGTTCTCGGGCCGCGCGGGCTCATGCCGAACCCGAAGGCGGGCACCGTCACGATGGACGTGACGAAAGCGGTCAAGGAGCTGAAGGCCGGCAAGATCGAATTCCGCGTGGACAAGAGCGGCATCGTGCACGCGGCCGTCGGAAAGAAGTCGTTCTCGGCACAGCAGCTCGCTGAGAACCTGCAGGCGTTCATGGACGCGATCGTAAAGGCGAAACCTTCGGCCGCCAAGGGGCATTACATCCGTTCGGTGACGGTCTCGAGCACGATGGGTCCGGGCGTGCGGGTCGATCCGGCAGGGTACCACGTATGAACCGGACCAAAGCGCAGAAACAGGAGATGGTCGCGACGCTGGCGACGCAGGTCGCCAAGTCGCAAACCATCTACGTCACCGACTTCACGGGCCTCAACGTGGCCCACATCACGGATCTGCGTCGCCGCCTCCGCGCGGTCGGCGTCGAGTACGTGGTCGTGAAGAATACGCTGGCGCGGCGCGCGCTGACGGAAAAACAGTTGAAGGACGGCGGTCTCGAGTCGTTCCTGGCGGGCCCGACCGCGTTGGTGCTCGCGGGTGCGGACCCGGTCGGCGCCGCGAAGGTGCTGACCGACTTCGCGAGGGAATTCGAGAAGCCGGCGATCAAGGTTGGACTGGTCGAAGGCAAGCCGGTCACGCAGGCGCAGGTGAAGTCGCTGGCGGCGTTGCCTTCGAAGACTCAGCTGCTGGCGCAGCTGGGTGGAGCCCTTCAGGCGCCCATGGCGGGATTCCTGGGAGTGCTGAACGGACTGCTGTATGCGATGGTGGGTGCCCTCGAGGCTCTCAAAACTAAACGGGCAGGAGAACAGTAATGGCGACGCAAACGATGAGTAAGGACGATATCCTCGAAGCCATCGGCAACATGTCGGTGTTCGAGCTGGCGGAGCTGATCGAGGCCTTCAAGGGCCGCTTCGGTGTCACGATCGCGGCTCCGGCAGCGGCACCGGCGGGCGGCGCAGCTCCGGGAGCGGCAGCTGCCGCGCCGGCGGTCGAGGAGAAGACGGAGTTCACGGTCGTGCTGAAGGCGGGCGGCGAGAAGAAGATCCAGGTGATCAAGGAGATTCGGGCGATCACCAGCCTCGGTCTGAAAGAGGCGAAGGATCTCGTCGAAGGAGCGCCGGGGACCGTGAAGGAAGGCGTATCCAAGCAGGAGGCGGAAGAAATCAAAAAGAAGCTCGAAGCGCAGGGCGCGGTCGTCGAACTGAAGTAGCCTCGAGTGTGCCCTGGACCACGGGGGTCCAGCGGCCAACCCGAGTCTCGCTTCGGTTCTACGACATGCGCGGATTAACTACAACCTGCTCGCTTTTCCGAGCCCTAGCATCCTCCCCCGCACAGCAGCCGGGCGCGGGGGCGGCAGGGCCTTTTGCATTACTTGAGGGTTCGAATGACTACTAAGACGTCACCGCAGCTTTCGTTTGCGAAACTGGAGACGGGCATGCCGATGCCCCATCTCCTCGACATTCAGACGCGCGCGTTCCAATCGCTCCTGCAGCCGGACGGTAAGGACGGCGTGCGCTCCGACGTCGGATTGGAGCGGGTCTTCAAGGACCTGTTCCCGATCCAGGACGTGAACGGCAACTACTCGCTCGAGTTCGTGAAGTATGCGCTCGGTGAGGCGAAATACACCGTCGAAGAGTGCATCGAGCGCGACATGACCTACTCGGTGCCGCTCAAGGCGACACTGCAGCTCGTGGTGATGGAAGAGGTAGGCGAGGTCACCAAGACCAAGCGGCCCAAGAACATCATCGAGAAGGAAGTCTATCTCGGCGAGCTGCCGATTCTCACGCCGCTCGGCACGTTCGTCATCAACGGCGCGGAGCGCGTCATCGTGTCGCAGCTGCACCGCTCCCCCGGCGTCGTGTTCGAGGAGAGCATCCACCCCAACGGCCAGCGCCTCTTCTCGGCGCGGATCATTCCGTTCCGCGGCTCGTGGGTCGAGTTCACGGTCGACATTCACGACGTGATCTACGTCCACATCGACAAGAAGAAGAAGTTCCCGGCGACGGCGCTGCTGCGCGCGTTCGGCTACGGCACGAACGCCGATATCCTGAAGCTGTTCTACGCGGTGAAGGAGATCGACATCACCGGCAAGCTCGAGGGCCGCGCCCAGAAGCGCGAGGTGCTCGGCACGCTGCTGGCCGCCGATGTGCCGGACCCCGAGAACAAGAAGGGCGAGCCGCTCGCGCGCGTGGGCGATGAGCTGACGCTGGAGAGCTTCAACGCGTTCCGCCGCGCCGGCATCACGGCGGTGCGCGTGTTCGCCGGCTATACGTCGCTCGATCTGCGCGAGGACGCGCAACCGACCACGACGCAGCAGGCGCCGAGCAAGTACGTGCTGGCCTTCGACGTCGCGGATCCCGACGGCGAAGTCGTCGGAGAGGCTGGGCGCGAGCTGTCGGACACGCTGCGCAAGAAGCTGCTCAAGTCCGGCGTCACGAAGGTCGACGTGCTGCTGCCCGCGGGCCGCAGCGAGTCGCCGCTGATCAAGAACACCCTCGCCAAGGACCCGACGCACACGGAGGCCGAGGCGCTGGCGCAGATCTATACGTTGCTGCGTCCCGGTGAGGCGCCGAACATCGAGACGGCGCGCGAAGCGCTCAAGCGGCTGTTCTTCCACCCCAAGCGCTACGATCTCGGGAAGGTCGGCCGCTACAAGATCAACCAGCGGCTCAAGGTGAACGTGTCGAAGGACAACACCGTCCTCACCGAGGCCGACTTCGTCGCGATCATCCGCTACTTGATCGAGCTGTCGGAAGGGCGCGGCTACACCGACGACATCGACCACCTCGGCAACCGCCGGGTGCGCTCGGTGGGTGAGTTGATCGCGAACCAGTTCTCGGTGGGTCTGTCGCGCATGGCGCGGCTGATCAAAGAGCGGATGAGCATCAACAACGATCCCGAGCGGATCACGCTCGACGATCTCGTCAATGCGCGCACGGTGAGCGCCGTGATTCAGGCGTTCTTCGGCAGCTCGCAGCTGTCGCAGTTCATGGATCAGACGAACCCGCTGGCCGAGCTGACGCACAAGCGTCGTCTCTCGGCGCTCGGGCCGGGCGGTCTCACGCGCGAGCGCGCGGGCTTCGAAGTCCGCGACGTGCACTACAGCCAGTACGGCCGCATGTGCCCGATCGAGACGCCGGAAGGTCCGAACATCGGACTCATCACGAGCCTGTCGTGCTACGCGCGCGTCAACGAGCTCGGGTTCATCGAGACGCCGTACCGCGTCGTGAAAGACGGCAAGGTCACGGACGAAACGCGCTGGCTGTCCGCGTCCGAGGAAGAGGAATACGCGGTGGCGCAGGCCAATGCGCGCCTCACGCCCGACGGCCGCTTCGCCGACGAGCTGGTGCTGTGCCGCAAGCGGGACGACTACCCATTGCTGCCGCCGAACAAGATCGACTTCATGGACGTGGCGCCGGAGCAGCTCGTGTCCATCGCCGCGGCCCTGATTCCGTTCCTCGAGCATGACGACGCGAACCGCGCGCTCATGGGCTCGAACATGCAGCGGCAGTCGGTGCCGCTGCTGTTCCCGCAGGCGCCGCTGGTGGGCACGGGACTCGAGGACAAGGTCGCCCGCGACTCGGGCGCGGTGGTGATTGCCCGCCGTTCCGGCGTCGTCACGCGCGTCACGGCGGATGAGATCATCATCGACGCCGGCGACGACGAGACGCGAGGTGGCAGCGGCGATCATCCGCTGGCACGGCTCAAGCAGCACGACCGCTACCGCCTGAAGAAGTTCTGGCGGACCAACCAGGACACCGCCACTAACCAGCGGCCGCTCGTGCACATGGGCCAGAAGGTGAAGGCGGGCCAGATCATCGCGGACGGTGCGGGCACGGAACGCGGCGATCTCGCGCTCGGCGCCAACGTCACGGTCGCGTTCATGCCGTGGTACGGTCACAACTTCGAAGACGCCATCGTGCTCTCCGAGCGCCTCGTCAAGGACGACGTCTACTCGTCGATCCACATCCAGGAGCTCGAGCTGCACGTTCGCGACACCAAGCGCGGTCGCGAGGAGATCACGCGCGAAATCCCCAACGTCGCCGAGGAATCCTTGGTCGACCTCGACGAGCGCGGGATCGTGCGGATCGGCGCCCACGTGAAGGCGGGCGACATCCTCGTTGGCAAGATCACGCCGAAGGGTGAGACGGAGCTGTCGCCGGAAGAGAAGCTGCTCACGGCGATCTTCGGCGAGAAGGCGAAGGACGTGAAGGACTCGTCGCTGAAGGTGCCGCCGGGGATGGAGGGCGTCGTCATCGACGTGAAGATCTTCTCGCGTATCGAAGATCAGGTCGTGGAAAAGGACCGCGGCGAGCGGATCGGCGATGTGCGCCGGCTCGAAGGTGACGAGAAGGCGCGTATCTCGGAGGCGATGTTCACCGAGCTGGCCGAGCTCCTCGCGAATCAGGAAGTCGGGCTGATGCTGAAGGCGGGAACGGTCGAGGAGTATGTCCCGGCCGGCACAAAGCTGTCGAAGCAGCAGCTCAGTGAGCTCAACTTCGCGGACGTGGACTTGAAGACGCTGCGCGTCGCCAACAAGGCGGTGAACGACAAGGTCCGTGCCGTGCTCGACGCGGCCAGCGCCGAGCGCGCCAAAATCGAGGAGAAGTCAGAGGATCAGATCGACAAGATCCTCCAGCCGGATGAGCTGCCACCCGGGGTCATCCAGCTGGTGAAGGTCTACGTCGCCGAGAAGCGCAAGATCTCGGTCGGCGACAAGATGGCCGGACGCCACGGCAACAAGGGCATCATCGCGCGGATCGTGCCGGAGGAGGATATGCCGTTCCTCCCCGACGGGACGCCGGTGGACATCGTGCTCAACCCGCTGGGTGTGCCGAGCCGAATGAACGTCGGGCAGATCCTGGAGACGCACCTGGGCTGGGCGGCGCACCTGTTGGGCTTCGACGCCAAGACTCCCGTCTTCCAGGGTGCGGACGAAACGGAGATCGGCGTGCTGCTGCGCCTGGCGGGACTGCGCTGGGCGGCGGATGCACTGCGTCTGGATGTGCGGCCGCCGGAGCTGGACCCGGCGCGCGTGCACCAAATCGTCTCCGATCTGCGGAAGCTGCCGTCCACCAACGGCGGGCGGCCCGACATCGGGTCGGCCGGTGTGGAGCTACTCGGCGGGCGCAGTGTGTCGGCCGAGACTCGGGAGCTGCACCATCAGTTCGTCGATTTCCTCAAGTTTGCCGGCAAAGAGCTGGCGGAGCGAGAGGTGGCGCAGCGCCGGATCGAGCAGGAAATGCACAACGCCCGGCTCGAAACGGCGGATGAAAAGGAGAAGGCCCCGTTCAAGGCGGGCCTCAAGGAAATCGAGAAATCCCTGGCCAAGGACAAGCCGGCCGAGGTGCTCGAGGCGACTGGACGTCCCGCCCTCGCAGCGCTGTTCGGCGCGAAGTCCGAAGCCGATGTCGACGCCGCGGCGGTCGAGCTGCTCGCGGCGGCGGGGCTGTCGCCCGTCGGCAAGTGCCGGCTGCGGGACGGCCGCACCGGGGAGCTGTTCGAATCCGAGGTGACCGTCGGCTCGATCTACATGATGAAGCTGTCGCACCTGGTGGACGACAAGATCCACGCCCGCTCCATCGGCCCGTACTCGCTGGTGACGCAGCAGCCGCTCGCCGGCAAGGCGCAGTTCGGCGGCCAGCGGTTCGGCGAAATGGAAGTGTGGGCGCTGGAGGCATACGGCGCCGCGCACACGCTGCAGGAGATCCTGACCGTCAAGTCGGACGACGTGAACGGCCGCAGCCGTGTGTACGAGGCGATCGTGAAGGGGCAGAACCTGCCGAAGCCCGGGATCCCGGAGTCCTTCAACGTGCTGGTGAAGGAGCTCCAGGCGCTCGGATTGAAGGTGACACTCGGCACTACTGAAGACGTGGAGGAATAAGTGATCGATTTCCGCAGCGGAGGGGGCCACGAGCCCAAGAGCTCCAGCTTCGACTATATCCAGATCCGGATCGCTTCACCCGAGGAGATTCGGGGGCCCAAGGACTCCAAGGAGCGCGAGCGCCTGGAGCTGCAGGGCCAGCGCACGTGGTGGTCGTGGGGCGAGGTCACCAAGCCCGAGACGATCAACTACCGCTCCTTCAAGCCCGAACGGGATGGGCTGTTTTGCGAGCGCATCTTCGGTCCGGTAAAGGACTGGGAGTGCCACTGCGGCAAGTACAAGCGGATTCGCTATCGCGGCGTGATCTGCGACCGCTGCGGCGTCGAGGTCACGCTGTCCAAGGTGCGGCGCGAGCGCATGGGCCACATCGAGCTGGCGGTGCCGGTGGCGCACATCTGGTTCTTCAAGACGCTGCCGTCGCCGATGGGGAACCTGCTCGACATGACGCTGCGCGACCTCGAGCGCGTCATCTACTACACGAACTACGTCGTCATCGAGCCGGGCGAGCAGGAAGTGCAGGAGCGGGAGCTGCTCGATGAAGACCGCTACCTCGAGCTGCGCAACAAGGCGAAGACCGAGGGTGACACGGCGTTCAGGGCGGACATCGGGTCTCCGGCGATCCGCTTGCTGCTGGAGCGGATCAACGTCGACAAACTCGCCGACGAATTGCGCGACACGGTCGCGAACGAGACGAGCCAGCACCGCAAGAAGCAGATGCTGAAGCGGCTCAAGATCGTGGACGCGATGCGTAACTCCGGCAACGCGGGCGAGCAGCGTAACGATCCGCGCTGGATGATTCTCGACGTCGTGCCGGTGATTCCACCCGACCTGCGGCCGCTCGTGCCGCTCGACGGCGGACGTTTCGCGACGTCGGACCTGAACGACCTGTACCGGCGGGTGATCAACCGCAACAACCGGCTGCAGAAGCTGATCCTGCACCGCGCGCCGGAGGTCATTCTCCGCAACGAGAAGCGCATGCTGCAGGAGGCGGTGGACGCGCTGTTCGACAACGGCCGCCGCTCCAAGGCGATTCGCGGACGCGGCAAGCGGCCCCTGAAGTCGCTGTCCGACATGCTGAAGGGCAAGCAGGGCCGGTTCCGTCAGAACCTGCTCGGCAAGCGGGTGGACTACTCGGGCCGCTCGGTCATCGTGGTCGGCCCCGAGCTCAAGCTGCATCAGTGCGGCCTGCCGAAGGCGATGGCGGTCGAATTGTTCAAGCCCTTCATCATCCACAAGCTGGTGGAGAAGGGCATTGCCGAGACGGTGAAGCGGGCGAAGAAGATTGTGGAGAAGGAGTCGCCGGAAGTGTACGAGATCCTCGAGGAGATCATCGAGGACCATCCGGTATTGCTGAACCGCGCGCCTACGCTGCACCGCCTGGGCATTCAGGCGTTCGAGCCCGTGCTCGTCGAAGGCAAGGCGATCCGGATTCACCCGCTCGTCTGCGCGGCGTTCAACGCCGACTTCGACGGCGACCAGATGGCGGTCCACGTGCCGCTGTCGTTCGAGGCACAGCTCGAATCGCGGCTCCTGATGATTTCGTCGAACAACATTCTGAAGCCGTCCGACGGCCGGCCAGTCGCGGAGCCCAGCCAGGACATGGTGCTGGGGTGTCACTTCCTGACCAAGGAGCCGGCGGACTTCGAGGGGCAGCTCAAGACGGCGCCGCGCATCGGCTCGATGGCGGAGCTGGAGATGGGGCTCGCCGTCAAGCGGCTCGAGTTCCACTCGCCGGTGCAAATGTGGCACGAGCGCCCGGATCTGCCGGGTCGCTGGGTCGCCACGACGGCTGGACGCGTGATCTTCAACAGCATCGTCCCGGTGGGACTGCTGCGCGATATGGGCTTCCAGAACAAGGTGATGCGGAAGAAGGATCTCTCCGAGCTGGTGTTCGAGAGCTATCGCCGCGCCGGGTTGGCGCCGACGGTGCAGTTCCTCGATCAGCTGAAGGAGTTCGGCTTCCGCTACGCCACGATCGGCGGCGTCTCGATCGGCGTGGCCGACCTCGAGATTCCGACTGAGAAAGGGCCGCTGCTGCACGACGCAGAAACCCGAGTCGACCGGTTCCAGCGCGCGTACGCGACCGGCCAGATCACGTTCGGGGAGCGCTACAACAAGGTGATCGACGC
>WNGC01009075.1_pt1 | contig 10032 bp, 8 predicted proteins | sample 5400051 | NCBI WGS metagenome assembly WNGC01 (sample SAMN13153368, study PRJNA577476) | soil metagenome | isolation source: 20 cm soil or saprolite under grassland replicate 2 | place: USA:California | collected 2016-06-15 | reverse complement strand
GATTATGTAAAAGAAGTTTTGCAGGACGAGATCGGCGAACTTTCTGCGCTCGACCAGGAAGTCATCGAAAGCCTGGAACAGCACGAGATTCTCTCCAGCGACATCGAGAAGCAATTCGAAAAGAAACTTACCTTTGGTGAACGTCTTTCGGACCGCATCGCCGAGTTCGGCGGCAGTTGGAAATTCCTCATTACATTTGGCGCTGTTATCTTCGTGTGGATCGGTGCGAACATCGCGTTGCTCGCTACCAGAGCGTTCGATCCTTATCCGTTCATCCTTCTCAATCTGATTCTTTCCTGTCTGGCCGCTGTCCAGGCGCCGGTCATCATGATGAGCCAAAATCGAGCCGAGGCGCGCGACCGTTTACGCGCAGAGAACGATTACAAGGTTAATCTGAAAGCCGAGCTCGAGATCCGGCATTTGCACGAAAAAATCGATCATCTGCTGCGCCGCCAATACAATCGGCTCTTCGAGATCCAGCAGATCCAAATTGAGCTGTTGGAAGAAATCGGACGCAAACGCAAGAGCTGAACGTTGATTTCGACGAATCACTCGAAGCTATCTCGTAAATAGCGGCGCTGTAACTACGGCAGGCTCGGCCCACTGCAACGAGTGTCTCCGTCCAGCCGAGGAGGTGGCAATAGAGCGTGAGCACCTCGGTTCAGCAACGCGGCCACGACAAACGAAACGACACTTTCCCGGTTCGACTGGCCAGTGTCTCACAAATGTCGGTTGCAATTGGATCGAAACCAAATACGCATTGCGCGCTGTGAAAAAACTCCAAAGGCGGCTGTCGCCAACCCTAGCAAGACCAAGGTCGCTGTAATCGGCGTGTTGACGGGCTCCGATTCAACTCACAGGACGTCCTTTATGGAGCCTCGTGGGACAATAGCGTAAGTGTCGGCAAGTTGCTGACCATCGATCCCTCGAACGGAGACGTCCTCACATCGCTGACGTTGGTGGGCGACGGGGACTCGTTCTGTGCCGGAATCGCTTTCGATCCTTTGGGCCTCTTGTATGGTTCGCGCGGAAACGGCTCACGAGACGAAGATATTGATTTGATTGATCAAGTCACCGGTGTGTTGACACCGCTTGGACCGTTGGAAACCATAATCTCGGATGTCGCGTTCGCTCCTGACGGTACCCTCTACGGCAGCTCTCCTACCGGAGATCTCTACTCGATCGATCCGATCACTGGAACCAAGACGCTCTTGTTTAACACAGGTATTGCACAATTGTCCGGCCTGGCAGCAGCGCCGGCAAGTCCGGCGCCTACGCCTACTCCGACTCCCACGCCGACGCCTACTCCTACGGCAACCCCAACGCCTACTGGAACGCCCGGACGACCTACTCCGACGCCGCGACCGCGCCCGACACCGCATCCCCGTCCCTGACGCACGCAGAATCTTTTATGGGACACTCGCGAGTTTCCGAGTTGCCGCGAAGGCGCTCGGTCTTCGCGCGCTTGGCGAAGGATAATCAGCCTGCGATGGCAGACGGATTGCCAGGCAATTGCCTAATCCGCGAGTACATTCGGCGGCGAAGCCGCAAGGTTTTTACCAAAGCGTTAAGGACAACGCGTTCCACCTTGGTTGTCCTATCGAGCTAGCCAAAAAGGGCCGACTGTGGGCGAGCGTGCGATTCTCCTCAGGGAGAAACATTTTTATGGAAAGAAGAATTTTCCGGTTATTCGCCTCGTCGACCGGCGCGATCCTGTGCGTCTCGACGAGCGCATTTTCGGCCACAGCGCAGGGAACTACACCAATCCAGCCTGGCGTCATCACAAGTTTCGCACCGATCGTCGAAAAGGTGGCGCCCAGCGTGGTCACGGTGTTCACTACTCAGACGGTGTCCCGGGGTGGATCCGCGTTTCCGTTTTCCGACGACGCGCTGCGACAGTTTTTCGGCGGCCAACTTCCGCAAACACAAGGTAAGCAAACGCTTCAAGGACTCGGCTCGGGCGTGATCGTCAGCCCCGACGGCTACATTCTGACCGCTAACCATGTCGTTTCCGGTGCGGAGGAAATCATGGTGGGACTCGGCGTAGACCCGCGCAAATACAAGGCCAAAAAAATCGGCACCGATCCCGGCACTGACGTGGCGCTGTTGAAAATCGAGGAGAAAAACCTGCCCGCGATCACGTTTGCAGATAGCGATAAAGCGCGCGCGGGCGACATCGTGCTCGCAGTGGGAAATCCATTTGGTCTGCGGCAAACCGTTACCATGGGGATCATCAGCGCGGTCGGCCGCGGTGGGATGGGCATTGTTGATTATGAAAATTTTATCCAAACCGACGCGGCGATTAATATGGGCAACTCCGGCGGTGCCCTGGTCGATATCAAAGGCCAACTACTCGGCATCAACAGCGCGATCTTCAGCCGAACCGGTGGAAACCAGGGCGTCGGGTTTGCGATTCCCGCCAATCTTGCGCGCGAGGTAATGCAGAGTTTGCGCGACAAAGGACGGGTCGTGCGCGGCTACATCGGCGCGTCAGTCCAAACGCTTACCCCGGAGTTAGCTGACGCGATGAAGCTGAAAGGGCAATCAACCGGCGCTTTGGTGGGGGAGGTTGCCCCGAATAGCCCCTCGCAGAAAACGGGTCTTAAAACTGGCGATGTGATTGCTGCTGTGAATGGCAAAAAAATCACCGATGCGCGCGAGTTACGGTTGATGATTGGCTCAATGGCGCCCGGCAGCAAGGCGCAGCTCGAAGTGAATCGCGAAGGGCAGACGAAAACCTTCGAGCTTCAACTTGCTGAGATGCCACCCGGCACGACCGAAGAAGGAGGTCCCGAAGCCTCTCCGGAAGAAACTACGCAGCAGCCTGAAAAGACCACCGTTTTCGGTGGAGTCGCAGTCGCCGATGTCACGGACGACATCCGTACGGCGCTGAACCTTCCGAAGGACGTCCACGGAGCCGTCATCGCAGAAATCGATGCCGACTCGCCTGGTGGAAAAGCTGGTTTGCGCGAGGGCGACGTGATCCAGGAGGTCAACAAGCAACCGGTTAGAACTGCGAAGGATCTGGTTGCAATCAGCAAGAATTTGAAACCTACCGACAAGATTTTGATACGCGTCTACAGTCAGGGCCGCAGCGGTTACGTCGCACTGGAACCCAAGTGAAGAAAATGACGAAATCCGAATGTCGAATGACGAAGGAATGCATCAATGACAAACATCTAAATCAGATCTCGATTCTTGCTACCTTGCCGTCATTTGAGCTTCGTCATTACTTCGTCATTTGGGCTTCGTCATTTCTGCCGGGCGTGGGAAGATGCAGTTGGAGATCAAATATCCAACAGCACGTTCGCTTTCCAGCCGCCCTCCTCTTTCTCGACAGAGAAACCGTGAAGCGTGACCGCTTTCACGTCAGCGCGCTGCTGATGACGGGTGTCGTTCAATTGCTCGCCGGCGAGCGCCGCTTTCAAGAAATACTGATCGTCTTTCTGGTCGATTTGGGTCTCGCGAGCTCGTAGTAAAAGGCGTTTGGCATCTTTGAAATAAATCAGCTCTTGCAAAAAATCGAATAGCAACATTTCGAGGTTGTCGTTCGAGAGTTCGATTTGCCGCGTCTCACGCGACTCGATCGCGTCAAGATTATCTATCATCACGTTCATTGTCGCCTCCGCCGCGACCGTGAACAATTCCGGCAGATCGCGTCCGGTCGCCTCAAACGCGATATCCGCTGTTCCGATTTCTTCAAGATAATGGTAAGGCATGAGGAGAATGACGAATGGAGACGTGAACAGTGAACTGAACTTTTTGCTGGCGCCACCGATCACTGATCACGGTTCACTGATCACCTTCTCCTTATTAACGGTGCACTTCTCCAGCGCACGGAGAACTGCTGATTTTTCGGCGGCGATCCCTTTCCCTATAAAAACGAGCTCGGTCCGATCGGCTTTGAATGGTTCCAAGTCCCAGCGGCCGGCAACGAAATTGAAAAGCTGCATGCTATCGGGAAAGCGGACGAAACCTTTCGCCCGAAGCACGCTCTTGGGTAGAGCCTCCGCAAAACCTTCGAAGCAATCGCGCGAGAAAGTCTTGTCCGAGCTAAATGTGAACGACTCGAACTCTGGCTGATGCGTGTGCGTTGTACCCGGCATCAGTGATCCCGGTTCAGGAGGCGCCTGTTTTTTGTGTGACCCAGTTCGGGGAAGCGAACCAGCATGTCCGCGTCGATTACTGAAACCACGCCGTCCAGACGGCATTCAGGCAGCGCTTCCTGAATGTTAAACACGAGCGCCTCGGGTTCGGCGAGGCCGGTGGTCTCGACAATGATGATTTCAGGCGCAATTTTCTTGATAATTTCGGTAACTGCTGCCTCGAATTCGCCGAGCAACGAACAGCAAACGCAGCCGCCGCCGAGCTCTGCGATCCGCACGTTTTTGCCTTCGATTATTTTCGTATCGATAGCGATCTCGCCGAATTCATTCATCACGATCGCGATTTTCGCGCGACGCGTGGCGAGAATGTGACGTAGCAATGTCGTTTTACCGCTGCCGAGTGGGCCGGTGATGAGAGTGATGGGTGTGCGCGGAGGCATGGCTGCGTGTGATCAGTGATCGGTGATCTGTGAACGGTAGCGGCGCCGTGCAGACTGATCACGGATCACTGTTCACTGATCACTAATGATTCTTCATCCTTTCACATTCCCAATCGGTGTGAATCGCGCGACCGGCTTGCTGATTCCGGCCAGTTCCGTCGCGGCGATTACTTCATCAATGTCCTTATAGGCGGCCCCTGCTTCCTCGGCGAGTCCGGCCCATGACGTGCTGCGGACGTAAATCCCGCGCGCTTCGAGGTCGCGCTGGAGTTGTTTGCCGTGCCATTGTTTGCGCGCCTTGGTGCGGCTCATCGTGCGACCGCTTCCGTGGGCCGTGCTAAAAAATGTTTCTCCGCCCGATGCTGTGCCCACGAGCAGATACGAGCCGGTTTCCATCGAGCCGCCAATGATCACCGGCTGGCCGATGTCGCGGTAACGCGCAGCCACTTCGTCGTGGCCAGGGCCGAACGCGCGTGTCGCGCCTTTGCGGTGAACAAGGAGCGTCTTTTCTTTTCCATCGACAGTATGCTTTTCCAGCTTCGCGGTGTTGTGCGCGACATCGTAAACCATTTGCATGCCTAAGTCGTAGGCGCTGCGGCCAAATACTTCGGAAAAAACTTCGCGAATTTGATGGAGAATCACCTGTCGATTCGCAAATGACATGTTCAACCCGCATTTCATCGCGGCGAAATAATCGCGGCCCTCAGGCGAATCAAGCGGCGCGCACGCAAGCTCACGGTCCAAAACTTTGATTCCGTATTTCGGTTCCATCACTTTTAAAAACATCTGGAGATAATCGGTGGCGACCTGGTGCCCGAAACCACGACTGCCACAGTGAAACATCACTACAACCTGGTTCGGGATCGTGATTCCAAATTTTTCTGCGAGCCCCTTGTCGCGCACGTCTTCTGGTCGCGCGACTTGCACTTCCAGATAATGGTTGCCGCTGCCGAGGGTACCGACTTGGTTGTGACCCCGATCTATTGCGCGTTCGCTGATTTTCGAAGCGTCGGCGCCCGAGATGCAACCGTTCTCCTCAGTGACTTCAAGGTCGTCCTCCCAACCATAACCGCGCTCAACGCACCAGCGCGCGCCCTGTTCGACCAGGTCGCGAAAATCCTCATGCGACAATTTAAGAAACCCATGACTTCCTACTCCTGCAGGTACGCGCTCATAGAGCCGGTCAACGATTTGATGCAGATGAGGCCGCACATTTTCGAGAGTGAGATTCGTGACAAGCAGGCGCATGCCGCAGTTGATGTCGAACCCGATGCCGCCAGGTGAAATGACACCGCCTTCGTGCACGTCCATCGCCGCAACACCGCCGATGGGAAATCCGTAACCGCTGTGCCCATCGGGCATGCAGAGCGCGTAACGCGTAATCCCGGGCAACGTCGCGACGTTGCTGATTTGCTCGTAAACAGCCTCGTCCATCTCGCGAACCAGCTTTTCCGTCCCAACAATCCGTGCCGGGACGCGCATACCTTGCTTGTGATTCGCCGGTAATTCCCAGATGCTGTCGGAGATTTTTTTCAGGTTATCGATGGTGGCCATGCGCGCTGCGCCTCACGAAGAGATCGTTTTTCGCTGTAAATTTCTTCGTATTCACGTGTCATCCCGAACGAAGTGACGACCTCGTCCGTCTCAGGCGGACTGGAAGGTCACACAAAGCAAGTGTGACATGCTTTGCCGTTGTGAGGGATTACCGGGGGTACGTTGTTAGCGTTTAGTCGGAAGCCTACGGCGGCTGGAAATCCGTACCGATCGAGCAGTGAGTTTCGCTCCGACTTTCAAAAACGAATCGACCCACCGAAAAACATTCTCCCCGCGCACGACCCGTCTCATGCGCTTCATCCGCGCAGTGCGCTCGGCACCGGTCATGCGAAATGCTTTCAAAACTGTGTCGGCAACTTCCTCGACATCGTAAGGATTAACCAGCAATGCGCCGGTTTTGAGCTGCTCCGCCGCGCCGGCGAATTGACTGAGGATAAGCGCACCGTCTTCGTCGATGCGGCAGGCACAATATTCCTTGGCTACCAGATTCATTCCGTCCTTGAGCGGCGTTACAAACGCGATGTCGCACCCGCGGTAGTGCGCGATAAGATCGTTCCGATCGAGGCCGCGAAAATGGTATTGCACCGGCAACCAATTGCTGGTGGAGAAGCGTCCGTTGATATCGCCCACCAGGCGGTCGATCCGTTGCTTGAACTCGTGATATCTGGGAATCTCCACCCGACTCGGCACGACAACCTGAATGAGCACGACGCGCCCGCGCAGTTCCGGATGGCGTTCCAAGGCGTCGCGGTACGCGCGCAATCGTTCAGGAATTCCTTTGCTGTAATCGAGCCGGTCCACGCCCAGGATCAGCTGGCAATCAGGGAAATTAGCGCGCAACTGCTGTGATCTGCGCGCGACCGCGTCGGACATTGCACCCCTTTCAAACGAGTCGAAGTCGATCCCAATCGGGAAATGCCCGAGGCGAATCTGGCGCTTTTCGAAACGGACTAATTGCAGTTCGCGACGAGGAACTACGCGCGCGTCCAACATCACGCGCCGAACGCACCCGAGAAAGTTGCGAACGTCGCGCCGCGTCTGGAACCCAAGCAGATCGAATTGAAGGAGAGCGCGTAGCAGCCGCTGCTGTTGGGGAAGCTTCGCAAAAATGTCATACGGCGGGAAAGGGATGTGCAGAAAAAACGTCAATCCGGAAAGTTTTTGAGATACACCGCGCTCGCGCAATGCCTGGGCGACGTACATTAGGTGATAGTCGTGTACCCAAACGAAGTCGTTAGGTTGCGCACAGCAAGCGATGGTATCGGCGAAACGATCGTTGACCGCCTTGTAGGTTTGCCAGTATCCCGGCTCGAAATTGCAAAAGTTTTGCAGATCGTGAAACAGCGGCCAGATCACTTCGTTGGAATAGCCGTAATAAAATTCGTCCCGATCGGTCTCACTAAGGGCGACCGGCACCACTTTATAACCTGCGCCGCGGGTGGCTTCGGCAAGTGGCGTCTTTGGAACTTCGCCCGCGGTTCCGGGCCATCCGATCCAGGTTCCACCGCGTTCGCGCAGCACCGGCTCCACAGCAGAAACCAGTCCTCCGGCAGCCGGTGTCACCGTCCAAAGGTCCTCGCCCGTCGAATCCAGCGCGAATGGCAATCGATTGGAAACGACGATCAGGCGATTCATATAGTTAGTTTATAGTCGATAGTTGATAGAATTTCGATTCTCGGATCTTGAATTTACACGTTTGCTAACGACCAAATTGGTAAATCCAATATGCTTCCTTCTGCACTGGCGCACGTTCCAGAGATAGTTGGCGCCGGCGATGAGCTCGCCGTCTTCCTCGATTATGACGGCACGCTTACGCCGATCGTCAGTCAGCCCGACCAAGCGGTGCTTATAGATTCCACTCGAGCAATTCTGTGCACTCTCGCGGCGAAAATGCCTGTCGCAATCCTCAGCGGCCGGGACCTCAAAGACGTTCGCAAGCGCGTTGATATCGATCGAATCGTTTACGCTGGCAGCCATGGATTCGATATCGCCGGACCCCGCGGACTACGCAAAGAAATGGCCACGGAGTTTCTGCCTAGACTCGACATGGTAGAAAAGGAGCTTGGCGATCAGCTGACTGGAATCCCCGGCGCGCGCCTGGAACGGAAACGTTTCTCCATCGCCGCACATTACCGAAACGTGAATGAAAGCGACGTTCCCAAAGTAGAGCGAGCTGTCAGCGAAGTGGCCGCGCGACACTGCGAGCTGCGCAAAATGGACGGAAAAAAAGTTTACGAACTGTTGCCTGATATCGATTGGGACAAAGGCAAGGCGGTGCTCTGGTTATTGGAAGGTCTGGGCTTGCAGCTCGCGAAGATCCGGCCGATTTACATCGGCGATGATCGCACCGATGAAGACGCCTTCCGCGCGCTTGAGAAGTCCGGCGTAGGCATTCTCGTAAGCGAGGAACCGCGTCCCACTGCAGCAAGTTATTCGCTCAAGGAGCCGACCGAAGTGGAGCGCTTCCTGCGCGAGCTCGTTGCAGCACTAAGGTGACGCCCATTCGAGCCTTAGGCTACTGTCCTTGTCCAACCTTGCGCCGGTGCTGAATTGCGCGCCGAGCTTGTTCAGTAGATTACAAAGCCATTCGGCGTCGGTGCCCGGTGCGCGTTCCAGCTTGAACCGCCGCATGTGCATCGGGACCAAACGCGCGGCGATCAGTTCGCCGCTGCGTGAGTCGAGTTCGATCAAATACATCAACGCCAAATCGCCGCGGAACATTTCGTAACCGCTGATTCCTTCGTAGTCCGTCAGAAAATCCCCACAGCCGTAGAGAATGAGCCGGCCCTTAAAGACTTCAATTGCTTTCACGTGGTGCGAGGAGTGTCCGTGCACGATTGCAATGCCTTCTTCGATCAAGCGATGAGCAAACGCTATTTGGTCACGTGGAATTTCGTAGCCCCAATTGCTGCCCCAGTGAATGGAAGCGATAATCAAATCGCCCGGTTGCTGGTATGCGCGTATTTGATCGGCGACTCGCGCCGCGGTCGCTTCTGAAAGATCATCGAGCAGATTTACTCCCGGGGAAATGCTGGTAGCCTTCCAATCTTCCGGGATACCGCTGGTTCTCGATCCAAACGAGAATAACAGCAGGCGGCCATTGCCGGCCGTATCCAAGACCGCGGGCTGCATCGCTTCTTCGGCATCGTTGCCTGCGCCTGCGTGGGCGATGCCTGCCGCGTCCAAGGTTTTAAGCGTTTCCGACAATCCGTCGTATCCCCAGTCCAACACATGATTATTCGCCAAAGCGCATGCGCTGATTTTTGCAGATGTGAGGCAGCCAATGTTCTGCGGGTGCATGCGATAATGAATTCCTTTTTCAGGCCATGGCGTTTGAGCCGAGGTAACGGCGGTCTCCAGATTTGCGATTCGCAAATCGACCCCGGCGCGTTCCAGTTCGCGCAGCGCATCGCCCCAGATGTAATCGACGCTCAGTGGGCGCGGTATCGGCCCGTTGGCTTTCTCAGCAAGAGCGATATACTCGCGCGCATCGCGCACATACGGCTCGTATAGGATTGGATTTACCGGATGCGACAGCGCCTGATCAATGCCGCGTCCAGTCATCACATCGCCACAGAGAAAAAGGCGCATGAATCAGGATAGGCTCCAAATCCCAAGCTCAAAGGCTTCAAGGAGCGACGGCCCGGGAAGCCGTCGATTTCAACATGACGGCTGGGAAGCCGTCAGTCCTTGGCTGAATTTTGCATCACAGTTCGAGCTTCATTCCATCATAAGCAATGCGCACGTCGACGCCACGCTCGGCGGCCATGACCCGGAGTTTCGCACAAAGCTTGCCCTCGTCGCCGGTCACAATCTCCGAGCCGCAATGCGTGATGATGGCTCGCGCTACGCCTTCTTTTTCGCACCACTTCAACTGGGTACGAACCGGCGAATGGCCAATGAGCGCTTGGTCGCGTCTTCGAATGAACGAA
>WNGC01003192.1_pt1 | contig 10032 bp, 9 predicted proteins | sample 5400051 | NCBI WGS metagenome assembly WNGC01 (sample SAMN13153368, study PRJNA577476) | soil metagenome | isolation source: 20 cm soil or saprolite under grassland replicate 2 | place: USA:California | collected 2016-06-15 | reverse complement strand
AGCGCGTCCATGTCCAGGTGGTTGAACGAAACCACGTCCCAGAAAAACTTTCCCGCGCGCATCTCGGTGAGGATGCGCGTGCGGATCTTCTCGCCCGGCTGGCGCAGGATCGTAAGATTCAAGTCGGGATATTTCTCCCGGAAGCGCTTTCGGAGCGGCGCCGCGTCGGGGGTGTTCATCGCGGTGTACCAAACGACCTCGCGTTCGCCTTCGGCCGCGTCAGCCGGGCGCGCGGGCGCCTGCGCGAGAACCGTGCCGGCTTGGACGAAGAAAAAAAGCGCCGCGAGCAGGGGCGCGGACCTCGCGATGGGATTCGACATGGAATGCCAGTCTAGCATCGGACTGCGGATCGGCAGCGCCGGAGAGATTGCCGAGCGAGCCGGGAGCAGCGACGGACGCCGCTTCATCGGCCCGCCGCGAACGCCTTCAGTACACGTCGCGCTGGTAGCGACCTGCCTTTGCCAGTTCCACGAGGAAACGCTTGGCGGCTGCGCCGTCCATCCCGCCCTGCGTGATGGCGATCTGCTGCAGGGCGAGGTCCACGTCGCCCGCCATGCGCTGGGCGTCCCCGCAAACGTAGAGATACGCGCCGTTCGCGAGCCAGCGCCAGAGTTCCTGCGCGGCCTCGAGCATCTTGTGCTGCACGTACACCTTGCTCGTCTGGTCGCGCGAGAACGCGAGGTCCATGCGGCTGAGCACGCGCCTCACCGCGAACTCCTCCATCTCGGTTCGATAGAGAAAGTCCGCTTCGCGCCTGTGGTTACCGAAGAACAGCCAGTTGCGGCCGGCGGCGCCTGCGGCTGCGCGTTCCTGGAGAAAGGCGCGGAACGGGGCGATGCCGGTGCCGGGGCCGACCATGATGACCTGGGCGGCGAGGTCGGCCGGCAGGCGAAAGGCGTGCGCTCGCTGCACGAACACCGATAGCGCGCGCCCCGGCCGCAGGTGCTCGGAGAGGAATCCGGAACCGGTTCCCAGGTAGCCGCGGTCGTTCTTCTCGTAGCGCAGCACGCTGACGGTCAGATGCACTTCGCGCGGGTGTCGCTTTTGCGAGCAGGCGATGGAATACAGCCGCGGCTGCATGCGCCCGAGCGCCGCGACGAATTCGACTATGCTCGGGCGTGCCGACGGAAATTCGAGCAGCGCGTCGAGCACGTCGTGCACCCCGAGCGCGTCGGCCCGGGAATCGTCCTCGGCAAGCTTGGAGAGCCTGGAGCGATCGGCCTCGTCCTTCGCTTCGCGCGCGAGCAGCGCGTAGAGCGCGTCGCTCGGTGCGCGCAGGTCGCATTCGCAGCCGAGCGCCTCGCGCGCGGAGATGACCGCGCCGTCCGGGAGCGTCACGGCCTCGGACCCCTTGGCGCGCAATATCGCGATCAGCAGCTCGACTTCATCGGGATTGTTGCAGGGCCAAATACCCAGCGAGTCGCCCGGCTCGTACAGCAGGGCCGATTCGTCCAGCTCGAGCGCGACGTGGCGGACTTCGCGCTCCGAGCCAGGTGCGGTGAGGGGCGCACTTGATATCAGGCGTGCGGGGACGGGTGCAGCACGGCCGTAGCCGCGCTCGACTATCGGCGGCGCCGCAACCGGGGCAGGCCGAGTCGCGGGAGCGCTAGTGCGGTGCGCAAGCAGTTCCTTGAGCTTTTTCGCGGTGATGCGCCCGCCCGGAACGCACTTGCCGAGGTCCGCTTCGGCGCCGATGGCGATCGACTCCGCGTAGGTCTTGCACAGGTACCCGCACTGGCCGCAGTCGAGCTGGCCCATTGCCGCCATCAGCTGGCGCTCGAAGGGCCGTCCGGAGGCGAGCTTCATGCGCTCCTCCAGCGCAAGCGTCGGATCGTGCCAGGGGAAATCCTCGTCCACCTGCGGCTCGGCCGCGGGTGGCGTCGCCTCGGATGTCGCTTGCGCGCGTTCCATGCCGAGGAGCCCGGCGACGAATCCGTTCAGCCAAGCGCGCTGGGATTCGGTGAACGGCGCGCTGTCCGGAAGGAATACCAGTTGCTGCATCTCAGGCGGCCTGGGGAAGCTTCGCCTGGGCGAAGGCGCGCAAAGCTTCCGCACCGTGGCGCTTCGCGAAGCCCTGAAAGCTTTCTTCGGACGAAGCGCGCCGCTCCAGATAGGCGCGCAGGAGCCGCTCGATTGCGTGGGGTGCTTCATCCGCCGGGATATCGCGCAGTATTTCGCGCCCGAGCCCGCGCCGGTCGCCGAAGCCGCCGCCAGCGAACAGGTGATAACCCTCGACTTCGGCAGAGTCGGCCGTGACCTTGGTCGCGAGCAGGCCGATATCGCCGACATGGTGCTGCGCGCAGGAATTTGGGCAGCCGGTGAGATGAATGTTGAGCGGCGCGTCCACCTTGAGGCGCGCATCAAGATGGTCGGCGATCGCGAGGGCGTGGCGCTTGGTGTCGCTCGCCGAGAACTTGCAACCGGTGTTGCCCGTGCAGGCGACGATTCCAGCGCGAACCGATGACGCCTCGGCGCGCAGGCCGATCGCCGTCAGGGCCTCGGCCGCGGCGGCGCGATCGGCTACGGCGATGTCCGACACGATCAGGTTCTGCCACGGCGTGAGGCGGATCGTGCCGCTGCCGTGGCGCCTAGCGATGCCGGCGATCGCGCGCATCTGTGCCGTGGTCATCCTTCCGACCGGCAGGACAACGCCGCAATAGACCCTCCCCGGCTGCTTCTGCGCGTGAAAGCCGACGTGCGCGCCGCGCGCCAGCGGCGGCCGCGGCTCGCAATCGGCAAGGGGAAGGCGCACGAGCGGCGCCGCAAGGCGTTTTTCCACTTCGGCGAGAAACCGCTCCAGGCCCATTCGATCGAGCACGTACTTCAAGCGCGCACGCTTGCGGTCGGTGCGATCGCCTTCGTCGATGAAGACCCGCACGATCGCCACAGCCACCGGAACGCATTGCTCGGGCGCGACGAGCACCCCGAGGTCGCGGGCGAAATCGCCATGCCCCGTGACCCCGCCGACCGCGACGCGAAAGTACACGCCCTCCGGCATCGCCTTGCCGGGTCCGACGCGCACGGCGGAGAAACCGATGTCGTTGGTGTCTTCCAGGGAGGCTATGCCGCCGCCACCGTCGAAGGCGATGTTGAATTTGCGCGGCAATCCGTAGAGCTCGCGGTGGTTGAGGATCGCGTGATACAGATCGAGGCCGAGCGGCCGCGTGTCGTACAGCTCGAGCGGATCGATGCCGGCGGTCGGGTTCCCCGTGATGTTTCGGATATTGTCTGCGCCGGCGCCGCGCGAAGTGAGGCCGGCCTCGGCGAGCTTCTCCAGCACCCGCAGCGCGTATTTCGGTGCGATCTCGCGGATCTGCAGATTGGCTCGCGTGGTGACGTGCGCATAGCCGGCGCCGTACTCATCCGCGATCGCGGCGACCGCCCGCAATTTGTGCGCGGCTATGATTCCGTTCGGGTTCCGCAGCCGCAGCATGAAAGAGTTCTGCGCCGGCGCGACGTGGAAAAGGCCGTGAAATTTGTATAGGAAGACGTCGGTGCCCTTCGGAAACTCGCCCTTGGCCGCATTCGCAGCGATCTCGTCCCACATGTCGAACGGGTGTTTGGCGCGCTTGGCTTCCTCCTCCTTGGTCAGCTTGCCGCCCGCGGCGAGAACCCGGTTCTGCGCGGCGAAATGGATGCGCTCCGGTCCCGCGGGCTCGGCGCCGCCGGCTGCAGGCAGCGCACCGCGCGCCGCCGCGAGACCGCGGCCGAACCCGTCGAGGTAGAGCTTCTGTTCTTCGGTGAAATCCACCTTAATTCGGCTTGGCCGGTTCAGGAGCCGTCTCGTCGCCTACGTCGACATTCCCGGGAAACCCGTTGGTCGCGACCCAGTAAGCGCCGGCGACGAATATTCCACCTCCGACGGCGTTGCCGAGCGTGACCCAGAGGAGGTTCCAGGCGCCGCCGGCGAGGGAGACCGTTTCGGGGTGGTTGCCCGCGAGCGCGAGGCTGAGCACGGTCATGTTGGCGACGCTGTGCTCGAATCCGCAGGCGATGAACGCGAGCAGGCACCACCAGATGACGATGCACTTCGCGGAATCGGAATTGACGCGGGCGGCCATCCACAAAGCGAGGCAAACGAGCCAGTTGCACAGGATCGCGCGCGCGAGCAGGCTCAAGGCCGAATCGTTCATCTTGAACGCCGCCACCTTCATGACCAGAGTGTCGGGAGCCGAAAGCAGTCCGCCGCCGCCGCCCGCGGCGAACAGCGCCACCAGCGCCACGGCACCGGCGAGATTCCCGGCCCAGGTCATCCCCCATGACGCCGCGATATCCGCCAAGGTCCCCGTGCCGTTGAATCTGCGCAGGGCCATGAACATCGTGTGGCCGGTAAAGAGCTCGGATCCCGCGATCGCCACCAGCGTCAGCGCGATTCCGAACGTCGCGCCCATCACCAGTTTCTGGAATTCTTTGGGGACTTGGCTGCCGAGGGTGAAGATGAGAAGAATGCCGACGCCGACGTAGGCGCCGGCGAGCATGCTGGAAACGAAAAATCCGCCCGGATGCTTGCGCATCGAGGCCAGTTTTTTTTCCGCGGCTTTCGAAAACCCGTCGATAGTTTCGGAGTACATGGTCTGCGCTCTCGTGGTTGGCCAAGAGGGAAGTCGCAAGCGCCGTGCCAACCACTGAATTTCTAGTTATATGACTGATTGATATGAGGAAGCGTCGATCGTTTCATCGTGCGGCAAGCAAGCCGTGCGCACTGCCGCAGTGCAACAGCCAACGCGGTTGCACCATTCCGGGAGCCGATACCGATAGCCATGGTAGGGATCATCCATGCCAGAATTTCGCTTCACGCCGCCGCGCCACAGGGAGCACGCCATGACGCAGGAAGTCGGTCCGTTCGCCAATCTCGACGAGAGCGCGTTGCGCGCGCTCGCTCCCCACGGCGCGGTGCGCTCGTTTTCCAAGAATGCGGTGGTCGTCAGCGAAGGCGACGAGACCGACTCCCTCTACATCCTGCTCTCCGGACGCGTCAAGGCGTTCGTGAGCGAGGAGGACGGCAGGGAGGTGGTGCTCAGCACGGTCGGCGTGGGCGACTATTTCGGCGAACTGGTTCTCGACGGGGGCGCGCGGTCCGCTTCGATCATGACTCTGGAACCGTGCCGCTTTTTCGTGATTCCGCGCGGCGACATCGAGGGACTGATCGATCGCAACCCGGCGTTCGCGCGCCACCTGATCCGCATGCTGATCGGCAAGGTGCGCAGCCTCACCCAGAAGGTTCTCGACCTCGCCCTGAAAGATGTCTACGGCCGGTTCGCCAAGTTCATCGACGAGAACGCGGTCGAGCAAAAGGGCATGCGCGTAGTGCCCGAGCGTCTCACCCAGCACGATATCGCCGCGCGAATCGGCGGTTCGCGCGAGATGGTGAATCGCATCGTCAAGGACCTCGCGGCGGGCGGCTACATCTCGGTCGACGCCAAGCAGATTACGGTTCACAAGAAGCTCCCGTCGCATTGGTGAGGGCGCGGCGGCGCCCCGCGCACGGACGCTCGCCGCCGAGATGTGCATCCGGCACAAAACCCATGTGTCAGGCGACGGCGAGAACGGGCGACCGGAAGCCTAAAGTGGTCTCCATGGGGCAGGCGACTTCCGCCGGCCCGGAAACGAGACAAGGAGACCACCATGATCAACCGCAAAAACCTCACCGGCGAGTCCGCTTTCTTCGCCGTCACCGCGATCGCGATCTGCGCCGTCCTCGTGGCGGCAGCGGCGGCCCTGCTGGCCCCGGCGGCGGCGACCCCCGGCGTTTCGAGCAGCAGCACCGCGACTTACGCCGTCCCCGCCGGCTATTTCCCGGAACAGTTCGTCAATCAGGCCAAGGAAGTCGAGCCGATGCCGGAGATGTACTACTGAGCCGGAGAAGCCGCGGAAAATTCGCAGCCCGCGTCGCAGGCGGCCGTAGGGTCGACAAAGCCGCCTGAAAGACGCGGGTGCCGGACAGGCCTGGGGAACCCCGGGCTTTTTTTTCACGGGTTAACCTGACAATTCTTGTAACGGTTGCCTGACAGACTGTCGCTTGCAGGAGACAGATCGCGGTGCTTTCCCGCCTTTGCCGCCACAAGATCCAAAAAAGCAATCCGCGCGTCACGCTTTTCTTTTGCTGCACCCCGACTTCATGATATTGTTACGCCGCTACCTTAGCATCCTAGTCAAAAAGGGGTGGGCTCATGAGTTGGATCACACTGGTGGCGGTACTGGTCACGTGGTGCATGATCGGGCTGGGCGTGGCTTATCTGTTCGGGCGCTTCATACACGGAGTGGAAAGCTCCGGAAGCGTGAGCGACCTCCCGCTCCCCGTAGTGAGCTACTTGCGTCGCGTGAAGCGCGGAGCGAAGGCAAGCCAGACCAAAATGCGGCGCGAAGCCGTGGGCGGGCGCCGCCCGCACTAAAATCTCCTCGCCGGACCTCGATCTTATTCTTTGACCGCCAGGAACCGCTCGGCCGACGTGCGGCCGGCGGGTAACGCGCCGTCGCTCTGAATTTCGCCCGCTGTCTGCTTCAGCTTCAATATCATCGATGGTTGCGATGACAAAAGCCCGACTCGATGTCGTCGCGCTCAGCAAGCATATCGGGGCGGAAATTCGCGGGCTGGACCTGCACGACAGGCCCGACGACGAGACCATCAAGGCGATTTACCGAGCTTGGCTCGATCACCTCGTGATCGTTTTCCCCGGCCAGAAGCTCGAGCAGGAAGACCTCGTCCGCGTCACCGGCTATTTCGGCGAGATGGGCATGCCGCGCCGACCGCCACGATTCTTTCCAAAGGGGTACTCGCGGCTCCTGCCGGGGATCATGCTCATCTCGAACATCCGCGAGAACGGCGAGCCGATCGGAGCCCTGCCGGACGGCGAGATGATGTTCCACCACGACATGATCCACTCCGAAATGCCCGACAAGGCGACCCTGCTTTACTCTGTCGAAATTCCCGACAGCGGCGGCCATACGCTGTTTGCGAGCGGCTATGCCGCCTACGACACGCTCGATCCCGCGGTTCGCAGCAGGCTCAGCGGACGCAAGGCCGTCCATCACTACAACTATGGCTCGACCCTGAAGGGCGACGGCAAGGGCACCGAGGCGTTCGGCGAGTGCGTCCACCCGGTATTCCGCACCAACGAGGACACCAACCGCAAGGCGGTCTACGTCAACCGGCTGATGACCGTCGGCATCGTCGACATGCCGAGGGAAGAGAGCGCTCCGCTGCTCAAGGCCGTGTTCGACCACGCCGAGAGGAAGGAGTTTGTCTACGAGCACGTCTGGCGCGTCGGCGACCTTCTCCTCTGGGACAACCGCTGCTCTTCTCATGCGCGCACGGATTTCCCGACGACGCAACGTCGGCTGATGTGGCGAACGACGGTCAAAGGGGCCAAGCGACCGTACTGAGCGGCCATCGGCAAGACACTAGCGGGTCGTGCCCTTGAGAATGATCTGCTCGAACAGGTCGAACGATTTTTCCTGCTCGTCGAGCAAGGTCGCGGCATCGAGAAACTTGAGCTTGACGCCTTTGACCGGCGATTCGATTTTCGAGTGAGTCGGTACGTAGCCGATCTTTGCCAGCATGCGCTGTCCTTCCGCACCGATGATGTAGTCGTAGAACAGCAGAGCGGCGTGCGGGTGCGGCGCCCTTCTGGCGACGCCGATCGCGTTCGTGATGCTTACCGCAGGCTCGATCGCGAACCAGTCGATCGGAGAGCCCTTCTTCTTCGCCTGCTCCACGCTGTATTGATAGACCGTCAGCGCGAGCGGCACTTCGCCCGAGGCGACCAGGTTCGTCAGCAAAGGATGCCCGCTGCGGACTGAAAGCCCGTTGCTTGCGACGAGATCGCGGAAGAACTTGACGCCCTCGGCTCCGCCCATGTCTGCGATCACCGACGACACCCATTCGTGGTCGTCGCCTTCGATCGCGAGTTTCCCTCTCCACTTGGGCGCGAGCAGATCCCGATACGTCTTGGGTAGGTCTTCCTTCCTGACCTTGTCGGTGTTATAGGCCTGCACGAACACGTGGTGCAGGGTCGCGACCCATTCGCGGTGCGCAGGCACGGCGGCAGGGACCAGGTCCTTTTGATACGGAGAGTGAATTTCCTGCAGCAGGTTCTCGCGCCGCAGCGCTTCCTCCTGGGGCGAAATGATCGCGATCACATCGGCGCTGGGCCCGCCGGCGCGCGCTTCGGTGATGACCTTCCGCAGGACGATTTCGGAGCGCGCGCGCCAGACGTCGACCTTGATGCCGTATTGGGTCCTGAACGGCTCGATCAGCTGGTCGGCGTATTCGACCGGGAAGGTCGCATAAAAGAGGAGCGAGCCTTCCTTTCTTGCACCTTCCACCAGGCGCTGCTGCCGGTCTTCGCCCCGATACGCTGCGAGGTTTTGCAGCGTCTGCGGATGCGCGGTGTGAATCGCAGACGACACCGCGAACGCAAGTGCAGCAGAAACGCGCTTCAAATCGGGGAGCAACACTCTCATCGGCTGCCCTGCCTGAGTATCACCTCCTCGAAGGACTTGGTCCATTTGTCGCTCTGGTCCAGCGCGACAGCCGGATCCACCAGCGTGAAGCGCCGCACGGCGAGCGGCGACCGCACTGTGGCGTTCGTCGGAACGTATTCCATGGTCACCAGCAATTCCTGCGCCTCGGTCGAGAGCATGAAATCGTAGAAGAGGAGCGCAGCATTCGGATGCGGCGCGCGGCGCGCGATGCCGACCCCGCTCATGCGCGCGACCGCCGGCTCCAGCGCGAACCAGTCGATCGCCGCGCCCTTGCGCCTGGCGGCTTCCGCCATGAAGTTGTAGACCGTGAGCGCGAGCGGCACTTCGCCGGCGACGACCATGTTGTTGAGCAGCGAATGCCCGGTGCGCACCGAGATGCCGTTGCGCGCTACCAGGTCGCGGAAGAACTGGATACCCTTCTCCTCGCCCATGGAGAGGACCACGGTCGAATACCACTCCGGGACGTTGGCCTCGATCCCGAGCTTGCCTTTCCACTTCGGGTCCAGCAGATCCTGGAACGTATTGGGCAGGTCCTCCGTTTTCACGAGCTGAGTGTTGTAGGCCTGCACCCAGACCGACAGGTAGGTCGCCACCCAATCGTGATGGGGTCGCAGCGCACCCGCGATCAACTCCTTCGAGTACGGTGACGCGACCGCTTGCAGGATTTTCTCCCGATGCAGCGTCTCCATTTCGAGCGCGGAGGAGTGGATCGCATCGACCTCGTAGCGCTTGGCCGCCGCTTCGGCGAGGGTTCGCTGCAGCACTTTCTCGGACCCGGCGCGCCAGACCTTGACCTTGACGTCGTATTTTTTCTCGAACAGGATGGTCAGGGGCGGCAGGTCTTTTTCGGCGAAGCTCGTATACAGCGCGAACGAGCCCTCCTTTTGCGCCGCAGCGATCAGCCTCCGGGACCGGTCCGGGCCGCCGTAGCGCAAGAGCGACGTATCCTGGGCGAGGGCGGGCACGGCCGTCGCCATCGCCCCCAGGAGCAGGAGCAAACTTGAGGTTCGCACCGCACTAATCTAACATCGTGACATTCCGCGCGCTGATCGATTCGGGGCGCGCTCTCGAGAAGGAGAGATCCATGTCCATTCAGGCCACCGATCGGGACGACCGCGGACACGACATCACCCGTGTCGGCGCCAAGGCGACGGCGAAAAAGCCGTCGTTCTTCAAGATGCGCGCCCAGATGCTGGAAAAGGGGCGCACCAACACGGCGCTCGCCAGGACCGAGAACATGTGGGCGACGCTCAAGGTCTACGCCTCCGGCGGCGAAAACGGACTGCACACGCATCCGAACGAAGACCACGCCTTCATCGTGCTGCAGGGCAGCGCGCGCTACTACGACGCGGACGGCGGCCATACCGACGTCGGCAAGCACGAGGGCATCATGCTGCCCGCAGGGGCGTACTACTGGTTCGAGGCCACCAGCAAGGAGCCTCTGGTGCTGGTTCGGGTCGGTTGCCGCGTGGGGGCTCAGGACGCTAGCGGTCGGCTGAATATCCGCGGCGAGCCGATGCCCGGCGATTCGAAGGAGAACAAGCGCGT
>WNGC01004777.1_pt1 | contig 10033 bp, 8 predicted proteins | sample 5400051 | NCBI WGS metagenome assembly WNGC01 (sample SAMN13153368, study PRJNA577476) | soil metagenome | isolation source: 20 cm soil or saprolite under grassland replicate 2 | place: USA:California | collected 2016-06-15 | reverse complement strand
GTGCGCTCGGCAATGGAGGCCGCGGTGCGCAATCGTTTCGATCTTCTGATCAGCGATATTGCGCTGCCAGACGGAAGCGGTATCGATTTGATGACACAGTTGCAGGCCATTTCCAAAATGCCAGGTATTGCCATCAGCGGCTTCGGCAACAATGGGGACATCGAGAAAAGTCTGGAGGCAGGGTTTTGCGAGCATTTGATCAAACCGGTGAAGCTCGAAAAACTTGAAGCAGCAATGGAGCGCGCAGTCGCAGCGGAAACTGTTTCGACCTAAAGTAGCGTAAGCGATTTGCCAGGCGATCATCCCTCTTTGCGCATCGTCGATCTTAAAATCCGGGACATTGCGTTCGGCGGAAAAGGAGTCGGGCGTGACAACAGCAAGGCTATTTTTGTTCCGTTTACAATTGAGGGCGAGCTCGTCACGGCGAAGATCGTCCGCGAGAAAAAACAATTCGCCGAGAGCGAACTTGTCGATGTGCGGGAGAGGTCGCCCGATCGGGTCCAGCCGCCATGTCCGTACTTTGGCCGCTGCGGCGGATGCGCTTATCAACACATCAATTACGAACATCAACTTGGGATTAAATGGCGGCAGGTGCGCGATGTTCTCCAACGAATTGGGAAACTCAAAGAGATCCCGATGCGACCGATTATTCCGTCACCCGAACCGTACGAATACCGCAATCGCATCACGGTCCACGCGCAGGATGGCGTGGTTGGATTTTTTAGGCGTGACTCGCATCGCTTGATCGACATCGAGCGTTGCCCGATTTCGCGCGATGAAATCAATCGTGCGTTGATGGAATTGCGTGCGCAACATGTGCGCGACGGCCATTACACATTGCGCGCGGACATCGTCCCCCGAATTTTTTCTCAAACAAATGACGCGGTTGCAAATGCATTGCGCGACTTGATTCGACAGCTCGTCCCTCTGGATCAGGACTTGTTGATCGATGCTTACTGTGGCGCGGGATTTTTTGCGAAGGGATTGCTCGACAAGTTTCAATGCATCATTGGAATCGATTGGGACAAATTCGCCATCGCGGCCGCACAAGAGAACGCGACCGCGAAAGAAAAGTATGTCGCGGGTGATGTTGAGGTAGAACTGGGTCGCGCTTCACAAGAGAGAGAGCCGACCAGGGCGGTGGTGATTGTTGATCCACCGGCAACAGGTCTCACGCCGGCCGTGCGCAAATCGATTGTCGATCTTGCACCGGCCACGCTCATTTACGTTTCATGCAATCCCCCAACGCTAGCGCGTGACCTGGCCGATTTGCGGCAGCGATTCACGGTCGAATCGGTCACGCCGCTCGATATGTTCCCACAGACTGCAGAGATTGAAGTGGCGGTGAGTTTGCAAGCGAAATAGGCATCTACGAGTTAGGAGAAAGAGCTTGCCAGCGAATAACCGCGCAATGAAGAGTCACAGCCAATAACGATGGCTGATACTATTCTCGACGCGACCTCTGGCGTGCATCGGCCGCGCAATCTGGATTGGAAACGCGCGGCCGCATTGCTCTATGGCGATTGGGGCACCAGTAAAGCGTACGTTATCGGTCTGGCCTTTGTGGCGGCCGGATTTTCGTCGCTGCCGATCATTCTTGCTGTTTGCGCGCTCACCGGTTTGGTCGGAATCAATTACGCGGTCATTTGCCGTCATTTTCCCGACGGCGGCGGCGTTTATTCCGCAGCGCGCTCCCAAGGCAGACTGCTCGCCGTGGTCGGCGCGTTGTTGTTGCTGGCCGATCTCACAGTGACGGCGGCGCTGAGCGGTTGGTCCGCGCTTACGTATATCACCTCCGGCGCGGAGCACGTGGAATGGATCAAAATGCTGCGCGACCACATCGCATTCACCACCATTGGCGTGCTGTTGATCATGGGCCTGGTCAATTTTTTCGGGCCGAAGCATTCCGGCAGTTTTGCTGTCGCGCTGGCGTTGCCGACTGCAGTCATAGTCATTGTACTCATTGCGATTAGCGCGCCGCATTTCACCACGCATTTTCTCGAGCCACGACACGAAAGCCTGGGCGCCGTGTGGGTGCAATTCGTTGGCGTGATCCTGGCATTATCGGGAGCGGAGTCGATCGCGAACCTCACTGGGGTGATGAAACTCGATCCAGGATCGACAATGGAACGCCCAAGTGTTGCGCGTGAATCGGTCAAGGCGATTACACCGGTGGCGATCGAAGTGGTCCTCGGCACGGCGCTGCTCGGCTGGGCGATGCTTTCGCTGCCTTCCGTGCTCGGCAAAACGCTGCATCTGACGGACCGCGGCGAAATCGCGGCGGTTCTGGGACAACGCAGTGAGGATATGTTGCGTTTCATCGCCGAACAATTTGCCACGGCCACGTTTTCACCCGTTGTCGGGCAGATATTCGGCTGGATCGTTGGAATTGTTTTCTTCTTTCTGCTCTTGAGCGCGGCCAATACCGCCATCGTGGCGATGATTGGATTGCTCTACATGATGTCGCGTGACCGTGAGATGCCGCGACAATTCCGGAGACTCAACCGCCACGGCGTTCCGACCTATCCGCTGCTTATTGCCATTGGTCTTCCCAGTGTGGTGTTGCTGTTCGCTGGAAAGTTCACGGCGCTAGCCGGTCTTTACGCGATTGGGGTAGTCGGGGCGATCACGGTCAATGTGGGATCGTGCGCATTTAATCGCACGGTTGGTTTTACCTGGTACGACCGCCTGCTTTTTGGGATGACGTTTTGCATCCTGTTTTTTGTCGAACTTACTTTGGCGCACACGAAACTTGACGCCCTCCAGTTCGTGGTCGCTGTTTTGGCTAGCGGATTGGCCCTGCGTGCCTACACGCTGAAGCGCCAAGGCCTAACGACGGTAACTGTCACTCACAAAGTTGCACAGATGGTCGCGCCAGACCTTGAGGCAACGGTGCAACCGCGTTTGCAAGAAGGCCAGAAGATCATGGTCGCAGCGCGCGGCATCACGCCGGTGCTGGGGTTTGCGCTCGATGAAGCGCAGTTGCGCAAAGCCACGCTCTGTGTGCTCTACGTCAAAGAGGTCGCCGTTTATTATACGGCGGCCGGCACACGGCTGGGTCGCGCCAAATGGCAGGACGATCCCGAGGCAAACGCTATCATGTCGTTGATGCTCAAGCTAGGCGCCGAGCGCGACGTTTGCGTTCTGCCGGTGTATGCAGTGAGCCCGGATGCCGCCGCCACGATCGTCGATCTTTCCGCCACGATGGGTGTCGATTACCTCGTCATTGGCGCAACGCAACGAACTGCTCTCGCCAATCTTCTCCGCGGCAGCGTGGTCACCAACGTCGCTCAACAATTGCCCGATTCCATTCAGCTCATCATTTTCGGATAACACAGGCTTGAAACGCGCCGATGCGAGACAATTGTAGGGCAGCCGCTCCGGTTGCCACGCGGCAGGCGAAGCGCCCGCCCTACAAACGATGACTGCACCAAAAGTCCTGATCGCTGACTCGATCTCGCAGCGCGGAATCGATGAATTTAGCCGAGAGGGTGCACTCGATATCACGATCAAGCCGGGTTTGGGCGAAACAGAGTTACTCGAAATCATTCCTGAGTTCAGCGCGTTAGTTGTCCGAAGCCAGACGAAAGTGACAGCGGATGTTTTGAAGGCTGGTGCACGCCTTCGCGTGGTTGGCCGGGCCGGTGTTGGCGTGGACAATGTCGATGTTGAAGCGGCGACACGGCGCGGTGTCGTCGTGCTCAATGCGCCGGGGGGAAACACCATTTCGACCGCCGAGCATGCCTTTTCGCTTTTGCTCAACGTAGCGCGAAAGATTCCGCAAGCCGATGCAGCCGTCCGGGGCGGGAAATGGGATCGAAAAAATCTCGAAGGTGTCGAGCTCTACAACAAAACGCTCGGCGTTATCGGCATGGGTCGGATCGGGAGCGACTTGAGCCGGCGCGCGATTGCGTTCGGGATGCGCGTGATTGCTTACGATCCATATCTCTCCGCGACGCGCGCGAGAAGTTTGCAAGTCGAGCTCGTCGAGGAACTGGACGATCTGCTTGCAACTTCCGATTTCATTTCGTTGCACACACCTCTCACGCCCGAAACGCGACACATTCTTGATGCAGCGCGTTTGCAGAAAACAAAACGCGGGGTGCGCATCGTCAACTGTGCTCGAGGTGGATTGATCGACGAGACCGCGTTGGCAAACACGTTGCAAGATCGACACGTTGCCGCCGCGGCGCTCGATGTGTTTGAAAAGGAACCGCTGCCTAACGACTCAGCGCTTCGTTCGGCACCGAACTTAATTCTCACTCCGCATCTTGGCGCATCGACGGCGGAGGCGCAGGAAAGTGTTGGCATCGAGATTGCACAATCGATCCGTGCCGCGCTCCTCGAAGGCACGATCCGCAACGCCGTCAATATGCCGAACCTCGACGCCAGGACACTGGCGATTATCGGCCCGCATTTGAGATTCGGCGAGAAGCTCGGCCAGTTTCTGTCTCAGATTGCGCCGAAACGCGTCGATACTTTAAACGTCAACTACAGCGGAAAAGTAAACGAAGTCGACACGACCGCGATTACACGCTCGATCCTAAAGGGTTTTTTGCAGATGGCCGGAGGAACCGAAGTAAACGAAGTAAACGCTCCGGCATTCGCCGAAAGTCTCGGCCTAAAGGTTACGGAATCGCGATTAAGCGCGCTCGGTGATTACACCGATTTGCTGGAACTCTCGGCAACCGCCGAAGGCAAAATGATTTCCGTGGGCGGCGCATTTTTTGGAGCAACGCCTCGGATCGTAAGCATCAACAGTCGCCCGGTGGAAGCGCGCCCCCACGGCGTCGTGCTCGTGCTCGAAAACACGGACCGCCCGGGGATGGTTGGACGAATCGGGACTTTGCTCGGCAATCACGGCGTGAATATTGCCACGATGTCATTGAGCCGAAATCAGGCCGGTGGCACAGCGCTTACTGTTTTGAATCTCGATACAGCTCCAGGCGAAGAAGTTCTCGCTGCAATTCGGGCGAGCGACGACATCCACTCCGCCCAAGTAATTGAGCTTTAGGCGTTGCTGCTGTGGCGACAAAAGCTCAGTGCTGGCGTCCAAAAACCTATGCGTAAACAAGGAGATCGATTTCTTCGGGAAGCGAGTTTGAAACCTCGCGAATGACGTTGCCCCGAAGAAGATTGATGAGCGCGCTGCGTTTCGGTGCGCCAAGGATGAGACGCGAGGCGCCGACCGTCGCGGCCACATCGACAATCGTTTCTGCCGCAGACGGGCTAACGGCGTAACAAAAAAGTGGCTGATAATCGGCGGCTTGTTGTTTGGCTGCGCCGAAGATCGTGCTGGCTTCGGGGTCTTCCTGCCATTTGCGTCTGACGTCCTGCTCAGTCATAAAAGGTTGTTCGCGCACAAAGAGCAAATAAAGACGGCGACCGGTTTCGCGGGCTTCGCGCAAGGCGAAGTCAAGTGTGCGCCCGGTACCCCGGATTGCGCACAGAATTGATTCTGCGCCAGGGACTGATGGAGGTCTGGTCATTACCGAAATTGGTGCGGCTTCCATTTTAGCGGATGGAGGTGGCACTGCGATGTCGACCGCTAATTCTTTCGGGGCAATCGTAGGCTTGGCTTCTTTCTTTGCGCGGCGTTCCTGAACGAGCCCGCGCAGAATTAATCCGACGGCGAGGATCGTGACCGCGAAATAGCGCGCGTTCGGTTTATCGATGAGCAACGACATTTCAATTGCCGCCATGACGATGAACGTCGCGAACATGAGTGTTCGCTCCCAGATCTTGATAGTCAATTTCCGGTCGGTCGCGGTCGCGCCAAGATTGGTGGCGATCGCGCCGACGACCCCGACGGCGTAAAGATCAGCCAAGCCGGCCATGTCTTTAACGAGAACGACGAGCAGCATCGGAACAATGGTAGCGAGCAACATGCCCGCGCTCGGAACGCCCCACTTGTTAAGGCGCTGGAAAATGCTCGGCAACTCCTGGTCGCGCGCCATGAGGAATTGGATCATGATTAGATCGACAATCGCGGTGTTCGTCGCCGAGAGCAGCAGCAGGGCGAATACGATGCTGACAATGATGCCGAAAGCATGTCCGAGCGTCGGCCCAAGCGCGCCGCCGACGAAGGTTTCTCCCATGTAGCGCAACATGTAATCGCGCACACCTTGAGCCCCGGGCGCGTTGACATCGCCGTTGACGGTTTGCAAACCGCCGAGCGCGTGCATGGCGAGACCGAGCAGCGCGGTGAAGAGACAAACTTCGATCATTACCCACAAAATTGCGGGAGTGGAAGTTTTGCGCACAGAGGGTTCCGCATCGGTGCTGCCCGGATCGAGTCGCATCACACCAGTGGCGTTGGCGATTGCTTCGACACCGGAAAGCGCGAGCACGATTCCGACAAAGCCGGCCCAGTTTTGCCAGAAGCCGCCGTGCAACGGTTGTAAATGTCCAATCGCTTGCCCCATGTGCGGCAGACTGAAAAGCCCGAGAACAACGACGACGATAGCGGTTGGCACAGAAATCAAAAAGGCGAGTCCGCCAGTGTGTTTCGGTCCGAGCAGATTCAGTAACCCGATAGCGAGGATGGCCGCGGCAGCGAATTTTTCCGGATGCGGAACACCGAGGTATTGAAACCCGGACAGCGCGCTGATGGCCGCCGTTACCAGATAATCAGCGATGAGAAGAAAGGCGCCGACGATGGAGATGACTTCGGAGCGATGGCGCACGCTCGCATAAACGCCCCCGCCGTCCGGATAAAGACGGCAGATGATCACGTAGTTGAGGCCGACCAGCGCGGTGAGCACGCACATCAGGGCGATTAGCCAGAACGATGCGTAGCCGGCGACAGCAAAGGCGAGGCCAATGACATAGGCTTTGCTCGTGCCCCAGTCGCCGTAAAGAATCGCGGCCGCGCGCGGAACATCGACGTTGCGCGGACGCTTAACGTTAGTTGCTATCAATTAATTCGACTCAAACGAGGCTGGCCTCGCGCGACGAGGCCCCTTTCCTGCGGAGTCGCTTCCCTAACGACTTCCTTTGCCCTTTAATGATACTGACGAGGTTAGCTGTCGGGCTAGAGCCATTAAATGCTCTCGATGCCGCGCATCGTTCGCCCCGATCCATCCAGCGTTCTCAGACGGAATTTGGTTCCCCCGCTGGATCGACAACCCTGCCGATCCATTAAGCGAAACAAAGAACTGCCGAAAGTTTCTTACCTCGCTAACCCCGAGTCAAGTCAAGCCGCTATACTCGGTAACGATTGTCTTGCGTCGGGATTGTCTTTCGCAGTTAAATGCCCGGACACATTATGGACTTCACTGCTAACTCGATTATTTGGACATTGGTTATTGGCCTTGTCGTCGGCGCCATCGCGAAACTGTTGATGCCGGGAAAAGATCCCGGCGGTTGCATCATTACCATTCTGCTCGGTATCGCCGGCGCCTTTGTCGGCACTTGGATCGGCCGTCTTTTCGCGGGCGAGAATTACGTTGCCGGTTGGATCATGTCGATCGTCGGCGCGATGATTTTGCTTTTGCTCTATCGATTGATTGTCAGGCGAAGGATGTAACCGAAGGGGTTTGGACGCGCCACAGGCGCGTGGCTACATTTGATATTTGATTTGCTGCAAGAGGCGCATGGTTGCTCTGTCGCGTGAATGGCAGATTGTCATTCCTTCATGCCCGCGCCGACAAAAATTCGGGTCGTCATCGCCTTCGCTGCTCTCTATTTGATTTGGGGTTCGACTTATCTTGGAATCCGCTTTGCCATCGAGACCATTCCGCCATTTTTAATGGCGGGCACCCGGTTTCTGCTCGCTGGTCTGATCATGTACGCAATTGCCTGGTCGCAAGGCCTCGGGAAATCGAGCTGGGCGAACTGGCGCACGTCTTTGATTATCGGCGCCTGTTTGCTTCTCGGCGGAAACGGCGGCGTGACGATCTCAGAAAAGTATATCGACTCGGGATTGGCCGCAGTAATCGTAACGATCGTTCCGATTTACATCGTGCTGTTGGGGTGGGCGACAGGAACGGCGTCAAGACCAACAGCATGCTTGTTTCATGCTTCCTCTGGTCCGCGGGATCACTCTATTCGCGTACGGCGAAACATGCCGCTTCTCCATTTTTGACCGCGGCCCAGCAGATGATCTGCGGAGGACTACTGCTGTTGCTTGCTGGCATCGTGACTGGCGAGAGGCGACAGCTTCATCCAGCTTCGATGTCGATCTTGTCGATGGCTTCGTTTGTCTATTTAGTGATCATCGGAGCTGTGGTTGGATACACAGCCTATATTTGGCTGTTGCGCCATTGCGATCCGGCAAAAGTCGCGACCTATGCGTACGTAAATCCGATCGTGGCGGTATTCCTCGGCGCGGCTTTCGCAGGGGAAACTTTGAGCATGCGCACTTTAGTCGCCGCCGGCCTTATCATCGGCTCAGTGGCGATGGTGATTACCGCGCAGCAGCTAAGAGCGCGAGTAGCGCCCGCGTTTAGCGCCACGGTGGCGCCAGCCGACTGAGCACGATGAAAAACGAAAATCCATCGGATCACGGAAAAGATCGACAACAAACGATCGAAGTGGTCGAACGAAATTGGCGCGCGGAAGTTGAGACGGCGCAAGTTTATCGCGATTTGGCCGAACGCGAACGGGATGAAAAGCGCAAAGGCATTCTTTTGCGTATGGCAGAAGCGGAAGAGCGTCATGCCCAGCGCTGGGAATTAAAGCTCCGAGATCTCGGAGTTGAGCCGCCTGTTCTTAGGGACACAATCGGGCGCCGGCTAAATCGTTGGTGGAATAAAATCGCCGGAGCGGAAATTGCCATTCGCCGGATGGAAGCGGCGGAAGAACGGCACGAAGCGGAGTTTCACGATCAAGCTGATCGCGCCTTGGCGGGCGAACAGGACGTCCAGGAATTCTTGCGGAAAAGCGCACTAGAGGAAAAAGCGCATGCGCGAGTCTTGAGCACAATGGCTCCGCAGCCCGGTCCGCGCACCGTGCTCGACACCATCCTAAAACGTGAGCGCTGGCATGGACGCGGAGGCAGCTGGGTAGCGGACGCAATTTATGGTGTGAATGATGGACTCGGCGCGGTGTTTGGGATCGTCTCGGGTGTCGCCGGCGCAACAAACAATCAGCAGCATTTCATTCTCATCTCTGGTCTCGCCGGAATGATCGCCTCATCCTTGTCGATGGGCGCCGGCGCGTATCTGGCCGTCAAAAGCGAAGGCGAAGTGTACGAAGCGGAGATCGCGCGCGAGAAAGCCGAGGTCGAGGAAAATCCAGAGGAAGAAATCGAGGAGATGTCCCTCTTTTATCAGCTCCAGGGGTTCAGTCCGGAGGAATCGCAAAAGATGGCGGAGCGCCTGGCCGAACAACCCGATCAAATGGTGCAAGCGATGGCGCAAAGCGAGCTTGGTTTGTCGGAACACCGTTTCCCAAATCCTTGGAAATCGTCAGCCTCGGCCGCGATCTCCACCGCGATCGGCGCCTTTATTCCGATTATTCCATTCTTCTTCATGACGGGTATATCGGCAGTGATCGCCGCGTTCGCGGTCAGCATCGTCGCGCATTTTATCGTCGGAGCGTTGAAGTCGCTCATCACAATTCGATCGTGGTGGGCTTCAGGATTGGAAATGACTGTTGTCGGCGTGATTGAAGCAGCAGTCACGTACGGCCTCGGTCTTGCCTTTGGGGCACTTGGTTAACAAAGGGGATAGGATCGCGATTTACGAAATTTATCAGAAAACGCCTATCTCCTGTTCGGATCCATTTGCTTTCGCATTTGGTTTGTATATCGGTGCGTTCTTGGCATTTGCGTAGTTCAGTCCGATCTCACATGTACTTACATCCCGCGATCCTTCTTATCTCCGGCGCTCTGATCGCTTCGGTGGGTTTCGCTCAAGATAAAAATGCCCCAACGCTCGATGAATTGGTTTCGAAAAACATTGAAGCCAAGGGAGGAGCCGATGCGTTGCGCGGACTGCAATCGCTCACGCTTACCGGCAAAATGCTGGTGCAGCAGGGGCAGATTCAGTTGACATACGTGCAAACGAAGAAGCGGCCCGGCGAAGTGCGG
>WNGC01004409.1_pt1 | contig 10033 bp, 6 predicted proteins | sample 5400051 | NCBI WGS metagenome assembly WNGC01 (sample SAMN13153368, study PRJNA577476) | soil metagenome | isolation source: 20 cm soil or saprolite under grassland replicate 2 | place: USA:California | collected 2016-06-15 | reverse complement strand
GTGGTTTGCAGCAAGGCTCGCGTTTCCCGGTCTATACGGCGGATGGCATTTTCCAGGGTCTCCAGCGCGGCGCTGAGGTCCGCAGCCTGGGCGTCGAGAAACCGCTTGCGTTCCTGGTTCGCCGTCAACTCCTCCAGCGCCGCCATGTTGATCGCGCCAAGCTCGGCGATCACATTGGTGAGGCGCGTGATCTCGCCCTGCAGCGAAGCCGCCCTCTGACCCTCCTTCAGAGCGGCCGCCAAAGCGCCCTCGTCGGCGCCCGCCTCGCGAAGCTGCTGCGCGAACTGCTCGCCGCTGATTCGCGCCGCCTGCTCCTTCAGACGGAGATCCGCGATGCGGTCTCGCAGCGGCTGGAGCTTCTGCTCGCAGGCCAGCCGCGCCTCCTCGTACGAGCGCAAGCTGCCGGAGATTTCTTCCTGGCGGCTGCGTGCCGCAGCCAGGGTCTGCTCCCTAGCGACCCGCGTCGCCAGCCCGCGCTGGAGCTGGGTCCGCAGCGCCTGATCATCCACGCTGGCCAGCTCGGCCTGGACCTGCTCGAGGCTGCGCTCCGCATTTTGCGTGTGCTCCAGTAATACTTTAGATGATCTTTCTATCTCACTGATTTTACTTATACAATCTTTTTCAACATAGATGGCTTCCTGAACTTCGCGCTCCGCCTGCAACACCGCCTGGCGTTGGGCCTCGTGTTTGCGCTCTGCCGCGTCCGCTTCCTCCTGGGTCGATTCCAGCTTACGGTAAAGCGCGTCGATCTCGCCTTGGCGCCGCTCCAGGCTGGCTTCGGCGGCCGTCTGGGCGGCCCGTTCCTGGGCTTGCAGGGTGGTGATTTCAGCGAGCTCTCCGTCGATCTGGCGGCTGCGCTCCCGGTAGCGCTCTTCGCCTTGAGTCAGTTTCAGGTTTTCCAGTTGACGCTCGTGATGACGCTGTTTGAGCGCCGCCCCGGCCACCCGCAGCTTGGCGAGGCCTTCATCGTGCTCCGCGAGCGAGCGTTCCAATGCGGAGAGTTCGGCGCGCTTTTTCTCGATCGCGTCCTTGCGCCCGCGCGCCTCCGACTCCAAGGATTCGATTTCGCGCTGCCGGGCAAGAATTCCCGTGTCCGCCGGATCGGGCGCGTGAAAGCTCACGCCGAAGCGGCTGAACTGGTGGCCTTCGCGGTTGATCAGCACCGTCTCGGGTGACAATCCCATGCGCGTCATCAGCCGCGGCACGCCCTCCACGACGCAGTAAGGCGCAAGCCACGCCGCGACGACAGCGCCCACTGCAGGCTCGGCGGCCTCGACGTAGTCGGCAAGCGGTTTCGGCCCCGCCTCGCGGCGCAGCTTTGCTTCGGTTCCAGGAAGAAAGGCACTGACCCTGGCCGGGGGCGGGTCCTCGAGCAAACGCTGCAGCAACTCGGGGTCGGACATCTCCATCGCATGCAAGCGTTCTCGCAAGGCCGATTCCACCGCCGTCTCCCAGCCGGCCTCGACGCGAATCTTCTGCCACAGCCGCGGTTTCGACCCCAGCTGATGCCGACCGATCCAATCCTGGATCTTGCTGTTCTCCTCGACCTGGTTCTGGATTTTCTGGAGCGTGAGCAATCTGCCCTCGAGCGCAGAAAACTCGCGCTCGAGCAGCTGCAAATTGTCGACGCATGCGCGGCGTTGCCCGTCCAGGGCCTCGCGCGCCGCTTCGAGCTGGGTGAGCAGCGTCTCCTGGCGGGAGAGTTCGGCGCTGCTTTGCGCCAACTCCTGCACGAGGTTCGCCAGCAATTGCTCATCGGGCGCGACCAGCTCGGCGCGCTCGGCGAGCAATCTCTCCTCGCGCTGCTCCAGCCCCTGCAGCGTCTTGCCCGCGTGGGCGAGGTGTGTCTGCTCCACCTGGAACGCCTGCTCGGCGAGGGCGATGCGCTCGCGCTCGCCCGCGATCCGTCCTTGGAGCAGGCGCGCCGCCTGCTCTGCTTGCGGCAGCTCCTGCTGCTCCTCGGCGAGTCTGCGCCTGGCTTGCTCCAGAGCGTCTCGCGACGCGAGGAGGCGCGCGTCCCAGGTCCGGAGCGCCTCATGCTGTTCGATCTCGCTCTGCCGCCCGGCGTCGCGCTGCGCGCTAAGTTGCGCAAGCTGCGAATCGAGACGCTGCCGGGCATCGGCCACGAAGCGTATTTCGGTTTCAAGCCGGGAGACGTCGGCGTTGACGCCGTAGAGCTCCCCCTGGGCGGCAGCGAGCGCGTCCCCCGAAGCGTAGTGCTGTGTCCGCGCCCGTTCGAGATCGCGCTCGATTTCGCGCAGCCGCGCGGTGTCGGACTCGAGCTCGGTCGCGCTGCGCTCGATCTCGCGCGCATGGCGCTGCGCCTCGGCCTCTGCTTCGTTGCGGCGCAGGAGCCACAGGAGATTCTGTTTTTGTGTCCGATCGGCGGAAAGCTCGTTGTAGCGGCGGGCGACCTCGGCCTGTTTTTCCAGCCGCTCGATCTGTGCCCCGAGTTCCTGGCGGATGTCGGCGAGGCGCGCGAGGTTGCCGCGCGTGTCTGCGAGCCGATGCTCGGTTTCGCGACGCCGCTCCTTGTACTTGGACACTCCCGCCGCTTCCTCGAGAAACACGCGCAGTTCCTCGGGCCTCGCCTCGATGACGCGCGAGATCATCCCCTGCTCGATGATGGCGTAAGCGCGCGGGCCCAGGCCCGTGCCGAGAAAGATGTCCTGCACGTCGCGGCGGCGCACGTGAGTGTTGTTGATGAAATACGAGGATTCGCCGTCCCGCTGCAGCACGCGCTTCACCGAAATCTCGGCGTACTGGGACCATTGGCCCGCCGCCCTGCCGAGGCTGTTGTCGAAGTAGAGCTCGACGCTTGCCCGCGCTACCGGCTTGCGCAGCGACGAGCCGTTGAAGATCACGTCCTGCATCGAGTCGCCGCGCAAGGCCGACGCGCGGGACTCCCCGAGCACCCAGCGAACCGCGTCGATGATGTTCGATTTGCCGCAGCCGTTCGGCCCGACCACGCCGACGAGCGGCCCGGGGACGTTCACCGCGGTGGGATCGACGAAGGACTTGAAGCCGGCGAGCTTGATTTGGGTGAGCCGCACGCTAGCAGAAGCCGCTATATGCCCAGGTAAAAGAAAACCGGCCGCTAGCCGGATTCATCGTCGATAAAACGAGCCCCTATAATACCATCTCCGACTCCGCACCCGAACCTTGAATGCCGTCCAGACCCAGCAAATCGCTTGAGAGTTTTCCCAATCCGAGCCCGCGCCGTGACTATTTGATCCGGATGCAGATTCCGGAGTTCACCTGCCTATGTCCGAGGACCGGGCAGCCAGACTTCGCCACGCTTTTTCTCGACTATGTGCCGGACCGCAAGTGCGTCGAATTGAAAAGCCTCAAACTCTATATCTGGTCCTACAGAAACGAAGGGGCGTTTCACGAGGCAGTCACGAACCGGATCTGCGACGACCTCGTGAGGCTGCTGTCGCCACGGTTCCTGCGTCTTGCGGCCCGGTTTTTCGTTCGCGGCGGGATCTTCACCAGCGTGGTGGCCGAACACCGCAAGAAAGGCTGGAAACCCGCCGCCGGCTTGGAGCTTGCGACTATCGACCAGCAGAGCACGCGCTGAAGGTGGCACCGTGAATCCCCGACTGCAGTCTCTGCAGCCCTACCCGTTCGAGAAATTGCGCGGTCTGTTCCACGGCGTGAAACCCAACTCGGGGCTTGCTCACATCAGTCTGGGCATCGGCGAGCCGCGGCACGCGACGCCGGAGTTGATCAAGCGCGCATTGGCGGAGAGCCTCGCGAAGCTCGCCGTCTACCCTCCCACCGCGGGTGGCGATGCGTTGCGCCAGGCGATCGCCGATTGGCTGGCAACACGCTACCGTCTGCGCTCGATCGACTGGAAGACCGAGGTGCTGCCGGTCAACGGCTCGCGCGAGGCGCTGTTCGCCCTTGCGCAGACCGTCGTCGATCCGGAACGCCACGACGCCGTGGTGGTCTGCCCCAATCCCTTCTATCAGATTTACGAGGGCGCAGCGCTGCTCGCTGGCGCGCGGCCGCACTACGTGAACACCACGGCCGGACGTGGATTTGCCGCCGACTATGCTTCGATTCCGGAAGAGGTCTGGCGCGGGACTCAGTTGCTCTACGTTTGCTCGCCGGGCAATCCGACCGGAAAGGTGCTGGGCCTTCCCGAGTGGAAGGAAATTTTCGCGCTTGCCGATCGACATGGATTCGTCATTGCGTCGGACGAATGTTATTCCGAGATCTATTTCGACGAAGCCGCGCCGCCGCTGGGGGCCCTTCAGGCGGCCGCGCGGCTGGGTCGTGGATTCGAGCGATTGGTGATGTTCTCCAGCCTGTCCAAGCGCTCCAACGTCCCGGGCATGCGCTCGGGCTTTGTCGCCGGCGACCCCGCTATTCTCAGGGCATTCCTGCTCTATCGCACCTACCATGGGGGGGCCATGAGCCCGGCCGTGCAAGAGGCCAGCATAGCCGCCTGGCGTGACGAAGCCCATGTGCGCGAAAACCGCAGGAAATACGCAGAGAAATTTGCCCGAGTCGCGCCACTCATGCAGACGGCGCTCGATGTTGAGCTTCCCGACGCCGGTTTTTATCTGTGGGCCCACACCCCGATCGCGGACACGGAATTCGCCCGGCGGCTCTACGCCGAACAGCACGTGACCGTCCTTCCCGGAAGCTTTCTCGCCCGGGACTCAGGTGGCATCAATCCGGGAGCAAGCTACGTCAGGATGGCGCTCGTCGCGGAATTCGGCGAATGTCTCGAGGCCGCCCATCGTGTCGTAGAATTCACAAGGAAACTATGAGCAACCCGGCGATGGGGCAGATGCAAGACACGATAGGGCAGGCTTGGGAAGACCGTGAACGGCTTTCGCCGGGCCGGGTGCCGGCGAAGATCCGCAACGCGGTATCGAAGGTGCTCGAGGAGCTCGACCGCGGCCGACTGCGGGTCGCGGAAAAAGTTAACGGAGCCTGGTTCACGCATCAGTGGATCAAGAAAGCCGTCTTGCTCTCCTTCCGGATCGAGGGCAGTCGGCCGATGCGCGCCGGATCGTTGCGGTTCTACGACAAGGTCCGGACGAAGTTCGAACGCTATGACCGCAAGCGGTTCGAGCGCGGCGGGTTCCGCGTCGTGCCTCCCGCTGTTGCGCGCCACGGCGCCTTTGTTGCGAAAAATGTGATCCTCATGCCCTCGTTCGTCAACGTCGGTGCTTACGTGGACGAAGGCTCGATGATTGACACCTGGGCCACGGTGGGCTCGTGCGTCCAAATCGGCAAGAACGTGCATCTCTCGGGAGGCGTGGGCATCGGCGGGGTGCTCGAGCCGATCCAGGCGAACCCCACCATCGTCGAGGACAACTGCTTCATCGGCGCGCGCTCGGAAATCGTAGAAGGGGTCGTCGTCGAGGAGAACGCGGTGATATCGATGGGCGTGTTCATCGGGGCGAGCACGCGGATTCTCGACCGGGCGAGCGGACAGATTCTCTACGGGCGGGTTCCGGCCGGGTCGGTGGTCGTACCCGGTACCTTGCCCTCCGCGGACGGCAAATACGGCCTATACTGTGCGGTGATCGTGAAGCAGGTCGACGCCAAGACCCGCGCAAAGACCAGCATCAACGAGCTGTTGCGCGGCGAGTAGCCGGTCCGAAGGGGAACTCCCATGTCCGCGATGAAGCGACTGTTCCAGTTGATGGCCGACAAGAAAGCCTCCGACATCTTTCTTTCCGTCGGCTCCCCCATCAACATCAAGATCAACGGCAATGCCATGCCGATCAACCAGCAGGCGATGGACGCCAACACCGTCCGCGGCCTGCTCTACGAGGTGATCGACGACAAGCAGAGGAAGGAATTCGAGGACACGCTCGAGCTGAACACGGCGTACACCTTGCAAGGCGTCGGCAGCTTTCGTATCAGCGCCTTCCGGCAAAAAGGTTCGCCCGCCGTGGTCGTGCGCTACATTCCCAATACCATCCCGCCGCTCGCCTCGCTCGGCCTGCCGCCGGTGCTCAAGGAGCTCATCCTGGACAAGCGGGGGCTGATCCTGATGGTGGGGGCGACCGGCTCGGGGAAATCGACGACGCTCGCCGCCATGCTGGACTATCGCAACGAGCAGAGGACGGGTCATATCTTCACGCTCGAAGAACCGGTGGAGTTCATTTTCCAGAACAAGAAGTCGATCGTGAACCAGCGAGAAGTCGGAACCGATACTCTGGATATGAAAGTGGGACTGAAGAATGCCCTGCGCCAGGCGCCGGATTGCATCCTCATCGGCGAAATCCGCGACAAGGAGAACATGACCTCGGCGATCCAGTACGCCCAGTCCGGGCACTTGTGCCTCGCCACGCTGCATGCCAACAACAGCTACCACGCCATGAACCGCATCATCAGCTTCTACCCGCTGGAGAGTCGGACCGCGTTGCTGCAGGACCTCTCGGCCACGCTCAGGTGCGTGATATCGCAGCGCCTCGTCAAGAACGTCAGGGGAACGCGTTCCGCGGCGGTGGAGGTCATGCTGAACAGCCGTTACATAGCCGAGCTGATCGAAAAAGGCGAGATCGGCGAAATGAAGGAAGCGATGGAGAAGGCGCTGACCCCCGGTTCGCAGACCTTCGAGCAGTCGCTTTTCAAGATGATCAAGGGCGGCCTCATCAGCCAGGACGAGGGCCTAGCCAACGCCGACTCCGCGAACAATCTGCTTTGGCTCATGAACAACACCGCGGCCGGGGCCGATGTTGCAGCGGGCAAGGAACGAAGCCCCGAGGCAAGGTCGGCGGCGCCCACCAGCAGCGCTCCGTTCAGCGAGTTCAAGCTGGACGTCAACGAGACGGAGCGCGCATAGCATTGATTCCGGTCGCCAGGGCCCGCCCGACTCCTCTCGACCGGGCCCGTTCCACGGTAAATCACCATGGCGGCCGTTGAACCGGCCGCAACGCTCCGGCTCGCGCGCGAGCTGATCGCGCGGCGCTCCGTCACCCCCGAAGACGGCGGCTGCCAGGAGCTCCTCGCAGGGCGCCTTGCGCGGGTCGGATTTGCGCTGGAGCCGATCCGGCGCGGCGAAGTCATGAATCTCTGGGCCCGACGCGGCGACGCCGGCCCCCTCATCTGTTTCGTGGGCCACACGGACGTCGTGCCCACCGGCCCGATCGAGAAGTGGGCGAGCGACCCTTTCGTACCCACCGAGCGCGACGGAAAGCTCTTCGGGCGCGGCGCTGCCGACATGAAGACTTCGATTGCCGCTTTCGTGGTCGCGGTCGAACAGTTCGTGGCGAGACATCCCTCGCACAATGGGTCGATCGCCCTGCTGATCACTTCCGACGAAGAAGGGCCCGCCGTGGACGGCACTTCGAAGGTGGTCGAGCTGCTGAAGAGCCGCGGCGAGCGCATCGACTATTGCCTGGTCGGCGAGCCGACTTGCGTCTCCAAGCTGGGCGACACGATCAAGAACGGCCGGCGCGGATCGCTTTCCGGCACGCTGCGGGTGACGGGTGTACAAGCGCACATCGCCTACCCTCACCTTGGGAAGAATCCCGTCCATCTCGTCGCGCCCGCGCTCGCGGAGCTCGCGGCGACCGAATGGGACAAGGGAAACGAGTCCTTCCCGCCCACCACCTGGCAGATCTCGAATATCCACGGCGGAACCGGCGCTGACAACGTGACTCCGGGCGAACTCGAGATCAAGTTCAATTTCCGCTTCGGCACTGCGAGCGCGGCCGATGGGCTCAAGCAGCGCATGCACGCCGTCCTGGACCGCCACAGGCTCGATTACAAGCTCGATTGGACCCTCTCCGCGGTGCCCTATCTCACGCCGCGGGGCAAGCTGGTCGAGGCTGTGTCCACTTCGATCCGCGAGGTCACCAGGATCACGCCGGAGGTCAGCACGACCGGCGGCACTTCGGACGGGCGCTTCATCGTCAATATCTGCTCCGAGGTGGTCGAATTCGGCCCGATCAACGCGACCATTCACAAGCTCAATGAACATATCGATCTCGCCGCGATCGAGCCGCTGCGCGAGATCTACCTGCGGCTCATGGCGCGACTACTCGCATCCTGAGGCACTCCAACGATCCTCTTCCTTCCCAGCCGCGCGCGTTGCGCGACTGGCTGATCCTGGCCGAGGGGCGCCTGCGCGGGGCCCGCCTCAGCTTCGGCCACGGAACGCACAGCGCTCGTGACGAGGCGGCGTGGCTGCTCGCCCACGTGCTGCGGCTTCCCTACGAGGAGTTCTCGCAGTCACCCGATTACGAGCTGACGGTGCGCGAGCGCCGTAGCGCCGCACGGCTGATCGAGGAGCGCGTCCGCACCCGCCGTCCGCTCGCCTACCTTGTCAAGGAAGCGTGGCTGGGAGAGCACCGGTTCTACGTGGACGAGCGCGTCATCGTGCCGCGCTCCTTCATCGCCGAGCTTCTGCGAGAACGGCTCGTCCCTTGGATCTCTCGTCCGCCCACAGTGCGCAGGGCGCTCGACCTGTGCACCGGCTCGGGCTGTCTGGCGGTCTTGCTCGCTCTCCCGTGGACGCAACCGATATTTCGCGATCGGCGCTCGCCGTCGCGCGCCGGAACCTGAACGCGTATCGCCTGCGCCGGCGCGTGAGACTTTCGCAAGGAGACTTGTTCACCCGCCTGAGACCGGCGCGCTACGACCTCATCGTCGCCAATCCACCCTACGTCGGAACCGCCGCTATGCGTCGCCTTCCGGCCGAATATCGGCGGGAGCCAAGGCTTGCGCTTGACGGGGGACGCGACGGCTTGGAATTCACGCGCAGGATCCTGCTGGGCGCACGGGATTTTCTGCAGCCCCGGGGACTGCTCGTGGTGGAGATCGGGCACAATCGCAGTAGGCTGGAGCGGGCGTTTCCGCGGCTTGCGTTCATCTGGCCGGAGACGAGCGCCGGCTACGACTGCGTGTTCCTTCTCGCCCGGGAAGACCTGCCAGAATAGCCTTGCGCGTCTTACAATAAAGGCAGATTGAGACAGGAACTCCCGTGAACGATCCCGCCCCCGTGAAGATCTGGAACGAATACGACCGCCCGCATCAAGACTTGCGCGAGTTCCTCTCCCGCATCGAACGCGCAGGCGAGCTTCTGAGGGTTCCCGGTGCTCATTGGAATCTGGAAATGGGAACGCTCGCCGAGTCCGTCAACGAGCGGCCCGACGCGCCGGCGCTGATGTTCGAGGATGTGCCCGACTACCCGCGGGGGTTTCGCGTGCTGTCCGGATCGACCAATTCGATGCGCCGCCTCGCGATCACGCTCGGCTTCCCGGTCCCGCAGCACCCCTTGGATGTAGTGCGCGCCTACCGCGATCGCATGAAGACCCATCGCCCCGTGCCACCTCGCACCGTGAAGCGCGGACCGGTGCTCGAAAACGTCCTATGCGACGCAGACGTCGACGTGCTCAAGTTTCCGGTGCCGTTCCTGCACGAGCAAGACGGTGGCCGCTATATCGGCACCGACGACCTCGTCATCATGCGCGACCCGGAGGAAAACTGGGTCAACTGCGGCACCTACCGGGTGATGGTCCACGACGCGAAACGTGTCGGCGTGTGGATGTCTCCGGGGAAACACGGCCGCCAGATCCGCGAGAAGTATTTCAAGCAGGGGAAGGCTTGTCCGGTGCTCGTGTCATGCGGTCACGATCCCTTGCTTTTTCTCGCCGGCGGCAACGAGCTGCGCTTCGGGCTTTCCGAATACGATTACGCGGGCGGGCACCGCGGCGAACCGTTCGAAGTGGTCGAAAGCGAGCTCTACGGCCTGCCCCTGCCCGCCCACGCGGAAATCGTTCTGGAGGGGGAGATGGTTCCGGGCGAGGTCGCTCCCGAAGGGCCGTTCGGCGAGTTCACCGGCTACTACGCCGGGGGCAAGAGCGAACAGCCGGTGATTCGCGTTCAGCGCATCTACCACCGCAACGACCCGATACTGACGATGGCCACGCCGATGCGGCCGCCGTCGGATTTCTCCTACAGCAAATGCGTGATGAAGGCGGGGATGATCTGGGACGAGGTCGAGCGCGCCGGCGTCGGCGGTGTGAAGGGCGTGTGGTGCCACGAAGCGGGCGGCGCG
>WNGC01003191.1_pt1 | contig 10034 bp, 13 predicted proteins | sample 5400051 | NCBI WGS metagenome assembly WNGC01 (sample SAMN13153368, study PRJNA577476) | soil metagenome | isolation source: 20 cm soil or saprolite under grassland replicate 2 | place: USA:California | collected 2016-06-15 | reverse complement strand
CGCCGCGAACAAGGCCACCGGTCTGTCGGCTGTTGCCGGCGGCATCTCCGAAGCGCTCGTCACCACCGCCTTCGGCCTCCTCGTGGCCGTCCCTGCCGTTTGGGCTTACAACTACTTCACCAACAAAGTGGAGGCCTTCGACGTCGAGATGGACAACTCCTCGATGGAGCTCATCAACTACTTCATCCTGCGCCGCGGCGCGAGGAAGTAACCGGCCATGGCCTACAAGCCACAAGCCGGCCCCCAGATGTCGGCCCCCAATGTTATTCCCATGGCCGACATCATGCTGGTCCTGCTGATTATTTTCATGGTGGTCACGCCCATGTTGCAAAAGACTCATCAGGTGGACTTGGCGCCCACGGAAAACGCTCACGAGATGAAGGACGCCGACAAGGACGATGCCATCGTCGTAGCCGTCACTCGCGATGGCAGCATTTTTCTCGGCAACACTAAGGTCAGCAAGGAAGACATCACCGGACAGGTCAAGGATCGCATCTCTACCCGTATTGACAAGACCGTTTACGTCAAGAGCGATGCTCGCGCCAAGTACGGCGACGTTGTCGCTGTTGTCGATGAGATTCGCTCTGCCGGTGTCGATCAGCTCGGTCTGCTCACCGAGAAAAACCAGAAGGAAAAATCGGCTGCTCCTTCGCCAACCGCGGATTGAGCGCCGTATGGTCTGTTTGCTCCGTTCGTTTGCTGATTCTTTAGGGCCGCGTCGGATCCCACCTGGCGCGGTTTCATGGCCTGCGGAGACGCTCTACCGCAGGCCCACAGGAGACTCGCTATGGGGATGGATGTAGGAGGAAAATCTGGCGGATCGATGGCCACGCCCAACGTGGTCCCGCTGATCGACATTCTGCTCGTGCTGATCATTATTTTCATGGTCATCTCGCCGCTTATTCCCAAGGGCTTGGATACGCTCGTTCCTCAGCCCTCGCCGAACCAGCAGCAGAACGTCGAGCTCGAGAACAAAACAGTGGTCGTCCAGATTGCCATGAACGGCAAACTTAAGATCAACAATGAAGACACCACCTGGGATGGTCTTGGCCCTCGCATGGAGCAGATCTTCAAGGAGCGTGCCGAGAAAATTGCTTTTGTCAAAGGCGACAACGATGTAATGTTCATGGACGTCGCCCGCGCCATCGATGTCATGCGCGGCGCCGGCATTGACAAGATTGGTTTGATCACCGCCAAGCTCGAAGCGGGCCAGTAAGTTTTCTTTGGTTTGCAGGGGTGGGGCTTGCTTCACCTGTTTTCGCTGGGTGTGAGAGTCCTCCTCGCGGGGCGTTTGCTCCGAACGGTGACCCGGTCGGAGTCACCAAAAACGAGGTGGATTATGGGAATGTTAGTCGGCGGTAAGCGTGGTATCGTCTCGGACATGAATGTCGTTCCCTTGATCGATATCCTGCTGGTGCTCTTGGTGATCTTTATGATCATCCCCGTGTACTCCATGGGCTTGGATGCGCTGGTTCCCCAGCCATTCACCGAGAAGGCCCCGACGGCTCCACGCGAAGGAGTGGTTGTCGTGCAGGTGTTGGCGGACGGGACGCTGCGCATCAATCAGGAGTCGGTGAGTTGGGAGCGGCTGGGCAACCGGATTGAGGAAGTCTTCAAGCTGCGCGCGACCCGCGTCGCGTTTGTCCGCGGTGATGGAACGGTCGAATTTGGTGTGGTGGCCAAAGTGATCGATGTCATGCACACCTCGGGGATTGCGTCGGTTGGCCTGCTGACGCCGGATCTGGATAAAGGCCTCTAACAGCTTTAAAATGCCCCTCGCAGGGCGGACGTGAATATCCGGGCGCTGGCCCCGGCAATCTTGGGGTCGCGCACAGCAGGGATGGATGCTTCGATGACTCATGCATCATCGGTGTTCAGTGCCAGCTCAACTCGGCCGGGATCAAATCCATGGCTGACCCCGGATTGGGCCGGGCCGCTTCGCTTCGCTTGCCGCGCTTCGGTCTTTGCGGCGCTCTTGATTCTCGCCGCAGGCCTCTCCGGCTGCAGCAAGCTGAAGGCCCGCGACCTCCTCAATAAGGGTGTCGCCGCTTACAAGAACGCCCAGTACGACACGGCCATCGAGGATTTCAAGCAGGCCAAGGACCTCGATCCCGGTTTGATGAACGCCCGCCTCTATTTGGCCACCGCTTATGCCAGCCAGTATATTCCCGGCGCGCCCTCGGAGCAGAACGTGCGCCTCGGCACCCAGGCCGTCAATGAATTCAAGGAAGTTCTGCAGCTCGATCCCAACAATTTGAGCGCCATCGATGGCATCGGCTCCATCCTCTTCCAGATGGCCGGCACTCCCTACGATCCCAAACAGTTTGAGGAGTCCAAGTCCTACCATCAGAAGCACATCGAGCTGAACCCCAATCACCCCGAACCTTATTACTGGATCGGCGTCATCGATTGGACCCTCGCCTTCCGTGGCAATGGCGAGTTGCGCGCGGCTTACAACCGCGAGCATGTCAACAAGCAGGTGCGGGATGACGATCCGCTCCCCCCGGCGGTCCGCGCCGATTACGTCTCTAAGTATGGGGTGCTCGTCGATGAAGGTACCGCCTACCTGCAGAAAGCCATTCAGCTCAAGCCCGATTACGACGACGCCATGGCCTACCTCAACCTCCTCTACCGCCGCAAGGCGGACATGGTGGAGTCCGCCGATGAGCGTGCTAACCTGAAGAAACAGGCCGACGAACTGATCGACAAGGTCAAGGAGATCAAGCAAAAGCGCGCCGAGCAGCCGCCGCCGCCTTGACCTGAGGTCGCGTTTCGCCTCTAATAAATCGATTTATTTACAAGGGCGTCGCCCGCGGACGCCCTTTCTTTTTCCCCTCTTTTTCCCTTCTCCGCGAACTCTCTCCTGGTTCACGCTCTGATTTCTCTTCAATCAAAAACTTCTTGTCTTCATCCCACCATGTCAATGGAAACTTCCCGCGTGGCCTTCGTTGTGGGGCACGCGCCTCGGCTGCCAGGCCCTTGGGTAAGCCACCGGCCCGCGGCAGTTTGTGGAAAGCCCGTTTTGTATATTCCTTTACAAGAATATGTCTTGACAAGAATATTCGTTTTGGGGCATATTCGTATTCGCCATGATGGTCACACTCAGAGCGCTGGCCGAGCCCAGCCGTTTTCAAATCGTCGAGCTCTTGCGTGACGGGCCACGCCCTGTCGGCGACGTGGTGCATCGCCTGCGTCTCCGCCAGCCGCAAGTCTCCAAACATCTGCGCGTGCTCAGTGCTGCCGGACTGGTAGACGTTCGCGTGGACGCGCAGCGCCGCATTTATGCCTTGCGGCCCGCGCCGCTCCAGGAGCTTGAGGTCTGGCTGGAGAAGTACCGGCGTCTTTGGGAGGCCAACTTCCAGCGCCTGGACGCCCTCCGCGATGAGCTAAAGACCGGCCAGCTGAAGACCAAGCAGAAAAAACGTGCACGCACCAAGCGATAGAGGAGGTCACCGATGAAGAGCACTGGAAATCTAAAACTGATAACACAAGGCGACCGTGAAAATCGTCATGACGCGCGCCTTAGATGCTCCGCGCCGCCTGGCCTTCGACGCCTTCACCAAGCCCGAACTGGTCAAGCAGTGGCTTCTCGGGCCGCCGGGCTGGTCGATGCCAATCTGCGAGATCGATCTGAGGGTGGGTGGCGCCTATCGCTACGTGTGGCGGCGTGACAGTGACGGAAGTGAAATGGGGATGGGCGGCGTTTGTCGCGAGATCGCAGCCCCAGAGCGGCTGGTCGCCACCGAGAAGTTTGAACAGCCGTGGTATCCCGGTGAGGCAGTCGGCACGACCGTCCTCGTTGAGCAGGGCGGAAAGACCACGATCACACAGACGGTACTCTACCAGTCGCAAGAAGCCCGCGATGCGGTCCTCAAGAGTGGCATGGAGCGCGGGGTCGCCGCGAGCTACGACCGACTTGCGGAGCTGTTGGCATCGCTGGGGACTCCAGGAATGGGGAAGGGAGCGAGCAAGTGATGAGCGAACCGCAACCTCCGCGACGCATTGGTCGAAGCATCGGCGCCGTGCTTGCGGGCATGCTCGTGGGCATCGTTCTCACCATCGGCACCGACATCGTGCTGCACGCGATCGGCGTCTTCCCGCCATGGGGCCAGTCGATGGTCGGCTTCGACGGGGCCCTCTTGCTTGCAACGGTCTATCGCACAGTTTACGGCGTCGCGGCCAGCTACATCATCGCGCGGCTCGCGCCAGATCGGCCCATGCAGCACGCCTTGGTGGGCGGCGTCGTGGGCCTTGTCGTGAGTATTGTCGGCGCGGCGGTGACGTGGAACAAGGGACCAGCCTTCGGGCCCCACTGGTATCCTCTCGCGCTCGTCGTGCTAGCGATGCCGCAATCATGGGCGGGCGGCAAACTCCGCCTCATGCAATTGCCCGCACGCGGTGACGCCTGATAGGCAGAAGAAAGGTGGACGCACGAAACGATAAATGAGATCACCGATGAAGAACACCGGAACGTTAAAAGTAACTACGCCGACGGAGCGGGAAGTCGTGATGACGTGTGTCTTCGACGCTCCGCGCCGCCTGGTCTTCGACGCTTTGACCAACCTCATGAAAATCCCTCAACGTAGGCAAGCCAGAGCTGATGACGTTAACTGCTTTGATTTCACCTCTCATCTTCCGTACGCTCTTCCAAGCTCCCTATCCCGCAAGTCCTTTGCTTGCTGCTCTTACGAAAACACCGGGGTGTAGGGGTATTCCTCCCGTTCTGGAACCCATCAATCCTTACCTCGTTACCTCCTCACTTCCACTCATCCCCTCCGGAGGCACCCATTTGGGCGTAAACTAAAACATGCCTTCGCCGAGCAATCTTCCGCTGAGCTTCAACCGCGACCGTGCCGTCCGCCAGCTCGACGCGCGAGTGGAGGAATTGCTCGAAAAGCTCCGCAAGAACCGCCCTTCTGAAGATCCCTGGATGGTCCGCCGCGCCTACGAGATTGCCACCGAGCGCCACCACGACCAACTCCGCAGCTCCGGCGAGCCGTACCTGTCCCACCTGCTCGAAGTCGCGCACATCCTCGCGGACATGCGCCTTGATGCCACCACCCTCACTGCCGCACTTCTCCATGACGCCATTGAAGACACCGAGTATCCCCTCTCCTGCATCGAAGAGCGCTTCGGCGCGGAGGTTGCCCATCTCGTCGAAGGCGTCACCAAGATCGGCCGCCTCAAGATGATGGCGCCCGAAGCGCGCCAGGCCGAAAACGTTCGCAAAATGTTGCTCGCCATGGTGAACGACGTTCGCGTCGTCCTCGTCAAGCTGGCCGACCGGCTGCACAACATGCGCACGCTCGAATACCTCGAACCCGCCAAGCAGCACCGCATTTCCCGCGAGACGCTGGACATCTACGCGCCCATCGCGCTCCGCCTGGGTATGAGCGTGGTTCGCGGTGAGCTCGAGGATCTGGCATTTCGCTATCTCGAGCCGGAAGCCTTCTTTGCCTTGCAGAAAGAAATCAGCGACAAGGCCCCCGTCCACAAAAAATTTCTCGAGGAAGTCCAGGCCACCATCCAGTCTAAGCTCGTCGAAGCCAGCATTCCCGCTGAGCTCGAATCTCGCGTAAAAGGATTGTATTCGGTGCACCGCAAGATCGTGCGTCAGGAAATCGGCCTCGCACAGGTTTACGATCTGCTGGCCGTGCGCGTCATTACCGATTCCGAGCGCAACTGTTACGCGGCCCTTGGCGTGGTCCACCACATCTGGCGCCCCGTGCCAGGGCGGTTCAAGGATTACATCGCCATTGCCCGCCCGAATCTTTATCAGTCCCTGCACACCACCGTGCTCCACAGCAGCCAACCCTTCGAGGTGCAAATCCGCACGCAGGAAATGCACCGCATCGCGGAGGAAGGCGTTGCCGCGCACTGGAAATACAAGTCCGGAAAGCCGGGATCGGAAGATGACGACCAGCGCATCACCTGGATGCGTCAGCTCATCGAATGGTCGCAGGAGCTTCAGGAACCCGGAGAATTTCTCTCCACCCTGAAAGTGGATCTCGCCCCGGTCGAAGTCTACGCGTTTACGCCGAAAGGCCGCGTGTTGGAACTTCCGCGCGGCGCCACCCCAGTCGATTTTGCATACATGATCCACACCGAAGTGGGACACCAGTGCGTCGGCGCCAAGGTGAACGGCCAAATGGTGTCTCTGCGCCATGAAATCACGAGCGGCGATGTGGTTGAAATTCTCACCCAAAAGGGCCACCACCCCAGCCGCGACTGGCTCAGTTTTGTTAGGTCGTCCTCGGCGAAAACCAAGATCCGCCACTGGATCAACGAGCAGGAACGCGAAGAAGCCACGGAAATGGGCAAGCGCCTGCTCGAAAACGAAGCGCGTCACTTCGGCCGCAGCCTCAAGAAAATTCCCGAAGCCGACATCCTCAAGCTCGTTTCGGATTACGGCCTTTCCAAGGTTGAGGATCTCTACGCCGCCGTCGGTTTCGGGAAATATTCCGCCCGCCAGGTCCTCACCCGCGTTCTCGGAGAACCGGAAAAATCCGCCGAGACCGAGACCATCGATGCCAAGCCCACTCTCGTCAAGACCGTCAAACGCATGCTGGGTTTTGGCGAAGCGCCGCTGGTCGTCAAGGGCCATGACGATCTGCTCGTTTATCGCGCCAAATGTTGCAATCCCATTCCCGGCGACGAAATTGTCGGCTACATCACGCGTGGCCGCGGTGTCGCCGTGCACACCCGGACGTGTCCCAACGTGCAGAATCTCATGTACCAGACCGAACGTCGCATCGCCGTCGAGTGGGGCGGCGGATCCGAAGCCAAATTTCCCGTCCAGCTCACCATCCGCGCGCGGGACCGCGCCGGTCTTCTTGCTGACATCACCGCCGTCATCAGCGGAGCCGGTTCCAACATTCACAACCTCGAAAGCCGTCCCGATCGCACCAACGCGCGCATTGACGCCAACCTCGAAATTGCCGACAGGCGCCAGCTCGAAACCATTCTCGTCAATATCCGCAAGATTTCCGGCGTTTTCGGCGTCGAACGCGTCTACCAGCCCGGCCACTAGAATGTCCCACACTTGCACTTCACGCCACGCGGTATTCAGCGCCGCTAAAATTCTCTTCCAGCCTTGGGCCTTTTCCCTATCGCGCCCACCTGTCCTTTCGCCGGGTATCTCGCAAAGCACACTTTTTGTCCTACCTCTTTAGCTCCCGATACAATGGAGCTATGCGGTACAGACTTATGACTCTCGGCGTGCTCGTCCTCTTCCGGATGAGCGGGTGCCACCAGCATCCGCTCACGGATTATCGTCCCCTCGATCAGGCGGGGATGTGGTCCAGCAACGTGGAACAATTAAAAACGCTGAACACCTCGGATAGGGAAGTAGCGCAACTCGTAAAGTTGAAGCAAGCCGGCATTGGTGACGATGCTTGCGTAACCCTGATTTCCGGCGCGCACCAGCGCCAGCATCCTTTTACGAGCGCCGATTCCGCGGTCAACCTTGTACGCGCTGGGTACACCGAATCGGTGATTCTGGAAATTGCAAAAACGGATCAGCTGGATATCATCGGCGGCGATGCCGTCATGCTACGGCTGATCAGCCTTTCCGATTCCGCCATCGATTTGATCTTGCACAGGAGATTGAAGGGCCAGCCCACCATGAGCAGCGCGGAAATCGGTCGTCTGAAAAATACCGGGCTTACCGAGAAACAAATTCTCGAGCGCATCAATCAGGGTATGACCGACGCGCAGGCCGACAAGGAAGCGTCATTGCGCGAGGCCACGCGCAATCACGCGAACACGGGTTTCGTTCGAACGCGCGGCCGGCGCTCTCGTTAATCTATCAAACCGCATTTTTAGCAGCGCATTCCGTCATATGCTGTATGCTCGCCTGGCGAGCCTGGTGAATTTCGCCCGCGCTACCGGGAAACTGCCGCGGCGACGGCCCCATCTGAAGAGGAGACTGCACCATGAGAGACGTCATTCTGACCGACCGGGGGCCAAAACCCATCGGACCGTATTCGCAGGCCATCCGGACGAATGGATTTCTGTACGTCTCGGGGCAGGTGGCGCTGGATCCGAAAACGGGTGAGATGACGGGGCCGGACGTCCGGCAGCAAACGGAGCGCGTGCTCGAAAACTTGAAAGGAATTCTGGAGGCGGCGGGTTCGAATCTCCATCACGTCGTAAAGACGACGGTTTTTCTGAAGGACATCAACGATTTTTCGGCCATGAACGAAGTGTACGCCAAGTATTTCACGTCGGCCCCGCCCGCACGATCGACGGTGCAGGTGGCGCGTCTTCCGAAGGACGCGCTGGTCGAGATCGAAGCCATCGCGGGGTTGTAGCGAAGACCAAATCGTTTGTGGCCGCGGCGGATTGCAATGCTTTCGAGAAGAGCGCAGCCCAAGCGCATGCCGCGGGATATCTTGGCGACCGTCCATTGATTGTGCTCACAGCAGGGCGAGCTTACACGGTGGGCGAGCCGGCAGAAGACAAAGAACTAGCGGCTTTTCACGAGATCTGCGTTCGTCAATTGCAGGCCCAACTGGCGCGACTCTCGACCCAGGGACGTCAGGTTATTATGGAGAATAGCGGCCACGGAATCGGATGGGAGGCGCCGGAAGCGGTGGTCAAAGCCGTTCGCGAGGTCGTCGCTCGAACGGCCCCAAAATAAAGAATCAAATGCGGCGTTCCGCATTCGACTCGGAAGACTTACGGGCGGGCGGGGCTTTCGAAGACTTCGCGAAAGGTGATCACGGTGACCACCCCGGTGGCAGCGACGGCGAACCAGACGAACCGGCTCTTGGCGGCTTTTATCGGCGATCCGCCATAGCCCTTGGTGCCTGCGCCACGCGGCCCTTGCGCGTCGGCAGCGTTGGCATCGAGAACGATGCGATAGGCGGCGCCTTCCGGAATCTCGCGCACGTCATCATCGACGGCGATACTCAGTGACCCGCGAGTGCTCTTGACGATCAATTCCTTGGCATTCAGAACCGTAACTCGTCCGATCGTGGGCTGGTTGGTGTTCGGGCGAATCACGGCAGAAGCCACGTGCAAGGCAAAAGCATTCGAATTGGCGGTTGAAAAAGTGGCGGAGCCGAGAGTAAGCGTTGCGGCCGGGTTGGCGTCTTCTTGAGACAACGTAGCGATGCTCGCACCGGAAAGGAGCAGGCGGGCGGCGCCGGCGCGGACCTGGACACTTCCGGATTGCTCGGTGCTGAGCCTGTCGCCGCTAAAAACGGTCGCGCCAACGGAAGTCTGTGCGGCGCCAACGTGGGCGCGATCGGCGTAGACCACAGTACCAAGCGAAGAGGAAGGCGCGGCCCAGACAGGCGTGATGAGGAGCGTGTAAGAAAGCAGTGTTGCGATAATTCTACTAGTGAACGTAGAACGGTCGATATTTCTGGTGACCGTAAGCTGGTCAAAGCACAGGCGCGGCATTAAACGCCTCCAAGAGGGCCACGGGAAGAATACTGAGTAAACTTCGCGCCGTCAATCGGTAAACATTTTTTGAAAAGAAAAAGTCGCGCTCTCGGAGCGCGACAGGAGTTTGCTGGCCGATGAGGCGTTCCGCTGTTACAATGCAAGCCAAGAAATGACCGACTGGAAACAGATTACCGCCCGCATCCGCCGCGCGCGCACCAGCAAGGATCCCGCGGGACAGCTTTCGAATCTTTACCAAAAGACGCGAGACGCCATGGTGGCCTTCGAACTGGCGAAGTTTTTCGAAACATCCGGGCAGAATGCGGATGCCGCGAAATGGTATTCCGCGGCGGCGGAGAGATTCCGCCGCTCCGATTGGAAGGTCAAGGCGCAGGAAGCTGCGGTCCGGCTGGGGGGCGCACCGGGTGAGATCCCGCTGGAAGCGGGGGCCCCGGCGACGCAGGGGTTTGCTCTGACGCCGCCTGCGGTTTCGACTCCGGAGCCGGGTTTGCCATTCGAACAGAATCCAGAAGCGCTGGAATCATCCGTGGCGGTCACCAGCGAGATCCAGCAGGCCGCGGAGAATTCAGTGGACACGCCGGCCTCTGCCGAGCCGGAGAGAAAAGGCCGTCGCCGGGGACGCC
>WNGC01005943.1_pt1 | contig 10035 bp, 10 predicted proteins | sample 5400051 | NCBI WGS metagenome assembly WNGC01 (sample SAMN13153368, study PRJNA577476) | soil metagenome | isolation source: 20 cm soil or saprolite under grassland replicate 2 | place: USA:California | collected 2016-06-15 | reverse complement strand
ACTAAAGAGCGAGGCATTCGGTGCGCCAACTTGGGCGCGCGATGGCAAATCAATCTTCTGCCACGACCTCGACAATCTTTATCACATCGATCTTGACGGAAATGTCCTCAAGAAGTGGGCGCTATCCAAAGTGCTGACCGAGGCGGGCATGAACGGCAACGATCGATTGAGCGCCTCGCCCGACGGAAAGATGCTGCTCATGGACGTCGATCTTGGCACCGAGCATGAGCGCAAGAATTGGGACGGACCGCAGCCGGCCGTTTATGTGTTCGACTTCGACACCGAGAAAACCAGCCGTGTGACCGCGAAGGATGATTTTGTTTGGGATCCATATTGGGTGACTAATGACGAATTTCTTTGCGTAATCCAGAAGGAGCACGAGAACGAACCGTCACTCTATTGTATGTCGATAAGAGGGAAGAATGCCAAGCTGCTCGCGAAGCACGCTCGCACGCCGAGCGTGAGCGCGCCGTGAGGCGACACGGCCTGGTTCTAAGCAAGCAATTTTCGCGCTTCCGCGAGCGCCTCTTCGATCTTGCCAACGTCAGGCCCACCGCCTTGAGCGCTTTCTGGACGGCCACCGCCTTTGCCGCCGACGATTGACGCAATTTTCTGAATGATGTCGTTCGCCTGAAATTTCGAGGTCAGATTTTTTGGAACTGCAGCAATCAAAGCGACGCGGTCGTTCGCTGCTCCCGCAAGGACGATCGGGCCACTGAATTTTGTCTTGAGGACGTCCACCACCGCGCCCAGTAATTTGCTGTCGGCATTTGGAACCTCGGACACGCACGAATCTTTTCCTGCATGCGACGCCGCAAGTTCATTCGCGATTGTAGCGGCGCGACTTTGCAATTGCGTCTCACTCGCTTTCGCTCGTTTCTTTTCCCACTCATGAACGTCGGCATCTATTTTTTCGAGGTACACGGCGCGCGTGTCGATCTGTTCCAGCATTTCGGCGGTCTCAGCTTCCTTGGAAAACGCAGTCAACGCGGCAACATCCGATTTCTTTCGCGCGAGCGCTTCAAATTTCTCCTGTTGCCGGGCGGCTTCATGTATTGCCCACTCGCGCGCGGCTTCACCCGCGACCGCTTCAATTCGGCGAATGCCCGCTGCGATGGCGTACTCGCTCACAATGCGAAATGGTCCGATCTCACCTGTCGATCTTACGTGCGTGCCGCCGCAGAGCTCCATCGAATAACCATTGAGCGCTTTCTGTTCGCCGCCGATCTGAAGCACGCGCACAGTGTCGCCGTACTTCTCGCCAAAGAATTGCTGAATGTCGGAGCGCTTCTTCACGTCGGCGTACGGAATTTCCGTCGAGGAGACCGGTACATTCTCGCGAATTTTTTCGTTAACCAATTTTTCGACATCGACACGCTGCTGCGGAGTTAGGGCCGCGCTTGAAAAATCGAACGTCAACTTGTCCGGCCCGACGTAGCTTCCCTTTTGCGTCGCGTCGCGGGACACAATTTCGTGCAGCGCCCAATGTAGTAGATGCGTCACGGTGTGATGTCCCTGAATCGATTTGCGTCGATCAACATCGACTGATACACGTACTGCCTCTCCCGGTTCGGGCGCCCGGCCTTCCAGGAGCTTCGCACGATGGACAAAAACATCGCCACGTTTCTGCGTGTCGATCACGCGAAGCTGACCAACTTCTGTGCGGTCATGTCCCGGCACATGCAACAGTCCGCGGTCGCCGACCTGTCCGCCCATTTCAGCATAAAACGGCGTTTGATCGAAAACGACATTTATCTCTTCCGGTTTCCCTCCCGGCAGAACGGTTTCAACAACCGCTTCCGCTTCCAAAAAGTCGTATCCAAGAAATTTCGTCGGCGAAGCTCGCAACTCTCCTTCTTCGACACTGATTTTCTCTTTCTTTTGGGCTCTGCGGGCCCGCTCCCGCTGCTCGTCCATCAATTTTTCGAAACCGGCAACATCCACAGTCAGTCCGCGCTCACGTGCCATCAATTCCGTGAGATCGAGCGGGAACCCGTACGTGTCGTACAACTGGAACGCGAATTGAGCAGTGATTTTCTCTTCGACTGGAATTCCTTGTTTTGCCTGCTCCGCCTTGAACGTCATGACCGCGTCAAATCTCGCAATACCCTCATCGAGCGTCTTGTTGAACGCTTCCTCCTCACGCCTAATCGTTTTCTCGGTTTGCACCTGCTTGGCTCGTAATTCAGGGAAAACGTCGCCCATGGTTCGCGCGACAACATCGACAAGTTTGAAGAAGAATGGTTCGTGGAAGTCGAGGGTGCGGCCGTAGCGTACGGCTCGCCGCAGAATTCGGCGCAGGACGTAACCGCGGCCTTCGTTTGAGGGAATTATTCCATCGGCAATTGCGAATGAAAGCGTGCGGATGTGATCGGCAATTACACGGAAGGCGACGTCGATTGCGGATTGTGGATCGCGGATCGCGGATTGATCCCCATCAGGCAGCGTGCTTGCGTATTTTTTGCCGCTCAGTTTTTCCAGCACATCGAAGATCGGACGGAAAATGTCGGTTTCGTAATTTGAAATTGTGCCGGAAAAATCGGTCAGATTCTTTGTGCCCTGAATGATCGCAGTGACGCGCTCGAAGCCCATCCCGGTATCGACGTGTCGCTGCGGTAAAGGCGAGAACGTGCCGTCGGGGTTCGCGTTTTCCAAATCTCGATGCAGCGCGGGTCCTCCGCGTTCACGAGTTTCCCGCGCGTGTCGCCGTCCGGAGTAAGATCGGCATGTACCTCTGAACACGGCCCACAGGGTCCGGTATCGCCCATCATCCAGAAATTGTCCGTTTTACCGCCGTTAACGATGTGGATTGCCGGATCGAGATCGGCCTCGCGAAATAAGCGCGCCCAATGATCGTGCGCTTCCTGATCGAAATCGCTCGGTTCGCCGGAGCCAGGCTTGTAAACAGTCGCATAAAGCCGTTGGGCTGGAAATTTCCAGCGATCGACCAGTAATTCCCAGGCCCATTCGATCGCTTCCTTTTTGAAATAATCGCCGAAGCTCCAGTTGCCGAGCATTTCAAAAAAGGTGTGGTGATAGGTGTCGAGCCCGACATCTTCGAGGTCATTATGTTTGCCGCCGGCACGAATGCATTTCTGCGTGTCGGCCACGCGCGGCGGATCCCACGACGGTTTTTGTTGGCCGAGAAAAATCGGCACGAACTGGTTCATGCCGGCGTTCGTGAACAGCAGATTCGGCGCGTCGGGCAATAGTGAGGACGAGGGCACAATGGTGTGCTGTTTCTCGCGAAAGAAATCGAGAAAGGATTGGCGGATTTCGGCCGAGGTCATGATGTCGATCTAAAGGTCAAATTGCCGGAGAGGCCGGAGTTTTCCAAATGGAAATCTTCAGCGGCTGGCGTTGCCGCTGGCACAATCATGAACCCGATCAAAGGAGGGCAGCTCCTCGCCCAACTCAATTGGCGTTACGCGACCAAGCAATTCGATCCGGCACGCAAAATACCTCCTGAAGATTGGGCGGTGCTGGAAAATGCATTGATCCTTTCGCCATCATCGTACGGATTGCAGCCGTGGAAATTTATCGTGATCACCGATAAGAAAATGCGCGAGAAATTTTTTCCAGCGACGTGGAGCCAACGGCAGGTTCTCGATTGCTCGCATTTTATCGTCTTCGCGGTGAACGCGAAGATGACCGAGGAACATATCGATCGGCACGTTGCGCGGACGGTTGAGCTTCGCAATGGAACGGTTGAGGCGTTAAAGCGATATCGCGACATCATGGTGGAGATGTTGTGACAGGCGCGCGTGGATCAACCGCCCAACAGTGGGCAGCGCACCAGGCTTATCTGGCGCTCGGGAATTTCATAACAGGCGCGGCGTTGATGGGCATCGATACCTGCCCAATGAAAGGATTCCAGCCCGACGAATATGACAGGATTCTCGATCTCGCTCCGAAAGGGCTCGCGTCCGTGGCCTGCTGCGCGGCGGGCTATCGCGCCGCCGCTGACAAATCTGCGGCGCAAAAGAAGGTACGATATCCGCGCGAATAAGTGATTCACATCGTGTGAATCACCATCGTTTGCTACGGCGAGCAGAAGGTGATGAACATCATTTTATTTTGCGCCGCCGGATCTGTCATAGAGCGAGGGATTGATTTATGAGATCCGCGAGCGAGCGTGGATACTGAGCCATGAAAGCGTGGCCGCCGCCGCGAAATGCCACGCTCCGGGGATTGCGTTGGCGAGTGCCAAAGCATTAGAGGCCGGAATCACAATGTCCTCGCTGCCGGTGGCGACAAGCGTCGGCGCGCGTAGCTCCCGGAGGCGGTCGCCAGCACCGTTGCGATGCCAGGCCTCCATCGCGACTTTCTGCCGATGGGACGATCTCAGGAGTCAAGTGAGCGCGCGCGGTGGCTACGATATCGCCGAACTCGCGGTAGATGCAGCGCCAAGGTCGAGTGTATCGATTAACTGTACGACGTCTTCCGTAAGTTTGCTGATGTCGAACGGCGCTCCGTCGTCAGTGGATGCGCCGATGCCGCGGTTGTCTAGCAGAACGAGCTCGCTGACGCAGGCAAGGCGATTGATGAACGCCGGGCCTAGTGGCCGCGAGTCCGTTAAGAAGCAGCAGCGGTCGCCCTTGTCCGATGCGCTGGTAGGCAATTCGCCCGCTATCGACCGGGATCGTCGCCATCGGCTCAGCGCCCGCCGACATATCGATCTTCAGTCGCGGCCGCTATTTCCGGTCCTCGTCGAGCTTGGCTTTCACAGCCGCCTCGATTTCTTCGTAGAGTGGCCGGTCGTTTTTGAGCGCTTCCTTGGCGGCATCGCGGCCTTGCGCGAGCTGAGTGCCTTTGTAATTCAGCCAGGAACCACGTTTCTCGATGATTTGTTTTTCCAGCGCAAGATCGAGAAGCGCGCCGGTCGATGAAATTCCCTCGTTGTACATGATATCGAACTCGGCTTCGGTAAACGGCGGAGCGACCTTGTTTTTCACGATCTTGACCCGGGTGCGATTCCCCGTGACGACGCCATCTGTCTGTTTGATCGCGCCGATACGGCGAATATCGACACGCACGCTGGCGTAAAATTTCAACGCCTTGCCACCGGGCGTCGTTTCCGGATTACCGAACATGACGCCGATCTTTTCCCGAATTTGGTTCGTGAAAATGCAACATGTTCGCGCCTTTGAAATAAGCGAAGTGAGTTTGCGTAAGGCGGCGCTCATGAGCCGCGCCTGCGCGCCGACTGTCGTATCGCCAATCTCGCCCTCCAGCTCTGCTCTGGTGACGAGCGCGGCGACCGAATCAAGCACAATGACGTCGAGAGCATTGGAGCGCACCAGAGTTTCGCAAATCCGGAGTGCTTCCTCACCGGAGCTCGGCTGCGAAACAAGCAGGTCGTCAAGATCGACACCGAGCCGTTTCGCATATGCTGGATCGAGCGCATGCTCGACGTCGATGAACGCCGCAAGTCCACCGCGTTTCTGTGCTTGGGCGATAACGGTGAGGGTGAGTGTCGTCTTACCAGATGATTCTGGGCCAAATACTTCGACAACTCTGCCGCGTGGAAATCCCCCAACCCCCAGCGCCCGATCGATCAGAATGTTGCCCGTGGGAATAACATCGATATCGACGATCTTTTCGTCACCCAGTCGCATGATCGCGCCATCGCCGTAATCCTTAGCGATCTGTTGAATCGCCAGATCGAGATTTTTATTTCGCGCGGCGGTCACTTTGTCTTCGCCGGGTTTCTGCTCGGTTTTGGTCGCCATATTTAAGTAACTGTAATTACTTCCACGGCGACAATTCGCCAAGCGGAAAAGAATCGAAACAAATCAAAAAGCCGCGAACGCGCGGTTCGCGGCCTTTTCTTCCCAGAGAACTGGAGATTACGAAACAGTGATCTTGCGCGGTTTGACGTGCTCCGCCTTCGGCAGAGTCAAAGTCACAAGGCCTTGATCGACCTTTGCGCTGATTTTGTCCGCGTCGATTGATGGATCGAGCTCGAATGTGCGCCGGAAATTTTCCGGGCACAATTCTTAGGCGAAAGGCGTTGCCGGAACCAGCGAGCACAATTATTCATCTCTCGTGGTGACGACGGCACAGCGAGACGAACGGTTCATGCGCGCAGCGCTAAAAGAAGCGGAAAAGGCACAAGGACGCACAAGTCCAAATCCCACTGTCGGAGCCGTTCTGGTCTTTGACGATCGGATAGTAGCACAAGGCCACCACCGCGGGGCTGGCCACGACCACGCCGAGATCGAATGCCTCCGCAATTTCGCCGCCGCCGTGCCTGCTCGCGCAACGTTGTACGTTACTCTGGAACCCTGTTCCACGGTCGGGCGCACTGCCGCTTGCACAGATGCAATCCTGAAGGCTGGAGTCAGAAACGTAGTTGTCGGCGCCATCGACGTAAATCCACGTCACTCCGGCCAAGGCATTGCGCGGCTGCGGGATGCGGGCGTTAGGCTGCGAGAGGGCATCTTGGCCGAGGAGTGCGCACTCCTTAACGAGGCGTTCAACAAATGGATTGTCGCCCGGCGCCCTTTTGTGATCGCGAAATGCGGGATGTCTCTGGATGGTCGATTGACGCGACCTCCCGGTGAGCCTCGCTGGATCACAAGCCCTCCTGCCCGTCATCACGCACACCAGCTTCGCGCTCGAGTGGACGCAATTCTGGTTGGAGCGGAAACAGTCCGCGTCGATAACCCGCGATTAAACGTCCGCGGAGCGCGTGGTGCGCGACCACCGTGGCGCGTCGTGCTGACGCGCTCAGGTAATCTGCCGTCATCGGCGCGTCTGTTTTCTGATTGGCTGGCTTCAAGGACGCTGATTTATAAAAGGAAGTCTCTGACTGCCGTCTTGCAAGATTTAGGAAAAAAAAATGTCACGAGCGTACTGATTGAGGGTGGTGGCGAAGTGCTTGGCGAAGCGCTCGATGCGCGGCTGATTGACAAGGTGCAGATTTATTTGGGTCCGATATTAGCTGGAGGAGCGGTGATTGCATTTTCGGGCCGCGGCGCGGAGAGCACTCTCAATGCGATGTATTTCGATCGCATTTCTTATCATCGGATTGGGCAAAGTGTTTGCATTACAGGTTATCCCAAGGTCCCGCCGCCCGAATAAACAGGAAACTTTTCCTCATACCTGTTGTTTAATGAGTGGGAGGTAAAATAATGAATTGGAGAAGACTTCTCTTAATTGCGTTGGTGGCAGGGGGACTGGCTTTCGTTCCCGCACAGCGTTCTGACGCTGGCGTTTCGGTCGGAATAGGATTCGGAGGTCCGGTAGGCTATTATGGATATTACCCATATGGATACTACCCGTACCGCTATTACCGACCGTATCCGTACTATGGCTACTATGGGCCTTCATACTACTCGTACGGTGGGGATCGTTATTACCGCCACCACCGTCATCATTACTACCGTCATCATCGGTAAAAGTTGACGCAGCATCAAGAAATCCACCGAGCTGGCTCGATAGTGATGTCGAGCCAGCTTTTTTGAACCCCAAGACTGTCTGTGCGGAGCCCCCCGGCTATTTCCTTGATTTTGGCGATTCCGCCTGTTTCGCAGCGGGGCTGCTGCTCGGCTGTTGACGTTGGAATTCGTTCCTTAATTGCTGAATCAACGTCGGCAATTGCTGCTGCCGTTCTGTTTCGATCTGCTGCCGGAGTAATTGCTCCATTTTTCGGCGCTCCTGCATATAACGGGATTCAAACATGGCGCGTTTCTCCTGATCTAAGCGAAGGCCGGAATCGTGCAGCGCTGCCTCGGTTTCACGCCTAATTCGATCACGGCGCAAATTCTCTCGGTCGCGCATGATTTTGCGCTCCTCCGGACTCATCCGCAGCCAACGCTCGGCATTGCGACGGAAGTTTTGTTGGGCTGTCGGGGGAAGTGAAAGCAACCGTTGGCGCATGTTCGGTATCGGCGGGGGCCGACGAGGTGGACCCGACTGCGGCACGTTGGACCGATGCGGTTGCGCTTGTACAGAAGCACAGACAGAAGCGAAGATCGACACCGCTGCGATTATCTTTACAAACTTGGCTTTTCGTCCCACAGGCTATTTTCATCCCAAGCAATCAATTCATCCAGATCGGCGACAACGTCATAATCTTGGGGATCGATTTTTGCCACCACATCTGGGGCACTCTCAGGAGATTTCTGCGGCACTGGGTGACGCGTGGCGATTGCCATCCCTATCACCAGGATCACGACAGCAGATGCTGCGACGAACCTCCGCAAGCTAAACCAGTTCCGCGTCCGTCCAAAGCGGCTCGCGCCTTGGCGGATCTTCCTCAGCACGTTCCGGGCGAAGAATGGCGAAAGCCTGGGTTCGGCGGTCCGGCCGAGGAAATCCCATAACTCCTGATCATCTTCGCGTTCCATAGTCTCCGTTGAATTGAACTACCTGCACCGTTGGAAGTTGCGCTCGGATGGGGGCCAAACATTCGATATTTAAACTCCAGGCGCCTCAAGGAAACCTTCGAGCTGTCGAATACGGGTTGGATGCCTCATTTTGCGCAAAGCCTTTGCTTCGATCTGTCGAATGCGCTCCCGGGTCACTTGGAACTGCCGCCCTACTTCTTCGAGGGTTCGGCTGTAGCCATCGACCAGCCCGAATCGTTGTTCAAGCACCTGACGCTCGCGATCTGTCAGTGTTTCCAGCACGTCCTTGATTTTCTCCTTCAACAAAACAATGGCAGTCATGTCGCTCGGATTTTCGGCGCCTCTGTCTTCGATAAAGTCGCCAAAATTAGTTTCTTCGCTTTCACCAACGGGCGACTGGAGCGAGATTGGCTGCTGCGCCATTTTCAAGACCGCGCGAACGCGATCCACCGGCAAAAGGACTTCTTCTGCCACCTCTTCCGGCGTAGGCTCGCGTCCGTATTCCTGCACGAGCTGTTTTTGCACGCGCATGAGCTTGTTAATCGTCTCAATCATGTGGACCGGAATGCGAATAGTGCGCGCCTGATCGGCGATCGATCGGGTGATGGCCTGACGGATCCACCACGTCGCATAAGTGGAAAACTTGTAGCCGCGTCGATATTCGAACTTCTCGACTGCCTTCATTAGGCCCATGTTTCCTTCCTGGATCAGATCGAGAAACGACAGACCGCGATTGGTGTATTTTTTTGCGATCGAGATAACCAGCCGCAGATTGGCTTCCACCATTTCGGTCTTAGCCCGCAATGCCTGACGCACCCAACCCTTTAGCGCTTGGTATTGCTCGGCATATTCGGAAAGCGAAAGCCACAGGCCTTTTTCCAGCTCGCGAATTTTGTTCTGGAGCTGCAAACGTTTTTTTCGATCCCGAGGATGTTTCGCTAGCTCCGTCTGAAGATACAGCGACGTATGGTAGGCGTCGTCCGCCAGGTGAACAAATTCCTCGGTCACCTTCTGTTTGAGGTAAAATTGGGGGTAAACCCTTTGCAGCGAAATTATCGCGCGTTGCAGAGGCTTGAGCTTCGATCGTTTTTTGGAAGAACTGTTCGAAAGCTGGCAGTATTGCTGGCTGATCGAGGTGCTCAAACGTTCGACCTGTTTGCACAGGTGTGGAAGCTTCTTCATATAGCGTTCCCGGCTCTCGATTTTTTTGTCGAGAATGACGCGATCGAAACGTTCCCCGCCTTCCACAAGCTTCCTGGCAAGATCGAGATGGGCACACGCAATAAAGCCGAAGCGGTTGATGTGCCTCTGCACCATGTTCTCGGCTTCCTCAATCCGCTTGGAAATTTCCACTTCCTGTTCCCGGGTCAGGAGCGGAACCTGGCCCATCTGCTTGAGGTACATCCGCACCGGGTCGTCCAAAATATCGAGCTTGGGTTCGGCCTTCTCTTCCTCTTCTTCTTCCTCTCCTGCGTCTTTTTTTCCATCCTTGTACCGATCCACCTCAGACGCTTCAATAATGTCGATCTCCATGCGGCGTAACCGGGTGAGAATGAGATCGAGTTCATCGGCGTCGGTGATCCCTTCGGGCAGCGCCTCGTTCAGATCGTCAAATGTGAGATAGCCTTGTTCTTTCGCCAGCTTGATCAGTTCGCGAATGCGACTCTGGACTTCGATCGCC
>WNGC01003184.1_pt1 | contig 10039 bp, 7 predicted proteins | sample 5400051 | NCBI WGS metagenome assembly WNGC01 (sample SAMN13153368, study PRJNA577476) | soil metagenome | isolation source: 20 cm soil or saprolite under grassland replicate 2 | place: USA:California | collected 2016-06-15 | reverse complement strand
CGCTTGCTGCATGTTATGCGTGACGAGCACGATCGTGTAGGTCTGCTTGAGCTCGACGAGCAGCTCTTCGATGCGCTGCGTGGCGATGGGATCGAGCGCCGAGCACGGCTCGTCCATGAGCAGGACGTCCGGCTGGTTGGCGAGCGCGCGCGCGATGCAGAGACGCTGCTGTTGTCCCCCGGACAACGCCGTCCCCGACTCCCGCAGCCGCTCGCGGACTTCGTCCCACAGCGCCGCCCGCCGCAGCGCCTGTTCCACCCGATCCTGCATCTCTTGCTCGGGACACAGTGCATTCAGCCGGGGACCGTAGGCCACGTTGTCGAACACAGGTTTGGGAAACGGATTGGGTCGTTGAAACACCATCCCGATGCGGCGGCGCAGATCGACGACATCGGTCCCGGGCGCGAAAATCGATCCGCCGTCGAGCACAATGTCGCCGCTGTGGCGGGCGCCCGGCGTCAGATCGTGCATGCGGTTGATCGAACGCAGGAACGTCGTTTTCCCGCATCCCGACGGCCCGATCAGCGCAGTGATCGCATGGCGCGGAATCGAGCACGTCACGTCAGTGAGTGCCTGCGTGGGACCATACCAGAAGCTGTAATCCTTGGACTCCAGGGCGGCCGCGCTCATCCGAACCTCCCCGTGATATACGCTTCAGTCTGCTCAACCTGAGGCTTGGTGAAGATCTCGTTTGTCCGTCCCACTTCGATCAGCCGTCCCATATAGAGGAAGGCGGTATAGTCGGAGACCCGCGCCGCCTGCTGCATGTTGTGGGTCACGATCACGATCGTGTACAGGCGCTTCAGGGCGTGACACAGCTCCTCGATGCGCTGAGTGCCGGACGGGTCGAGCGACGCGGTCGGCTCGTCGAGGAGCAGGACCTCGGGCTGGGGAGCCACCGCGCGAGCGATGCAGAGCCGCTGCTGCTGACCGCCCGAGAGCGCCAGGGCGCTGGTATGCAGCCGGTCTTTTACCTCATCCCACAGCGCGGCCTGCTGGAGGGCGCGCTCCACCGCGTCAGTCGTTTCGCTGCGCGACAGTTTCCCGTTGACGCGCAATCCGGCCCCGACATTGTCGTAGATCGACATGGTGGGGAACGGTGTCGGGCGCTGAAACACCATCCCGATTCGCCGCCGCAGCTCGATCGGATTCACGTCCTTGGCGTACACATCGACGTGGTCGAGTAACACCTGGCCGCTCACCGACGCACCGGGGGTCAGCTCATGCATCCGATTGAGGCAGCGGAGGAGGGTGCTCTTGCCGCATCCCGAGGGCCCGATGATGGCAGTGACCATGTGCGCGGGGAACAGCAGCGAGACGTCGCGCACCGCGGCTGTCGAGCCGAACAGTGCGGTGAGACGCACGGTCTCGAGGCGGAGCCGCGTGTTAGCGGACGCTACCATAGCGTTGCCGGGTGACCCAGCGCGCGGTGAGCGAAATGATCAACACCAGGCCCATCAACACGAGGGCGGACGCGAAGGCCATGCGATGCCATTCATCGAACGGGCCCGTGCCGTAGACGTAGATCTGCAGCGACAGCGTCTGCATCGGCTGCGTGACGCTCAGCGAGAAGTTGAGATTGCCGAGCGCGGTGAAGAGCAGGGGAGCCGTCTCTCCCGCCACGCGCGCGACGCCGACGAGACACCCCGTTACGATGCCGCCGAGCGCCGTGCGCGCGACGACCTTGAGTGACGTCCGCCAGCGCGGATAGCCGAGCGCGAGCGCCGCCTCACGCAGCGAATGCGGCACGAGCCGCACCATCTCCTCTGTGGTTCGCGCCAGCATCGGGATCATGAGGATCGCCAGCGCGACGCTCCCGGCGAGGGCGGAGTAGCCCCCGGCGGGTTTGACGAGGAAGGTCCACGCGACGATCCCGATGACGATGGACGGCGTGCCATTGAGCACATCCGCGATAAAGCGCACGAAGAATCCCAGCCGTCCGCCGCCGTACTCCGCGAGGTACATCCCCGCGCCGACGCCGACGGGTACGCCGATCAGCGCCGCGAGTCCCACGATGATTCCCGTGCCCACGATCGCGTTGGCGACGCCGCCTCCGCTCTCGCCGGCCGGTACCGGGCTCTTGGTGAAAAACGCCCAATCGATGGAGGACGCACCCCGGACGACCAGGTTGCCGAGAATCAGCACTAACGCGAGAACGGCGACGCCGGAGAGCACGACGACCAGCCCGGTCATCACGCGGCTCGTGAGGTGACGGCGGAACCGCCTGCTCGCGTCGCTCACAGCGCCCGACTCCCGATGGCGGCCCCGCGCGCGACACGCCAGATCAGAAGGCGGGCGACCGCGTTCACACACACGGTCAAGACGAACAGGATCAGGCCCACTTCGAACAGCGCCGACAGGTACATGTTCGTGGTGGCTTCGCTGAATTCGTTGGCAATGGCCGCCGCCATCGTGTAGGCCGGCTGAAACAGCGACAACCCGATGTCGTGGCGATTGCCGATGACCATTGTCACGGCCATCGTCTCGCCGAGCGCGCGCCCGAGACCGAGAATGACTGCGCCAATCAGTCCCGCCCGGCCATACGGCAGCACCGCCGAGCGCACGGCTTCCCAGCGCGTCGCGCCCATTGCGAGGGCTGCTTCGCGCTGGCTCGTGGGCACCGCGAGAAGCACTTCGCGCGAGACGGCGGCGATGTACGGGACGATCATGATCGCGAGGATAATGCCGCCCGCGAGCAGTGAATTGCCGTAAAACACGCCCTCAAAGAACGGTGTCCATCCCAGCACCGCTTTCAGGGGTGGGACGACGATCGTCCGCAGGAACGGAATGAGGACAAAAATCCCCCATAGTCCGTACACGACACTGGGGATGGCGGCGAGCAACTCCACGAGGAACGCAACCGGCTGGCGCAGCCAACGCGGCGCGAACTCTGTGAGGAAGATCGCGACGCCGAGCGCGAGCGGGACGGCGATCAGGAGCGCGAGCAGCGAGGAGGCGAGCGTTCCAAAGATCATCGGCGCCGCGCCGTACACTTCGGCGACCGGATCCCAGGTCGATGTCCACAAGAATGACGGGCCGAACCGCCCCATGGCAGGCAGCGCGGACACGAGGAGAACGCCGAGGATAATGAGCAGCAGCGCCGGCAATGCGAGCGCCAAGCCGGTCAACACCCATTGATAGGTGCGATCGCTGCGATCGACGCTGAGCAACGTCCGCCACGGACTTGCCACTCGGGAGAGAGGCTAGCTCGTAACGGGGCCCTTCCACACCAGACGGCCCCCGCTGGTGATTGCCTTGAGCCGTGCTTCGATCCAGGGCCGCATTTCCTTGGGCAGCGGTGCGTACCCCAACGCCGGCGCTTTCGTCTGGCCTTCCGTCAGCGCCCACCACACGAACTTCACCAGCTCCCGTGCCTTTGCGGCGTCCGGATAGTCTTTGCGCAGCAAGAACCAGGTGAAGCTGGAGATCGGATATGCTTGCGCGCCCGGCGAATCGGTGATCGACACGCGGAAATCGGTGTTCGGGCCCATCTGCGCCATCGCGCCCTGCGCCGCGGCGGTCACGGATACGAGGCTCGGCACGATCCAATTGCCGGATTTATTCTGCAGGGTGCCGAACGCCATCTTGTTGATCAACGCATACCCGAGCTCGACGTAGCCGATGGCACCGGGAGTCTGACGCACTGTCGCCGTGACGCCCTCGTTTCCACGCCCCCCCAAACCCACCGGCCAATTGATGGAAGTCCCGCGACCCACCTTCTGCAACCAGTTGGGACTCACCTTCGACAGATAGTCGCTGAAGATGAAGCTCGTGCCGGAGCCGTCGGAGCGGTGCACGACGATGATGTCCTGCTTCGGGAACGTGACGCCGGGATTGACGCTGGCGATACGCGCGTCTCCCCAGCTCGTGATCTTGCCGAGGAAAATGTCGGCCAGAACATCAGGTGTGAAACGGACGGGCTGTGTGATGCCCGGAAGGTTGTAGGTCGGGACCACGGCGCCCAACACAGTCGGAATGTGCAGGCCGTTGCCGCCGATGGCCGTGATGGCGGAGTCGGTCATCGGCGCGTCGGTGCCGCCGAAGTCGACCGTCTTGTCGGAGAACTGGCGGATGCCCCCGCCCGAGCCGATCGACTGATAGTTGATCTCGACGTTGTCGAACTTTTGGTTGTACGTCAGGATCCAGGTCTGATAGATGATGTTCGGGAACGTGGCCCCCGCGCCGTTGAGACGCACCTGTGCCGTCAACGGGTGGGCGGCGGAAGCCAGCGCCCCGACTATGCCGAGTGTAGCGATGGTTCTGCGCAGCACGTCATCCCCCTTAAAAGTTCGCTTGCCACGAGAACTTGAGCTCCCGGGCCGAGCGGCTGACGCCGCTCACCGCGTCCTTGTAGCTGTAGAAGTCGAACCCGGCCCGCAGCAGCACCGAGTTCGCGAAGTAGATGTTGAGCACCGGCGTGATGAGGATGCCCTGGTTGTCACCGGTCTTGGTGTCGGGATCGAGATAGTCGACCCGCACGGTTGGCTCGAAGATCTTGATGAGCCGAGTATCGGGGCCCGTAGTGTTGATCCGGTATGCGCCAATGACGCTGAAGCCCACGAATGTCCGCAGAGCGGTATCGGCGCTGGTCCGCAGGTTGCCGGTGTTGCGGCCCGTGGCCACGCGGTTGGCGATCGGTGCATTGTCGCCGGTCGCAAAGTCGGCAATGACGTGCAGCCCCGGGCGGAAGCCGCCCCATTCGGCGTCTACGCCGAAGGCCGACGTCATCTTGGACGAATCCGCAAAGTAGGCGATGGTGCCGGCGCAGGTCGAGCAGATCGCGCGGTCGCGGCTCGCGAATGAGGCGCCCACCTGGAGGACCGGCTGATTGTCGGCGTTGGTCGTCACGATCGCCGTGCCACGGGCGAAGTAGCTCTTCGCGTTGTTCACGTCGGTCGCGCTCTCACGCGAGCCACCCTGCACGCCGGCCTTGAACGTGATCTTGCTGTCGGGCCCGACGTAATCCACAAACGCGCCCAGGTCGTGCGACGCGTATCCATTCTGGACGAGGACGTCGTTCAAACCTTCTTTTCCCGCGAGCCGGAGGATGCGCAGGCCGCGCTCGATCGAGAGTAGGTTGTTCGAGCTGTTCAGCTCGTAGCGCTGGAACGGCGATTTCTCTTGCCCGACGCTGATGCCGAAGCGGGGATTGAGGCCGACCCGCACGAACGCGTCGCGCATCCGCAAGGCGCCCATCTCGAAGCTCGGCTGAATCACGAGGGTGATGTTGTCTCCGAAGCGCACGTTCGTCTGAATCCGCAGCCGGCGCACCTCGAAGAGGTTGTTCACCTGGGCAGGGTTGTAATTGCTCGATGAATCGCCGGATGACATCCGGTACTGCGTCTGGACGCGGCCTTGCACTTGGATGGTTGGTGCCTGCGCGTGCGTGGTAGAGGTGAGGATCGAGAGAATCCCGAGCGCGGCAGTAGGCGTGAGCAGTTGTCGTAGCTGCACAGAGCGACTCCTCCTAGTTGATGTAATCACGTAACGAAGACTCGCCCGCCCGCATCACCGGAATGCCTGCCTCGTGTCACGAGCGTGTAACGACAGATCAGGATGGACCTACGTGAGTGAACCCTCGGGGAAATAAAGGAGGATTGAGGTGCCGCGTCCGATCTCGCTGTCGGCTTCGACGCGGCCACCATGCGCTTCGACCAGGTGTTTTACGATAGCCAGGCCGAGACCCGTCCCTCCCTGCTGGCGCGAGCGCGCCGGATCCACGCGATAGAACCGCTCGAAGATGCGCGGGAGGTGCTCAGCGGGAATGCCGGAGCCGGTATCAGCGACGCGCACCACGATGTCGTCGCCGGCCGGCTGAGCGGCGATGCGAATGCGGCCGCCCGCCGGCGTATACCGCAGCGCATTGTCGAACAGATTCGTCAGAATCTGGCGCAGCGCCTCTGGATCGACGGTAATCGTGGCGGCCGGAGCGGCGATCGCCGTTTCGAGCTCCACGCGTCGCGCGGCGGCACGCTCGGCGAACGGAGCCCACGCTTCCCGTGCCGCGGTTTCGACGCTGAGCGAGCTGGGCTCCGGTTGCCAACCGCCCGATTCGATGCGCGACAAATCGAGCAAATCGTCGACCAGCCGCTGCATGCGGTGCGCGTTGTCCACGATTGTCTCCGCGAACCCCGCCGCCTGGGACTCGGGCGCCTCCGCGGCCAGCGTTTCCGCGTACCCCGCAATGGCGGTGAGTGGCGTCTTGAGCTCGTGGGACACGTTGGCGACGAAGTCGCGGCGGATCAGCTCCAACCGGCGCAGATCAGTCACATCGCTCAACACGAGCAATGTGCCGCCGCCTTCGAGCGGCCGCGCCGAGATGACGACGGTGCGGCCGCCGAAATCCAGCTCGCGGCGCTCGACGGCGGCGCCCGTGAGTACCTCACGCATCAAGGCGCGATGCGGCCGATCGTGAAACAGCTCCCCCAGCGGCGGCAGCGCCTCGGTCAGGCCATAGCCGAGCAGCCGGCGCGCCGCGGCGTTGGCCGTGACGATCGTGCCGCGCGGATCGGCGGCGATGACGCCGTCGGATAGCGCCTCGAGCAGCGTGTGCGATTCCTCGCGCTCCCGGCGCAGCTCGCCGAAACGGCCATCGAGCTCGTGGTGCATCGCGCGCAGCGCGTCCACATGATGCGCGAGCTCCGGCACATGCACGTCAGGGAAGGTCGCCGGGCGGCCGGCCGCGATGTCGCGCGCGGCGTCCGCGATTTCGAGCAGTGGCTGCGCCAACGCCCGCGCGAGCAGCCATGCAAGCAGGCCCGCGGCGATCAGCATGACGAAGCCCGCGGCCGCCACCGCGCGTTGGATGCCGTGCACCTGCGCATCCACGACCGTCAGCGGTGTCGAGACGCGAGTGACGGCGATGCCCGGCGGGCCGTCCCGCACGGCTACATAAAGCTGGCGCTCGTTGGTCGAGGCGCTCAACCGGGCATTCTGTCCTACGCCCGACGCCGAATCGAGCGCGGCGCGGACTTCGGGACGATTGCGGTGATTCTCGAGTCGCGTCAGCGACAACCGATCGAATTCCGTGTCCCCGCGAACGTGCCCCTCCGGATCGATCAGGGTTATTCGACGCCCCAGATGCCGGCCCGCCAGTCCGGCGAAATCGGACCACAGCAACGAGTCGCGCGGCGCGGCGACCGCGACGAGGCGTGCCTCGCGCTCGAGCTCGGCGGCGATTTCGGTCTCGAGATGGCGGCGCAACAGCACGTCGGCGGCGACGATCGAACCAACGACGGCGGCGGTCACGAGCAGGGCGATGCTCGCGAACAGCCGGGTAGCGAGTCTCATCGCCGGCGACGGGGAGGGGCCGGCGGCTCGCGGAACCGATAGCCGACTGCCCGCACCGTCTCGATCCACGCGCCCGCCGTGTCGAGCTTGGTGCGCAGCCGCTGCACGTGCATGTCGACGGTGCGCGTCTGAATATCGGGCTGCGCTTGCCACACCGACTCGAGCAATTGCGCGCGCGTCTGCACGCGATCGCGGCGTTCGATCATACGCTCGAGCAGCTTGAATTCCGTCGCCGTCAGCTCGATGTCGTTGCCGTCGACGCTGACGCGATGCGCGGTGCGGTCGAGCGTAATCGGCCCAGCGACCATGCGCCCGCCCGCCGCGACCGGGGGTGCGGCGAGCCGCCGCAGAATGGCGCCGACCCGCAGCACCAGCTCCTTCGGGGAGAACGGTTTGGCGAGATAGTCGTCGGCGCCGAGGGTGAATCCCTTGATCCGATCCGGCTCGTCTTTGCGCGCCGTGAGCAGCAGGACCCCGACGTCGCGCGTCTCATCACGCCGCCGCAATTCGGTGAGAACCTCGAAGCCGGAGTGCCCCGGCAGCATCAGGTCCAACACGACGAGGTCGGGGCGCTCTTCGCGCGCGGAGCGCAACGCGTCGGCGCCGGTGCCGGCGGTCGTGACGCGATAGCCTTCCTTCGCCAGATGATACGCGACGAGCGCCGTGATGTCCGGCTCGTCGTCCACTACGAGGATGCGATGCACCGTGCCGGTGTCGGTCGCCATGAACAGGGCGGAAGGTAGCGCGACGAGCGCTCCTTCCGCAATTTTCAGCGCACCATGCACCTTCTCTGCACACTTCTCCTCGCGCTCCAGAGTTCTCCGGATACCGCGCACATCGTCGTCGTCTCCACGACCGACATTCATGGCCGGGTCCTCGGCTGGGACTACGTGCGCGACGCGCCGGCCCCCGGAGGCTTGAGCCGGGCGGCAACGATCCTCGAAAACCTCCGGACGCAGTATCCCGGCACGGTCGTGCTCGTGGATGCCGGTGATCTCTTGCAGGGAAATCCGCTCGCGACCTTCTACGGCCGGTTCGACAAGCGTCAGCCGCAGCCGATCGTCGATGCGATGAACGCGCTGCAGTACGATGTCGTCACACCCGGCAATCATGACTTCGACTTCGGACTCGACCTTCTGCATCGCGCCGCGACCGGGGCGACCTACCGGTACGTGTCGGCCAATGTGGAAGACTCGGGCGGCAAGCCGCTGTTTCCGCCGATCGTCTTGCTGCCGCGCGGCGCCGTAAAGGTCGGCATCACGGGATTCACGACGCCTGGCGTGATGCTGTGGGATCAAAGTCAGTTGGCAGGACACGCGCGCGTGCGGCGCATCGCGGGGGCCGCACCCGCCGCATTGGCGCGGCTGGAAGGAGAAGGTGCCGATCTCAAGATCGTCCTCATCCACAGCGGATTCGGCTCGTCGAGCTACGACACCACCGGCGTCGGGCCCGAAAATGACGCAGCGGCGCTCGCCACCGTCAATCCGAAACCCGATCTCGTCATCGTCGGCCACACGCACCGCGAGATTCGCGACACCGTGATCAACGGTGTGCACTTCGTGCAGCCGAAGAACTGGGCGCAGAGCCTCTCGGTCGTGCACGTGTCGATGAGCAAGGAGCAGGGAGCAGAGAGTAGATGGCGTGTCACGAACATCCGCGCCGATCTCATACCGCTCGGCACCGTTCCCGAGCAGCCGCGATTCACACGACGGCTCGATGCGGCGCATCAGGCGGCGCGCTTGTGGGCGGCGACCGCGGTCGGCACTGCCGCGCCGGGGTTTGATGCGCGCTACGCGCGCGTACAGGATAGCCCGCTGCTCGACTTCATCAATGAAGTGCAGCGCCGCAAGACCGGAGCGCAGCTGTCTACCGCGGCGGTATTCGACGTCCAGGCCGGCATCCCGGAAGGCGAAGTGCATCTGCGCGACGTCGCCGGGGTCTATCCGTACGAGAACACCCTGCGCGCCGTCCGGATCTCCGGTCAACAGCTGCGGGAATATCTCGAGCACTCCGCGCGCTACTTCCAGACCTACGAGCCGGGCCGGCCGATCATCAACGACAGCGTCGCCGGCTTCAATTACGACGTGGTGAGCGGTGTCGTCTACAACGTCGATCTCTCGAGGCCGGTGGGCCAACGCATCCGCGGCCTCGCCTATAACGGCAAGATCGTCCAGCCGACCGACAGCTTCACGATGGCCGTCAACAGCTACCGGCAGGTCGGCGGTGGCGGGTATACGATGCTCGCCGGCGCGCGCGTCGTGTATGACCACGGCGAAGACATTCTCACCCTGCTCATCGACGAGATCCGCCGCGTCCACAACCTGCAGCCGGCAGCCTACTTCAAGCGGAGTTGGGGGATTGTCCCCGATTCCGCGCGCGCGGCTGCGCGCGCGGCAGTCGCGTCCCAGGCGCCCGCGGCAACGCGCGTGCGAGCCGACAGCGTGTTGTTGCGCGTCCTCGCCCTCTCCGATCTCCATGGCCAGCTGGAGCCGCGCGTCTGGGACTGGTCCGCGAACCGGGCGGTGGGTGGCGTGGCCGCGCTGAAGCCGTGGCTCGATAGTCTCGCCCGCGCCTGCGGCTGCACCAGCGTGCGGCTCGACGCCGGCGACGAAATGCAGGGCACTGCGCTATCTAACGCGACATTCGGGCGCGGCACGATCGACGCGATGAATCAGCTGGGTATCGACGCAGCCGCGATCGGGAATCACGAATTCGATTGGTCGATCGACACGCTGCGTGCCCGCATGGC
>WNGC01004521.1_pt1 | contig 10044 bp, 11 predicted proteins | sample 5400051 | NCBI WGS metagenome assembly WNGC01 (sample SAMN13153368, study PRJNA577476) | soil metagenome | isolation source: 20 cm soil or saprolite under grassland replicate 2 | place: USA:California | collected 2016-06-15 | reverse complement strand
TACTTCGCCGACTCGATCAAGTACACCACCGCCAAGGCCTGCACCAATCCGGCCCCGGCGGGCTCGATCGCGTTCTGTAACACCACCGGGAACACGCTCGGCGCCATCACGACGGGCACCGGGACGCAGGCGGGCTGGACGGCGACTGTTACCAACGCCAACACCGCCAAGAGCTGCGAGATCTTCGTCGGCGCGACGTCGCCGGCCCTGAGCATCGCGACCGCGGAAGGCGCGCCGGCCTGCAAGTAAGCCGCTGGATCAGAAGGAGCAACACCGAGCGGCGGGGACTTGTCCCCGCCGCTTCGTTTGACGGTTCTTCGGAGCCCCGTTGCGGTCAGCCCGGTGCCTTGCAAAACACCCGATTGGACGGATGATTGCGGGCAATCGCACCACTCGGTCTTTAGTCGTAACAAGCTGCCACACAATATGTTAGCAGCTTCGACAGTGGAAGGCACGAGGTTTGCTTTGTTGATGCTGGGAGCATCGTGTTTCACACGGGTCTATCGCCCATAGTCGCACTCCAAACGGGAGTAAGTCAGATGAATCGTAAGGGTTTTACGCTCATTGAGCTGCTGATCGTGGTGGTGATCATCGGCATTTTGGCCGCCATCGCGATCCCCAAGTTTGCTAACACGAAGGAAAAGGCGTACCTCGCCTCGATGAAGTCGGACCTCCGTAACCTGGTTACGGCGGAAGAGGCGTACTTCGCCGACTCGATCAAGTACACGACTACCAAGACCTGCAGCAACCCGGCCCCGGCGGGCTCGATTGCGTTCTGTGAGACCACGGGCAACACGCTCGGCGCCATTACGACGGGCACCGGGACGCAGGCAGGCTGGACGGCGACCGTTACCAACGCCAACACCGCCAAGAGCTGCGAGATCTTCGTCGGCGCGACGTCGCCGGCCCTCAGCATCGCGACCGCGGAAGGCGCGCCGGCCTGCAAGTAAGCTGCTGCACCAGAAGGAGCCACACCGAGCGGCGGGGACTTCCCCGCCGCTTTGTTTTTCGCGCGTAAGCAGAACTCCTTTCAGGTGAACTGGTTAAAGGCTGTGGTCGCCCGTCACTGGATCGTGGTGATGTGACGCCGAGTTGCGTTCTGCACTTTTTATGGCGATTTGCGGGATGGGATGCCGTAGCAGGTCGCACGGGCACAGCCGTTTCAACGCGGCACTGGACGTGCATTGGGACGCGTGCATAGCCACCCGTAGTCTCGGGCGGTGCGTGCGGTACATAACGGGTGTTGCTGAGGCCGGAGCGCCCTCCGGAGTTCCGACCCCAAGCGAGGAGTACGAGATGCGTATCTTAACGGTTCTAGTCGCCTTGGTGACGATGCCGCTGGTAGCGGGCGTCGCCCAGGAGCGCGCTCATCCAAAATGGTCCACCGGTCTGCGCAGTGGCTGGATGGGGGCCGCACTGCCCCCCGGCCTGGCGAAGTGTAGCGTCGCCAAGCCAGCCAACGCGGGCGACGTCGGGGTTAGCCGCCCTGTGTGCGGTGACCCGCCGCCCCCGCCCCCACCCACCCTGCCCCCGCCGCCGCCTGCGTGCGGGCTTNCTGCGTGCGGGCTTGTGGGACCCGTGGGTGGCAATGGCATGATTACGGGGAGCGTGATCGAAGGTCGGAGTGGAAACTTTACCGGCCTTTCGGGTTGGTGCGTCGAGTTGAGCTTCAACGGGACCGTCGTCGCGTCCGTCGTTACGGACCCATCGGGGAACTTGAGCTTCGGGGGCCTCGCAGACGGTACGTACCTGATCTGCCAGGACTTGCAGAGCGGCTGGGTTCAGGCGACTCCGGGTGGGACCTTTTATCCGGTTTGCCCCTCAGGGAATGCCGGATATACCGTCGATGTCATCCAAGGCGGTGGCGGCAGCGTATTCTTCACCAATCAGTAGCACGACAGAGCTTTATCGGAGCCCCGGCGACTTCGCCGGGGCTCTGTTCTTTCCCGTCGCGCAGCCGTGCAAAGTATTGCACCATGCGCAGCGGGTTGCACGACGCTGGGTGCGCTGACAGCGCGTAAGTTGTTGCCCTTACTGGTGTTTCATGGCGGCACCTAACGTGCGAGAGGTTCCCTACGTGAACCGACACGGCTTCTCCATGATCGAGCTGTTGATCGTCATCATCATCTTCAGCATGCTGACGGTCGCGGCGTTTCCCACGATCTCGCGGATCACGACCCATTCACGCGTGAATCAGGCGGCGATGGTCGTCGCCCAGGATTTGGCCCAAGCGGTAACCGTCGCCGAGCGACAGCGCAAGCCGGTGCGCCTGGCGCGCGGATCGGACATGAAGTCCATCATCCTGAGCGACCGGGCGAGCGGATCTGTACTCTCGACCCGCGTGCTTGGCCGCGGAGACGTCTACTCGCTCGATTCCGTGTCGCTGTCGGTCGCGCCAGTGGACGTGTTTCCCAACGGTTTCACCTCGAGCGCGTTGACCGTGACGCTGTGGGCCGGCGGGTACTCCCGCCAGGTCACCATGTCGCGGGCGGGGTGGGTGAGGGTGCCATGAAACGGACCGAGGCGGGTTTCTCGCTCGTCGAGCTGCTCTTGGCGGTGACCCTGCTCGCGTTGCTGCTGGTCGGCGTCGCCAGGCTGAACTTCGTGTTGGCCCAGCGCTTCTACAAGCTGTCGCAGACCCCGGCCCGGGCGGGCATCATCGCTCAGCTCGTCAATCAATTCACGGCCACGCCGTTCGACTCGCTCAAGTCGAAGGTGGGGACGGTCACGGTGAACAAGCCGCCGCTACCCTACAGCAGGACGGTCATTGTGGACAGCCTCTCGCCCAACTGGCAGCGCGTGCGGATCATCGTCACGCCGCTCAACTCCGTCTTCAAGGCGGACACGGTAACGCTCCAGCGTACCAAGCCCCCGACCAACCCGTTCGGCACATGAGCGCGCGCCGCGGCTTCACGCTCGCCGAGCTGCTCGTCGGCATGGTGATCCTGGCAGTCATCGGGGTCGCGCTGAGCACGCTCATCCTGTCGCAGTCGCGCTTCTACGACAATCAGGCGCAGCGCCGGCGGGCGCGGTTCGTGTCCCGCGCCGCGGTGAACGCCGCCGTGTCGGACCTGCGCATGGTCGAAGCGACGGCCGGAATCGTGTCGGCGACGCCGACCCAGGTGGTCGTGCGTGTCCCCTACGCGATGGGGATCGCCTGCGGGCACGCGGGAGCCCTCGAGACACTGGCGCTCTTCCCCGTGGATTCCACGCTGTATGCCAACGCGGGGTTCTCCGGGTTTGCCTGGCGCGACTCGCTCGGCGTCTACAGCTATGTCGAGGCCGGTGCGGCGCTCGGCGTCGGTGCCGGGGCCACGTGCAACGGCGCGAACGTCACCGTGCTTCCCGCCGGACGCGTGATCACGGTCACGCCGGTGGGGTTCCCGGCGGCGTACCCGGTCCTGACGGAAGTCGGGTCGCCGGTAATGCTGTTTCAGCGGATGACCTACGAGTTCAAGCCGTCGAGCACGCTGCCCGGCCGCACGGCGCTGTGGCGGACCATTGTAGCCACGGGCCAGACCGACGAGCTGGTCGCGCCGTTCGATACGTCGGCGAAGTTCCGCTTCTTCGTGGTCGGCAGCGATACGGCCCAGAGCGCCGTGCCCGCTCCGGTGACCAACATCCGCGGGTTCGAGCTCAATTTCAACAGCCAGAGCGACCGCGTGGCCCAAGGAACCGGCGCGCTCCAAGCGTCGCAAGTCGTTACGGCCGTCTTCTTCAACAACCGGATCAAGTGACGGAGAAACGAGGAGTCCACATGGAACGCATCCAATCGGAGCGCGGCGTCGCGTTGGGGATGGTGCTGCTCGTGACCGTCGTGCTTACGCTCGTGCTGGCGGCGGGGTTCGCCGCCATGAGCGGCGAGCGCCGCGTGGTCGCCAACGACGAGGTCGCCCTCGACGCCTTCGCGCTCGCCCAGAACGGGCTCGAGCTGTTTATGGCGAAGCGCGATTCCTTTGGGTTCGTGGCGCAGCCGCCGGCGGCGTCGGAGTCCACCCGCGCGACGTTCGCCGGCGGCTACGTCGATGTGGTGCTCAAGCAGGTGCGCGCGGACGCGGCCAACAAGCGCTACGGCTACGCCGTTCGCGCCCACGGCATCAGCACCGATCCCGCGCTCAGCGGGACGCCGCGAGGCGAGCGCACCGTCGGTGAGTACGCCGTGTGGCAGGTCGGGAACATGAACGTGCTCTCGGGTTGGACCAGCTTGACGGGATTACAAAAGAACGGGACCTCGGGCACGCTCACGGGCGACGACGGCTGCGGCAAGAAGGCCCCGGTGGCGGGCGTGGCCGTGCCGACCAACCCCGGGTACACCGGGCCGGCGGGGCCGATCAGCGGCAACCCGCCTGTCCTGAACCTCGGCACGGAATCTCAGTCGGTCGCGGCCACGAAGATCGACTGGGATGGCATCGTGAACAAGAGCGCGCTCCAGCCGGACTACACCATTCCACCCGCGAGCTGGGGGTCGATCGACTTCACCAACTGGCCGACCATCAAGGTGCTCGGTGATTTCTCCCTGCCCGGTGCGGGCCAGGGCACCTTGATCGTCACAGGCGACCTGACCATCAGTGGCAGTAACATGTGGGACGGCGTCATTCTCGCGGGCGGGAACCTCACCTCGAACGGCAACAATACGGTCGAGGGCGCGGTCGTGAGCGGCCTGAACGTTCAGTTTGGAGCGTCCCTGCCGCAGGCGTCGGTCGGCAACGGGACCAAGACGTACCAGTACAACTCGTGCAACGTCGAGAGCGCCATGGCCAAGCAGGCGAAACTCGTGCCGTTCACGAACGCCTGGGTCGATAACTGGCCGACGTACTAGACGACAGCCGCAAGCCGCAAGCCGTAAGTCGTAAGCCGTAAGCCGCAAGTCGGCACCCTGCCGCTTGCGGCTTATGGCTTGTGGCTGAGTATTCTCCCCATGCCGGCCAAGCCCGCGCTGCGGACCGAGCTCCTGTTCTACGCGTCCTTCCTCGCCGCCGCCGCCCTGCTGGTGGGTGAGGCGACGATCCTGGTGGTGAGCACGTACGTGTCGCCGCGCGCCTTCGTCGTGGTGATGCTGGTGGTGGCCGTCCTGGAGGTCGGGATATTCGTCGTGTTCGGGCGGTACCTCGTGACCCGGCTGGTGCTGTGGCCCCTCGACCGTATGGTGGCGGCCGCCGACGCGGTGGCGGACGGCGACCTGGCGCGGCGCGCGCCGGACGCCGAGACGCGGGACTTCGCCACGCTCGCCGAGCGGCTCAACCGCATGACCGATCACCTGCTCGACGCGCGGGGCCAGCTCGTGCGCTCGGAGAAGCTCGCGAGCATCGGGCGCCTGGCGGCGGGGATCGCCCACGAAGTGGGGAACCCCCTCGGTGCGATCGGGACCTACGTCGACGTGCTGCGCCGGCGCGGGGCGGACCCGGACCTGGTCGCCGGGATGACCCGCGAGCTCGACCGCATCGACCGCATCGTGCGCGGGTTGCTCGACTACGCGCGCCCCCAGGAGGAGCCCCTCACCCCCCTCGACCCGGCCGTCGTGGTGCGCGGCGCCTACGGCCTGCTCGAGGCCCAAGGGGCGCTCAAACCCGTGCGGCCGAGCTTGGATCTCGCGCCCGGCGTTCCGGTGATTCTCGGACGGGCCCATCTCCTCGAGCAGGCGATCGTGAACCTGGTCCTCAATGCCGTGGACGCCGCGCCCGCGGGTGTCGTGATCGTGGGGGCGCGGGGCTGGGCCTACGAGCCCCGTCGGGTCCCCCCGAACCGGAGCACTGACGCGAGCACGACGACCTTCCCCCGGGTGACCGAGCGTCGTCCGGCGCGGGCCGAGTTCTCGGCGGGCCAGCCCGGCGCGCTGGTGTTCGTCGCCGATTCCGGTGCCGGCGTGGCGCCCGAGGACCGCGACAAGATCTTCGATCCCTTCTACACGACCAAGCCGCCGGGCTCCGGCACCGGGCTGGGCCTGGCGATTGTCGCACGTGGGGTGCACGACATGGGCGGCGTCGTCTGGGTGGATACCGCGCGCGAGGGAGGCGCCGCGTTCAAGATGTTCTTCCCCTGCGCATGACCCGGGTTCTGGTCGTGGACGACGAGCCCGGCCTGCGCCATTCGCTGGGCCTGCTACTCACCGATGCGGGGTACGAGGTGGCGGCGGAGGGAACCGGCGCCCGCGCCCTGGCACGGGCCCAAGCCGAGCCGTTCGACTTGATCTTGTGCGACGTCCGGATGCCGGACATGGACGGACTCGCGTTCCTGCGCTCGTACAAGGCAAGCGGCGGCGCGGCCCTGGTGATCATGATGAGTGCCTACGGCGGCGAAGAAGCCGCCCTCGCCGCCATGAAGGACGGGGCGTACGACTACGTCCCCAAACCGTTCCGGCCCGACGAAGTGGTGCTCGCGCTGCGCAAGGCGGAGGAGCGCGAGCGGCTCGGTAGCACCATCGCGACACTAAGAGCACAGTTGGATAGCACACCCGCCGCCCGGGCCCTGATCGCTGAAAGCCGGGCCATGAAGCAGGCGCTCGAAATCGTGGGGCGGGTGGCGGGGCACCCGACGACGGTGCTCATCACCGGCGAGCGCGGCACCGGCAAGGAGGTCATCGCCCAGGCGATCCACCGCGCCGGTCCACGGGCCGCCGGCCCCTTCGTCGCGGTCAACTGCGCCGCGATCCCCGACACGTTGCTCGAGTCGGAGCTGTTCGGTTACGTGAAAGGGGCGTTCACCGGGGCGGCGGGAGATCGGCCCGGGCTGTTCGAGCAGGCGGACGGCGGCACGCTGCTGCTGGACGAGATCGGCGAGTTGCCGCTGCCGCTCCAGGCGAAGCTGTTGCGGGTGTTGCAGGAGAGCGAGGTTCGCCGCGTGGGGGATCAGAAGACCCGCCGGGTGGACGTGCGGCTGTTGGCGGCCACCGCCAAGGAACTCGCGGCCGAAGCGGCCGCCGGGCGGTTCCGCGCGGACCTGTTCGATCGCCTGAACGTCGTGGCGATCCATCTCCCCCCGCTCGCGGAGCGGCCCGAGGATGTCGCGCCGCTGGCCCGACACTTCGCCGCCCGGCTCGCCAGCCGTCTGGGCCGGCGCGTCACGTTGAGCGATGCCGCGCTCCAGTGGCTGGGCGAGCAATCGTGGCCGGGCAACGTGCGCTCGCTCGAGCACGCCATCGAACGGGCGGCGGTGCTGTCGGACACGGAGATCCTGGAACCCGACGATCTGCGGAAGGGACCGCTGCCCGGTCCCCCCTCCCCAGGGGCGGAGCCGGGAGCGGGCAGTGGGACCCTCCGCGACGCCGTGGAGCTGGCGGAGCGTCAGGCCATCACCGCGGCCCTGACGGCGGCCGCCGGCAACCGCCGTGAGGCAGCCAAGCGGCTCGGCGTGAGTCTGAGAACCCTGTTCTATAAGATGGATCGCTACGGCATCGAGTAGCGCGATATTCCGAGCAGTGGTGCAATGATTGGTAGTATGCGCTGACATACCCGCCACGCCATCCTGCGATACTCGGGCGACCTCGATCCTCCTCACCACAACGGGGCGACAGCGTGACGCCTATCGTGCAGGCAAAGCAGGGGTTCGTGCTGGTCGAATTGGTCATCGCGATCCTGGTGCTCACCGTCGGGTTGTTGGGGCTCGCGGGATCGGCAGCACTCGTCACGCGGATGATCACCAGAGGGCAGCGCTCAAGCGCGCACGCCGCGTTCGCCGCCCGGCGCCTGGAGATGCTGCGCACCACCGGGTGCGCGGCGCAGGATGCGGGATCGGACGTGCTGCTCCGGGGAGGCACCCCGGTCGATTCGATCAGCTGGCGCTTCATCGATCGGGGAAACGGTTCGTGGCAGATCGTCACGCGCAGCACGTACCAGATCGATCGGAACCGGTGGCGCAGGGACAGCGCCGGGACGGCTGTCTCATGTCTCCTCTAGCGCGCCGAGGGTTCACCCTCGCCGAGCTGATGATTGCCATCGTGTTTCTGGGCGCGATCGCGGCCGTGGTGTACCGGATCATGACGACCGCTCAGCGCGTCTACAGGGCGCAAACCCAGCGGATTGACCTGCAGCAGAACCTCCGGGCGGCCGCCGCCATCTTGCCCGCGGAGCTTCGCGTCCTGAACGCGCGGGATGGCGACATCCTCGCCATGGCGTCGGACTCGATCACCATCCGCGCGATGCGCCTGTTCGCGGTCTCCTGCGACACCCCGGTCCTGAACGGGGGGGCGATAACCGGCAGGACGATGGTGATCCGCAACTCCCTGACGTTCGGCTCGCGCATGCTCACCGCCGGCGACTCGGTGCTCCTCTATTACGAGGGCAGGCCGGGAAGCCGCACCGACGACGGCTGGCTCAGGGGGCGCCTGACGCGCGATCCCATGGCGGCTCGCTGCGCCGGCCCCGAGCCGGTCGCCCAGGCGCGACCCGGCATGCGGTTGACCTTCGACCTCGTCCCTCTCGTGCCGCCCCAGGAGAACCGAGCCGGAACGGTTCCCCTGGGCGCGCCGGTGTGGGGCTATGAAGTCACCACTTACAAGCTGTATCGCTCGCCTGCCGATGCGCAGTGGTACCTGGGACAGCGAGTGGCGAGCGCGACGCTCCAGCCCCTGCTCGGGCCCTTGGTCGGCAAGAACGGCCTGACGCTCGAGTACTACGACTCCACCGGCGCCCCAACGTCCCGGCCCGAAGACGTCGCCCAGATTGAAATCGCCGTCCGGGGCCGCACCCTCGAGTCCGCGGTAGACAGCCTCGTGATGCGAGTGGCTTTGCGGAACAATCGGCGCTTTTAAAGGAGCTGGCCATGAAACGGGTGTTGCAAGACGGGCGAGGCATGGCCTTGGCGCTGACCCTCGTCGCCCTCGTGATCGTCGGGGCGCTCGTCGCCAGCGCACTGTTCTCGGGCACCGCGGAGCAGCGCATGGCGGAGAACGTGCGCTTCGGGCTGCAGTCGTTCGGCGTCGCCGAGGGTGCCGCGTACGGCGCGCTCGGCACGTGGCCGGCGAATCGCAGCACGTATACCGGCAGGCGCGCCTATCCGCTCGATTCCGCCGTGCCCATGCAGACGGACGGCTCGTACAGCGGGACGGTGTACCGGTTGAGCAGCACGCTGTACCTGCTCGATGTAACGGGGCGCGACATCAGGAGCCGCGCCGACGGGCTGCGGGACGGGATCAGCCAACGCCTGGGCCTGCTGATCCGGATCGCGCCGCTCCCGGCGGACATTCAGGCACCCCTGACCACCCTCGACGAGTCCGTCACGCGCGGCCGCCGCAACACATTCCTGAACGGCATGGACAATCCGCCTCCGGCGGGCAGCAATTGGAGCGACTGCGGGCCGACCGGGGCGGGCGTGGCAGGTGTCCGCTCGACGCTCGACACCAACGTGCTCTACAGGTACGGATCGAGCGGCTACGCGACGCTCTCGCAGCAGGCGAGCGTCCAGCTGGCCCCCGGGAGTTACCGTCCCTCACCCGTCGTCGTGAGCGGGGTGTGCGAGACCAACGCTCAGCCCAGCAATTGGGGCGACGGAAACGACCACAGGAGCCCGTGCGGAGCCTACTTCCCGATCGTATGGCTGAAGGGCAATCCGCCCTTCAGTGCCACCGGCACCTGGAGCATCCTCGGTGGCCAGGGCCAGGGCGTGCTGCTGGTGGATGGCGACCTGTCTGTGCAGGGACCGTTCACGTTCTACGGCCTGATCGTGGTCCGCGGCACGCTGAGCGCGGCGGGGAACGCGGCCCTGACCGTCTACGGGGCCGTGTCGGCGAGGACTGCGGACGCAACGGACAGCGGCAGCGGGCCTATTACGGTGAACTGGTCCAGTTGCGCTCTGACGGAGGCGCTGCTCGGAGCGGGGTTGGGGGCGCCGAGCCGTTCACGAGGCTGGGTGCAGCTGTATTGAGGCAGGATACCGCCCCGGCGTGACGGCAGCTACAAGGGCGGGGTGACACTCCGCCCTCGGTGTTAAGAACAACAGTAACATCTTATTTGTCAATTACTTACCTACGGCAGCGCGTGACAGAGCGGAGCGAGGGACGAGCATTGCTGGCGCTCTTTAAGCCGACCTAAGTCAAGTGCTGTGAAGTAG
>WNGC01004836.1_pt1 | contig 10046 bp, 8 predicted proteins | sample 5400051 | NCBI WGS metagenome assembly WNGC01 (sample SAMN13153368, study PRJNA577476) | soil metagenome | isolation source: 20 cm soil or saprolite under grassland replicate 2 | place: USA:California | collected 2016-06-15 | reverse complement strand
CGCGCGACGTATCCCAGCTCGGTCGTGCAGACCGGCGTGAAGTCGCGCGGATGCGAGAAGAGGATGGCCCAGGCGTCGCCGATCCACGCGTGGAAGCTGATCCGGCCCTCGGTCGTCTCCGCGGTGAAGTCGGGTGCGGTGTCTCCGAGTCTCAGGCTCATCGGTCGTCTCCTTTCTTCGTGGCGACACTGACGATGTAGTCCGCGAACCGCGGCGTGGGGTCGAAGCCCAGCACGGCCGGCGCGTTCGCGACGAAGTTCGACGTGGCGTTGATGTCGTAGAAGTAGACGCGGCCGTCCGCGCGAGAGACGAGGTACTCGACGCCCCCGACATCGATGGACGCCGCGCGCACCAGCGTCAGCACGTGGGCGACGATCTCGCGCGGGGCCTCGTGGCGCGTGACGCTGAGCCCGGGCGGGGCGTCGGCCGGGCAGGCGCCTTGAGAGGGCGGTGCGAGCCGAGGCGCCGCCGCGGCGACGAGGTGAGCGGTGACATGGCTCGAGTGGTCGGCGCCCGCCGGCGCGACGGGCGTCTGGCAGATGTCCGCGGGGCACAGGTTGAAGGTGGCACTCGTCCGGACGATGCGGATCGCGTAAAGATACCGGCCGTCCAGCACTTCGACGCGCACGATCGCGCCGTCCGCCGGCTCGATGTACTCCTGGAGCAAGGCCACGCCGTCGGGGCCGAAGTCGAGCGCCCGCGCGCGCGCCTCCAGCTCCGCGCGCGACTCGAAGCGCTCGATGAGCGCGCCCGAGCCGCCGACGTTCGGCTTCACGACCGCGGGAAAGCGGACGCTCTCGCTCGCCTTCAGGAGCTGGTCCCGGTGGTTCACGACGATGGTCCGCGGGTAGCCCACGCCGAGACGCTCGAACAGAGAGAGCTGGAGCGCCTTCGACTTCTCGAAGCGCCAGGCCGCGACCGGGTTGATGACGGGGACGCCGAGGGCCTGCCAGTGGGCCAGCAGCGGCTCGGCGAAGAAGAGCACGCTCCCGTGGCCGCGCCGATGTGACGACGGGCTCGTCCGGTTCACGATGACCGAATAGCGCCGGGTCCGGTCGCCTGGGTCGAAGGCGTGGTTCGAGTGGTCGATCTTCTCGAAGGGCAGGCGCCTCAGCTGGAGCTCCGCGCAGAGCCGGGCCGACCAGTCGGGGTGCTCGTCGAGGATGCCGATCGGTGCGGAGAGGTCGAGGCTCATCGTGCGGCTCCTATGGAAGCGTGGAGGGTCTGCTCGGGAAACCACTGGAGGTGTGGGCGGAGGGCGACGACGTCGCCGATCACGGCGACGACCGGCGGCTCGAGCCGCGCGCGCGCGGCGCGCCCGGCGATGTCGTCGAGACGCCCGACCAGCGTCTCCTGTAGGTCGGTCGTGCCCCAGCGCACGAGGGCGACCGGCGTGGCCGGGGGGCGTCCGTGCGCGATCAGCTCCCGCGTGATGCGCGGCAGCGCGCCCACGCCCATGAGCACGACGAGCGTGTCGGCCGCACGCGCCAGCCGCGCCCAGTCCACGCTCGCCTCACGCTTGCACGCCTCCTCGTGACCCGTGACGACGGCGAACGAGGCCGCCACGCCCCGGTGCGTCAGCGGGATGCCCGCGTAGGCGGGCACCGCGACGGCCGCCGTGACGCCGGGCACCACCTCGAAGGGAACGCCCGCGCGCTCGAGCGCCAGGGCCTCCTCGCCGCCGCGACCGAACACGAACGGGTCGCCGCCCTTGAGCCGCACGACCCGCCGGCCGCGTCGCGCGTGGGTCACGAGGAGCGCGGTGATCCGCTCCTGCGGCAGCGCGTGGCGGCCCGCGGCCTTGCCGGCGAAGACGCGGCGGGCCCCCGTGATGAGCCCGGGGTCGCCCGGGCCGGCGCCGACGAGCGCCACCGTGCCTACGCGCACAGCGTGACTCCCAGGAGCTCGAGCAGGCGACGCTTGGCCGCCTCGCGCCCGCGCTCGACGATGAGCCCCCGCACCTCGGGGCCGAGCGCGCGCCGCCAGGCCGTCGCGTCGGCCGCGCGCCCGGCCGCGCGCAGCTCGCGCCGCGCCTCGGCCGCGATCTGGGCGAGCGCCGCGTAGTCCGCGGTGAGGTAACGCTCCAGCTCCTCCCGCACCGCGCGGGCCAGCGCGGGGCTCGTCCCGCCCGTGGACACGGCCACGGTCAAGTCGCCGCGCCGCACGAGCGCCGGCAGGATGAACGTGCAATTCGCCGGGTCGTCGGCCGCGTTGACCCACACGCCGCGGGCGCGTCCCTCGCGGGCCAGCGCCGCGTTGACGTCACCCGCGTCCGTCGCGGCGAGCGCCAGATCGAAGCCCGCCAGATCCCCGTCGCGGTAGCCCCGAGGCTCGTGACGGAGCCGCCCCTCGGCGCCGAGCGCGGCGAGCGCCGGCGTGAGCGCCGGCGCGATCACCGTGACGACCGCGCCCGCCTCGAGGAGCCCGGCGATGCGCCGCTCGGCGACCACGCCCCCGCCCACGACGAGGCAGCGCCGGCCCGCGAGCTCGAGGCACACGGGGAAATGGCCCACGTCAGCCATCGACCCCGTGCGGCGGGCGCCCGGGCGACTCGTCGCGCGCGACAGCCTCGACGAGCTCGCCGGCGAGGAGCCCGCGCAGGTCGTCGTCGGTGTGGCGCGCGGCGAAGTGCCTGAAGGTCTCGCCCGCCAGACGGTCGGCCAGGAAGGCGCGCAGCAGCCGCTCGATCGCCGGGGCGACGTCCGCCGCGGTCAGGCGGAGCCCGATCGGGCGCGCGACCGCCTGGTGGAGGCCGACGGCGCCGCCGACGCAGAAGTAGTAGGCGTCCACGAGCGCGCCGTCCACCTTGACCTTCTTCCCCTCGATGCCGAGGTCGGCGATCCAGTGCTGGCCGCAGCTGTTCGGACAGCCGGTGATGTGGATCCTGAGGTGCTGCTCGAACCCGGGCAGCCGCGCCTCGAGCGTCTCGACCAGGCGCCGCGCGAAGCCCTTCGTCTCCGTGAGCGCCAGCTTGCAGAACTCCGAGCCCGTGCAGGCGACCGTGCCGCGACGGAAGGGCGAGGCGTCGAGGCGCAGACCCGCCGCCTCGAGTTCGCGGCCCAGGGCAGGAGCGTGCTCGCGCCGCACGTGGGGGATCAGGAGGTTCTGCATGCTCGTCGTCCTGAGCTCGCCCGTGCCGTAGCGGTCGGCGAGGTCGGCGGCCGCGCGCATCTCCGCCGGCGTGAGCCGCCCGCGCAGCACGGCCACGCCCGCGTAGACGTAGCCCGCCTGCTTCTGCGGGTGGATCCCGACGTGGTCGCGGTAGACGTCGTCGGGCGGGTCGTCGCGCACGCCGGGCGACAGCGCCACACCGAGCCGTTCCTCGATCGCGCGAAGGAACCGTGCCGCCGTGAAGCCGTGCTGCAGGAACAGGAACTTGAGCCGCGCCTTCTCGCGGTTTTGGCGGAGGGCGTCCGAGTCGCGGAAGATCTCGGAGATCGCGCGCAACACCGGAAGCGCCTGATGCCAGGGGATGAACGCGTCGAGGGGCAGCGCCAGGTGCGGGTCCGTCGAGAGGCCTCCCCCGACGCGCACGGCGAACCCGATCTCGCGCGTCCCCGGGTGACGCACGGCGGTGAGGCCGACGTCGTTGATCTCGGGGTACGAGCACCACGCGCGGCAGCCGGTGATCGTCACCTTGTACTTGCGCGGCAGGTTGTAGAAGGCCGGGTTGCCGTTGAGCATCCGCGTCGCCGCGTGGACGAGGGGCGAGGCGTCCACGAGCTCGTCAGCGTCCGCGCCGGCGAGCGGGCAGCCGGTGACGTTCCGCGTAACGTCGCCGCAGGAGCCGAGCGTCGTGACGCCGTTCAGCCAGAGCGCCTGGAACACGGCGGGGAGGTCCTCGAGTGAGACCCAGTGGAGCTGGATGTTCTGGCGGACCGTGATGTCGGCGACCCCGCGCGCGTGACGCTCGGCGAGGTCGGCAATCGTGCGGAGCTGATGGGCGTGGAGCGCGCCGTTCGGGATGCGGATGCGCACCATGAAGTGGCGCGTCGCCTTGCCCTCGCCCCCCTTGCCGCCGACGGCACCGACGCCGTCGCCCTGCGTGTAGATCCCCCACCAGCGGAAGTAGGTGCCGAGCCACGGGGGCGGGATCGCGTCCCAGCCCTCGCGCGCGAAGCGGACGATGTCGTCGTACGCCGTCCACGGGTTCAGCTCCCGCTTGAGGCGCTCGACGCGCTGCGCCTTGGTCTCCTTCACCGCTTCGCTCACGGTGTCCCTCCCGAAATGGGAATGCCGGGAGGCGGGCGCTCGGCTCACCCGCCCTCCCGGCTTTCGTCTTCGTGTTGCGACTTTCGCCGTTACGAGGGCACTACGTCACCTGACGTACCGCAGCGGCACCTCGACCCAGGCTTGAAAGCTCGCGCGCTTCGCGCTGACGCGACCCGTCGGCGCATCCACCTTCGGGATGGCGTTACGGATGACGACCTCGCCGCGGAGCTGCTCGACGACCTTGCCTCGGCACACTGGGAAACGCGCGGCGGTGACAGCCACGAAGTTCATCAGCCTCACCCGAAAATACTATTGTCTATCGGGATTGTCAAGAATAAGTTTGGCTTTTATTGGCACATAGATATCAGACTGGTCGAGTGGCCGCCCGATGTCACGCTCGTACCTCTGGCCCGCCGGTCTTGCTCCGTTTCGGGATCAGGTGGACGTGGGCGCGGGCCGGGGCGCCATGATACCTTTCCTGCGCCGAGCGCCGGGCCGGCCGCCGGGGAGGGTTCGCGATGGGGAAGAGCGTGTACGACGAGACCTACGCTCGCTCGATGAAGGCGCCCGAGAGCTTCTGGGCGGCGGCGGCCGAGGACATCCACTGGGAGAAGCGCTGGGATCGCGTCTTCGACGACAGGCACCCGCCCTTCTACCGCTGGTTCGTCGGTGGCGCCCTGAACACCTGCTACAACGCGCTCGACCTCCACATCGACCGCGGGCGCGGCAAGCAGCGCGCGCTCGTCTACGACAGCCCCGTCACCGGCACGGTCGCGGTCTTCACCTACGCCGAGCTGCGCGACGCGGTGGCGCGCCTCGCGGGCGCGCTCCGCCGGCGGGGCGTCCAGCAGGGCGACCGCGTCCTCATCTACATGCCGATGGTCCCCGAGGCGGTGATGGCGATGCTCGCCTGCGCGCGCCTCGGCGCGATCCACTCGGTCGTCTTCGGCGGCTTCGCGTCGAACGAGCTCGCCAAGCGCATCGACGACGCCAAGCCGAAGCTCATCCTCTCCGCGTCCTGCGGTATCGAGGTGAATCGCACCGTGTCCTACAAGCCGCTCCTCGACGGCGCCCTCGCGCTGTCCTCCCACCAGCCGGAGGGCTGCGTGATCCTCCAGCGGCCCCAGGCGACGGCGGCGCTCGCGAAGGGGCGCGACCTCGACTGGGGGGACTTCGTCGCCGGCGCCCCGTCCGCTCCGTGCGTGCCCGTGGCCGCGACCGATCCGCTCTACATCCTCTACACGTCGGGGACGACGGGCGTGCCGAAGGGCGTGGTCCGCGACAACGGCGGCCACGCCGTCGCGCTCAAGTGGTCCATGGAGAACATCTACGGCGTTGGCGCGGGCGAGACCTACTGGGCCGCGTCCGACATCGGCTGGGTCGTCGGCCACTCGTACATCGTCTACGCGCCGCTCCTCAAGGGCTGCACGACGATCCTCTACGAGGGCAAGCCCGTCGGCACGCCGGACCCCGGCGCCTTCTGGCGGCTCATCTCCCAGCACGGCGTGAACGTGTTGTTCACGGCGCCCACCGCGTTCCGCGCGATCAAGAAGGAGGATCCGCAGGGCCGCCACATCGCCACGTACGACCTCCGCAACTTCCGCACCCTGTTCCTCGCGGGCGAGCGCTGCGATCCCGACACGCTGCACTGGGCGGAAGCGCGCCTCGGGGTCCCGGTGATCGACCACTGGTGGCAGACGGAAACGGGCTGGCCGATCGCGGCCAACTGCATGGGCCTCGGCCGGCTCGAGGTGAAGGCGGGCTCGCCGACGAAGGCCGTCCCCGGGTACGACGTGCGCGTGCTGAGCGAGGACAACACGGAGATGCCCGCGGGGCAGATCGGCTCGATTGCGATCCGCCTACCGATGCCGCCGGGGTGCCTTCCCACGCTCTGGAACAACGACGCGGGCTACGAGACGTCGTACCTCACGAAGCACCCCGGCCATTACCTCACCGGCGACGCGGGCTACCGGGACGACGACGGCTACCTCTACATCATGAGCCGCGTGGACGACATCATCAACGTCGCCGGCCACCGGCTCTCGACCGGCGCGATGGAGGAAGTGCTCGCCGGCCACCCCGACGTCGCCGAGTGCGCCGTCGTGGGCGTCGCCGACGAGATCAAGGGCGAGGTGCCCGTGGGCTTCGTCGTCACCAAGGCGGGGGTCGAGCGCAGCGACGCCGACATCACGCGCGAGCTGGTCGAGCGCGTGCGCGAGCAGATCGGGCCCGTGGCCGCCTTCAAGACCGCGCTCGTCGTCAAGCGCCTGCCGAAGACGCGCTCGGGGAAGATCCTGCGCGGGACGATGAAGCGGATCGCCGACGGTCAGGACTACACGCTGCCCGCGACGATCGACGATCCGGCAGTCCTCGGCGAGATCACCGAGGCGCTGCGGCAGCGGGGGTACGCGAGCAAGCCTTAGCGGGTCGTCGGCGTCGGGCCCGCCGCGGCTCGCCCGGCAGGGCTCGCGGGACCACGCGGCACGCGTGCGCTGACCGTGAGCGGCTGGGCTCCATCCGGGCGCGCGGAAGCCGTCGCCGCGTGGCGGGAACGGGTCCCTGGCGGTGCGAGGTGAGGCCGCTCGGCGGACGAGCCGAGCGGTGAAATGGGTCGACTGGACCCCGGCCGGGCGGGCCACGGCGGCCCCAGCGCACGGCCACGCGGCGGTCCCGAGATCAGGCGTGGCGGAGCCGCCACCACAGCATGATCCCCGCCAGAGCCGCGAGGCCGAGCGCGCCGTTCCAGAAGAACGCGGCCGAGACCCCCCACCACTCGGAGATCGTGCCGACCAGGAACGCGCCGATCGGAAAGATGCCGCCCGACACCCACGTGTAGAGGCTCATCACGCGCCCCCGCAGCTCGTCCGGCGCGCGGAGCTGCATCGAGGTGTTGCAGCTGGCCATCAGCTTGAGACCGGTGTAGCCGGTGACGAACAGGAGCGGCACCGCCAGCCACACGTGGCGCGTCGCCGCGAGGCCGAGGAGCGCCCCGAACGCGAGGCCCGCGGCGGCGAACATCTGCGCGAGGCGCGGCTCGCGCGAGCCCTGCATCCCCACGCTCAGCGCGCCCGCGACGGCGCCGACGCCGAGCGCCGCCATGAGGAAGCCGAAGCCCTCGGCCCCGAGGCCGAGCACCGTCCGCGCCAGGAGCGGCACGTACACGGTGAAGTTGAAGACGCAGAGGCTCACGATCAGCACCAGCGCCAGCGCGAGCAGGAGCCGCGGCGTGCGGCTCGCGTACCGGAGGCCCTCGGCGATCTCCTCCCGCATCGACGCAGGCACCTCGCGCGTGGGCCGCCCGGGCGACTCGAGCCGCGCGAGCGTCACGATCACCGCGAGAAAGCTCACGCTGTTCACGAAGAACGCCGGCACCACGCCGAAGCGCCCGATGACGACGCCCGCCACCGCGGGCCCCACGATGCGCGCGGCGTTGAACGCGGCGGAGTTCAGCGCGACCGCGCTCGCCACGTCGTCCTTGCCGACCAGATCCATCACGTACGCCTGGCGCGCGGGCTGGTCGAAGACGTTGGCGAAGCCGAGCAGGAGGCCGAGCACCGCGACGTGCCAGTACTCGACGAGGCCCGTCGCGACGAGCGCGCCGAGCATCAGGGCCTGGCAGGCGAGCGTCGTCTGCGTGATGACGAGCAGCCGGCGCTTCGGCAACCGGTCCGCGACGGCGCCGGTGACGACGGCGAAGAGCAGCACGGGCGAGAACTGGAGGGTCGAGATGAGGCCGAGCTTGAACGGCGAGCCCGTCAGTTGGAGCACGAGCCACGCCTGCGCGACCGTCTGCATCCAGCCGCCGACCAGCGCGACCAGCTGTGCGAGGTAGAACCGGCGGTACTCGCCGTGGCCGAGCGCCCGGAGCCCGTGCGGGAGCCTCACCGCGCCATTCTACAGGGGCCGCGACGCCTGGAAATTGAAGGATTTGCGCGACGCCGGCCCGCGGGCGTTGCCACTCTGGCGCGGGCTTGCGTTCCGCCACGTCTCGGACTACGCTCCTGCCACCCACGAAATCCCGGCCGCGTGGACCCGGGTCCCACAGGAGGCGATTATGGCGCTCCGAGTCATGTCGGCGGACAGCCACATGGACCTGATCTACCTGCCCACCGACACCTTCACCTCGCGCATGGCCGCGAGATGGGGCGACGCGGCGCCGCACGTCGTCGAGCGCGACGGGCGCAAGTGGTGGGTCTCGCGCGACTCGACCCTCGGACCCTACGGCGTGTACGGCCCGGGCGTGACCGGCGGCAAGCGCGGACGCATCCTCGCCGAGGCGGGCTTCGCGACGGGCAAGCAGACGCGGCCCTCGAACCCGGTCGAGCGCCGGGAGGACCAAGAGCGCGACGGGGTCGAGGCCGAGGTGATCTACGGGATCATCGGCATCTCGCGCGGGCTCTTCGGCACCGGCGGAATCGCCGATCACGAGACGCTGGCCGCGGTCTACCACGCGTATAACCAGTACGTCGCCGAGTTCAACCAGACCGAGCCCGGGCGGTACTACGGCCTCGGCTGTCTCCCGAACCACGACGGGAAGCTCGCGGCCGAGGAGCTGCGCCACTGCGCCGGCCTCGGCCTGCACGGCGCCGTGATCGTCCCGTGGGGCGCGGCGATGCCCGTGTGGCATGAGATGTGGGAGCCGCTCTGGGCCGCCGCGGAGGACACGGGCCTCGTCATCTCGTTCCACGTCTTCGAGGGCGGCGGCGCGACGGTGGGCTACGAGGTGAAGGGCGTCCGCCACCCGGCGGTCGTCGGCTCGTGGACAGTCGTCGCGCCGATGCAGATGGACGAGATCTGCGTCAGCGTGATCCTCTCGGGCGTCTGCGAGCGCCACCCGAGGCTCCGGCTCGTCCTCGGCGAGAGCGGCATCGGCTGGCTGCCCTACATCCTGGAACGTCTCGACGACACGTACGAGGAGCGCCTGGCCGACGACCTCCAGCTGCCGCTGCCGCCGAGCGCGTACTTCAAGCGCCAGATCTACGCGACCTTCCAGAAGGATTTCCACGGCGTCCGCGCCATGGCGGCGATAGCGCCGGACAACGTCATGTGGGGCTCGGACTACCCGCACCGCGACGGCACGTGGCCCTTCTCGAGGAAGGCGATCGAGGAGCAGTTCCGCGGCGTCGACGCGGCGATCCAGCGGAAGATGCTCTGGGAGAACGTGCGGCGCGTCTACCGCATCGAGCGATGAAGACCGTCGGCACCGCGACCGCCTCGGACTTCTGCAAGGCGACGCTCGAGGCGCTCGGCTGAGTTGGAGGTGGCCCGGCCCCCGCGGCGCGCGAGCGCCCAGGTCACGTTCGACAAGGTTGCGGCCGTCTACGACGACTTCATGGGCCGCTGGACGCGGCTCTACCTGCCGGCGCTCCGGCGCGCAGCCGCACTCGCATCAGGCCAGCGCATCCTCGACCTGGCCACGGGCACCGGCGAAGCGGCGCTGATGGCGGCCGAGGCCGCGGGCCCGGCGGGCCGCATCCTCGGCGCCGACATCTCGCTGGCGATGCTCCGCGGCGCCAAGGCGAAGCTCGGTGCCCGACCGATCCGGCTCGCCACGATGGACGCCCAGGCGCTCGCGTGCCGTGACGCGGTCTTCGACGCCGTCATCTCCCAGCTCGGACTCATGTTCGTCCCCGATCCGCTGGCGGGCCTGAGGGAATGTGGGCGCGTGCTGCGCCCCGGCGGTCGCCTCGCCGCGCTCGTGTGGTCTACCGCCGACCGCCTGCCGTGGCTTTGCGCCCTCGCGGAGGAGCTCACGCGGCACCTCCCCGCGCGCCGGACCGAGATCCTCCAGGGCGTGAGCCTCGGCGCTCCGGGCCGCCTCGCGCGCCTGCTGG
>WNGC01003180.1_pt1 | contig 10048 bp, 7 predicted proteins | sample 5400051 | NCBI WGS metagenome assembly WNGC01 (sample SAMN13153368, study PRJNA577476) | soil metagenome | isolation source: 20 cm soil or saprolite under grassland replicate 2 | place: USA:California | collected 2016-06-15 | reverse complement strand
GGGGCCGATAACCCGGAAACTTCGGCTAGAAATCGTGGAGTTCGCCGCAAAGGAAAATGAGCATGATGGCAGGCGCACTTACGCCCACTGAAGTGATCACAGCATGGAAGGCCGGTTCTGATTTTGTGAAAGCGTTTCCTTGCGCCCAAGTGGGTGGTGACAGTTACATTCGGGCGCTGAAGGGACCATTGCCACAGATTCCGCTGATTGCGGCCGGCGGAGTCAATCAACAAACTGCAACAATTTCATCCTCGCAGGAGCCGTCGCACTGGTATAGGCCATGAGTTGATCGCCAAGCAGGCTTTGCAGCAAGGACAGGAAGGGCAAATTCGCGAGCTAGCTCGCAGGTTTCTTAAGTTCGTAAAAATCGCGCGCAGCCGGCGCCTTCAGACCTGACCGTCCTGGACGAATGCTAGGTTGCTGGTCGGTAAGAATACTCAGGCCACGCCGGCTTGCCATCCGTGCCGCGAAGTTTTACCTTGACCGCCGACGTCTCGCAGCTTATTGCTGCCTTTTGCTGCCTCGCGGAATTCGCAAGTCCTTTGGAAAGAATGAGAAAGCTGGTAGGGGCGGTGGGGATCGAAAACAATACCGAACGGAATTTCAAGGACTTAGAAAGAATGCTGGGGAACGCTAAGGCAACAACCCAGCGCGCTCCACGCGACCCAGTTCTTATTTAATTTATTGTAAAAAACAAACTTAATAAGCCACCTGTGATGCTCATAGCGCAGGCACTACGGGTGTGCTCCGAAACGCCAGACCCGAGAGCAGGGCCGCCGCGTACAAGCCGAGCGCCAACAGGTAGAGAAAGTGGAAGCCGAAATACATCGAGTTGTATTCGAGGATGCCGCCGCACATCGCGCCCATGAGATTCATTGACATGACACTCGAGATCCGGGACTCGGCGGAGAGAAGCGTCGAGAAGACAATGCCGGAGAAAAATAGCGGGCAGGTGAGCACGACCGCGGTTCCGATTCTCCCGGCGGTTGTCGAGGACAAGCCCCCCGAAGTCGCGACCCACCAGCCAACAGCCAGACTCACAAACAACAGGAAATAAATAAAGAAAGTACCGCTTACGCGGAGGCGCTGAACGATCCCATTCGCCAGAAAGGCCATGACTAGAATACTCACGATGGCAATTGCGATAACCTGCCAGGTGTTGCCGAATGTGAGGCCCATTTCCGTGATTGCCTTGGTCTCTACGAGCATGAACCCGGCGCCCAGAAAAAAGAAAGGAAGATGTGAGAACTTGGGTCGTTCGCGGAAGAAGCTCGCATACAGTACAAATGTGAGCAGCAGGATCAATCCGAGTACCACCAGATAGGAGACTGGATAGACTCGGCGCGGCATGTACAGAAATGGCCAGTCGTCGGTAGACAGATCCACCTTGATGGCTGAGTTCCTATAGAATTCAGGTCGTTCAGCAACGTGGGCTTCCCGGAGCACCACCCGCGGGATCGACAAGTCCCCATTCTTGGATTGCATGAAAACCTGGGCGCCGTCGTATGAGGGAAAGAAGCAGAGCGGTTCTTTTCCGTCGAAGGCTTGCTTCATCATCTGGTAGATTTTGGTCCCGAGAGCATCGTTCAGGACGCTGAATGAGAGCGACAGTACGCCGTTCGGTTTCAACCGCGACCTTGCTTCGCGCAGCCCTTCGACGGTGTACACAAACGAATCCAATCGAACGCTGGAAGCTTGACTCAGCAGGGTGTGAGAATCAAGTAGCCCGTATACGATCAAGTCGTAATGACTCTGCGTGGTGCGAAGGAAGGAACGAGCGTCGTTCACGATTGGCCGCACGCGAGGATCGTCGTATGGTCTCTCCGGATGATTGGTCTTGCCGGCAAGCAGGATCGCAGGATCGATCTCTATCGCGTCCACGTGTTGGGCGCCAGAACGCAAAGCGGCCGCCACATCATTTCCACTGCCTGCGCCAACCACGGCCACTTCGCTTGCACTTGGACGAACCCGGTATGGAAAATCATAGTAATCACGCGTCACCCGGAGCGACGGATCGGCACTCGCCTCGACGGCGGCACTAGATAAGTTGTGTACTCGCTGGTAATAGTGCCCCGCCGCTCGGATGAGCATAAGTCCGTTTGGACCGTAACCGATGTCAAGCGACTGGTAAGGAGAATAGATCTTATTCCAGAGGGGATTCACGGGCCAGGCAAGCGTCATCAGGGCCACCAATGCAATGCCCATACCTAGAAAAAGAGTTCTCGGCTCTGGCACGAAAAAGAAAAGCAATATCACAAAGCACAGCCCGAACCACACCGCAGGCGGCGCCCACAGAAAGCTAACGAAAAACATCAGTAAAACACCAGCCAGGCTGCCCAAGAGGTTGAACCCATATGCCGAAAGGTGGCTCTTACGTTCCATCAGCTTTCCACAGAGCTGGCCGACCGGCACAAAAGCAAGCGCTGTCAAAAGGAAGACAACCGTAAGAAGTAAATAAACTACTCCAATCTGGTTCCCTGTGGCCGTCAAGCCCATATTGAGCTGTTCGCGAAACGGAATTGCCTCAAGGCTGTAGGGCCGGTTCGGCAACCCCCACCGGAGAGCGATCAGGAGGCCGAACTGCCAGGTAAGGAGTGGAAGAGTCAAAATCAGCGGTATCCCCTCTTTACTGCGTGACAGAGCATAACCGAGTCCAAGACCTGCAAAGCAAGCAAGAAGCCCGTAGTTTTTGTAAAACGCAAAGAATTCAAAGATGCTTCCTTGCCAGCGAATGATCGCTAACTCCAAGAACAGGCTGAGCGCAGCCGACGCGGCGATGGCCATCGAGAGCGATCGGTCGGGAATGGTTTCCAGGAACGCGGCTTGGTCCAGCGATTCCTTCAAGACGTGAGGTTCGAGCCTCAGCAGCAGCAAATACAAGCCAACAATTGCCGCAAGAGCGGGAACCCCATAGAGGCCCACCTTGAGATAAAATTCACCGGGAGAAGGTATCACCGCACCGTTAGATGGGCTCGCTAGGTACGCCAGGGGCGGCAGAAACACGCTTCCGAGAAACGCTAGAACAATAAAACGTCGGAACGAAGGAAGCAGTCGCGGGATTTCTGCCTCATCGCTATTTCCTCGATCCAAGCCAGGAATGCGTTCTTGGACAGGAGTGACATTCACGACGGAACTATTCACATCGGTAATCATAGACCGATGATGTCACAAGGCCGGAAACAGCACGATCTGATTTGAAGGGGGATGTTCCACATTGACATTTCCTCGGATCATGCTTCGGTGCGGTCACTCGTGATGGTCATGGCCGCGATGCCATTGAAGGCTACGGTACTGGTGCTCTGCGCAGAACCGAAGCCTGAACCCGCACTCTTCACAAAAAAGTGAAAGGCTGCGGCATCGAGCCAGAAATGCTGACCGGTGCGTTATAGGCGCCGACCGGGGAAATCCGAGTTATCGGGGCTGCCTCTCGATCACATTGAATTGCGCGCCGCTACTTCCCTGCTGAATCGAGGCGCGCGAGCTGTCCAAGCTTAATTTCCATGGCTGGTGGCCTCAGGAGTTAACAGACTCAACAACACCATCCGCGCGTGAGTCTGTCCAAAACTGTTCAACATGTATAGTTTGTTTGAGCTTTATGGACCTCAAGCGATGGATAACTCCTGACCGCGCGGTGTGGTTAGGGTCAATGCTGGCGTTAGCCGCGTATTGCCGCGATCTTCGATACGACTTTATTCTGGATGATGAAGTGCTCATTCTCCTGAACGGGACGATTGCTTCCTGGCATAACTGGAAGCTCCTCTTTCTCACGGATATCATGGAATCATCCCACAGCGTGATCATCAACGCGATTCATTACCGTCCCGTGTACATGATGTGGTTGATGATGAACAGCCAGCTCTTCGGGAAGATCACACCCTGGTGGCATCTAACGTCCCTGCTCTTACACCTGGTGGTGACATTGCTGGTTTATTGCTTGGGTGCCGCAGTGCTGAGAGAGAAATGGCCGGCTGCTTTGGGCGCTCTGTTCTTTGCGTTGCATCCTATCCACGTCGAATCGGTCGCTTACATATCCGCTTCCGCGGACCTACTGGTTGCTTGTTTTGCGCTCGCCTCACTGCTTGCTTACCATCGCTTCCGCCAGGAGGACCGGCACTTCGGCTGGCTTATCGTGTCGTTGATTGCCAGTGCGCTGGCGATGTTTTCCAAGGAAAATGGCCTGATGGTTCCCTGGCTCGTTGTCGCATACGAGGTTTTTCAGGGTAGCCCGGAGAATACCTTTCTCAGTTATAGACGATTCCTCTGGTCGGTTCCCTACTTCGGGCTGGTTGGGGCTTATTTAGCTGTCAGGACTTTCTTATTTGGTCTTAACCTAGGGCCTGGACCTGACATTCAGGGCATTAGCCGGCTTGCTGCCTTCCTGAAGGCGCCCCTTGTGTTGCTCCTGTACTTCCGAAATTTTCTTTGGCCATTGCACTTGAGCTTCTACTATCCGGTCGAATGGACCTCGCGGTGGACTGCGGTGAAAAGCTGCGCGTTTGTTCTTGTCCTTCTGGCCGTATGGATTCTATGGAGGCGGCAGCGAAACCGGCCAGCCGTTCGATTGCTATTGATTTGGACGGCAATTTTATTCCTGACTCCGGTCTCGGGAGTTTCCATATTCCGGAATGGAGACTGGGTTCACGATCGGCATATGTACGTAGTGTCCATTCCGTTTTGCCTCCTGGCCGCAACCTTGCTGACCCATTCAGGAATTACACTTCGGGGTTCTCTTCTTGCGGGGTCATTCGTTTCTCTGACCTTGCTCCTACTAACTGTCGGTTCCGTGCCTCGCTTCGAAGACTCCAATTCTATTTACCCTAGCGCAATTCGAGCAGCGCCTGACAATTGGATTGCACACCACTTTTATGCAATTGCGCTGGGGAATCAGAGAAGATACGAGGAATCCTTACGTGAACACCGTCTGGCTTTGCAACTCGCGCCGAAATCACCCATGACTCACGAAGCCTACGCAGCAGCCCTCCTTGAAGTTGGGAGGGATGACGAGGCCATGACGGAATTTCGGAGTGCCTTAATCCTCCTCCCGAAACAGCCGCGCTTTCGGGCGTTAATCTTATATGAGCTGGCAGACCTGGAAGTGAAAAACGGAAACTATGCACAGGCCATTGAACATCTGCGCGAAGCAGTGAACCTTGATTCTCAAGCCATGAACTATCATCTTTTATTGGCACGAGCATTAGCTCACGAAGGGCACGCGCAGGAGGCTGAAGAAGAGATACGCAAAGAGACTGCCCTTCGGGAACGAACGCTTCATCAATCCGCCAAATCATTGTTTGTCTTGTAGCAAGGTTTTAGGCGGTGTTTGGCAGTTATGACCTTTAACGCGCGGTATGAAGGCTGTCGAGGTCCAGATTCAGTTCCAAAACATTTACGCGGGGTTCGCCAAGAAATCCGAGGTCGCGGCCCTTCCTATGTCTCTCGACAAGCGCGCGCACGACTTCTTCTTTCATGCCACGCGAATGGGCAACGCGAGGAATCTGGAATTCAGCAGCCGCAGGGGAGATGTCCGGGTCCAGGCCGGAGCCCGAGGTTGTCACCAAGTCGACGGGGATCGGAGCAGTTGAATTCTCCTCCCGAAGTCTTTTCACGTCGCCATTCACGCGCTCAATCAAATGCTTGTTCGTGGGTCCTAGATACGAGCCGCCGCTGGACGTTGGATCATATCCGGTTCCTGCCGAAGACGGCCGCGAGTGAAAATAACCAGGTCCGGTGAACGCCTGTCCGATGATTCTCGACCCCATGAGCTTTCCACTCTTCTCGATGAGTTGCCCGTTCGCGCGGTCATGAAAGAATACCTGTGCCAGTCCGGTGATTCCGAGTGGGTAAATGAGGCCAAACATGACTGTCGTCACCAGGGTGAACCACATGGCAATGAAGAGATTGTTTTTCATGAAAGCCTCTCAGACGAATCGGAGATACGTCAGCAACGCATCGATGAGCTTGATTCCAATGAAGGGAGCAATGACCCCGCCGAGACCATAAATCAGCAAATTGCGCCGAAGCAGCGCTGCCGCTCCCACCGGCCGATACCGCACGCCTCGAAGGGCCAACGGGATCAGAACGACGATAATCAGTGCATTGAAGATTACGGCCGATAGAATGGCCGATTGTGGCGTCGCAAGGCGCATCACGTTGAGGACATTCAATTGCGGAAATGCCCCCGCAAACATTGCAGGAATAATCGCGAAGTACTTGGCCACGTCGTTCGCGACCGAAAACGTGGTCAGAGCGCCGCGAGTAATTAGGAGTTGCTTGCCTATCTCAACGATTTCGATGAGTTTCGTCGGATTGGAATCGAGATCGACCATGTTTCCAGCCTCTTTGGCGGCTTGCGTTCCGGTATTCATGGCCACTCCCACATCGGCTTGAGCAAGTGCCGGAGCGTCGTTGGTGCCATCGCCGGTCATAGCCACCAGCTTCCCCTTCGCCTGCTCCCGCTTAATAAGCGTCATCTTGTCTTCGGGCTTGGCTTCAGCAAGGAAATCGTCGACTCCCGCTTGGCGAGCAATCGCGGCTGCGGTCAGCGGATTGTCACCCGTGATCATCATGGTGCGAATCCCCATGGCACGAAGATGGTCGAAACGCTCTTTCATGCCGCCCTTAACGATATCTGTAAGCGCGATCGCGCCCAACACGCGACCGTTCTCTGCGACCAGTAGAGGCGTTCCGCCCGCATTCGAAATGTCGCGAACACAAACTTGCAGTTCGGCAGGGATGCCGTGACCGCGGTTTTCGCACAAGCGGGTAATTGCCTCCAGTGCTCCCTTGCGGACTTCGCGGCCGTCAAGGTCGACGCCTGACATCCTGGTTTGGGCTGAGAATGGGACGAAACTTGCGGCGTAGGAAGAAAGGTCGCGACCACGAAGGTTGTACCGCTCCTTCGCGAGCACGACGATGGATCGGCCTTCCGGAGTTTCGTCCGCCAGTGAAGAAAGCTGCGCGGCATCGGCAAGATGATGCTCTTCGACGCCAGGCGCCGGAAAGAATTGCGTGGCGGCCCGGTTTCCTAGGGTAATCGTTCCCGTCTTGTCCAGCAACAGCACATCCACGTCGCCCGACGCTTCGACAGCACGCCCGGACATGGCCATGACGTTCCGCTGAATCATGCGGTCCATGCCGGCAATGCCGATAGCGGACAGAAGACCTCCAATGGTCGTGGGAATCAGACAAACAAGAAGTGAGACCAAGACGAAGATGCTCTGTGGTGCACCAGAATAAATAGCAAATGGCTGAAGCGTCGCGACTGCCAACAAGAAGATAATGGTCAGCCCGGCCAACAGAATGTTGAGGGCAATTTCGTTCGGAGTTTTTTGACGCGAGGCTCCCTCAACAAGCTTGATCATCCGGTCCAGAAAGGTTTCGCCGGGATTCGAGGTGATACGAACTTTGATCTCGTCGGAGAGAACACGCGTTCCGCCGGTAACTGCCGAACGATCTCCACCCGACTCCCGGATGACTGGCGCAGACTCGCCGGTGATTGCCGATTCATCTACGGAAGCCACACCTTCGATCACCTCGCCATCGCCGGGCATGAAGTCTCCGGCTGCCACAACTACGATGTCCCCTGAGCGCAATTTCGAGCTGGGTACGTTCTCGATGGTGTTATCGCACGTCTGCAGGTGAGCTTGAGTCTCAGCCCGTGATTTGCGCAGGGTATCTGCTTGTGCCTTGCCCCGTCCTTCGGCCATGGCTTCCGCGAAGTTCGCGAAAAGAACCGTGAACCACAGCCAAAGTGTGATCTGCAAACCGAAGCTAATCTGTCCTGCGTGATGAAAGGCGTTCCACACAAGCTGCACCGTCGTCAATACCGCACCCACCTCGACCACGAACATCACGGGGTTCTTGACCATCGTGCGGGGGGCCAGCTTGCGAAATGAGTCGGTTACTGCACGAGTGAGAATCTTCGTGTCAGCGAGGGACTGTTTTCTAACTTGGGCGACTGGATCCATGGGAACCTCAGAAGGACTTGCCTGCCGACATCAGCAGGTGTTCGAGAATCGGGCCCAGACTGAGAGCCGGAAAGAATGTGAGCGCACTCACAATCAGAATGGTCGAAACGAGCAAGACTGTGAACAGCGCGCCAGTTACGGGGAACGTCCCGGCAGACGCAGGAGCGATCTTTTTCTTCGCCAGGTTCCCGGCGATAGCAAGTATGGGGATATGCATGAAGAAGCGGCCCAGCAACATGGCTACCGCTCCGCTGGTGTTGTACCACGTCGTGTTGCCGTTCAGGCCGCCGAAGGCGGAGCCATTGTTGCCTACCATCGAGGTATAAGCGTAGAGGACCTGGGAAAGCCCGTGCGGCCCTGAATTGGAGATGCTGGAGGTGCCAAATGGCTGCACCACGGAAACCGCAGAGAAGCCGAGGATCACAAACGTCATAATGAGGATCGAAAGCATGGCCATTTTTACGTCGTAGGATTCGATTTTTTTTCCCAGGTACTCGGGCGTTCGCCCGACCATCAGCCCCGCGATGAAGACCGCGAGGATCACGAAGACCACCACGCCATAGAGTCCGGAACCGACGCCGCCAAAGACGACCTCCCCAAGCATGATGTTGATCATTGGAACCATGCCGCCAAGAGGAGTGAACGAATCATGCTGGCTGTTGACCGCACCGCAACTCGTGTCGGAGGTCATCGTGGCAAACAGCGCGGAGTTCGCGATTCCGAAGCGGACTTCTTTGCCTTCCATGTTGCCCCCGGGTTGCAGGGCGCTGGCCCGTTGGTCCACGCCCGCCAACATCGGGTTCCCCTTGGCCTCGGCCCAATAGGCCGTCGTCACGCCCATCAGAAACAGCACCACCATTGCCGCCCACACTGCCCAGCCGTGCCGGGGCGAGCCGGTCATGCGGCCCAGCGTGTAGGTGAGGCCTGAGGAGATCGCGAAGATCAACACCATCTCGAAGAAGTTCGAAAATGGAGTGGGATTCTCGAAAGGGTGCGCGCTGTTGGCGCCGAAAAATCCGCCGCCGTTGGTGCCCAATTCCTTGATCACTTCCTGCGATGCGACCGGCCCTTGGGCGATCACTTGCTGGTGCACAACTTGCGCCGAGGTCTTTCCGTCCGCGCCAGTCACCTGCACGGTCTGCGATTCGGCAAGCGCAACCGTTGTATACGGCTTCAGGTTCTGGACGACTCCCTGCGACACGAGCATCAGCGAGCCGACCAGACAGAGGGGTAGTAAAACCCAGAGCATGCAGCGTGTCATGTCGACCCAGAAATTACCGAGCTTGTCGGTTTCCTTGCGTGCAAGGCCGCGAATGATCACAAGTGCCAGCACAATACCGGTCGCCGCGGAAGTGAAGTTGTGATACGCCAGTCCGGCCATCTGCGTGAAATAACTCATGGCCGATTCGCCGCTATAGTTCTGCCAGTTCGTATTAGTCGTAAAAGACACGGCGGTGTTGAAGGCCAGCGCTGGCGGCACGTTGACCATCTTCTGCGGATTGAAGGGGAGCCACTGCTGGGTGCGCTGGATCAGATAGAGGAGCGCCATGGAAACTCCACCGAAAAACAGCATGGCGACGGTGTATTCCGTCCAGCGCATGTCATGCCGTTCGTCCACGCCGGTTAGGCGATAGACGAGTTTCTCGATCGGCCGCAAGACCGGATCCAGAGACGTCTTTTCCCGGTTGAATACCCTCGTTATGAAGATGCCGAGAGGCTTGGTGACCGCAAGAATCACTGCAAGCACAAGAAGGATTTGAAACCAGCCATTTGCAGTCATGGTCAGAACCTCTCCGCCTTCAGCAGCGCATACAACAAGTAACCACAGAGAAGCACGCAAACGCCCAGCAATATCGCGTCGGCTGCGTTCATACAGTCGCTCCTATCTCAGCCTTTCGCAGCCACGGACATACCGGATGGCGACAGCTACAAAAAGCACAGTTGCGGCAAGAAAAACGGCGTCGAGCATATGGCTCCTCTTCCTCGCTTGAGCTGCGTCCGAGATCCGCTCAAACCGTCGAGCACAGCGAAATCAAAACCGCAGGATTGCGTCGACCGCAAACATACTTGACTTCGGGACC
>WNGC01003179.1_pt1 | contig 10048 bp, 6 predicted proteins | sample 5400051 | NCBI WGS metagenome assembly WNGC01 (sample SAMN13153368, study PRJNA577476) | soil metagenome | isolation source: 20 cm soil or saprolite under grassland replicate 2 | place: USA:California | collected 2016-06-15 | reverse complement strand
CCCGGTTCACCACGCGAGGCGGTATTGGCGCAGCCACAGCTCGAGCGCCAGCAGGGTGAAGACCCGCTGGCGGAGGCCGCCCCGGCTCACGAATCCGCCGGCGCGGCCCCGGCCGTCGCGGAACGCAGCGAGCCAGCCGTGCACCAGCGGACCGTTCAGCACGGGGCGCGTGCGGGCATCCCCGGCAAGCAGGAGGTCGTCCAGGGTGCGGTGGAAACCGCGCGGTAGCATCACGTCGAGCGGAATGCTGAATCCTTGTTTGGGGCGCCGGGCGACGGCGCGAGGGAGCCAACGACGCCCCAGGGCCCGCAGCACGCGCTTGCCGACACGAGCCCCGGTCTTGAGTCGGTGGGGCAAGGTGACCCCGAGCGCGACGACTTCTTCGTCGAGCATGGGCACCCGGACCTCGATGCTGGCCCGCATGCTCATCATGTCCACTTTCCGCAGCATGTCGGACGGCAGGCTGACGCTGAAGCAACGCTCCGTGAGGCGCCGGGACAGCTCTTCCAGATTCGTGGGACGCCTGGGCCCCGCGGTTTCGAAATGGCGGTACACGGGCGCGAGCCCGGCACGCCCCTCCGGCCCCACGAGCTCTTCCTTTTGCGGCTCGCTCAGGTAGTTGGTGAGTCCAGCCAGGAGCACGGCCGGGTTGGCCCGTCCCACCTGGGCGAGCCGGATCGCCTTCGCCGCCTGACGACCCCAGTCCCGCGTCCACTGCGTGGCCCTGCGGGCGGTTCCCTCCGCGAGCCCGAGCATCCAGTCGGGGGAGCGCATGAGCAGCGCAAACAGGCTCGCCCGCCGGAAGTTTTCGTAGCCGCCGAACGCTTCGTCGCCGCCATCGCCTGAGAGGGTGCAGATGATCCCGTGTTCCCGCACCGCCCGGGAGATCCAGTACATGGGGACGAGGCTCGTGTCGGCGAACGGTTGGTCGAAATGCCGGAACAGCTCGAGCAGCGCCTCGGACGTCATCGCCCAGTCGCCCAAGTCGATAGTGTGGTGGCGGGTCCCGTAGTGGCGGGAGACCTGGACGGCGGGCCCCGTCTCGTCGTAGCTCCGGTCGGGAAAGCGCACGTTGAACGTGGTCGTGGCGCCGCCGGTGGCGCGCGCGTGCGCCGCGACGACGAGCGACGAGTCGATGCCTCCGCTCAACAGCGCCGCGACCGGCACGTCCGCGACCGATTGCCGGCGCACCGAGTCGAGCAGTCGCGTTTCGACGACCGACACCGCGCCGGCCAGCTCGCGCGCGGCATCGGGTTCGACCCGGAGCTCGTGGTAGCGGCGCAGGCGATGGCCCTCCGGCGTGATCGTCAGCGTCGTGGCGGCCGGCAGGGCCGCGATGTTGGCGAACCCGGTCGCCGGCTCCGGGATGTAGCCGAGGCCCAGGAAGTCATAGCATGCCTGTCGATCGATCGCCGGGCGGAAATCCTGCAACGCCGTGATCGCCTTGATCTCGCTGGCGAACACCCACTGCCCGTCGAGCCTCGCATAGAACAGCGGCTTCACGCCGTAGCGATCGCGCGCCAGCACCAGGCGCCGGTGGCGCGAATCGTAGATGGCGAACGCAAAGATGCCGCGCAGCCGGGCGACCAGCTCCTCGCCCCGCTCCTCGTACAGATGGACGAGCACCTCCGTATCGGACGTCCCCCTGAAGCAATGCCCGCGTTCCTGGAGCTCCCGACGCAGTGCCTGGTGATTGTAGATCTCGCCGTTGTACACGACGTAGACGCTCCCATCCTCGTTGGGCATCGGCTGCCGCCCGGTGGGCGACAGATCGATGAGGGCGAGCCGGCGATGCACGAGCTCACAGTGCTCGTCGCGATGACAGCCGCACCCATCGGGCCCACGGTGAGCGAGCAAGGCTTCCGCAGCGGCGGCCCAGTCCGGCTCGGGGGCCAGCGCGATGGGGTCAAAGCGTCCCGCAAAACCACACATGGGCGCACAGTCCTGGCGTCACAGTTGTCGACGGGTGGGGCTGCAGAACGCGTGCGGGCGACGATTGTGGTCTAACAAATTGTCACGTATATGGTTAGACGGTGGCACAGGAGTTCGTCCGTTGCGTGTCCGCAACGGGAGCGGGCGCAGGCCTACACCGCACCATCCCGCGAGCGGGCCGGCCCGGAAGCCAGAGCACACGCGAACGTCAGCCAGAGGATCTTCGAGGCGATCCAGGTGCCGCTCATCGTCCCTACCCCCATCGTGACGAGGAGGGCGACCGGCAGGATGCCATAGGTCCCGTGCCGCCCGCGCCAGGCGGCAAGGACGCATAGTGAGAGCCCCGTCAGGAATGGGATCAGGCCGATGAATCCGGTGGTGGTCAGGACCTCGAGCACGAGATTGTGGGCGTCGCGCCGCGGCAGGACCCTTTCCTCGATGCGCTGCGCGAGCTCGTACTGATTGGTGATCGGACCCCACCCCAAGACCGGCCGCTCGATCACCATGCCGAGCAAGGCCGGGTAAATGCGCTCGCGTCCCGCGAAGCTGCCCTGTGCCGCCGCCTGGAGTCGGTTGCGCATCATCTCGACGTGCGATGCGGCCCATATCAGGGATACCATCACGACCAGCACCGCGAAGCCGCTCCGCAGGCGCTGCAACACGGTGCGACCGCGGAACAGCTGCACCACGAGCCCGGCAGTGAGGGCGAGGAACCCGCCGCGGGATCCGGTGTGCACCACGGCGGTAGCGAACAGCGCGGCCAGCGGCCAGAACAGGACGTGGGGACGCAGCAGGCGCACCGCCCCCGGGTGCCTCAAGCCGAAGGCGGCGACCAGGCCGCACGCCAGGATCAAGGCGCTGATGTTGGCGTTCTGCCCGAACACCGTTTCGCGCTCACCCCCGGTCCAAACGCGATGCGCCGTGAGCCCGACGCCCGCGACCTGGAAGGCCGCCCGGAGGGCACAGGCGGCGACCAGCGTGATGAGCGCCCCGCGGAGTACGCGGCGGTCGCGCATCAGGTTGCTCCCCGTCCAGCAGACCAGTAGGAGCTCGAAGAGGTCCATCAGGAGGTGCAAGACCATCAGGGCGTGGGTGCCTGAGTGGAGCAGCCCCGAGACGATGGCCACCCACAGCCACCCGGCGAACCACACCAGGGCCGCGGGCACGCGGCCGAAGCAGGCGCGGTATTCGAGTGGGGTCGTCAGCAGGAACAGCGCACCGGTGAGGGTGGGAATCTCGACCGGGATCGAGCGGTTGGGCATCTCGAACGGAATCGAGAAAATGAAGAAGTAGAACGCCCAACGCACGACCGGGTTGACGGCCGCCGTGGCCTGCGGCGGCGCGTACGGCGCGCGCGCGGCGAGCGTGGTCATGGCTGCCGCATCCCGCGCGGCCAGAGCCCCCGCACCCTGGCATAGATCGCACGCCGGGTCGTGGCGGACGGACCGAGCAGGAGCGCGACACCGACGCTGAGTGAGAGAGTGAGGGCCAGGCCCGCCCCCCACGCCGGCCAACTCGCCGCGACGACCCGCCGGCCGATCGTACTGCTCATGGCGAAGAGCAGCACGGTGACGGCGCAGAGCCGGGCCGCTTCGAGGGAGGGTCGGAAGCGCTGCCGGAAGCACGACCGGACGAGCAGTGGATAACCGACCGACTGGACCGCGCGGCCCGCGAGCAACCCGAGACACAGACCGGGGATCCCGAGCGCCCGCGTAAGGGGGACCGCGAGGGCGATCGTGGTCGCCATGGCAGCCGCGCCGACCAGCACGCGCGATCGCGGTCGCAGCGCCGCGTCGATGATGTAGGCGTCGGTGCGGATGAAGGAGGTCTGGACGGCGATCGCGACGATCAGGAGGTCCACCCAGGGGCCGGCGTAATGCTGCCGTCCCACCCACAGGGAGAGGAAGGACGGATTCCAGGCCAGGATCGTGGCGCCGATCCCGGTGACGAGCAGCCAAGTCAGGGTCTGGAGCTCTTTGCGCACTTGCGCGGCGCGGGCGTGATCCCCCCGCCCGATCAGGCCGCCCAGTCCCGGCATCGCGGCGCTGGCGGTGAACTCGTGAATGCCGATCGCCGTGCGGGCCGCGTACCCCGTCAGTGCGTACGAGGCGACCACGGCGGGGGACAGCACCATCCCCAGGATGAGGACGTCGGAGGCGAGCAGCAACTTCACCACGACTTCGCCCACCGTCAGCCAGGCGCTCATGGCGAGCAGGGCGCGAATGTCGTGCCGGGTGGGCCGGGCGACCCCGAACCACGGCACGTACCGCCGGGCCAGGGTCCAGAACACCAGGCCGGTGACGAAGGTGAGCACGACTTGCGTGCCGCCCAGCCCCACGAGGCCCAGCCCCGCTCGGACCGCCGCGATCATCAGCAGGCCGCCCACCAGGTTGAGGCTCGCCTGCAGGCCCATGCGGCGATACCCGAGATTCATCCCGCGCAGCACCGATTCCGGCACGCCGGCCACGAGCGTCATGAAGAAGCTGGCGAGCAGGAGCCCCGTCGCAATCCGCACCGTGTCGTGCAGAGCGGGCGCGGCCTGGGTCACGCGGGGCGCGATCCAGATCACGATGCCGCCCGCGGCAGTGATGACGGGCAGGAACAGGAGCCACACCGCGAGCGCCGCTCCGACGTAGCGGCGCTGTGTGGTCGCGTCGTCCACGGCCTGGCGGTTGGCCACCATGAGGCGGATCGCTTCCGTAGGCCGGCCGTCGGCCGCCGACATGTAGGTCACCAGCCGGTTCAGCATCTCCCATGTGCCGAACAGCGAGCGCCCGAGTCCCGCCACCACGATCGGGGTCACCACGAGGCCCACTGCCAACTTCGCGGCGTAGTCGAGCAGCGACGCGATCGCGTTGAGGGATGCGCGCTGCGTGAGCGTGGGGCCACGCCTTTCGGGCGCGGTGGGGATTCCGACGACCTCAGTCGCCATCGGCCGTCCCGCTGATCACTTGCAGGACCCGGTCCACGGTCCGCTCCCGCGGCTCGTTCCCGGTGACGAACGTCACGATCTCCGGGCCGCCGTGCGCCCGCAGGTCCCGCAGCACCCGTCCGAACGCGATCCGGAACTGCGTCATGAAGGCGCGCACCTCGCTGTCCGGGGCGTCCTTGACCATGTGCTGTTTCGGGCGGGTCCGGAGGCGATGCAACAGCGCGAGGTCAGGGGCGTCGATCGAGATGACGACGTCGAGCGTCTGCGCCCACGCGGCAAGCGTCCGGCTGCGCCACGCCGTGAAGCGGGGACCGTTGCGGTCGGGGTAGAACACCTCCATCCAGGTCAGCGCGAACACCGGCCCCTCGTCGATCAGGATGGCGCCGGGTGACCGCGGTCGCTCCCACTCCACGGCCTCCTGCAGGGCCTCGAGCCGGACGAGGTACGCGAGCTCGGCGAGCGCGGGGGGACGAGGATCCCGCGCGAGCCGGAGGAACGTCGGCATGAGTCGCACGCCGTGCGCGATGAGGCGGGACCGCGGCAGCCCCCACACCGCGAGCGGGCCGCGCAGGGTCGCGGCCCTGGCCTGGAGCGCCTTGACGAGGGTGCTCTTCCCCGCGGCCGCCGGACCGATCAATTCCAGAACGGGTGCGCGCGCGCGCCGCGGCTGGCGAAGCGGAGCGCTGGCGCCCACCGCTACAGGCGGCTCCAAATGTGGGTCTTCAGGTCACGCACAACCTCCGGAAGCGGCCGCCCGGCGTCGATCACGTCAGCGCCCACCTGCTTCCAGTCGGTTTGCCACACGGCCTGCGCCCGGTCGCGCACGTAGTCGGATGGCTCGTCGGGCTTACGGCGAACCGCGCTCTCGGGGTCGAGTTGGAGCACGATCGGGACGTCGGGCGGCGACATGCGCTCGTAGTACGACGCCTCCCAGCGCCGCAGCAGGCGTGTCAGCCCGTTGTTCACGGGCGTCCCGAGCCCTTGGGCAATGCTCGGTCCGGCCAGATAATAGTTCGCCGGGATCGGGTAGCGCTCGGTGATGACGACGCCGCCGGCGGCTGCGAAACGATGCGCCTTGCGGTACAGCCGATAGCGGTCGCGGGCCGTGCAAATGTGACGCAGCAGATCGAGATAATCCGTGAGGCCGGCCGATCCCCCCTCCCCGCGACGGCCGCGCCGCCGGTCCCACCAGGTGCTTGCCTTGAGCGCGGCGCCCACCACGTAGGTCAGCGCCAGGCGGCGAGGTCGCCCGAGGTGTGCGTGCATGGTCGCCAGATCGGGGTCGAGCCAGGCCGTGATGGCGCTCGCGCAGGTGGACTTTCCCGCTCCGTCCGCGCCCAACAGCGCGACGACGCTGCCGCGCGGCATGCGATGGCCGTACCGGCGTGGGTCGCCGACCAGGCTGCCCAGCCGATCGGTCAGCGCCCTCAGCACTGCGACCGGCTTGGGGCGACGGGCGAAGGGGGCCAGGCGGGCCCGCAGCGCCCGGCCGGCCACATAGCGCTGCCAGGCGGGACGATCGGCCTCGACGGCGCGCCGGCAGCGGTCGAATAGCGCGACGTCCACGGACGGCAGGTGAGCGGCGAGAAACTCGACCACTCCGGCCCGGGATGCGTCTCGCTCGATCTGATCCAGGGTCGCCTGGGCCGCCACGAGCCAGGGGGGATGGGGTCGGAGCAGCGTGTCCCGCGCGGTACACTGTAACGCTAATCGCAGCACCAGTAACACGAGCTCGTGCTCCGGAGCAGGAGCCCGGAACACGAAGCGACGGCTTGCTCCGGCGAGTACCGCCGTTTCTACTGGTGGCGCGTAGGTCATGGTCCAGGGCCGGCCGAACACCAGCCGGTAGTGCACGTGGACGTTGACCAAGCGCGTCAGCTCGGGATCATAGCCGAAGTAGCTCTCCGTGCCCGGCAGCGTGAGTCCGGCGGATGCCTCGACCCGCTTGAAGCCCAGAGCGCCCAGCACCTGCCCGAGCTGCGGCAGGGCGGTCCGATCCACGAGCAGGTCGATATCCCCGGCTCCGGTGAGCCAGCGCTCCGGACGCCGGCTGCCCTTCCACTGGCAGTAGAGGACGGCGTGCGCCGCGAGGGCGTCGCCGAGCCGGCGCACGAGGCCGGGCGCGGCCGGTACGTTGGGTCGGTGCTGGTCTTGAGGCCGCTGGGCGACCGTCATGTGGCTCCTGAGGTGTTCGGGTCGGCGCCTCGGAGGTTTGGTCCGGGCGGGCGCGCCCAAGCCCCCCGCATGCGCCGGGCCATGACGGCGAGCGTGGCGCGCGCGCCACACCAGTGGCGAGACCGCTCCTGGTCAGCGATGTCGCGCGTGCTCCATGCTCAGCGACCGGGGCGAGTCGCCGTCAGTGACAGAGGGCGCTGCCCGAGTCGGTGAACGTCATGCCCGGAATGGGGATGAATTGCCAGTCGTACGCGCCGTCGCGCAGCGTGAGCTTGAGCACGCCGTGGTTCCAGCTGCCCACCTCGCTGTTGGCGATCGGGGGCCCCAGCTGGTAGGCGCCCGAGCCTCCGGTTCCGACCACGAATTCCCGAATACCGCGCGCGGGGTCCGCCGTGCCATCGGGCGTCTGCGGCGCGAAGCGCTCGTAGTTGTGCTCGTGCCCGGAGAGGACGACGTCGGCTCCATAGTCGTACAGCGCCTGCCACAGCGGCTGCGGCACGGTCGAGCTCAAGTGCGTCGTGCCGGAGCTGAACCGCGGGACGTGCCAATAGGCGAGCGTGCAGGGCGCCGGATGCGCCGCGAGGTCGGCGCGGAGCCACTGCTCCTGGGTCGAGCCGGCGCTCACGTCGATCTCGGAGTTCAGCGCCACGATGTGCCAGCTGCCGAGATCGTAGCTGTAATAGCCCTTGCCGGGGTCGCCGGCCGCCACGCCGAAGTAGCGGAAATAGGCCGCCGCGCCGCGCTGTTCGTAGTCGTGGTTACCCGGCACCGGGTGAGTGCGCTTGCGGTGGCGGCCCCAACCGGGCGCGAAGCAATTCTGGTAGTCCGAATCTGAGCCGTCCGGGTACGCGTTGTCGCCCAACAGGAACACCGTACCCGGGATCCCGTCGAGCAGCTTGCCCGTGGCGAGCGGGTACGGCTTGGCGCACGTGCCCATGTCGCCGGCGCCGACGAACACCTGCGGCGTGCCGGGGGTCTCGACGAAGGCGGTGAGCGTGTCCCACCCCGTGGCCCCGTCCGCGGCGGTGACACTCACCCGCACCCGATACGTCCCGGTCGCACCGTACGTGTGGCCGGCGGTGAGGAGCTGGGGAAGCGCCGACACGTTCCCCTGCGTAGTGGACCCGTCTCCCCACTCGACCAGGTAGCTCCAGGGCGGGTCGTTCTCGACGTGTGCGAGCCGGAACGCGAGCCTGGTGGTGGTGCCGGGCTGCGTGCGGAGATCGGGCCCGGCGTCGACCGTCGGCGGGACGTCAGGCGGGGGCGGGGGGGGCTGAGGGGGAGGCGGCGGGGGACTGGTCACGTTGTGGCAGGCCGCGGACCCGGTGTCGGTGAAGCTCTGTCCCGCGATCGGTACGAACTGCCAGGCGTAGTGATCGGCGGACAGCGTCAGTTTCAGCACGCCGTAGCTCGCCGCATGGACTTGGCTGTTGGGCGCGATCACGGTGGGCGCCCAGACGGCCTCTCCTCCCGTGCCGACGTTGATCTCACGGATCCCGCGCGCCGGATCTGCGACCCCATCGGGCGTCATCGGAGCGAAGCGCTCATAATCGTGCTCCGATCCGTTCAGCACGAGGTCTACGCCGGCGGTGTACAGGCGGTTCCACAGCTCCTTGATCGGCGGGCGTGACGTCCATCCCGACGTGGTCGATGAGAAGACATAGGCGTGGTGCCACACGGCGAGCAAACACTTGCCGGGGCTCGCGGCCAAGTCGGCCTGCAGCCACTGGTCCTGCGCCGAGCCGGCGCCGAACGGTTGCGAGCCGCCGTTTGAGTTGAGGACGAGAATGTGCCACGCGCCGAGGTCGATGCTGTAATAACCCGTCCCGCTCGACCCGGCGCGACTGCCGAAGTACCCGAACGTCCCGGCGGCGGTCCCGGTGCTGTCGAAGTCGCGGTCACCGAGCGCGGCGTAGGTGCGCGCGGTGTAGCGCCCCCAGCTCGGATCGTAGCAGCCGTGGTAGTCGGCCGCTCGGCCGTGCGGCAGGGCGTTGTCGCCGAGTGCGACCACCGTGCCCGGGATCGCGCCGACGAGCCGCGCCGTCAGCTCGTCCCCGTTGGTGCTGCAGCTCGCGATGTTGCCGGCGACGACCACGGTCTGGTCGGGCGGCCCGCTCACGTCGGCGCGGAGCGCGGGGGCTGGGGCGAGCGGCGGGCGATCTTCGCCGCAGGCCAGCGCGGCGATGAGCGCGGCGGTGAGCGTACTGCGACAACTCAGTGGCATGTGCCGCTCCCGGAATCAGTGAACGAGTAGCTCGGAGTGGGGATGAATTGCCACTGGTACGAACCGTCGGACAGGGTGAGCTTGAGCACGCCGTGCACGTTCTGGTTCCCCACCTCGCTGTTGCCCGTGCCGACCTTGGCGACGTCGAGCGTGTCATAGCCGCCGCCGCCCGTGCCCACCACGAACTCCCGGATGCCGCGCGCCGGGTCGGCCGTGCCGTCCGGCGTCTGCGGGGCGAACCGCTCGTAGTTGTGCTCGTGCCCGACGAGGATCACATCGGCGCCGGCGTCGTATAGCGCCTGCCAGAAGGGCTGCATCTGGGCGTCGTTCCCGTGCACGACCCCTGAGCTGAAGCGGGGGTGGTGCCACATGGCGAGCGTGCACGCGTTGGGATGCGCCGCGAGGTCGGCGCGGAGCCACGCCAGCTGCGTATCGAGATTGAGCACTCTCCCCAGGGCCTCGGATTCCTTGAAGTTCGAGTTCAACACGACGATATGCCACGCGCCGAGGTCGTAGCTGTACCAGCCGGTGGGCTGGTCGTGCGCCGCGACGCCGAAGTAGCGGAAGTACCCATCGGCGGTCGAGTCCGGGTTGGGCACTCCGCCCAATTCTTGGTACTCGTGGTTACCGGGGGCGGGGTGCGTGCGCTTCTTGAATCGACCCCACGTCGGGGCGTAGCACTGAGCGTAGTCGGCCGTCGTGCCCTTGGGATAGGCATTGTCCCCGAGCGTGAACACCGTGCCGGGGATGGTGTCGATGATCTCGGCGGTCCGTCGCGCGTGTTG
>WNGC01006182.1_pt1 | contig 10050 bp, 11 predicted proteins | sample 5400051 | NCBI WGS metagenome assembly WNGC01 (sample SAMN13153368, study PRJNA577476) | soil metagenome | isolation source: 20 cm soil or saprolite under grassland replicate 2 | place: USA:California | collected 2016-06-15 | reverse complement strand
GATGTCGAAACCCTGGTCCTGTCGCGAGCGCGGCGGGCGCTGGCGGCGGGCTGCGACGGGGTCATTTCGTCGGGGTTGGAGGCGCCAGCACTGAGGCGCGAGCTGGGCGCGCGACTGCTGGTCGTCACGCCGGGAATCCGCCCGGTGCAGAATCGACCCACCGGCGACCAGAAGCGCACGGTCGACGTGGCCCAGGCGTTCGCCAACGGCGCCGACTACATCGTCGTCGGCCGGCCGGTCCGTGAGGCGCCCGATCCGCGCGCCGCTGCGCAGGTGATTCAGGCGACGATTGCGAAAATGTTTTCCGCCTGATACCGGGTGCCGCTCACCCGGGACTAGCGTCGGGCGAGGCGGGAACGAGCGCGAGCTTGCCCTGGTAACGCCATACACTGCGCCATGCGCCGATCACCAGGTTGGCATATTCGGGCTTGCCCAGCGATCCGTTGTAACGCCCCAAAGCGCGGTAGAGATCCCCTTTTTCGCGATCGAGGTAGTATTTCAGGATGACGCAGCCGTAGCGAAGGTTGTTGCGCAGACTGAAAAGGTTGTCGCCCTGGCGGCCGACCAGTCCCACCCAGAAGGGCATGACCTGCATGTACCCTCGGGCACCCGAGCGCGACACGGCGTACTTGCGAAAATTGCTCTCGATCTGGATCACCGCCAGCACGAGCTGCGGGTCAAGCCCGGCGCGCATCGCCTCGAAGTGCACCGTTCGCAGGAACTCCACGCGCGACTGGAAGTTGGGTATCCTCGCTTCCAGGCGATGCGACATTTCGGCGAGCCAGTCGACCGCCGCCTCCCAATTGGTAAAGGCATGGCGCGGCGCGGGCTTGTCCGCGATCGACGCCTGCATGCCCGCCCGCACCTTGGCGGCGAGCGGCTCGTAGATCTGGGCACCGGCCAGCGCGTTGCCGGCGAGCGCGGCCATCAGGCACGGGAGAAAAAGCGCAAGCCTCACGATTGGGAGCGCAGCTGAGACAAGATCTCCGGCGGGCGGACCTTTCTCGGCTCCCTGTCGCTCCGACCCTGATACTCGACGACCCCTTCCTTGAGGCTGCGCTCGCCGACTACGACCCGGTGGGGAATGCCGATGAGCTCCATATCGGCGAACATCACGCCCGGACGCTCGTCGCGGTCATCCAGCAGCACCTCGATGCCGGAGTCCGACAATTCCCGGTAGAGGGCGTCGGCCGCTTCGCGCACCGCGGGGTTCTTGCCGTAGCCGATGGGAACCAGGGCAACTCGGAACGGCGCGATCGGCTCCGGAAAGACGATTCCGTGCTCGTCGTGGTTCTGCTCGATCGCGGCGGCCACGATGCGGGTAATGCCCATTCCATAGCAGCCCATCTCGAAAGGACGACTGTCGCCCGCCACGTCGAGAAACGTCGCTTTCATTGATTCCGAATATTGGGTGCGCAGCTGAAAGATGTGGCCGACCTCGATCCCTCGGACGATTTCCAAATTCCCCTTGCCGTCGGGGCTGGGATCGCCGGCGATGACCTTGCGGATGTCCGCTATCTGACCGGGCTCGGGGAGATCACGCCCCCAGTTGACGCCTGTGAAGTGAAATCCCGCCTCGTTTGCGCCGCAGATGAAGTCGCTCATTACCGCTACGGTGCGATCGGCGCAGATGGTCAGTGCGGCGCTGCTGACCGGTCCGATGTAGCCGGGGCGGCAGTTCAATATCCGCTCGATCTCTTCGTCTTTTGCGAAACGGAAATTGCCGATAAGCTTCTGGGTCTTGATTTCGTTCAAGTCGTGGTCGCCGCGAACGAGCAGCATTACGAACCGTCCCGAAGTTTCCTTTGGGAGGTCGTCGTGCACAATGGCGATTGCTTTCACGGTTTTCTGGATCGGTACGCGAAGCAAGTTTGCGACATCTTCGCAACGGATCTTATCGGGGGTCGCGACCTTTCTTATCTTCTCCGTCGCAGCGCTTCGGGCGGCCTTCGGTGCTACGGCTTCGGCGAGCTCCACATTCGCCGCGTACTCGGACTGCGGGCAGTAAGCGATGGCGTCCTCGCCCGATTCGGCGAGGACGTGAAATTCCCGTGACTCGGTACCGCCGATCGCACCGGGGTCGCCAGCAACAGCGCGGAATTTCAGCCCCAGGCGCACGAAGATCCGGGTGTAAGTGTCGTACATGTTCCGGTATTCGCGCTGCAGGTCAGTGTGGTCGGCGTGAAAGGAATAGCCGTCCTTCATCGTGAACTCGCGCCCGCGCATGACGCCGAAACGCGGCCGGATTTCATCGCGGAATTTGGTCTGGATCTGATAGAAATGCACGGGCAGCTGCCGATAGCTGCGAATTTCGCGGCGCGCGATGTCGGTGATCACTTCTTCATGGGTAGGGCCGACGCAGAACTCTCGTTCGTGACGGTCTTTCAGGCGCAGCAGCTCCGGTCCGTACTTTTGCCAGCGCCCGGACTCCTGCCACAGCTCCGCCGGCTGCACCGCCGGCATGAAGAGCTCGATCGCCCCGGCGCGATTCATTTCCTCGCGCACGATGGCCTCGACCTTGCGAACGACCCGCAGTCCGAGCGGCATCCAGGTGTAGATGCCGCCGGCGAGCCGACGGATCAGACCCGCGCGAACCATCAGCTTGTGGCTCACCAGCTCCGCGTCGGCGGGGGCCTCCTTGAGCGTTGCAAGAAAGTATCGGGAAGCGCGCATAGCGGGGAACGAGCCAGGACGGGACATTCTACTTGAACTCGCACACCTCACAGCCGCGATGCGGCTGCGCCTTCAAATCACCGGCGATTTGTGAAAGAATGGGCGTGGACAGACTTTTGCTGGACTGCGTATGCTCGATCGAGACGGCTATCGGCCGAACGTCGGCATCATTCTCTGCAACGGACGCAACGAGGTTTTCTGGGGCAAGCGCGTCAAGGAACACTCCTGGCAGTTCCCGCAGGGCGGAATCAAGCTCGGGGAAACACCGGTGCAGGCGATGTACCGCGAGCTGCGCGAAGAGGTGGGCCTGTTGCCCTCCCATGTGAAGATCCTGGGACGGACGCGCAACTGGCTGCGCTACGAAGTGCCCGAGCAGTGGCTCAAACGGGATTGGCGCGGCAACTACAAGGGCCAGAAGCAGATCTGGTTTCTGCTGCGGCTGGTCGGGCGTGAGTGCGATGTCCGCCTGCGGGCTTCGGAGAGACCGGAATTCGACGCCTGGCGCTGGAACGCTTACTGGATACCCCTCGAATCGGTCATCGATTTCAAGCGCGAGGTCTATCAGCACGCGCTCACAGAACTCGCTCGCTATCTGTTTCGCGGCCAAGGCCGCAAGCCTCTTCCAGCGGAAATCGCATCGCGCTGACCGCCTGACACTTCGGCCGTTGCGGAGAAACATGGCTCCCTGCAAAGACCAACCTCGCCCAGTCCCTTGCTAGATCTAGGCGGCTCTTGGGTATCGAGTCGCGCTTGACAGCAGGGCGTCCTGAATATTATTCTTCGTCTATTACTTAGAGTAAGTCTAATTCAGTTCACCACACGGAGGCACTCATGCAACTCAAAGGCTCCAAGACCCACGGCAATCTCAAAGCGGCATTCGCGGGGGAATCGCAGGCAAACCGCCGTTACCTCTACTTTGCGGCGAAGGCCGACGTTGAAGGGCAAAACGACGTCGCGGCGGTGTTCCGCTCCACCGCAGAGGGTGAAACCGGCCACGCCCACGGCCATCTCGAATACCTGGAACAGTGCGGCGATCCGGCGACGGACCTTCCGTTCGGGAATTCGCGCTCCAATCTGAAGGCTGCGATCGCGGGTGAAACGCATGAATATACCGACATGTACCCCGGCATGGCGAAGGCCGCGCGTCAGGAGGGCTTCTCCGAGATCGCCGATTGGTTCGAGACGCTGGCCAAGGCGGAGCGCTCGCACGCTAACCGTTTCCAGAAGGCGCTGGACGCGCTCGCGGATTAGACGGTTAATCCGGGCGCCGGTGGCGCCGGATTAACTCCGCGAGTAGGAGAGGTCCGTTCGGCCACTCAGCTCGTGGGTCATTCCGAAAATGACCGTACGCGAGGGAAATCTCGAAGCGCCGACGCGCCATGCGCTCGCCTGGCGCGCGCCGGAGTTTTACGAGGAAGCGAAGCTCCTCGGCGAAATGGAGCGGGTGTTCGACATCTGTCACGGTTGCCGGCGCTGCGTCAACCTGTGCACGGCGTTTCCGACTCTTTTCGACCTCGTGGATGCCAGCCCAACCCTGGAAGTCGACGGGGTGCAAAAATCGCAGTTCTGGAGGGTGGTCGATCAATGCTACCTCTGCGACATGTGCTACATGACGAAATGCCCGTATGTCCCGCCGCACCCCTGGAACGTCGATTTTCCGCACGTCATGCTGCGCGCCAAGGCGGTGAAGTTCAGGAAGGGCGAGGTGCGACTGCGCGACCGGCTTCTATCCTCCACCGACGCAATCGGCAGGCTCGCCGCGATCCCGGTCGTTGCGCAGGGAGTCAACGCCCTCAACCGCAACTCTGCAGCACGCTCGCTGATGGGAAAGGCGATCGGCGTTCACCCCGAGCGCAAACTGCCCCCTTACAGTCCTCGTACGTTCCGCAGGGGCGTGGCGGCAAGTCGAAACCGCGAATCAAGGAACGGGGAGCGCACCCCCGGACGGGTTGCGATATTTTCGACCTGCTATGTCAACTACAACGAACCGGGTATCGGTCACGATCTGATCGCCGTTCTCGACCACAACGAGATCCCGTACGTAGTCGTGGAGAAGGAAGCCTGCTGCGGCATGCCCAAGCTCGAGCTCGGCGATCTCGAGGGGGTCGAGCGACTGAAAGCGGTGAACGTTCCGCGACTCGCCGGGCTCGCGCGCGAAGGCTACGCGATTCTTACCGCGGTCCCGTCATGCACACTGATGTTCAAGAGCGAGCTGCCGCTGCTGTTTCCCGACGATGTTGAGGTCAGGGCAGTCAGCGAGGCGATGTTCGACCCGTTCGAGTACTTTGTCCTGCGCAAGCGTGACGGGCTGCTTAAGACCGATTTCAAGACCGCGCTTGGAAAAGTGTCTTACCACGTCCCGTGCCATTCGCGCGTTCAGAACATGGGACAGAAGACCCGCGAAACGCTGCAGCTCGTGCCGGGGACGACGCTCAACACGGTGGAGCGCTGCTCCGGTCACGACGGAACCTGGGGCGTCAAGTCCGAGTACTACGAGAACTCGATGAAAATCGGCCGGCCGGTATTCCGCCAGATGGCGGACGGCGAGCCCGACTACATCAGTTCCGACTGCCCGATCGCCGGCCGCCATATAGAGCAGGGCATGGGCGAAACCCGTGCGATCAGGGCGCACCCTTTGTCGCTGCTTCGGAAGGCCTACGGAATTTGAACCCGTTTGAATGACGATGGACGCCATGCCTCGAATCGACCGCGCGAGCCTCATGACCCTCGAAACCTACGCGCGCGAGCGCCCGCAGTTCCGGGCGAAAGTCATGGCGCACAAGAAGAACCGCAGCGTGCAGCTCGGCGAGCATCTGAAGCTTATTTTCGAAGACGAGCTCACCATCCGTTACCAGGTGCAGGAGATGCTGCGCGTCGAGCGGATCTTCGAGGAAGAAGGCATCCAGGACGAGCTTGCCACCTACAATCCGCTCGTTCCTGACGGCCGGAATCTCAAAGCGACCATGATGCTCGAGTTTCCCGATCCCGACGAGCGCCGAAAATGGCTAGAGGATCTGGTAGGGATCGAAGACAAGGTGTGGATCCAGGTGACCGGCTATGAGCCAATTTGGGCTGTCGCAGACGAAGATCTCGAACGGGAGAACGAGCAAAAGACCTCGTCGGTACATTTCCTTTGCTTCGAGCTTACCGAAGACATGGCGCAAGCGCTTAAGAAAGGCGCGGGCTTGACTATCGGGGTCGGTCATCCGCGCTATTCAACGGCGCTGGAGGTGCCTTCTGAGGTGCGGGATGCGCTGGTGAAAGATCTCGCGTGAGGCATGTCCTGCTAGAGCAAGACAAGGTTGTGGTTCCGGCTGGGACTCCGGTGAAGCCGGAGCCCTTAACCTGCATCGCAGGTTAGCCTCCACCGCAATGTGGGCTGCTCTTGCTAGAGCAGCACCAAATTGTCTCGGTGGATCAATTCCGGCTCGTCGATGTAGCCGAGTATCGACTCGATCTCGCTTGACGCCCGGCCGGCGATGCGCCGGGATTCCTGCGCGTTGTAGTTGACCAGTCCGCGCGCAATCTCGGCGCCCTCCGGCGAGACGCAGGCGACCACTGCGCCGCGCTCGAATTCACCCTCCACGCTCTTGACCCCGACCGGCAGGAGGCTCTTGCCCCCTGACCGCAAGGCCTTGGCCGCTCCCGCGTCGAGGCCGAGGCGTCCGGCAACCTGGAGGTGATCGGCGAGCCATTGCTTGCGCGCGGCCAACGGTGTCGTTTGGGCCGTGAGCAGGGTGCCGACAGCTTCTCCCGCGGCGAGCCTGACCAGGACGTCAGCTTCGTTTCCCGAGGCGATCACCGTTTGCGCCCCCGAACGGGCGGCGCGCTTGGCTGCGAGCACTTTGGTGAGCATTCCCCCCCTGGCGATCGTGGAGCCGGTACCTCCTGCAAGCTCCTCCAGTCGGGGCTCGCCGGCCTTTGCGCTTCGAATCAAGGTCGCTTGAGGGTTGCGCCGGGGATCGTCGGTATAGAGGCCCTCTTGGTCGGTGAGGATGATCAGGCAGTCGGCCTCAACGAGATTGGTCACCAGCGCGGCAAGTGTGTCGTTGTCGCCGAAGCGGATTTCGTCCGTGACGACGGTGTCGTTTTCGTTGATCACGGGAATGATTCCGAGTCCGAGCAGCGTCAACAAGGTGGAGCGGGCATTCAGATATCGCTGCCGGTCAGTGAGGTCGGCGTGCGTGAGGAGCACTTGCGCTGTATGCAGGCCGTGCTGTCGGAAGCAGGACTCGTATACCTGCGCGAGGCCCATCTGCCCGACTGCAGCGGCGGCCTGCAGCTCGTGCATGGCGCTCCGAGATGCAGAAGCTCGGGCCACGCCAGCGCATTCGGCGCAGGATGCTAGCGGCTACGGTCTCGCGCTCCCCGGCGGGGAGCATATCCATTTTGTTCAGCACGAGCCAGCGACGTTTGCGGTGGAGGGCCGGATCGAATTTCTTGAGTTCCAAGGCGATGGATCGTGCATCGCGCGCCGGATCGGCGCCCGGCTCAAAGGGCACCGCGTCGACGATGTGCAGAAGCAACCGCGTACGCGCGAGGTGCCTGAGAAACTGATGCCCCAGCCCCGCGCCCTCGGCCGCTCCTTCGATAAGCCCCGGAATGTCGGCGATCACGAAACTGCGATCGACGCCGACACGAACCACCCCGAGATGCGGATGCAAGGTCGTGAACGGATAGTCGGCAACCTTGGGACGGGCGGCGGAGACGGCGCGGATGAAGGTGGATTTTCCGGCATTGGGGAGTCCCAGCAATCCGACATCTGCAAGCACCTTCAGCTCGAGCTTGAGCGCACGATGCTCGCCGGACTCACCGGGCGTTGCCTTGCGGGGCGTGCGGTTGGTGCTCGATTTGAAGTTGACGTTGCCCAAGCCGCCCTTGCCTCCCCGCGCGAGCAATGCGATCTGCTCGTGCTCGGCGAGGTCGGCGATTGTTTCTCCGGTCTCCGCGTTCGTGATCACGGTGCCGGTGGGCACGCGCAGTACGACATCATCGGCACCTTTGCCGTTGCATTGGGCGCCGCGCCCGGGCGCGCCGTCCCGCGCGCGGTGAATGCGCGCGAAGCGATATTCGACGAGGGTATTGATGTTTCGATCGGCGACCGCATAGACGCTGCCGCCGCTGCCGCCGTCCCCGCCGTCTGGCCCGCCGCGCGGTACGTTCTTTTCGCGTCGAAAGCTGACTGCGCCGCTTCCGCCGTCGCCGGAATGGACCTCGATGCGCGCTTCGTCTATGAATTTCATGAGGGAAATAAAAAAGCCCTATCGCGTGGATAGGGCTTTTGTCGGAGGAGGGTGCTTCTAAGCCGGAACCACGCTGACCGTTTGCTTGTTGTCCGGGCCTCTGGAGCTGAATTGGATCTTACCGTTCACCTTGGCAAAAAGGGTATGGTCCTTCCCGATCCCGACATTGTCCCCGGGGTGAACACGGGTACCGCGCTGGCGAACAATGATGCTGCCCGCCGCGACCAACTGCCCGCCAAATCGCTTGACGCCGAGTCGCTTTGCTTGCGAGTCGCGGCCGTTTCGGGAACTGCCGCCTGCTTTCTTATGTGCCATGGCTTACCTTTCTCTTCAGTCGGCTGTTCTACGCTTGGGCAATACCGGTAACCTCGATTTCGGTGTAGGCCTGGCGGTGGCCCCGGAGCCTTTTCGAGTTCTTGCGCCGGCGCAGCTTGAAAATCATCACTTTTTCGCCGAGACCGTGAGCGAGGATCTTCGCTTTCACCGAAGCGCCTTTCACCACCGGGGTTCCGACCTTGAGCGCCTGTCCGTCTCCGACGAGGAGGACCTGGTCGAGCACGAGCTCGCTGCCCACGGCGGCGGCAAGCTTCTCGACCCTCAACTTCTCCCCGGTGGAAACCCGATATTGTTTACCCCCGGTTCTGACGACGGCGTACATGCTGATCTCCGGAATCGCTTCGAAAAAAACGAAATTATACATACCTTTAGCGAGTATGGTCAAAGAAATTATGTTATTCTCCGGGCCTGCCGTTCAGTCGATTCCGCAGTGCGATAATCCCCCTTTGAAGCCCGAACTTCTTCGCAACCTTATCGCCGCAGACATGCTCGCGGTCGATGCCATGATCCGGCGCCGGCTCGAGTCCGACGTGGTGCTCGTGCGACAGATTGCGGAGTACATCATCGCGGGGGGCGGAAAGCGGTTGCGCCCGGCGCTCGTTTTCCTTGCCGCCGGTGCGACCGGCTATCGCGGCGAGCACCACGTGGAACTCGCCGCCGTCGTGGAGTTCATCCATACCGCCACCCTGCTGCATGACGACGTCGTCGACGAATCCGAACTGCGGCGCGGCCGAAAGACGGCCAACGCGGAGTTCGGCAACGCGGCGAGTGTCCTCGTCGGCGACTTTCTGTACTCGCGCGCTTTCCAGATCATGGTGTCGGTGCGAAGCATGCGGGTCATGGAAGTGCTGGCCGACGCCACCAATGCGATCGCGGAGGGCGAAGTGCTGCAGCTGCTCAATGCCCACAATTCCGCGATCGGCGAAGCGGCCTACCTGGAGGTTATCCGGCGCAAGACCGCAAAGCTCTTCGAAGCGGCAGCGCAGCTGGGAGCGATCCTGGGCGGAGCGACCCCGGAGCTCGAGCAGGGCCTCGCGCGCTACGGCATGCACCTCGGGACGGCTTTTCAGCTGATCGACGACGTGTTGGACTATTCGGGGGATGCAGCGCACACCGGAAAGAATCTGGGCGACGACCTCAAGGAAGGCAAACCGACCCTGCCGCTGATCCACGTGATGCAGCGCGGATCGCCCGAGCAGGCCGCCCTCGTGCGCTCGGCGATAGAGCGCGGCGGCCGGGAAGAGTTCAGGGTAGTCCTGGACGCGATTCACCTGACCGGTGCTCTCGATTACGCGAGGAACAAGGCCAAGCAAGAAGCCCGGGCGGCGAGCGAAGCCATCGCGCGCCTGCCGAATTCAAGTTATCGTGAATCTTTGCTAGAATTGTCGGCCTTCGCGGTCGAGCGCGATTACTAGAGTTCCCGAAGCGCTCTTCCGTCCGCACTGGCTCCTGTCCGATTCGGGGTGTAGCTCAGCCTGGTAGAGTACTGCGTTCGGGACGCAGGAGTCGCTGGTTCGAATCCAGTCACCCCGACCACTCTTGCATCATGCACTTACCTTCAGAGCAACGACCTGTTCGGCCCGGTCAACGTAGCCATTTCGTAGCCGGTCCAAAACGCCGACCGCGGCCTTGACGTTTTCCGGCGCCAGGTGCGCGTAGCGCTCGGTCATCTCGATGGTCGAGTGGCCGAGGAGCTTCGCGACCTCGAGCAACGGCACCCCGCCTTGCACGAGCCAGGAGGCGAACGTGTGGCGCAGATCGTGAACCCGGAAGCCCTTGATCTTGCCTCGCGTGCACG
>WNGC01011254.1_pt1 | contig 10052 bp, 11 predicted proteins | sample 5400051 | NCBI WGS metagenome assembly WNGC01 (sample SAMN13153368, study PRJNA577476) | soil metagenome | isolation source: 20 cm soil or saprolite under grassland replicate 2 | place: USA:California | collected 2016-06-15 | reverse complement strand
CTGCACGATCGTTCATGATCAACTTGACTGAGGCACCAAGCCGCTGTCGTAAATTTGTTGCCTGGTCTAGAGCCTGCCGGGCATTGCTGTCCTTATTCCGATACTGCATCAACTCGCAGCCTGCGGCTCGCAGGTCTTCGCAGAATGACACTAGCTCGTTCAGTTCCGGATGGAAGCCGGAATCGACAATGGCATACAGCCTAGGCAAACTGAACATGCGTTTTTACTGACAACTGAGAACTCCAAACTGAGAACTCTTCTTAATTCGCAAATCTCGAGTTAAATGACGCGGAATTCGAAGGCAGGAACAGTTTTCCGATTTTCAGTTTCCAGTTCACAGTTTTCCCTTAACCTCCTATTCGGGCCGCAAGCTGGCTAACCTAAGCACTTACCTTCTCCTTCCCGTTCTTTGCAAGGAAGCGGTCAATGAAGGTTTCAGCCAAGATCTTCCGATGCAGCGGAATCGTGGTGTAGATACCTTCAACAATGAACATTTCCAGCGCTCGGGACATGCGCGAAACCGCTTCTGACCGATCTCTGCCGCGTACCACCAGCTTGGCGATCAGTGAATCATAGTAAGGCGGAATCACGCCTTCTGCGTAAGCTGCTGTATCGATTCTTACCCCGGTGCCTCCAGGAGGATGGAAGGCGGTAATCTTGCCCGCTGATGGCGTGAACTTCTCCGGATGTTCAGCATTGATGCGGCATTCGATGGCATGACCACGGTGCACAATGGGCCCGTGCAACACATCTTCCATGCGCTCGCCGGCGGCAAGCAGAATCTGACTCTTGACCAAATCGACATCCGTAACCATCTCTGTGACCGGGTGCTCGACCTGAATGCGGGTATTCATTTCGATGAAGTAAAGCCGTCGATCCTCATCCATGAGGAACTCGATAGTGCCGGCGTTAACGTAGCCGATATCCGACAAAGTCTTACAGAGAACTCCCCCGATATTTTCTCGCAGTTCAGGCGTCATCTGGGTGGAGGGAGACTCCTCGAGCAACTTCTGATGCCGCCGCTGAATCGAGCATTCGCGCTCGCCCAGGCTTACCACATTGCCGTATTGATCGGCCAGAATCTGGAATTCAATGTGGCGCGGGCGTTCGATAAACTTCTCCATATAAAGATCGCCGTTGCCAAATGCTGCAGCCGCCTCGGATTGCGCAGCTTTGAAAAGTGCGGGAAGCTCTTCTTCATTGCGGACAATGCGCATGCCGCGCCCGCCGCCGCCGGCCGAAGCCTTAACGATCACTGGAAATCCAACTTGCCGCGCCCATTCCAAGGCCTCGCCTTCGCCCGCGAGAATGCCCTCTGATCCAGGCAGGATAGGCACGCCGGCATTCTTCATTGCCGCGCGAGCTTTTTCCTTCTCCCCCATCAGACGGGTGATTTCAGGTGGCGGTCCAATGAACTTGATATTGCAGGTCTCGGAGACTTCGGCGAAATTGGCATTTTCTGCGAGCAGCCCGTAACCAGGATGGATGGCGTCGACATTAGCGATTTCGGCCGCACTGATGACAGCGGGGATGTTCAAGTAGCTTTGCCCAAGCTGAGGAGGGCCGATGCAGATGGCTTCGTCGGCAAACCGGACCGGCAACGAGTTGCGGTCGGCCTCGCTGTAGATCGCCACCGTGCGGATTCCGAGCTCTTTGCAGGCGCAGATGACACGAAGGGCAATTTCGCCTCGATTGGCGATGAGTATCTTCTTGAACATGCGTAGAACGAGATCCTTGCCGGCGTTGCCGCGGAGTTAACCGCGGGCAGCGCCAGTTACAGGCACAAAAATGGCGCGCTTCGCGCGCCATGGGTTTCCGTCCGCGGCTTTCTAGCTCTTCGGGCGTATGACAAACAGCTCCTGCCCATATTCAATCGGCTGGCCATTGGCTACCAATTTCTTAACCACCTCTCCGGCTACATCCGATTCGATTTCGTTCATCAGCTTCATGGCTTCCACAATGCACAAGACTTGGCCAACCTCCACCGCGTCCCCTGGCTTCACAAAAGGCGGCGATCCCGGCGACGGCGACTCGTAAAATGTTCCGACGATGGGCGAGCGGACGGTGTGGAGCGGCCCTTCATCTTTGGCCTCGGATTCTTTGGGAGTGCCGGGTACCGCAGGCGAGGTGATGGGCTGTGCTACTGCGTTCTCCGGTATCGATGACGCTGCTTGTACAGCGATGGTGCGAGTATCCTGCGCAGGTGCGCTTGAGTTCGGAGCGCGCTTGATCCGGACCTTCACATCGCCGCGCTCCAGCTCGAACTCGGCGATTTCCTGTTCTTTTAAGAACTCGATGAGTTCTTTGATCTCTTTCAGATTCATCGTCTACGGTGGGACTAGTCTCTGCCCTGCGCGCCCGGCCGGAAAGAAGAGCAGAGCTGCCCGGGCAGTTTGTTCCAGGAAACTATGACTGTCATACGACAGCCGTTAGTTCCTTACTCGTGGCCGTCAGAATTTCGCATCCATGCTCGGTCACCACTACCATATCCTCGATCCGTACCCCGCATTTCCCAGGGATATAAACGCCCGGTTCAATCGTGATGATCACTCCCGGTCTGAGGGTTTCACTCAGCCCAGCGGCAACGCGAGGAGCCTCGTGGATTTCCAAGCCCACGCCATGGCCGGTGGAATGGGTAAAATACTTGCTTAAACCTTCTCTTCGCAATAGCTTGCGAGCAGCCTGATCGACCTCGCCGACGCTTACTCCAGGTCTGACAGCCTCAATTGCCGCTTGCTGGGCGTCCCGTACAGCCTGATAGAACTTGTGCGCCTCCGCAGTGGGCCTACCCACGTAGACAGTGCGAGTCATGTCAGAACAATAGCCTGAGAGTATAACACCGAAGTCGCAGACCACGAATGCCTGCGGTGGGATAGCCGCTTGGGAGGCTCGGCCGTGAGGCAATGAGGACCGTTCGCCCGAGGCAATAATGGTCGGGAATGACATGTCGTCGGCGCCCGACTTCCGCGCGGCGTACTCGAGTTCCCAGGCGACTTCGGCTTCGCTAATGCCGGGACGGATAGTTTCTAAGATTCGATCGAAAAGGCTGCTGCCCAGCCGGACGGCTCGCCGAATTAGCTCGATTTCTGCCGCATCCTTCACCATTCGTGCTTGCTCAATGATCGGCGGAGCTTCGCGGAGTAGAAACTTCGATGACAAGGTGTTTAGAAGGCGGGTCCGTGCTGCTACTGATAGGTGATCTCCTTCGATGCCAACCCTGATGCGGGACTTGCCCAGCTTAGGACGATTCCGGAGCATCCACTCGGCCGCGGTAAGAATCGGGGCTTTTCGGCTGATCATGACTTTCGCGCCTTGCACCTCGGCTTTGGCTTGTGCCGAGTAACGTCCATCACTGAAGAAAACGGATTTGCTCTCGGTGACCACGAGGATGGCTGAACTACCGGTGAAGCCCGAGAGGTAGCGAATGTTTGGAAGATGAACGATCAGCAGGCCGTCGAGACGATGACGGCTTAGCTTGCTCCGCAAATTTTGCTGCCTGCTCTCGTAGTCCATTAATCCGAGTGTAGCAGCGCAGCCCAGCGAAAGCTGGTTCAAGCCGGCGGCGGAGAAGGGGACTCAGGATTTTAGCCGCCATCGACAGACAGAGACGAACGACCCAAACAGAACCGCCGGCCCCCGTATTGCAGGAACCGGCGGCTGTCTTGCTGCTAACCCGAATTCTACGTCTGGATAATGCGCGGAGTAATGAAGAAAATCAGCTCCTGGTTTGCGGTGCTCACGGTGCGACGCTTGAACAGATTGCCGATAGCTGGAATATTTCCAAGCAGCGGCACCTGCGCGATGTTGACCGAATTCTGAGTCTGGATGACACCGCCAATAACGACGGTTCCACCGTCAGTGACCAGCACCTGCGTAGTCGCCTGCTGCGTAATCAAAGTCGGGTTGCCCTGAATCGTATGCCCGAAATCAGGTGTGGTGTTCTCGACGTCCACGTTCAGGAAGATCGTTCCTTCCGACGTGATCTGCGGAACCACGGTCAGACGCAGGAAAGCGTCAACGTAAGTAACTGTTGGCGGACCACCCAACTGTGCCTGCGTGACGATCGGAACGCGCACTCCCTGGCGCACCAGAGCCTGAATGTTGTTCTGAGTGACCACCCGCGGACGAGAGAGAATCTTCAGCAACCCGCGCGACTCCGCCATGGTCAAGATCGCATCTATGCGGTAGTTGTTGCTTTCGTTTGTGAAGCTGAATCCGCTCGTCGGGCTGGTGACCGGCAGGTTGGAGAACAACGGGATAGAATCGCCTATTGTGATGTATTTTGGAGCCAGGCCGCCCACTTTAATTGGTGAAGCGCCAGCGCTCGAGGCACCGCCAATCGCACTAGGCGAGTTGCCCCACCCGAATCCTAGTTGCGTTCCAATGTCGCGGGCGAAGCTGCGGGTAGCGGCTACGACGCGAGCTTCGATTTCGACTTCCTGCGTCTTGCGATCAAGCTGCGTCAGCAGGCGATCAACCGCCGGCATAACCGAAGGAATATCTTCGATGATGAGTGCGTTCGTGCGGTCGTCCGAGATTACGTCACCCCGCTGGGTAAGGAATTTCTTTACCGTCGGCACTACATCTTTCGAGTGCGCGTAGCTCAGGAAGCGAGTGACGGTGACCTTATCAACGGCCAGTGCTTCGGCTTCCTGCTGCGCGCGCTTCGCTTCGGCTTCCTTGCGCAGAGTATCGACAGTAGCGATGCGCAGCACATTCCCTTCGAGCTGCCGCGAAAGACTATTGTTCTTCAGAACGATGTCGAGGGCCTGATCCCAAGGTACGTCATCCAGGACAATGGTTAGACTTCCTTTGACGTTCGGATCCAGCACAACATTCAGTCCGCTGATTTCGTGAATCAGGCGGAAGAAGTCTTTCAAGTCGACATCTTTCAAGTTCACCGAAATCGGCTCGCCAGTGTACTTTGGGCCATTTACAGCCGGATTCTGCTGCGACTGCGACTTCTGCTCGGCGGCCAGGTTTACTGCGGGCTGCGATGGCACCGAGCCAGGCGCTTGCATCGCCGCGCTGGCCGTGGGCAGCAGATTGCCTTCCGGACGATCCACAAACTTACCGGCAGCAGCCAGAGCCCGGTCTGCGGGCTCCAGGACGGGAGTCTTCTGCTCTTCGGCCGTTGTCTTCGGCTTGTACGAGGGTTCGACGAATACAAAATCGTTCGCGGAATCAGGACGCTTGGTATCTGCAACTGCTGGGGGTTTCACCACGGACTGGCTTGCCGCAACCTCAAGGTTCTTGGTTGCAGGCGTAGAGATTGCCGAAGCGGAAGGTTGCGAAACGGGAGCGGTGGAACTGGGAGCTTTCGCCACCACCGGCCCGGTGTGCAATTTCAAGACCAGTTTATTCCCGTCGACGGGCATGAGTTCATACTTGCAGGCTTGCTGCAGATCAATGACGACTCGCGTGCTGGGAGGTTGTTGCCCGTTCATACCAACCCGTACGGTCTGAACTCCATTGCTCCCCACGTCGATGTGGGTCTGGGAAGTAGCCACCGATGTGTTAGGCAGGTCGAGCACGACTTAACTGAGGCGTTAGTTGGCCACGAGCGGTTATCTCCAAACTCACGCTGTCATCGCCCCGCACGACGTCAACCTTCTGCAGAACAGCGTGCTTTACAGTCTCTGTGCCCGTGCTCTGCGTCTCGGCCGCTGCCGCGATCAATACCAACAAAAGCAGCGGTATGAAAACACCCAGCAATTGCTTTCGCATTTCGCTTCTCCCCACGGCGCGTGCTTGCTCGCCGGTTATCTTTCTTGCAAATTATCCGGCGCTGTAACCCGCCGTTCGCCGGATTACACGGCCGGCGTTGGAATCTTCTTCGTAACTTCACGCGTAAATGGCTTGCCCAGCTTATCCTGTAACGTCTCTTTGAAAATGATGGAGTCACCCGTGATCTTCACCACATACCCGTTGAACACGGGATCGTTCTCTCTCAGGAAATAAGCCTTGTTCATGGTGTTGACGACAACCGCTATCATGCCGGTATCGGCTTTCACCACACCTTTAAGATTCACTTCTCCGATCGACAAGCAGCGCTTACCTGTACTGCACCCTGATCCGACCATGCTGCGATTCACCACCGGACTGATAAACGGATCGCGCCGCCCAGTCAGATTGATCACTTCTGCCTCTTTTTTCTGATGCTGGGCCGGTTGGTTCTTGTCTTCCACGGCGATCCTCTGTTTGGGCTGCGATTTCCTAGCAACGCTCTTCGGGTTCGCACTCGCGGGCTTCGCATCTGCTTTCGGAGCGGCTGCGGATTTTATTGCCGGCGGTGTCTTGTGAGCTCCCGGCGTTTTTCCGGCATTCGCCTTGGCCGGAACTTGCTTGTTCGCATTCGCCGGCTTGGGTACAGGCGGCAGAGCGGTTACGGGCTTGCTTGTTGGAGACGCCTTAGCCGGCGCAGCTTTGGCTGGCTGGGATGGGGCAGGTTTCGATGCATTAGGCTGCGAAGCCGCCAACGCCGCGTCTGAGTCCAACGCTTTTTTCTGCTGCACCAACTTCATTGTCGTCCGCGTGTCCTGGATCACATCCGGGTTCTGCGCCCAGGCAGCTCCGCAGAATCCCAACAAAAGAATTGCTGTCATCAGCTTCATAGGTTCCCCTACTTTTTCCTCGCTGCTGGTTTGCCGGGCGCGCCGGGTTCGAGATCATGACTGAAGAAAGTGGTCGCCGTGTAGGTGGCAGCAACGCTCTCACCGGGCGCGTACTGGTATTGGTGCTTGACCTTCGCGTCGGAGGATTTCTTCGTGCTGGCCACCAGCAGTCCGGAGACATTGATGATTCGCTCGAGCTTGCCCACGCGGTCAAAGAAATTGAGCATCGAGTAATAGGGACCATCAAGTTCCATCTCGAAAGGCAATTCGCTATAAAAATCTTTGCTATTGACACCTTTCGCCGTATATCGGCGGAGTTCGACACCGGACTTCATCGCCTCAGAGTCCATCATGCGCATAAAGTTGTCGACTTCCTTATCATCCGGCACGATGCGCCGCTCGATTTCGAGTTGCTGCTTGAGGCTGGCAAGCTGGCGTTCGATTTCAGCCAGACGAGGCCTATAGGTTTCGAGTTCGGCGTTCTCTTTGACCTTATCGTCGAGCCTTTGCTGAGCAGCTGTATTGGCGTCCCGCTGTGATTTGAATAGCGTGAAATACAGAGCCACACTCAGCAATAGCGCTCCGCCTAATACCACTGCCCACTGCTTGATACCCGGCATGTCGTTAAAATTCATGATTTCCCGCCTTAGGACTTGGTCTTTTCGCAGCTCAGGGTGAATTGAAACGCCTGCATGTCGCGAAAAGTCTCGTCCTGAAAGGTTTCCTTGATCTCAATATTCTTGAAGTACCCTGTCTTTTGCAGATTCGAGATCAGGTTGGCTACGGCATCGGCGCTCAACGCCATGCCCTTAATGTCCACGCTGTTCCCGGCATCGATCATCGAGTCCAGCCACACTGCCTCAGTACTGTTCACCGTACTTCCGATGGTATTCAGCAGATTGACCGGACCAGCCTGTTGCGCCCGGAGCTGATCGATAACATCCACGCGGCGCTTATAGTTCTCCGCTTGTTTTTGCCGCTCCAGGTAACGGGCTTTGCTTTCATTGCCGGCGAGCCGACATCACCCATATCCATGGCCGCGACCGTGGAAGCAGCGGAACGCTTATTTTTCGACTTCGGTGTTCCCAGCAAATTGATTCGGATCATAGGTCGTCAAAACTCCTCAGGGCCAACCCCACCGCAACTGCCAATTGGCCGGCGTTCTGCTCGATCAGTTCCACTCCCGGTCCTTGCGCTGGCGGCGCAATTCGCTGGAATGGATTAAAAATCTCCACCGGCAGCGAGAACTCCTGGCGCAGGGCTTCGACCAGGCCCGGGACCTTTGAAGATCCCCCCGCCAGGTAAATCTTCTCGATGTGCTCTCCTGCCGCGCTGGCACGGAAGAAATCGAACGTCTTCTGAATTTCCAAAACGATAATTTCAGTCACCTGCTGCAGGATGGGCGTTTTGGCATCTTCGCTGACGGTGCCCACCTTCTTGCCCAACTTCAGCGCTTCAGCGTCGTCGAAGCTCAGGTCAAGTTCTTTCTGCAGTGAGTCTGTGTACTGATGCCCGCCGACGCTGACATCGCGCGGGAACAGGGGAGTAGTGCCCTTCACGATGTTGATATTCATCACGCTCGCGCCCAGGTTCAGCAATGCGACCACCTGACCCGGCGCAGGCTCGTAGTTGTATTCGTAGCAGTTCTGCAGCGCGAGGGCATCGATGTCCACAATAGCCGGAGTTCTTCCCGCCATCGAGAGTACGTTGGTGTAGTTGAGAATCTTGTCCTTCTTGACGGCGACAAGAAGAACGTCCATCTGCGGATTGCCCGCGTCTTCGGACAGAATCTGGTAGTCGAGATTTACGTCGGCTAGATCAAACGGGATGTGCTGTGCGGCTTCCTTCTCGATGGTTTCAGCAAGTTCCTGATCGCTCATCGAGGGCAGCGAGATCTTCTTCACAATCACGGAGTGCCCACTTACCGCGGTCGCGACGGCTTTCGACTTGATCTCGTTATCGGTAAACAGCTTTGAAATCGCGGTCGAAACCGTGCCCGAGTCTACAATCATGGAATCGACCACGATATCGGGCGCCAAAGGCTCCAGTCCGAGATGGGCGACTTCAATTCCATCGCGTCCGCGCTTCAGCTCCACCGCCTTGATGCTCGAGGATCCGACATCCAGGCCAACAATCGTCTTCGCTCCGAATCCAAACATGTGCCCGCCTTTACGGTTGCCCGGCAGCTTTCACGGCTGCCTTCGGTTTCTTCTTGCTTCGTGCTTCCATCTGGTTCGACTTATCTTCCATCCACTGATCAAGCTTCGACTTCTTGAAGCGCCAGCGGTTGCCCAGCTTGAAGGCGGGGATTTTTTGTTCCCCGACGTACTTGTACAGCGTGTCCGGACTCACTCCCAGGTACTGCGAAGCCTGGCGAATGTTCATCACTTCCCGCGAGTCGGCCATAGTTTCAATCCCTTTCCACAGAATGAGGCCCTGCTCCCGCGGTTTGTCGCGCGGCCCACAAGGCAGACTTGGGAGAAAATTCCCCGAAGCAAAGGCTCAAAACTGCGTTCGAGTGAATTTTGGTGTCCAGAGCATATCTCAACCCCCAAAATGCTGAAGTCAAGGCGAATTTCCGTGTTTTTCCTGGTTTTATGGGTGTTTTCTGGAATCTCGGCTGGATGGAGTTGCAGATTGGTTCTATATGTTGTACCCATAACAAACAAACATCCAAGAGGATGTGGTGTTTATACAATCGGTTCGGATTTCCCGCGGTACCGGTAACCAAAGTACGACAGACGTTACCGCAGTGTGTGGACACGCGGAAAATACATCCGAAAGGCGTGAAAAAGAGGTCCAGGTTTCCCTGGACCTCCCGAATGCGGCCTGCGTTCTTTTATTAGTACGCTACGATTGGACCCGCTCCGGAAGACGCAACCTGGTTGTACGGAACGTTGTTTGGAATCCCGTAATGCGCGTAAACGTCCCGCATGCGTCTGTCCATGCTCTCGGCCTCGCTTTGATTGTTACTTCTGCGATATCCGAGCCAGCGCGAGTAATAGCTGTCAAATCGGCTCTGATCCTGCGCCGACAGGCGACCGCGCCATTGGCTATTTCGGCCATAAGATCCGCGGCCGTACTCGCGATTATCGCGGTCGTAATACGCATCATTGTCACGATCACGGTCTCTGTCCTGATAGACGCGATTGCGGTCTTGGTCCCGATCTCGATCCCGATCGCGATCCTGATCGCGATGGTGCTTATCATCACGGTCGTGGCGGCGATGATCACGATCGCGGCGGCGGTCATCGTCGTCCTGATCTCGTTTGGCCTGATCATCACGGTCCTGAGGGGCGGCCGCAGTTATTAGGCGAGCACCTTGAGCGGTTCGGCTCTGCTGAATTTGTCCCCAAGCCGGCCAATTGAGCGCCAGGGCTATTAATGAAAACTGCACAAATCTATTCATAAGAACCTCCTATGGGCAAAAGACACACT
>WNGC01003177.1_pt1 | contig 10053 bp, 4 predicted proteins | sample 5400051 | NCBI WGS metagenome assembly WNGC01 (sample SAMN13153368, study PRJNA577476) | soil metagenome | isolation source: 20 cm soil or saprolite under grassland replicate 2 | place: USA:California | collected 2016-06-15 | reverse complement strand
GCGCGGCTCGAGGGCGTAACTTGGAGCACGCGCGACCAGCAACTTGATCCGCAGGTGCTTTCCGCTCTCCTTCACACGCTGCGCTACGACGCGAGCGTGGATGTGCGCTTGGCGGCTCTCGATGCTCTCAGCCGCCACGGGCGGCAGCCCCAGATTCACAAGGCAGTTTTGGATTCTCTCCAGCAGCAGCAATCGCCCCTGGTGCAGGTAGCCCTGATCGATCTTTTGCTCGAATGGAGGGATCCCGATGCTGCGCAGCGGCTCCAGGCCCTTCAGCAAGCCCCGAATCTGAATCCCACGGTGCGACAACGCGTCGAGTGGGCCAAAAGCAAACTGAATTGAGGAGGAGATCATGCGAAACACGCACTTTTTCACGGTGTTAACAGTAGGCTGTTTGCTTCCCTTTGCCTTGTCCGCCCAGTCCGTGACCCTGAAAGTCCCGCAGCCGGCAATAAAAGTCACCGCACCTCTTCCCTTGGAGTTTCATCTTCCGTCCGTATTTCCAATGACTCTCGACAACTCCGATGGCGACCTGCCAGTGCAGGAGGAGGAGACCATCCAGAAATCTTTTTCGATGGCGGGCGTCCAGCATAAGTCCGTGGAAATTGACAACGTCTGGGGTTCCATCGAAGTCGTGGGCACAAATTCCGACCAAGCGCAACTCACGGTCAAAAAGTCTGTCCGCGCGGAATCCAAGGAAAAGCTCGAACAGGCTCGCAAGGAAGTCACCCTCGACATCACCGAGCAAGCAGGCTCCCTGAAGCTCTATGTGAACGGGCCTTTCCGCTGCAATTGCGACGATGGATGCGGCCGCCGCGAATTCGAGGGTTATATCGTCAAGATGGATTTTCGGTTCCGCGTTCCCCGCGACATCGACATCAAAGTCAAGACTGTGAATGAGGGCCGTGTTTTGGTGCGCGACATCAACGGGAGTTTTCTTGTGCGCAATGTCAATGGCGACGTCGAAATGGACAACATTGCCGGCTCTGGGACGGCGCGTACTGTGAATGGTCCTGTCAAGGTTTCCTTTCGCCAGAACCCTCGCGAAAATTCCGATTTCCGCACCATAAACGGCGACGTGGATTTGCGTTTCGCGCAAGGCTTGGCCGCGGATTTTCGCTTCAAGACCTTCAACGGCAGCATCTACAGCGATTTTCCCGTCACCGCGTTGCCGGTGCGCGCCATTCAGGAAGAGCATCATGGCGCGAAGGTAGTTTTTCACGCAGACCGCTATACCGGTGTGCGGGTGAATTCGGGCGGGCCGGAGATCAACGTGGAAAATCTAAATGGAGAGATTCGTATTCTTGAAAATCATGAATAACCAAACTCAGCGTTTCCCATCCCTCGTTGTGGCTGCTGCGATTCTCTGCGTTGCGTTTGCCCCCGCGCCGGCCTACGGGCAGACGCAAACGCCGTCTGGCGCGGATCACGTTTCCGTGAGTCTCAGCGATCCCGCGCGGCCCGCTTTGGTGAAGGCGAGCCTGGTCAACGGCGGAATCACCGTCAAGGGCTATGACGGCAAGGAAGTTGTCGTCGAGGCCCGCGCCCGCAACCGCGAATCGGCGCGCTCTGATTCGACCATGAAGCGCATTCCTGTTTCAGGAACGGGCCTTTCCGTGGAAGAAGAAAACAACGAAGTGCGCATCTCCACCGAATCGTTCATGCGCGCCGTCGACCTGTCCATTTCCGTTCCCATTCACACTTCCCTCAAGCTGAGTGCCGTGAACGCCGGAGACATCGTGGTCACTGGCGTGGACGGCGAATTGGATGTCAACGACGTGAATGGCTCCGTCACCCTGAACAATGTCTCTGGCAGCGCCGTCGCGCATGCCTTGAACGGGCGCCTTTTGGCTACTTTTTCGCGCGTGAATCCCCAGAAGCCCATGGCCTTCAGTTCTTTGAACGGCGACATTGACGTTACGTTTCCCGCCGATTTGAAAGCCAACCTTAGCCTTAAGTCCGATCGCGGCGAGATTTTCAGTGATTTTGACGTCCAGGTTCAGGCTTCCGCGCCACAGCAAATCGTCGAGGATGGGCGCGGCCACGGTGGCAAATACCTTGTCAAGATCGACAAGGCCGTCCACGCCACAATCAACGGCGGCGGCCAGGAATTGCAATTTACAAACTTCAATGGCGGCATCTACATCCGCAAAGCCGGCGCCGCGCGGTAATGCCCGCGCAGCCTCTGATCGGAAACTTGGTCCCAATGGTCAAGCGCAGCGTCTCGGGATGGACTTACCGAACCATAGTTATTTATTTCGTTTTGTTCATGGCGTTGATTCTTGGCGGGATTCTCCTGCTGGCTGCGAGGAGTCACGGACTTTAAGCTGCGCAGATAAGTCTCCACTTGACCGGTAATAATCGACTCTCTAGGAGTTGCCCAAGTCAAATTGCCTCAAGATGGAGTGCCTTAAAGAGTGGCTTAAGAGAAGAACCTACCTCTTGATCGTCTCGCAATCGTCTTCTGGGTTCGATTTGTGTATTCGAAGCTCACACTGGCCAACTTTCCCCGTGAGCGACAGCAGGTAGCATCGGCCAGAAGCCTTTTCCTCCGCCATGCTCCCAACAAGGAAGTCCACTTGCCTGTCAGGCCGCCACTCAATCACTGACATGTAGAGATGGTCAGCCTCCGGAAGCTCTCGCCCGTGTTCTGGAAGGCCTCGATCTAGCTGTTTTTGCAGATCAATAGGCGGTTCGTCTTTATCGACCGAGTCGGAGGGCACGGTGTAGCGCGCGACTCAGGCATCCGCCAGAATTCCCGCGAACGGCGCGTCTGCTCGGAGACCAGTGGCATCGCAGAAGAATAAGAGGAACCGCGGGTGTCTTAGCACTCCTATGCCGTTAAAAAGATTCGTGTCTACTTAGTGGTCCTGAGTTTTGGCCAAGTTAGAATTTCAGATTCAGCCCGAGTTGCATGACGCGGTTCGGCTCGCCGATGGCGATGACCGTCGCCGAAGATGGTAGCGAAGCCGAAACGCAGCAAGTACGCCCGAAGAGGCTGCTCTGGATGCTGGGCGAACCGCCAGTGGCGTTGCGCGGGTTTTCCCAATTCGCGTGGTTGAGGACGTTGAAGAATTCTGCCCGGAACTGCAGTTTGAAGCGCTCCGTGATGGCGAAGTCTTTCAACAGGCCGGAATCCAAGTTCCAGAAGTTTGGCCCCTGGACGATGTTGCGGCCATTGCCGTTCTGGCCTGGCGGCGGAATGCAGAAGAACGTCTGCGTTCCGGTAACGTTGACGCAGTTGAAGTTGGGGTCGGCCGGGTTGGTGATGAACTGGCCGGCGTTGTACAGCACGGGTCCCGCAATGCCGTTCACGAGTTGCAGGTGGCCTTTGTCGACGGGACCGCGGACCTGGGCGAAGCTTACGTGCGCTCCATTGGCGGTCAGCGATCCACTGGTAATGCTGTAAGGTTCGCCGCTCTGGTAGTTGAAGATGCCAGTCATTGACCAGCCGCCAATAATCTCGTTCGCCCAGCGGGGCGCGGACGAGGCGATCCTCTTGCCTTTGCCAAAGGGAAGTTCGTAAAGCAAATTGGCCAGCAGCACGTGTGTATTGTTGAAGTCCGAAAGCGCTCGGTCCAGCCGCCAGTTGTGGATATCAGTCGGTGTGCGGCTGTTTGTCGAGCTCAAGCCTCCGCCGGTAGCCGCGCCGGTCGGGTCGATCGACATGTCGTCGATAGACTTGCTAAAGGTGTAGGAAAAACCCACATCCAGGCCCGCTTCGAAGCGGCGGCGCACGGCGATGAACAAACCGTGGTAATAAGAATCACCGCCCGAATCCTGGAAGAAGATCTGGCCAAATTGTGGATTGGGCCGGAAGAAATTGCCGACATTAACCTGGCCATCGATGAAATTAGCCAAGCTTCCGATATTGAAGGTGTCGAAATCAGACGTCCTGCCGTTTAGGGCTTTGTTGCTGGCAGTGAGGTTAGTGGGCGTATTGAGTGGGCTAAGCAAGTTAAGCAGTACATTCGGCTTCTGGCCCGTGGTGCAGGTCGCGGTGCTTGTGCCGTCCGGCAAGCACCCCAACTGACCGTTCCTCATGGCGATATTGAAATCGCTCAGGAAACCGGTGCCGTTGATGGAGACCTGGTTCAAGTCGTAGGCGCGATAGAGATGCGTGCCGCGCTTGCCGACGTAGCCGATCTCCGCCACCAGGTGCATGGGAAGCTCGCGTTGGATGGTCAGATTCCACTCATGAACGGACGGGTTCTTGAGATTGGGATCGAAAGCGCCCACAGCCAGGGCGACACCAGCCGACTGGACCCGCGGGGTCAAGGCAGTGGAGGGCGTAATGGTCGGAGTCGGTACGGTAACCGGGAATCCCGACGAGATGCGGCGGCTCGTGTTTCCCGTGGCAGTAATCCCGGTGGGGAGCAGGCAGCCGGAGGTTGTAGTTGCGTCCCCAGTTGAGCTAATCGTGGTTATGCAGTTCTGCAGGAAGCCCGGCATCTTGCCGGCCATTGCCGTGACTTGGAATGTTGACAAGGTGTCAAACAGCCAGGAGTAACCAGCGCGCACCGAGGTTTTCCTGTCAGGTGACCACGCCACACCTACGCGCGGCCCCACGGCGCCGAGATTGTCATTCTTGAACCAAGCATCTGCCTTCACATAGCTCACTGTTCCCTGCGAGCCATCGGGGAAGACATTGGGGACAAGGGATTGCTTGGCGTCATAAGGAGCCGGGTTGAACTCCCAGCGCACGCCCAAGTTCAGGGTCACGTTGGGCCGCAGCTTCCATTCGTCTTGAACGAAGGAGTCATATTGGTGAGCACGGGTGTAGACAGTGGCGAAGTTCGTGCTTCCGTAGGTGTTGCTGCCGAAGTTTGCAAGGAAGGCTTGCTGGATACTTCTGGGTATTCCGGCCAGCTCATCGATGGCCTGCTGCAGACGGTTGATGTCCGTCGAATTTGGCGCGCTTGCTCCGGTACCTGACGGAATAGCGGAGAAATTCCCCAGACGGTTGCGATTGAAGCGAATGATCGGAGTAACCACGTTACCGCCGAAGAAGCCGCGGCTGTCGTTGTGAATATAGAACCGAAAGTTGATTCCCGCACGCAGCGTGTGCGCGCCGTGGACCCAGGTTACGTTGTCAACGATCTGCGGAGTAGTCACGGCGCGAGCCGTATGTGGAGAGAGGCAAAACGGCACGTCCACGTTCAAGAACGAACCCAGCACGCACTCGTCAGCCCAGATGGGCACCTTTGTCGGGTCGGGGAACGCCGGATTAGACTCGCCGAAAGTAAACACAAAAGCAAAGCGATTGAATCCGGCAGTCAACTCGTTAACAAGCGACGGTGAGAATGTGTGGCGATAACTGATGGCCAGGTTCTTCCCTAGCCGGTTAACTTCGCCGAGCGGCGAAAAGCCGGGAAACACTGCCGGACGAGCATTCAGGAAGTCCCCCTCCGTTGTGTTGAACGTATTTTGCAGCCAGCGAACGAAGACGTTATCGTTGGGGCCGAAGGCGTGGTCCACACGAGCCATGTAGTTTGGCCCCTTGAACTGGGAAGGCGCGTTCCAGCCGAACCCGCCCGTGTTCAGGCCGTCGCCGACGCCAAAGTTGTTTGGCAGCGGGAGCTGGGTGATCAGCGCGATTACCGAAGCGTCTGCGCCCGCACCACTCGGGTCATTGGCAAAAATATTGTAGGTGTCCACGCAGTTCCCGGTGATGGCGCCACCGCAGACGGCGACTCCGGGAAGCAGGGTGCCGCTGGCATCCACGAGGCCGGGTGAATTGCGCGTGAAGCTCGTGCCGTTGGCTGTCACTGTTCCCCGCACAAATCGAAATTTGCCCCCGCGCGCCATTGAGGTGTACACACCTGGGAACCCGAATACGCCGACGTTGGTTGAATTGATCGGCGCCGTCTGTTTGATCAAGTTATTTTGGAAGGTGCCGAAAAAGAATGTCTTGTTCTTGATGACAGGTCCCCCCACCTGGAATCCGTATTCGTTGAGCTTAAGGTCCGGCCTGGACTTGCCGTTGAAGTTGTTAAACCACTCGTTGGCGTTGTAAGCGGTATTGCGGTTGTAATAGAAAACATTGCCGTGCACGCTGTTTGTTCCGCTGCGGGTGGCAACGATGACGTTGGCGCCACTATTGCGGCCCTGTTCGGCCGTGGCGCCCAGCGTGATCGTGCGAAACTCCTCCACGTTGTCGGGATTCAGGCGCTGGATGTTCCCCTGCGGATTCGGGACAGTGGACTCGTTTGCGTCAATGCCGTCGATAGTGACGTTGTGCGAACGATCGCGCGAACCAAAGACGTGCGTGTCTGAGCCTGCTCCGTTGGTGGTGCGCTGCACCACTCCAGGCTCAAGTGTCAACAGCGCGAGAGGGTTGCGGCCGTTGAGCGGCAGATTCTGCACCTGCTTTGTATCCATGATATCGCTCACGGTGGCGTTTGAAGTTTCCAGACGTTGATAGTTCGATTCCACCACCTGCACGGTCTGGCCGACGGTGCTTAGTTTCAGGCTCACGTCCACAACCAGCGGCGTCCCGACCGTCAAAATGTTGTGCACGCTGGTATAGGTCTGGAACCCGGCGAGCGTCACCGTGACGCTGTAGCGCCCCGGTGTGAGGGATGCAAAAGAATAAGTGCCCGCACTGGTCGTAGCGCTCTCAAACACGACGCCGGTATCTTCGTTCTTCGCTTGCACTTTGGCGTTGGCGACAACCGCTCCGGACGCATCCGTTACCACCCCATTGATAGAGGATGTGCTGACTTGCGCGGAAACGGTTGGAACACCCAGAAACACCACTGCGAGAAACAACACCGCAAGAATTCGCTTCATGGAAGTCCCCATCCCTTACCCGCAGGATGCAAAAGTCCCCGAAGGCGTGCTAGAAAGGCAAACGGACCTGGCAAACTGCGCGGTTAACGCGCTTTTTACTCTAGAAATTCTCTCTCGTCAACAAGAAGTGGCAAATGCAACGACCCAAAACCACATGTCCGCTTACTCAAGCGCCTCCGCGATGAGAAGCGGCGCTTTGAGGTGGAACTGAAGCGCCTCGTGGATACGATCGCGGTCGGCAACAGCTGCGCGACCGTCATGGCTGCGATCAACGAACGCGAGGCAAGGTTGCGGGAAAATCACAAATCAGGTGATCGAACCCGGGCCTGAATCTCTCCAGGAAAAACTCGAGGAGTTACGGACCTTTGCGGTCCTGCGGTTGACGCGTTTGCGCGAGCTACTGACGAACCCGACGGCGATCCATTAGGCACGGGCACTCCTTGCGGATCAGATCGGAAAGTTCAAGCTAGAGCGCGTCGACGAAAATGGCAACGTCAGCTTTAAAACCAACGGAAACATAAACTTCTTCGGGGAAGAGGCTCTTACACGCGTGGGTAGTGCCGGGGGACCGGCATGCACGGTTCTGCCTCAAGCTAACTTCCTCGTTGAGGTAGCTGCGTGAGAGCGGCCTGCATTTGAGGATATGGCCGTTGTGGAGGAGTCGGTGAGGATGATCCCCACGGCTTGTGGCGACTCCGATCCGCGCTTGTTAACAAGGCGCTCACGGAAAGTTTAGCGTACTTCCTTATCCTTAGTGTTGCGCATCCTTCTCGTGCGAATTGCTGGATGTCACTGCTGTTGTCCTGCACGAAGAAGCGGCGCCCGCTGATGCGTTCCAACTCGTACAGATAAGTGCGCGTGACTTCGTAGGTGCAACCACTATTCCCGCTGAAGCTCACTGCGCAACCTGGGCGTAGCCCATGGGGATTCCGGTAGCTCTGAAGCAACGGACCAATTCAATCTGCAAGGAAGGAAGCGGTAAGTATGCCGAGGAAAAAACAAAACTGGTACCGGGGGAGGGAAGTGGACCGAACGTCTGCCCGTTCGCTTTGAGTGGTTGGCTGCGGCATGAGAGCACTCCGAGAGAGTTGCACGCAAAGCCCTTCAATTGCTTACCAGCTGGGATGAGAGGGCCGGTCTCCGCGGGATGCGATACGCTCCCAATGTTCGACGTGCTCAAGGCACACCTGGCTTGAGGAAATGCCTCCCGCTTGTTTAGAAGGTCCCCTCAGCGCGCCAGAGGCATTGGTAGACCATTCGCTCGTCCGAGCGCTCGTTCGTCTGGTTCGACAGCGACGCCGTCTCGAAACGTGACAACCTTTCCGGAGTTCGCGGGAACACGTTCGCCAGGAATCACAATGCCGATGAGATTCAGCGGATCTGCTGCGGAAATCGTCGTAGTTTCGGCCGACGGACTCTGCTTACGCTTGGCGCGCAAAGATTCCACGGCCACGGGCAAAGCGAATTGCTCACCCAAAAAACCACTGACAAATCGGCCGCCGCGAATTTCGCCACGATCTTCGAGGCGTCGCAGAGTGATCAGCATCTCGCGCCATTTCGGAAGAATGGTTTCGCGGGTGAGAAGCTCTCGGAAGACAATTCCGTAGCGATGCAAAAGCATCCAACAAGTCGCTTCGAGGGCTCGACTGCGGTCGTGCGCGTCGTCAGAATACAGCAGTGACCAGCGGCCGGAGCTGTGCCGAGGTCGTGAAGTTCGTCCGCTCCCCTGGCCGGAGCGCCGCTTGGGGTCGATAAGCGCGCGCAAATTGTCAAAACCATCCGCGGTAATGAGTCCAGCCGCGACAAGTTCCCAAAGAGCGGTTTCGACTTCGGCTTTTAACTTGGCGGTGCCGCGCACTACATCTGCAAAAAAGGAAGCACCACGCTGGCGCAAGAACTGCAAGACTGTGCCGGCGCCGGCACTCAGGCCAGTCGGTTGTACATCGATGGATTCACGCCGTGGAATCATCCAGTCCGCATCTTCGCGCACAAAGAAAGTAATGGGCGCAACGCTGGTGGGTATCACGCGGCGTTTCCCGTCGGTGAGCGCCTCGAGCGTTGCTGGATGCGGCGACAGGCGGCCCCACCCAACGGCGCCCGTGAGGCAAAGTTGGTCTAACACTTTGGGATCGAAATCCGCTATTCGGCGGCTCAGGATTTGGCGTTCCCATGAGTTTGCCGGAGCTTCAAAGCCTTGCATTTGACGAATCGCCTCGAGCGTGCCGCGTTCTCCGAGAAGCTGTGTGCTCGGCGCGACGTGCTGCCAGGAAAGAAGCCAGTTCATAAATTGTGCGGGAGTTACGGACTGGATCTCCTTCCGGAGCCGTCCAAGCGTGAGGCGGTGGATGCGCGCAAGCAGGCGGCGCTCGCACCATTCGGTTGAACCGGAAGCACTTTCGTCCAAACCCACACCAGCAAACTTACCGCGGAGGACTACTCCGCTGGACTCGAGGCGCAGCAAAGTTTTTTCTACATCAGAGGCAGGTACCTTGAGCACGTTGCTCAGTTGGTTTGAGGTGACTGGGCCGCTATGCGTGGTCCATCCCTTTACGAAGGCCAACAACGCCTCTTCTCGCGAGACAGCCGGTGACTCAACATCCGGCAGGGCAACGTCAAAAGTGGCCGACGGGAAGACCTGTATGAACGAGGGCGCGCGTTCCGAAGCCACCCAATACGCTTGGTTGCCGACGTGTGCAAGCCCAGCGCGGCGTTCTCTCACAAGCCGTTCAAAAAAAAGTGTCCATGCGGGCAGGGCATTGCTCAGCGTAGCGTTTAGGCGACTGTTTCCTCGGACTCCTTCGTCACCCAACAACGGCAGCGCGATTAGCGTAAGTAGAGCATCGTGCAACTCTTCGGCATCGCGGACGTCGGGCCAAGCCTCATCGCACACCTCAGCGATCGCAGCCGGATCAAGCCGCCCAATTTCTCCAAGCAGCGCCTCCGGCAAGACGCGGCGCATTTCCACGGCGCGAGCTCGGCGTTCTTCGAGCGGCGCATCATCGAGATATGCGTACGGATTGGCGTTTAGAATCTCGTGGGAAAATTGCGACGATACCGGTGTATCCACGGCCAAACATTTAATCCTGCCTGAGGCGATGTCGTGTAACACGCACTCAAGGCCTTCAACGTCCATCGCCTCCGTAAGCACGTCTTTCATCACTTCGCGGACCAGTGGGTGGGCGGGAATGTTAATATCGCCGGCCGCGAGATTTTCCGGGCATGCCTGCTGTTCGGGAAATACGGCAGCCAGCAAATCATCAG
>WNGC01010550.1_pt1 | contig 10054 bp, 10 predicted proteins | sample 5400051 | NCBI WGS metagenome assembly WNGC01 (sample SAMN13153368, study PRJNA577476) | soil metagenome | isolation source: 20 cm soil or saprolite under grassland replicate 2 | place: USA:California | collected 2016-06-15 | reverse complement strand
CGTTCATCCGGGCTAAGTCTCCCGGCGTGGATGCCGGGATCGAAGCGGAAGATGAAAAGGGTTTCTGATCCGTAGTCGGATAAATACGCGTTCACGTCACCGTAGACGCCGACGAGGATGGAGACCACGGAAAGAAGAGCGGTGATGCCGATGACCACGCCGAGAACGGTGAGAAAGGAGCGCATTTTATTCTCACGTAGAGTGGTGAGAGCCATCCGAGCGTTCTCGCCGATGTTCATGCGCATGGTGACCTCCATGGCTCTCACAATTCCTGGCGCAACGCTTCGATGGGTTGCAGGTTTGCGGCCCGGCGGGCCGGATAAACGCCGAAGAAAACGCCAACGGCAGCGGAGATCAGCTCCGCTAGCAAAACCGCGGGAACGGGAACGTGCATGGGTACGGATGTCGTTGCGGTGGCGAGGCCCGCGATTCCGTAGGCTAGGCCGACGCCAATGGCGCCGCCCACCGCCGCCATGACCGCCGCTTCGACCAGGAATTGCAGGAGAATGTCGTTGCGGCGGGCGCCGAGAGCTTTACGGATGCCGATCTCGCGCGTCCGCTCCGTGACGGTGGCGAGCATCACGTTCATGATGACGACGCCACCGATCACGAGGAAGACAGAGACGACGCCGACCATGGCTGTAGCGATTACGCCCGTCAGGTTTTTCCACAATTCCATCAGGGTGGCCTGGTCGAAGATGCCAAAGCTATCCTTTTCGTTGGGAGAGAGGTGACGCCGCGCCCGCATCATCGCCCGCGCTTCGTCCTGCGTCTGTTCCATCCACTCCGCGCCACGCGCCTGAATGTTGAGCCAGATGGTATCGTTGGTCCCGTACATCTTGAAATACGTCTGGATCGGTATATACGCAAAGTTATCCTGCGATTGGCCGAAGGCCGATCCGATGATTTTCGCAATACCGACAATCTGGAAGGGCCGGCCGTCGATCAACAGTTCGTGGCCGATGGGGTCAACGTCTGGAAAGAGTTTGGTGGCCAGGTCGTTGCCGATCATCGTGACCTGGGCCCGGCTTTGGTCGTCGCCCACGGAAATGTAGCGCCCGTCTCTCGGCACTACAGGGTCGATATCCGCCATGTTGGCGGTCACACCGCGGATATTCGTGTCGTTGAGGCTGTGCGAGCCCGCGCGCACTTTTCCATCAATGCGGAGTTCCACCCCTACGCGCTGCGGCAGCTTCAGATTGTCGCGCAGAGATTCAAAGTCGTCCCAGGTGACCTTCTTGTTGCGCCGGTTGGCCTTCACGTACTCTTCCACGTCCGTGATGACGGGAAAGCGTGTCAACAGAAAGACGTTGGAGCCCATATTGGCAACGCGGTCTGCAATGTAGCGGTTCACCCCAGAGATTAGGGCGATGACCACGATGAGGGTGGAAACCGAGAGAATGATGCCCAGGAGCATCAGGAAGGAGCGCATTTTGTGGGTGCGCAAGGTCTCGAGGGCCACGCCGATCGGTTCACGCAGCAATAGCCGGCGTTTCATGCGTGCGTTTCCTCTGTCTCTTCTACGGGCAAGTTATTGAAAAGGTTTCGAGCCGCCCAGCCTATTTTCGGTTTGACGCGATCCAGCTTAGAAACGTTATCACCAGCCGTCCAGGAATGGCATGAAAAATGAGCGGGCTTGAAATTCGGGGTGTGCGGGCGGCTCTTGGGCGCATTTGCGAGCGTCTGCTACACTATTTGGGCCGGTTCCGGGATCGTCTAATCGGTAGGACATCAGCCTTTGGAGCTGAGTATCGTGGTTCGAGTCCACGTCCCGGAACCAAACTCCCTCCGCACTAATTCCCTGCTCCGGGATGAAATCCCGGAATCAGATTTCGCGATAGTTCAACAGGACTACGCCGATCAGAACGAGACAAAGCGGCCAGAGGCAAGCCATTGCATTTCGGGTTTGATTTTCGGCAGGAAGGCGCAGTTCTAGCCAGCGCGACCATCCCAACGTCACGGCGAGAATAGCAAGCGGGATGTGGCTTAACTCGGCGAGGACTTCTTCCTTGAGGTTCCCGAGACTGTGGGAATGGGTGAGGAGCAAAGCGCCGGAAACGGCGACGAGGACAGGAAAGACCAGTCGTGCACGGCTAGAAGCGACGCGGCCCGTTTGCACGCGCCATTCGAATACGGCAAGCGCAATTACGAGCACCGCGAAAAACCGATGCAGCAAGACTTCGGGATCCGCGAGAGTCGCCCAGAAGCCGACGGGCCCGAGAGGCCAGGTCTCCGGATCGCTCCGTAAAAAAAGAAATGCCGAGAGGCCAAAAAAAGCGAGCGGCCAATGGCGAGACCAGGAGACTTGTCCAGTTTGCGCGACGAGGGCCAGCAGTCCCATCGCCAGAACGACGATGCCTGCCCAGTGATGGTTGTACTCGGACCAAGCCTTTTCGGCGGGAGTGTTCGGGCGGGTTCCGGTTTGGCCGGGAACGTAGGATTCGGTAGAGAGCGAGCCGGATTCGAATGCTTTTTTCTGAGCGGCGTAGACGTCTTCGGGCAGCTCCTGAACGGACGGACTGGCGAATCTTGGCGAACGTGGAGACATGCGGGCAAAGATTTCTTGACCGGTGACACGGTCGTGAGTGAGATCGGCGGCGGGAGGGAGCGAGGTGAGTGAAGCAGCGGTGAGGATTACGGTAACGCCGATGCCAATTTCGGCTTCGCCGAAGCGCTTCAGGCTGGCGAGAATGGAGCTGGCCGGTCCGCGGCGGACGAGCTGAAAATTGAGCGCGCCAAGGAACAAAAGAAGGCCAAAGAGGAGCACTTTGGTGGCGACCATCGCCCCGTAGGAAGTACCGTAAACGGCTTTGAATGAGCCAACGTAAGCAAAACTCAACAGCAGACCCGCGGAAGCAAGCACTGCGACGCTTACCAGAGCGAGTTGCGAGAATCTGGCGCTGAGCTGGCGCGCGAAGTCCGCGGCCGGCGCTCGCCGGATGGCAATTAGCAGGTACGGCAGGCCGCCAAGCCAAACCGCGGTGGCCGCTTGATGCAGAAAGGTGAAGGCGATTAGCGGCGCGCGATAGTCCAGGCGAGCTATGGAGTGGCTGGTCATAACCGACGAGGTGATGATGGCTACCGCGGGAAGAAGCAGATCGGTGTAGCTGGTAGAGCGCGTTGCGGCAGTAAGAGCGATCACGGTGAGGGCCGACACGATGCCGATTGCACCGGCGTGGACGAAATTCGCGCCGGCGACTTCGCGAAGAGACATGTCGGCAGACTGCCTCAGAATGATGGAGTTCGCCAGAACGTATGAGATCTGCATCGCAGCCAGCGCGATCGCCGCGCGCCGAATCCAGCGCAGACAGGCTTGCTGGAGCGCCGCCGAATTCTCATTCACGCGGCGGACGACGAAGATCAAAAAAACAATGCCGCCAATCGCGAGGGACTGAAACGTGAGGGTCGCGCCGCGGAAGAGCACGGAGAGGAAGCCAAAGACTTGGAGCAGGCGCGCCATGAATGCCGGTCAGGACGGCGATACAGTAAAAGGTATTTCACCGCGGGTGATGTGGCCGTCGGAGGCCAGCACTTGCCAGCGAAGACGGTAGGCTCCAGCGGCTAAGCCGGTGGCCTCCGCCGAGAGGGTGTCCGCAGGAGTCTTCTTGCTGATCTCGAGAGGTTGCGCGGAGCCGTCCGGACGGATCAGCGTCAGGCGAGAACGGAGCGTATCGATGCGAACGTTGAAGCGGAGCTTGATCGGAACATCTGGTCCCGATACTGCGCTCTGCAGAGCGGGGTTTGATTCCAGAAGGACGGCATGCGCGCCGGCTGGAGCAACGATGAAAAAAGCCGCGACCGTGGCGTACAGAATGAGTACACAAAGATTTCGACGACCTGGCTGCATGACTTTCCTCTTCGCAAAGAATGGCAAAGAGTTCCGTGAAAGTTGGGCTACGACTGCTGGAAGAAAATTATACAGAAGCCGGGGTGGATTGCTATTTCATTCGGGCGCGGCTGTTCGCACAGGGCTGTCTCTACGGCCTGCGAATGAGCGAAGGAAATCTGCCGGCGGGACCGCGGCTGAATTCAGCCGGGGTCATTCTTGCGAGCTGATCTCGTTGCTGTGATTCCAATCGATGGTTGGATCGGACGCCGGATCGTATGTAATTTCGGCGGCAGGGGGCTTATCCAGCTTTCGCTGCGCGCGCTTTTCTTCCTTCATTTTGCGCTTCTCGATACGCTTCATTTCTTTCTGGCGCTTCTGAAATGTCGTGGTCATAAGCCTCTCCTCACAGCAGAGTGCGGCGAGGGCCCTGGCCCCTGCCGTCCAGCCCATCCATGGAAAAGGATAACTACCAGCGCGGTTCGCGCGGCTGGCGCGCTGACTCACGGTAATCTTCGTTCGAAAAACGATCGCGTCCGCCGCCCTTGCCGCGTCCACCACCCCCGGGCCCGCGTCCTCCACTCGGCCCCCCAAAACTCTTTGGGCCGCGTGGCGGGCCTCCTTCGCCCTTCGGGCGCGCTTCGTTCACTTTCAAATTGCGCCCGCCAACTTCTTTTCCATCGAGGGCAGTCATGGCCGCCGCCGCTTCCGCGTCGTTGGGCATTTCGATGAATGCAAAACCACGCGCGCGGCCGGTCTCACGGTCCATGGCCATGTGAACGCGCGTCGCTCTCCGTGGTCTGGAAGCTCATGTTGCCCACAAATAAACTCTTCATCTTAATTCTCCCTGTACTCTTCGAAGCACCACGAGCGCAGGATCTTGGTAAAGTGCCGCTTCCCAGACACTACGAGAGGTTAGTTCTAAATTGGCTGAAATCGGTGGAGGGGGGAGCCGCAAAGCACGCCCCACAAGGAATTCAGGCAATTCTACTTCGGGAGTCTACTTAAGGACAGTAACACATTTCTCTGCGAATGGCCGCATCTTCATTTTGAGCCTGGTTTTGGAGCCGAGATGACGCCGCGAAGGACCGTGACCGAAGCGGCGGGGAGCGAGAAGTTTGTGGACGGTCCGTTCACGGTGGATTTCATGGCAGGCCCATCCGGGTCGGCGGTGCCGCCGTTTCGATTGGGATGCCAGGCATACTGCGCCTTTCCGAAAGTGACTAGGCTTACGGAACCGGAGAAGGTTGCGGCCGCCTTTTTCTCCCCGTCATCAAATGAAATGCTCACTGGGTGCGCGTTTTCCTGATCCTTGTTAATGATGAGCAGGGACCATTGCCGGTCCGGCCGCAGCGCCGCATAAGTGGTCACGAGTACATGCCCCGCTCCGTCGCGGATATCGCTGACGGCAGCAAAGAGCTTGTGCGCGCCATCGCCGGGCTGGACCCACTCCAGATTGAGCAACTGGCTCACGAAGTATTGCGACAAGGGCTGCCGGATCTTGAAATCCCTGTCCGCAGAGAAAAAGTTGAACGTTCCGGGAGAGCCATTGTGCCCACGGCCGATCGGTTCCGGCATGTAATGAAAATAATAGACAGCGCTGCCTCCGCCGCTCAGAAACGCGCCGATATAGTCGGCCAGCCACAGCCCTCCCCAGATATCCATGTAAGCTTCCGACGAGGCGGAAGAAAGAGTTGACTCGGTGATGAAAAACGGCACATTCGCGGGCACGCCATCCTCGCGCCACACGTCCATGATGTGCTGCACCAGGTAAGCTTCGTCGTACAAACTGCTCCACTGCACTTTTCCGGGATCGACCCGATAGTGTTCGAACGAGAAAAATGCCAACTCTCCCAGCTTGCCGTGGGACTTCAGGTAATCGATGAACCGTCCGGTGAATGAAGCTTTGCCATTGCCATCCGGCCACACTTCGATGTCCTTGTTCTCGCCGGTGAAAATTGGTCCGCCCAGTTTCAACTTCGGATCAACCCGGTGCAGCGCTTCCGCAAACTGGACGTATAGCGCCGCGTAATCCTCCGGCAACGTGTAGTGGCCGTCTGGCTCCTCGCCCATCTCCACGTAGGAAATCGGATAACCGCACTTCTCAATGTAGGCAATCTACGCGGCAGCGTCCCCCGGGGTGCCGTACAACATGGCGATCGGTATCATCGCGGGCAAGCCCCGGGTCACTCCGCTGGTGTAAAAGAGATCGAAGCCGATCTGGTCTCCGGCCCGCTCGGCCAAATCGCCAGGCTCATGCCACGGATCGACGGAGGAGCAATAGGTCGCGGTCTGGTCCTGGTCCGGCGTGTGCCGGAACAAATCGTGAAATTTGCCATTCTTGGTTGTTGTTCCCAGATAAACCTCGCGGATGGCGTACCCCAGGCAGTTGCGTTTGTCCGCGCTGCCATGTGAATCGCAGGTGTTCGAAGAGTCCGTCGTCCAAATGCGCACCCACTGAACGTTTACAGGTGCGGTGGCTAGTTGCAGCGTCGCGTTACCTCCCTTTCCATTCGTCACGAGGCCGCCGGGAAACGCCTACCACGAACCCTGCGCGGGAGACTTACGGGAAAATCGAGCGTGGCAAAGGTGTGATAGGCGCCCGGGGCGACGATGTGGCGCACGTTTAATTTTCGCGAAGGAAGTCCAGTTGCGCAGCGCCACATGGGTGTATACGAGCGGCGCCTTCACCAGATAGGAGAGCGCTTCTTTCTGCTTCTCCGGCAGTTCGGGACAAAGATATGGAATCATGCCGTTATAGCAGGCCAAGACGCAGTTGTGCCCCTGGATGCTATGCAGTTTTCCACCGCGCATGTAAGTGACTTGCACGCTCTTTGCCGCGTCCGCTGGGCCGTCGTGTTGCGCGTGAACTACCGTGCTATTCAGCCGGATGCGTACGGCCGAGCCGGGCTGATCGAGCCTGCTGTAGCTCGTCTTTGCGGTCACAACGTCTTCCATGCAATATCTACGAGAGTGAGACGCTCTTGAGTCCGAAATCCGCCAGCTCTGGTTCTGGGTACACAACATCGATTACGCTTGGCGTCCAGGCTTGAAGAATCGGAGCCGCCTCGTTTCCATGGAACGGCCAGCTACTTGTAGCTGGCCACGACTTCGCCGTTTTGAATCCGCAAATCGGAAATCTCTGAAGGCAGTCTCAGCTTCTCGCGATTTTCGGGCAAGTTCATGAGCCGCTGCACCGCCGACTCGAGCGTGGACTGCGGAATCGGCAGCGAGCCAATCCGTCCGCCGAGGGGTTCAAAATGCAAATAGCCGTTCTGCGCGCCGAGCCGCCCTTCCAATTGCAGCGTCATGTCTTTTCCGTGCACGTCAAAGACAACGTAGGCCTTTACCCGGTCGCCGATCAATTGCACCTTGACGTCCCGCACGTTCGAGCGCATCTGCTCGACTTCTTGCGGCGTCGGGGTCGCGCCATTGGGAGCACTCTGCGCGCCTCCGGCGGGGGCCGGATTCGGCGCGCCATTGCCGGCCAGTGCCAAGTGGGAGGCCAAGTAGGAATTCAACTCCGTTTCGTCCATGCGCAGCGTCGCGGGTTGGCCGTTCGCGACGGCTTTTTCCACCTGTGCAAATTTTTCTTCCGCTCGCGCAGCGGCCTGCGGGCTGGTCTCCACCAGCGGTTGCGGCGCCCTATGGAACAGCAGAACGAGCGCGACGATGGCAAACGCGTAGGTCGTCCAGCGGATAACTCGGAAGATGCGCTTCCACGGGCTCGTGGGTGATTTAGCGACATGGGCGAATTCATTCTGCTCCGCTGGGAGAACCGGTTGCGTCATGATTCCCTCCTGCAAGAATTCTCGTGCCGTGGCGATGCGGCTGACCGCGTTTTCACGCTACAAAGAAACCGTAGGCCTCGGAAGCGTCCGCGACAAGAAAACCGCGCGCGGTGGAGGCTAATTCGGCAACTGTCCACTGGGGGCGCCTCGGCGCTTCGCAATCAGAAGGAACTCTCATCCAACCGGGCGAATCGCAATCTTTCGTGAACGAGGTATGATGCCTTCCGCGGACATTTCCATGAATCTGCCCTTGAACAAGCAGACGGCGGTGATTACCGGCGCGGGAAGCGCTGAAGGAATCGGTTTTGCCATCGCGCGGCGGCTGTATGCTGCGGGCGTGCGCGTGGTGATTACTTCCACCACGGATCGCATTCATACTCGCGCTCGCGAACTCGAAGCCGGCGGCGAAGGAGTTCTATCCTTCATTGCTGATCTCACCGTCGAAACCGACGTGCAGAGATTTGTCGATTCCGTGCTCTCGCGCGCGGGCCGGATCGACATCCTGGTAAACAACGCGGGCATGGCGCAGACCGGGCGGCCAACGGGCAGCAAGCCGCTGATGGAGACTTCGTTCGCGGAGTGGCAAAACCAGATTGCCATCACTTTGCACACCGCTTTTCGCATGACCCGCGCGGTGTTATCTGGAATGACGCAGCAAAAGTACGGCCGGATTGTGAATGTCACGTCGGTGACGGGACCGCTGGTCAGCAACCCCGGTTCCGCGGCGTATGGCGCGGCGAAAGCGGGCCTGGACGGCATGATGCGGGCCGTCGCCATCGAAACCGCCGTCTATGGGATCACGATCAATGGCGTCGCTCCCGGCTGGATCGCAACGGCGTCCTCGACGGAGTCCGAAAAAATCGCAGGGCTTCATACGCCGCTGGGCCGCGCCGGTACGCCGGACGAAGTCGCCGCCGCGGTATGCTTCCTCGCTTCGCCCGAAGCTTCCTACATCACCGGACAAGTCCTGGTGGTCGATGGAGGCAACATTCTCCAGGAGAATAAGGACAGCTGAATTAGCTGCTCACCGCTTGCCGGAATCCAGACGCTGCGCCAAACTCGGAAGAGCTTATCAAAGTCTAGATGCTCGATCTGCCCCTGAGGAGGCTCTCGATGTGCCGTGCTCTATCCATTCTAGTGCTGCTTCTGGCGCCTTTTTGCCTGCGAGCGCAGCAAGAGAACAATCCGAACCCAGCCCCCTCGCAAGCTCCTGGCAGTCCCGTTGTCGCTGAGACAAAAACCGCGCCGCGGCCGCGACCCAAAATAGGCGTGGCGCTGGAAGGCGGCGGCGCCTTGGGACTCGCACACATCGGCGTCCTGAAATGGTTTGAGGAGCATCGCATTCCCGTGGATTACGTCGCGGGGACCAGCATGGGCGGCTTAGTTGGCGGCTTCTATGCTGCCGGGATGAATCCTGATGAATTGAAAACACTCATCGAAGGATTGGACTGGCGGAAAATACTTGGCGACCGCCCGCTCTATGAAGACTTGTCGTTCCGCAGGAAAGAAGATCAGCGCGCGTACCCGAACTCCATCATCTTTGGTTTGCGCCATGGTTTATCCGTGCCTGCGGGGCTGAATGCAGGACATCAGATCGGGCTGCTGATCGATCGCGTGGCTCTTCCCTACTACGGTCTGCCAACTTTCGATGAGCTGCCGGTGCCATTCCGTTGCGTGGCGACGGACCTGGTCAGCGGGAAGCCCTATGTATTCAAAGACGGCTCTCTTGCGGTGGCGCTGCGCGCGACGATTTCGATTCCCGGGGCGTTCTCACCGGTGCACGACGGGCAAACCGTCTTCGTGGACGGCGGCCTGACAAACAACCTGCCCACGGATGTGGTCCGCCAGATGGGTGCGGATATCGTGATTGCAGTCCATCTGGAGAGAGCCCCCATGGAGGCCAATGACATTCAGTCGATCTTCAGAGTGCTGGAGCAATCGGTGCGTGTGGTCATCGCAGAAAACGAGGTGCGCGGCCTGGCCCGCGCGGATGCCGTCGTCTCCGTGCCTCTCAGTGAATACGGCTCAACGGACTACCAAAAAAGCGCACCGATCATGCAGCGGGGTTATGAAGCGGCAAATGACAGATCACGCTTGCTCGCGGCCTTCGCTCTCGACAATGCCAACTGGCAGGAGCACCTCGGAGAGCGCGCGGCACGGAAACGGACCGAGGCCCCGGTGCCGCAGTTCATCAAGGTTCAGGGAACCAGTGAGAATGGGGCGACGGACGTCGCGCATTACCTCAAGTCTTTTCAGGACAAGCCGCTCGACCGGGAAAAGCTCGACCATGTTTTGGCACGGCTCAAAGGAATGGGCCGCTATGATTCGGCCGGATACCGGTTCACCGAACAAAACGGCCAGACCGGGCTGCTCGTCCAAGTGGTCGAGAAAAGCGATGCGCCTCCCATGTTCCAGCCGGCCTTTGAAGTGGATGGCT
>WNGC01003174.1_pt1 | contig 10055 bp, 7 predicted proteins | sample 5400051 | NCBI WGS metagenome assembly WNGC01 (sample SAMN13153368, study PRJNA577476) | soil metagenome | isolation source: 20 cm soil or saprolite under grassland replicate 2 | place: USA:California | collected 2016-06-15 | reverse complement strand
TCAATTTCTGCATCAAGCTATCGTAGAGCTGTCGGTAGGAATCAGCATCGCGTTTAAGCAAATTGTACTCAATGGCGTTCTGGTTTAATTGGCTGGCATCCTCCTTCTGCTGTTCAAAAACCTGTCGCAGCATCTTCTCCCGTCCAACCGCGCCCACGTAATCGTTATGAATTCTGTTGATTGTCTTCTTCAGTTCGGCATCGATCGTATTGTCCAGCTGCTGCATGCGGTTCTTGAGTTCGACAACCTTGGGGTAGGCTGACCCAAGTTGTACGGTGGCCTGAGCAAGCTCGTTTTTCAGCTCAGACTGTTGCGCTCGCAACGATTGCAAAAATGCATTTTGGCTGACCATGGTGACTGCCTCAGGATCAACAGAAAGGGTCAATTGGTATGTGGCTTGCTTCTGGATCCGATCAGCCTCCGCCACAGTCAGTTCTTTGTTCAATTCATCAAGTTTTGAGGTGATGATATTCTGCTTTTCGTCAGCCCCCACAATGCCATGCTCTTTTTGATAACGTACGAGCTTTGCTTCGGAGACCTCCACCTTGACTTGCACGTCTGAGAGCTGTTTGGTCAGCCACTCAGCCGCCTGGCTCGTTGCGTCGAAACGAGTTTTGAGATTCTGCGCGATATACGCGTTAATCAGAGCGTTTACTGCGTCCGATGCGGCGCGCGGGTCGGGGCTGATATAGGCGATTTCGACTACGCGAGTATCAGGGATCACAACGACCTGGAGACCAGCCCTAAATCTGCGGGCCCGCTGAGCTTGTTGCTCTTTGGTAAGTTGAGGAGGACCTGTCAAAGACGCCTTGAAATCCATATCGGGAGCACTCGCCGTCGACCCTTTAAACTGTTCATCGGACTGGAGCTTTTGAACGGCCTGAACCGCAAGTGAATTGCTCTGTAAAATTCTGAGCTGAGTCGCTAATTCGACATTCAAGGAAACATCCTGGTCATCCGTCGCAGTGTTTTCTTTGAATCCGAGCGGGTTATGATTTTCCTTATTAATCGTGATTTGGCCCGCAGCTCGGTACATCGGCGCTGTGCGCAGCGAAACAATAACCGCGGCTGCAAACACGAACGTCAGCACGCCCAAGATCACCCATCGGCGCTTAAGCAGAACTCGCCAGTAATCCAACAAGAAGAATTGCTGATTGTCGGAAGAGAACTGATGGTCGGCGGTAGTTGAGGCCAAGTCCAGGATCTCGGATCCGGTCCGGCTCAATTCTGAAGTTCCATCGACGAGATTTCTTGAATTCATCTGAATGACCCTATGCTCAGTCTACGTTGCAAACTTATTTGCGATTGGTGGGTGTACCAAGTTGGCCAATTTCTTGTTTGTATTGGTAGCACCTATGATGCCTAGCAGGGGCACTTATAGTTGCTCCCGGGCCTGCATCGCGGGCTTAACCCCTAAATCGAGTGCGTGGCGGTCCAGGCAAATAAATGAGAAACGAATGCGACTCGAGAGTGCGACGCAGCGGCATCGAACGGAGTATGAGTCGGTCCGAGTAGTCCCCGTGGGTCAAGAGAGTCCACGGACGAGTCCCGGATTTGCCAAAAGACGGTCTTGCCGGGCAACAACATCTGACATATCCGAAAAGTGTCCTGAATTATCCCGCCTGGCGAGGTGTTGCCTTGCAGTAGACTGTCACAACGACTCCGTTAGTCATGATGCTCAGTTCGTAATCGCATTTCTCCATCAGATCAATTACCACGCGTGTGCCCGGAGGTTGCACTCCGTTCTCTGCCATGCGGACGGCCCTAACACCGCCGCGTCCCACTGTTAGGTGATGCACGTTAAAGGAAAGCACAGCATCTTGAAAATCCATTACCACGCGGTCCGGGTCGCTCAAGGTACTCAGTTTCGGGAGAGCCCCCTTGCCACGAGTACTGATTTCGATACATGGCTGCGTGTCCTCACACCCGACCGAGATATTCTCAATAGTAATGGGCCCTGTTGCAAAATCGGGCCCCGTCCCGATCGCCTCTTGTCTTTGGGGCACTGGCACGCTCGCGGCTGCTGCCAGTTCGGCATTGCTCGTTTGAGTCGCAGCGATCGAGACATTTGGGCGTGAGAGCACGTTACTTCTGGGAGTTGCCCAGAACAGTACGACGATCAGGAGAGCCAGAACTAAATACTTGGCGAACTTTAAGCGCAATGTAGAATTGTTTCGCACCCAGGAGGCGAAGCGATCTACGAATGGGTCTTGCTGGCTACTATCTGTCAGCTGCGAGTTCCATTCCGACCGACGCTTCGCGTTTACGGTGCCTGTCTCGTTCGAACGTGCATCATCACTTACTTCCTGCCGTGTGGACCCGGGCATTGCTGAGCCCTGGGACTTTGCACTTTCCGCACGATGGTTGTGGTTCCGCTGAACACGCGCCTCCGGCGGACTCGCCAACCACTGCCGAATAGGGTGCTCTCGCACGAGTGAGGCGTCAGGAAAGCAATTTTGCATCCACAGGCTGAAGTTTTCCTCTGGATTGGGGCAAAACAAAGGAGGCACATCTGGCTCGGTCTCCCGCATCCTTCGAGACGGGCCAGCAACTTGGTTCGGTTTGGTAGATTGCCGGTGCAAATCACCACTCCGTTCGCTTCAACGAGATTTAGAAACGGGTGCAAAAGCCCAACTGCTGGGCACTCTTAGAAAATAGAAGGCCAAGGGACGAACAAAGGTAAGTTAGATTGACAGATTGAACTGTCTGGCCGCACCGTTATGCTTCTTCTGAGTACCAGTGAACTCAGGCATCGTAACGTGGCCCTCCTGGGACATGCCCGTTCCTTTGAAAATTTGCCAAAACGTGTTTAGCAGAATTCGCCCGTCTAGGAACAGACTGCAATGATCCACATACCAGAGATCGAGGTCAAATTTCTCCTCCCAACTTAGAGTGTTTCTACCGCTAATTTGTGCCAAGCCAGTGATACCGGGTTTGACCTCGTGCCGTCGTTTCTGTTCAGGCGTGTACAAATCCAGGTATTTCAAGAACAGCGGCCGAGGGCCGACCAAACTCATCTCGCCCTTCAAAACGTTCCACAACTGAGGAAGCTCGTCGAGGCTGAAGCGCCTTATTAGGCGGCCTATGGCGGTCAAGCGCAGGTTATCCGGGAGCAAATTTCCACAGCCATCATGGTCGTCACTCATCGTGCGAAACTTTACCAGAACAAAGGGGCGGCAATTGTACCCAAGTCGCGGTTGACGGAACAGTGGGGGGGAGCCCATTGTCATCCGGATAATAATCGCAACGAGGAGGAAAAGCGGGGCCAACAAGATCAGGGCAATAGTCGCGGCACTTACATCCAGGAGCCGCTTAGTACATCGATCCATCGCGCTTCTTTGCCGGTATGCCAAGTTGAAGTCCAGTCCTGCACATCAAAGCTAACAATGTTTAGCAAGCCACGCTTTATTCATCTGCAGATTCAATTGGATTTGGGCATAGAAGTTCTGCAAACGTTCGAGTACAAGCTCGTGATCGAAATTCTTGAGTATGTGGTGGCGTCCCTTTCTACCTAGGGCAATCCGTCGGGCTTCATTCTGGCCCAAATCCTCGATCGCAGCGATCAGGGCTTTGGAGTCTTTGATCGGCACGAGAATGCCAGTTTCGTTGCACTTGACAACTTCCCGGCAGCCACGAATGTCGGTCGCGATGACAGGCAACTCCATTGCGGCCGCTTCCATGCACGCTCGCGGTACGCCCTCTCGATGCGAGGGCAAAACAAAGATGTCCATGGCTGCATACCACCTGGCTACATCCTCACGCCAATTGAGAAAAAATACTGATCCTGTCCGGACCAGCGCCTGAATTTGGCTTTCAGGCACCGCGCCGTCTCGCTGGTCGTCCTCTTTGGGACCGATGATCACGAACTTCCAACTCTTGTGCTTTTCAATCAACTCTACGGCCGCAGCGAAAAGCTCCGCGAACCCCTTCTCATAGACGAGCCGTCCAACGCTACCGATCACGATATCTGTATCCGAGATTCCCATCTCCATACGCGTGAAATGTCGCGAACCATTCGAATGGCACGATGAAAACTTGGCTACATCAATTCCGTTGCCCAAGTACTTGATCTTCCTCGCCGAGCACAAACCAGTCCTTGTGGCGACCGCTAGATCTTCGCTGCTCTGTGTTAGAAGAAAGTCACTGAACGCAGCAGTGATCTTCTCTGGCAACCAGAAGAGCCACCGCTTCCACGCCGGCATCCGATCATGGAAAAGGAGTCCATGAATCGTATGCACAACCACAGGTACTCTTGCGACTTTGGCCGCAATCGGGCCAAGCAGACCAGCCTTTGGAGTATGTGTATGTATTACGTCGAAACGATACTTCCGAAAGCAGCGCACTAGGGCGAAGAAGGACACGAAATCACGGAGCGGGCTAAGCTCCCTCGCCATCTCTACCACTTCGACCGGAATACCTTCTCTTCGTAAGTTTTCTATCCATGGACCAGACCCGCACACCGCAATGACTTCGTGTCCCTGCTGTTGAAGGGATTTGATCTGATCCATTAATAAGACACGCATCGCCATATCGGTGGTACTGACTTGCGCGATTCTTAGGCCTGGCATAAAAGGACCGACTTTGCCGCTTAAGCAACTGTTCTCATGGCGTGAAAGAATATTTGAGATCAAGGCCCACCTCCGCGTGGCAGGCTCTCTACTGAGACGGACTCACCTTCACGGGCGCCACTCCACGGCGAGGTAGATCGCGCTTGTCATCCACTTGACGCCATCGGATGCTGTCTTTCGCTTACAGCTGGCACACTTGACCGTGCTTCCCATGCCAGCCTTTCCGCCACAAGCGCTGCGGCGCCAGCGGCGTGACGGCACCGCGGGCGGCAGCGGCTGCTAAAACTCCTCATTTGCACTGTAATGACTGCTCCGCTTGGGTGCCAATCTCGCGCGCCGGCACGCCAGCAACTTTCACACCCTCGGTCACATCCTCTAAAACCACAGCGCCTGCTCCAACATAAGCAAAGCGACCTATCCTACGGTTTGGTATGACAACGGCCCCGGTTCCAATATACGAATACTCGCCAACGTATACTCCCCCCGCGAGCGTGGCGTTGGGAAAAACGTGGCAGCTATAGTCCAAGTGATTATCGTGGTCCACAGACGCGCAAGTGTTGACGCACACGTTGTCCCCCAGAACCGATCCAGGGTTGATCACCGAACCAGCCAACACCACAACTCCTTCCCCTAAGACCGCGAATTGCGAAATGCAGGCGCTTGGATGAATCACACGAACAACTGCAAGCCCCGCCCCCTTTACCTGGCGAAATAGCCGTTCCCGATTGCGATTGTCGCCAACGGCCAGCGCGGCGCCATCAACGCGATATCTAACTGCCAGCGAGGACAACTGAGCACATGAACCAACAACCGGAACTCCGAGCACCTGCTGCCCAATTTTTTCCTCGTCATCGTCGATGACACCCACAATTTCAAAATCGCCAGCACTTGATAAAGCGTCGATGACTACTTTTCCGTGACCTCCAGCCCCTACTACAAACACACGCCCCTTAGAGATCTGATTTTCCATGGATTAAACGGATCGCCGAGCTCGCATCCGCTCCCTCTATGATTGCCTGCTAGCATTCCCACGGTACGCTATTCTTGCTGTGTTATGATCAAGTTTTGTCCGAGAACAATCTAATCCAACCAACTTATACGCCTCTGAGAAACAGCCGAATCTATAGTAATCCAGCCAACCTATCGAGTGGCCTCTTCCATTACCTTTTTGACCGCTCGACAAGTGTCCGACATATCTGCATCAGATAGTGTGGAATGCACTAAGAATAGTAGGCCGGTCTCGCCAAGTTGCTGAGCGATTGACAACGGCTGGGAAGGTTTCCACTCCGCGGGAAAGGCTTTTTCCAGGTACATTTCCCGGTATCCAGCAAAGCAAGGAACCCCCTCCGCATTGATCGCTTCCATAATGCGATCGCGGCTCCAGTCAGTTTTCAGATTCTCAGGACGCACGAAAACGTAGTACTTGTAATAGGCGTGGCCTATTTCGGCCGGTGGCACTGTGACGCGCAGCGAAGAAATTCTTGCCAATGCTGAGTTTAGAAGAGCGGCATTTTCCCGGCGCCGAGCAACCCTTTCTGGCAGCTTTCGAAGAAGAACTCTGCCAAGTGCTGATTGCATTTCAGTGAGTCGCCAATTCGTTCCGAACGATTCGTGCAACAAGCGATAACCCGGAGCATGCACATGCTTATAGACCGCAGAAAAGCTTTTGCCATGATCTTTGAAGCTCCACGCCCTATTCCACAGCTCTTCATCGCTGGTACATACTAATCCCCCCTCTCCCCCGGTCGTCAGAATTTTGTCTTGGCAAAAAGAGAACGCACTGATCGTACCCATGGAACCGACACTTCGCTCTTTGTAGGTCCCTCCATGAGCTTGGGCACAATCTTCTACAATCTTCAAGCCGCGTTGATTCGCAAGAGCAGCAATCGAATCCATATCGCAAGGCCATCCTGCTAGGTGTACCACAATGATTGCTCTCGTGTGTGAGCTCAACACTCGAGCAATACTGCCCGCCGACATGTTTTGACTGTCAGCATCGACATCAGCGAACACCGGAATTGCTCCGCGCATAACAACACAGCTGGCCGATGCGATGAAGCTCCGGGACGTCACTACGACCTCGTCACCCGGACGTATACCTATCGCATAGAGAGCTAGTTCTAGCGCGACGGTTCCATTTGCCACTGCAACGGCATATTTGGTACCGATGGATTCTGCATATTCCTTTTCGAAAAGTCGGCCATGGTCACCTGTCCAATAATTGACCTTTCCGGATTCGAGTACATCTGCAACTGTCTCGATTTCGTCGCGTGTAAAATGAGGCCAAGGTGCAAGGGCCTGCTCGCGGATGGGCCGTCCACCATCGATGGCCAATTGCGTCTTTATCAGAAGCGACATTTTGACAACCCCAAGAAAATGTGTTTCTCGTGCTATTGCTGACTGAGACGACCAAACGAATGCAATTTATTTGCGGACGAGAAGTCCGTTTTTTTCATCACTTTAGTCGACAAGGCTTGGCAACATTTTGCCGCGTGCGAACTTCCCCCGTTCTCGTGTCACTCGAGCGGTCGCGTTTAAGGAGACTGGACTGCAGTCTTCCCGAGAAAGACTAGTTTCTTCCAGCTGACCTGATAACCTGGTCGCACGGCGAATTGGAGACAATAGAAAAATGTCTGATAATCTTCTATAGCATTCTAGGGCACCGCCCCCGCGGTGAGAATCTCTTGCGGCACTGTCGGATTGGCACCATTCGCAGGTTTCAGAACGGCGAAAAGCTGAACAGTTGGCTCACTGATGAGCAGCTCGGCACTCGTCCCAAGCAGGTGTTCGTAATTCGAATAAGCTCTATCGCGAAAATCTTTCACGAGGCCGTTTTGGATCGCCTTTCTTATCTCTGCAATTCCATCTTCCAGTCCGGTCACGCACACGAATCCTAAGCGAGAGTGTATTTTGTCGAAGGAAACGCGATAGTTCCGCTTATCAGGATTCTCTTTCTGCTCGATAACCACCTCAGGAAGTTGCTCCCGGATCTTTTCGGCTACCTCCCCAAGCGAGTAATTTAGCTTATAAGAACCCACGTTAAAAACCTCACCCGAGACCAAGCCCTGAGGCGCTTGAAGAACACACACAAATGCCCGAGCAACATCACTGACATGGATGAAGGGACGCCACTGATCACTGTTGAAGATCATGATCTTGCCGTCTTGGGCAGCTCGTGCTGTCAAGAGATTGACAACTAGGTCAAATCGAGGTCGCGGCGAAAGACCGAAAACAGTTGCCAGCCTTAGAACCGTGGGGTGAAGCGCCGAAGTTCGGCCCTGGAGGATGACGCGCTCCGAGGATAATTTCGTCTGGGCATAGAGAGAGATGGGGTTAGGTTTCGAGAGTTCGTCCATCAGGAATTCACTGGCGCCATAGACGCTGCAAGTAGACGCCAGGAGAAGGCGATTGACGCCCGCACCCTTACACACTTCGATCAGCATGCGGGTAGCCGCGTAATTAATCTCGTTAGTTAAATCCCCGTTAATCGCACAAGCCTGGTCCCCAACAAGACCAGCAAGGTGGACCACGGCATCGATTCCCCGCATGGACTTCACCAACGATTCCACATGGCGAAAGTCTGCGCGAAGCAGCTCAAAGCTCGGGTTGCTAAGGAGGTCGCGTACCGAAGCATCTCCGAAAAACAAGCAATCCAAGACGCGGACGCGGTATCCTCCTTCGAGAAGTTTACGCGTCAGAACTGAGCCGATATAACCCGCACCACCTATGACCAGGACGTTTTTGATGACTCTGTTCACGCCCGTGGGGTTGCGCGCAATGGAATAAGATTTCGTTACGTAGGCCTTCAGGGCCCGGCTCCCAACAATGATGAGAAGTGAAAAAAGCCACGCCAGCAGCATCACGCCGCGAGGCACCTGCCCGAGTCTGAACACGTAAGAATAGAGCAGAACTTCAACCAGAAACGTCAGGCTCACGGCATTGATGATCACCAGAAACTTATAGCGGCTTTGGTAGGTGCGGGTGTGAGTGTAGAAACCAAACAAGGCAAAAACTACGATCCCGAGAAACACGGATAGAAGGATATTCTGCAGGTAGAGAGCCTTAAAGGCCTCTTGGATGCGTTCGAGGTTGGGAGTTTGCCTCCAAAAGACGTCATACCCCACGAAATAAGCGGAGAAAGCGAAGAAGAGCGCTGTACACAGGGAAACAGCATCCGCTAGAAGCCGCGGCATTATCTCGTGTAACAGAGTTGAAGACTTAACAGGTAGCCACATGTGCGTTTTTTCCTTGAGATAGGAGATCACCGACATAGACCAACGACTAGGCTCAATACGCAGCAGCGTTTTCGTAATCCTTTAGTGATCGTAGAAGCGGCCCGAGACATCGTCATTCCCGAAGAGACGAAGAAATGCGGAACAAAGTCAGAAACATGTGCAGCTCTTCAAAATAATGCGAGGAAAGCTCGATGTTTGAGAACCTTGAGCCAATCTCTGTCGTCAAGAATCCCAATCATCGGCAAGGACGCCTGAAGGTCTTGCTGCATCGCGCCCCACAAAAGCTGAACCTAGGCGGGCGCACACAGGAATATGAGCCGACCCCTGACGCGGTGCTCCCGCTGCGTTTCGGGAGTTCACGCGCTCGACCGTGGATGCGTCTACTTCCGTAGCAGCGGACTTCCCCAATATCTCCACTGAAACTACCAAGCGAAATTGATTTTTTTTGCGGATTAGAATTCCTTCGACCCCAGCAAGCGGTCCGGACTTAACTCTGACGCGGTCGCCGAATTTCATAAACGGGTGAGGTTCCAAGTGCGTGCTGCATTCTACCATTTGCCGAACCGCACTAATCTCCTCTTCAGGGATATCCGCGTAGCGGCCGGCACTGGACACCACAGAATGCACCCCCGGCGTCGTCAGGATGTCAAGCTGCCGCCGAAGCCCTCCCTTGAGAAAGACATAGCAGGGAAACAGCGGCAGCCAGAGCTGCCTGTCCCTGTCTTTCCACCGGTGGACTGTCGAGTAAAGCGGAAGGAAGACCTCGAACTCCTTGCTCGAAAGAATGTGCGCGACCGCCTTTTCATGCTGATGGCGAGTATAGAGTACGTGCCAAGCATGGTCACCGTCGCGGTGCGGCGGCTCGGTTGAAATCAACGTGTGCATATAGCTCCGCCCTGTGACTTACAGAGGACGCCCTCGTAAGCCTCAGCGCTCCAGGAACTCAGAATGACCTTGACTGACAGGCAATCGTCGCTGCCGACGCGCGTTGTCAGTACGGATCATTCCGTCCGTTCCTTCAGAACGCTCAGAAAATCCGGGCCCGACTCGAAACCCTCTTCTGTCGTGTCCAAAGGCCAAAACTTGAAGGCTTCACCGACAACAGCGAAGCCCGGCGTTGCTGTGCCCTCTGCATTCTCGATTCGGAGCACTGTCGCTTTGGTCCTGATTCGTGGCGTTGGCACAGTGTCACCTGTTTGGAAGAGGAAAATGTCCACCCAGATGACCGCTTCGGTAGGCGGCAACACGGGCG